>Ga0066790_10000943_pt1 | contig 11854 bp, 6 predicted proteins | sample OrgsoiDNA2013050_FD_70963 | JGI IMG/M metagenome (GOLD analysis project Ga0066790, IMG submission 70963) | Permafrost soil microbial communities from the Arctic, to analyse light accelerated degradation of dissolved organic matter (DOM) -... | ecosystem: Environmental > Terrestrial > Soil >...
AGTAACAGAAACGCTTATCAAAAGGACGATAGAGGCAAGGTATGATTAGTTTTTCCCAATTTTTTAATTGGTTAATTGCAGTTCTTGCTTCTAGTAATTTCCAATCATTTGTATCAATTAATTCATAATTATTCCTTAAATATTCCTCATTAACATCAATATTACGTAATTGTTCTATACGATGACGGAGCTCATCTAAATGAAAGGCTACAGCAAAATGATCTCTATGCGTTTTAAATCCATTAGCACTTGTAGTAAATATATTATTAACTACCCAGGCCTGTTCATATTCTGTTTCTACATCGATATCCTGCGGCTTAAAAAGATAGAAAGGTGACTGTGGAGCAAGAGTTGTCCATTCCGTAGTAGCAACACTATTTTCTGTAAGCCAGTAATATTTACCACCACTAAGATGTAGCGATTTCGCAAATTTATCATATTTCTCGCGTAGCCCCCATAGATTTGCATGATGAATAGTTGCAAAACGAGAACTAGATGTCTTTTTTTCTCGCTTGACAAAGATACCTATTGCAACACCTTGTTGTATGTCAAATACGTTCTCGTCTTTTGTTCCATCAGGCGAACGCTCTTTCTTTTTAGTATTACCATGTAAATCAAGTACATATATCTCATCGAAGCTCTGCAAAAGACTCTGGCGCATGCCTCGGAAGGTTGGATTATCCAGATAGCCGTGATTAGTGATAAATGCAAGAACACCATATCCTGTTTGTTCAATACGCCACTGTGCAAAACGGATGAATTTAACATAGTCGTCGTTCAAGTATTTGGAATTGCGCTCATTCAGCGAGGCTCCGTCCACTTCGAAATAGTTGCCAACCTTCCGACCGGTTTTAGAATCGATTCCGTGGAGTAGATCGATGATCCACTGACCCTTATTTGCAGAATGTCCAGAATAAGGCGGATTGCCCATTACGACCATGACGGGATATTGTTGTTTGACGCGCGCGGCTGCGTTTGCTTCATCGGAGATAGAGCGCGCAAATAGCATCTCCGAGCGCTGCATGGCCTCCTCTAGCGTATTTGTCAGGTAGAGGCCGAGGCGCTCCTTGCTTTTAAAGTCGTACGACCACGATTGCCGTTCCGCCTCTGGTAGATCTAATGCGGCAAGTTGCATGCCTAATTTGAGATGGGCCATGGCGTAAGGGGCCATCAGTAGCTCGAAGCCGAAGATACGCGGCAGCAGGTGTTCGCGTACATAGCTCGACCACATGCCAGCATTGCCGCGCTCCCTATATCTTTCGCGGATATGATTGATAACGGCATAGAGGAACGTTCCGGTACCACAGGCGGGATCGAGCAAGAGCACACGCGGCGAGGTCTTCTCTTGCTTCTCACCGTTGCTATTGTGTGTATAGGTAGTCTGTGATGTATCGGCCAATCCTCCTGGACAGTCGAACTGCGTGCGCAGGATATGGTCTACCGAGCGCACGATATAGGAAACAACCGGTTCCGGTGTGTAATAAACGCCGCGTAACTCACGCAATTTCGGATCGTATTCGGTCAGGAACGTTTCATAGAAATGGATCAGTGGGTCCTCGCGCCGTGTGCTTTTGCCAAAGTCGGCAAGTACCGCATTCATATCGGTCTGGGCCAGCAGTTGCGCCAGGTCGTCTACAAAGCCGACGAAGGGGACGTTATCCATTTCTCTACCGGTAATCTTCTCGAAGAGGTCGGCCAGGAACGGGTTTGTGTTGGGGATCTCGCGCGCGGCATCCTGACGGCGGAAGGGTTCGGTACTGGTATGGTTGTAGCGCGCCGCAAACAGACCGTAGGCGAGCGTCTGCGCAAACATATCGGCGAACTCTGCCACGTCCAGATCGGGGATAAGTACCTGCTTGAACGCGTCGTAAAGGTCATGCAAGGTACCTGGTATCTCGTTTTGTTTAAACGAGAGAACCGTCATGTCGCGAATAATGTGAGCGATGCGCGCCATACGCTCCGCCAGCTCTTTTGGATTGCTTATCGGTTCCGTGCTGTAGGTAAGAAAGTTAGCAAGTAAGCGAGCTACATCCAGCGTATTATGTGCATGCGTGCCAAGCAACATTTGCATCGGGCCGAGATCGGCGATCTTTTTTCCACTCTTTTTCTTGACAGGAATGCCACCCTCAATTTTAGGAACCGTCAGCTGGGCTGATAGGCATAGCTGACCATGGAGATACCAACGGAACTCGCGGTAATTCGTCAACACGAGGTTGGATAACGCGCTGCGATACTTTTTTAGTTGTTGCCCATCGCGCGTCTTCGGTTCTGATAGTTCCGCGTCATGCTCGATACTATTTAGATCTGCATCCACATCCTTTGCTTCGATATAGCCAATAGTGAGCAGACCATGCCCTGTCTTCTGTGAGATAACATAGTCAGGAGACCCGTACTCTTTCCGCTTAGGTTCATGCGTAACAGTGATACCGGGGACCAGATCCTTTAAAAGACTTTCCAGGGCCAGGCGATAACTCATTTCACTGGCATTGCCAGCTGCATACGTTTTTTCAAGCTCATGTATATATGTCTGCAATACAGCATCCTCCGCATCTTCACCTCTCTTACTACTTTTACTGATAACCTTCTCAGAAGTAGGAGCGGTGGTGGGCATAATTGCTTCAATGGCTTCAGAGACGACCAGCCGGGGAGCTACATATGGCTCTCTTCCTAGCTTCCTGGCGATAAGGTCTGCAACCGTTTCGGCGCTCTCTGGCGGCCATGCAAGATAGGCAACTGTTGGCAGTATACCAGGAAGTTGCGTATTATCCAAACGGATCGGCAGGATGTACTCTTCGTTCTCTTTAAAGGCACGCGCCTGCGCTGCCTCGCGCTCGTGAGTTGTCCAGCGCTTCGTGGCATAATGCTTTGAAATAAATATCACACAATAATGCGCCTCGTTTTGATAAAGTTCAGAGAGGTAGGGATAGAGGTTCTTGCCCCAGAGGATGTGTTTCTCTTCATTGTCATAAAAGTATTCTATTTTGCGGCGCTTTAACTCCTCTGCCAATGCTTCAGCGTAGGCGCGGTCCTCGCCTGCGAAGGAAAGAGCAATATCATACTTATAATGCCTCGCATTTTTCATAGTACTATCCTTTTCCTGACTCCTTATGGCTTCAGGACCCACTCCCATCAGATCCTTGTGAAGCACCATAGGCGCTTATGACACCTACGTATTTATGAGTAGATATATTCCAATTTTGTGGTTACACTCCTGATTAAAGGCAAAAAACATGTCTTGGAGTCACTATTTTATAGTACATAATGAAGATTTGCAAGTTTTGACTAATATGTGAAATTATCAGTTTTAAGTGTATAGAAAATGTATACAAGGCCGAACCCCCAAAAGTTCCAATTTGTTGCTCCTACTACTTCCCTCATGCTACAATCGCAGCGGCACGGTGTATCTATATATCCGAATTTCTATTGGTGCAAAGAGTGTATGACAGGGGTATTCTATGTGGCAATCAACGTACTATGTTCAGTTCCAACCACCTCCCGCCCCGCTGCAGCACGCGGCAACCTATCGGCTGGGCGCGCCGGTTACTGAGTATAAGTATCGCGCGGTGGGCATGATCGTTTCGGCGTCCATCACCATGCTGGCAGGCATCTTCTTTCTCTCATTGTATCTCATGAACCTTACAGGCTCATCCTACTTTGGAGGCGACTCGCAATCTATGCTGGTATTCGGGCTGGTGGGGGTCGCCTTCTTAGCGATCGCCGTATGGCTGTGCATAAAAACGTTTCTGGCTCGCGGCTCGCATGTCTATGTCTTTAACGAAGGTCTGTTGCGCATGGGTTCACGTATGGTTGCCATTCGCTGGGACTCGGTGGAGTCGGTCTGGCAGTCAGTGACCAGACGGTACACCAATGGCGTCTACACGGGCACGCGGCATATCTACACGGTGCGCCAGTGGGACGGGACGAAGACTGTCTTCAACGATCAGATCAAAAATGTCGAGGCGCTAGGCAATACTATCGCCCGCGAGACGTTACGCATCCTGCTCCCAAGGGTCATCGAGGCGTACCGCGCTGGCAGCACGATTACCTTTGGTCCGCTCAGCGTGAGCCAGCAGGGCGTGAGCAATGGCAAAGAGCTGTTGCCCTGGTACCAGATTAAGGGTATCGAGATTCAGCGAGGTACTGTTACGGTGAAGAAGGAGGGCAAGCGGTTGAACTGGTCCAGTGTGCGCGTGCCGCAAATTCCCAATTTTTTTGTCTTTAACGCTCTTGTGGATTATGTAATCACCGCGAAGTAGCGCTGAACGATACTATGGGCTTGCCTCTTGACAACCCTCCACAGGTGTACTAAGGTACAGCGTAGAGTAGGGCTAGTACAAATGTTTTTACTGTGAGGATTGTCGAGATGCTTCCTTCACCGCAATTTTGCGATACGTGTGGGGCCGCGAACCGGGTGCAGGCGCAGTTTTGCCGCGTATGTGGGCGATCATTACAGGACGCGAACAATACGTTGCCGCCTGGTGCATTACAGAACGCTACCCTGCCAGATGTGACGCTGCAAAATAGTACCCTGTCGATCAGTTCGACCATGACGGGGATGCTGTCGCAGCGGCACGCGTTGAAGCAGCGCTATGTTATCCTTGGGCAAGCGGGTCGCGGTGGCTTCGGCGCGGTCTACAAGGCGTCGGATACGCAGTTCGGCAATCGGTTGGTGGCGGTTAAGGAGATGAGCCAGAGCAATCTGGGGACGCAGGAATTCGTGGCGGCAACTGAGGCGTTCAGGCACGAGGCGCTCCTATTGGCTGGGCTGACCCATCCCAATCTGCCGCGCATCTACGAGCAGTTTACCGATACCGGGCGCACCTATCTTGTCATGGACTTCATCGAGGGCGAGACACTGGAAGAGCATCTGAACGGTCTGCGCGGCAAGAAGATTCCGCTCGAAAGGGTGTTTGATATCGCGCTACAACTCTGCTCGGTGCTGGACTACCTGCACACGCGCAATCCGGCGATTATCTTCCGCGACCTCAAGCCTGCCAATATTATGTTGACTCACGCTGGGCACGTCTACCTGATCGACTTCGGCATTGCGCGCCACTTCAAGCCGGGCCAGAGCAAGGATACAACGGCCCTCGGTTCGTCCGGCTATGCCGCGCCGGAGCAGTACGGCAAGTCGCAGACCACGCCGCGCGCCGACATCTACAGCCTGGGCGCGACGTTGCACCAGTTGCTTACGGGCGACGATCCCTCGGAGAGGCCGTTCCACTTCGCGCCCATCCAGCTTCCCAACCAGCCCGCGCTCAAGGGACTTGATACGCTGGTGATGCGTATGGTGACGGTGGATATCAGCAAGAGACCGGCGAGCGTTGCTGAAGTCAGGCAGGAACTGCTGCGCATCTCGTTCATCTACAGAACGACGCATCCCCTGCAGACGGGCGCGCCGCGTGCCTATCAGCCTCCTACGACGCACATGCCCAACCTGCCGCCTGCGCCTAAGCGTTCTCCACAATCACGCGTCATCCCGCAGGCGAATCTCCTCTACGCCTGCATGAGCCATAGCTCGCGCATCACGGCCATCGCCTGGTCGCCTGATGGGAAGTACCTTGCGTCGGCCAGCTACGACCGGACCGCCCAGGTGTGGGACGCGAGCAACGGCAAACACATCCTGACATACAAGGGGCACAGTCAGCACGTCAACGCCCTGGCGTGGTCGCACGATAGCAAGTACCTCGCCACCGCCAGCGACGATGGCACGGTCCAGACCTGGGAGGCCAGGACCGGCAACATGCTGATCACCTTTCGCGGCCATAACGAGGAGGTCAGCGCCGTCGCGTGGTCGCCCGACGACTTCTACATCGCCTCGGGCGGCAGTGACAGGATGGTCAGGGTATGGAAGGCGAAGACCGAGAAGTCCATCTACATCTATAGCGGGCACAGCGATAAGATTCACTGTATCGCGTGGTCGCCCGATGGTCGGCGCGTCGCCTCGGCGGGCAAGGACCGCAAGGTACACATCTGGGACCCGACGAAGGAGCTTCCCAAGCGCTCTTTCCTCAGTAGCATCCTCTCATTTACGCGCAAGATAGAGACGCTGAACACCCACAATGGACAGATCTTCTCCGTCGCGTGGTCGCCCGATGGTCGGCGCATCGCCTCGGCCAGCAGCGACCGCCGCGTCCTCGTCGGCGACGTGCAGACGCGCAGGCAGGTGTTCTCCATGGGCGAGAACAGCACCACCATCAAGAACAGCGTGGTCTGGTCCCCCCGAGGCGAGCATATAGCCATAGGCGGCAACGACAAGGCTGTGCAGATCTGGAACGTGGGCACTCAGAAGTTGACCTTCACGTACGCGGGCCACACCGGCTACGTAACGACCATCTCCTGGTCGCCCGATGGTCGGCGCGTCGCCTCGGCGGGCAGCGATCGCACAATACAAGTGTGGCAGGCGGTGTAGGAAGGGCAATGAAGGACGCTTTTGGCGCGACCAGGCTGCTCAACAGAAGTTTTGTTCAAGTATCTTTAATCTTCTCAATAAGGTCGTCCAGGTTCTTGAAATTTCTATATTCAATTGTATCTATAAATTGACATCTTAAAGTTATATTTGATATACTTCGTCAGGCCATATATAATCCATTACAGGCTTAATATATGCGATTATCAGTAGTGGTGGATACACTGGCTTCAAGCTTACCATTTTGTGGCAGGTGAATTCACTCCCTGCTGCGTTTCTAACTCCGCATCAGCAAAGCTGAGGAGGGTCGCCAGATGCCTGTCAACAACAACTATTCGGGTCAAATAATTGGGAACTATCTGATGATGGAAAGGTTGGGAAGTGGCGAGTTTGGTAGTGTTTATCGTGCGCAGAATAGGTTAATCACTGAGCGCATTGTTGCCATCAAACTTATTAACGATAAGTACGTCAGTTCTCAGGAAGAATGTAATCATTTTTTGAATGAAGCACGCGTACTTTTAAAGCTTCAGCATCCTTATATATTGCCGGTTTTTGACATAGGCGAACATCAGGGAGTGCCTTATATAGTACTTGAGTTTGCACCTACAGGTTCGTTACGCAATTGCCTGAACCAATCATCAACCCAACAGTTACCTATTAGCCAGTCTTTAACGATCCTTGCTCAGATAGGGCAGGCGCTTCATCATGCTCATCTGCAACACATTATTCATCGCGATCTAAAGCCAGAAAACATTCTTTTCAACAGAAAAGGGGACGCTCTACTGGCGGATTTCGGAATAGCGACTGAAGGCGTAACCTCAACAAATAACAGCGCAGTAATTACTGGTACACCACCTTATATGGCACCAGAGCAGTTTCAAGGTATAGTCAGCAAATTGAGTGATCAATACGCTCTGGCCTGTATCGCCTATGAGCTTGTTACTGGACAAAGGCCATTTCAAGCTAACAACTTTACCGAGTGGGCGGTCAAACATAGCCATGAAAAGCCGATACCACCGCGCCAAATTAATCCTGCACTACCCATGTATGTTGAGGAGGCAATCCTTAAAGCCATGGCAAAAGAGCGTACCCAGCGCTTTAAGGATGTCTCAGCCTTTATCGCGGCTGTATCTCCACAAGGGACATATCCTCCCACGCCAACAAAAACAGTGCTCAAGAGCCCTGTGGGAGTAACTGTGTTAAGCAATACAGATGTAACCATTGGGCGCTCATCAGACAATACCTACGTGCTCAACGATGCACAAGTTTCTGGTCATCACGCGGTCATTCGTCGGCATGGACAGGATTATGCTATCACCGACCTGAAAAGCACAAATAAGACATTTGTGAATGGGCAGGTTATTCCTGAGCATATAGCTCATGTGCTCAAGCAAGGAGACAACATTCGGATTGGTGCGACCACCTTTGAATATACCAATGATATAGCAGCGCCTCGTCCTACGGCTACTCCAACCCCTACCATCGTTGCGCCTCCACCTGTCGCTCCTGCCATGTCTCCTCCATCTGCAAGAGGACAGTTCGCGACACCGGTGTTTACACGACCAAAGAAGCGCACCGGTTTGTGGGTAGTATCTGCTATCGTTGGTCTACTCGTCATTTTCGCTATCGGAGGTAATGTAGTTTTCCATAACTCTACTATTCCACCGACGCCGTTTCCCACACCAACTCCTCCGCCCATTCCTACTGTCCCGCCAACTCCTATTCCTCCCTCTCCTACTCCGCCTCCGACTTTACCAACATTAAATCCAACGTATAGCGGCTCTTTCACCGATAGTAACGGTGCTTCTAATAAATTAACTCTTGTATCGGTTCAAGAGAACCAGAGAGGAAGCATTCGCGGTGATGCTGAATTTGGCTGTTCCTCCTTACCTTGTAGTGGTCCTCCGAATAAATTTGGTGGCACGGTTTTTATCACACATGAAGTTACATTCAGCTTTAATGCCATTAATAATAGTACTGGTGCAAGTGCTATCCTGACATTCAATGGTAGCGTCAGTTCTAATAATACTACGATGAATGGAACGTTTACAGGCAATGACGGGGGAAGCGGTACATGGGGCTTAAAAAGCAGCTAGCTTCCTGTTTGCCTGCATGAGTGACAACATTGTATCCTATCGAGAGCTAGATTCTCCCTTTCATAAGAGAGGAAGCAACAGGTGGCTATCAAAGTCGCCTCCGCTGTAAATCACGCACGTCCCTTTGGAACTTTTTTCATAATAGGCAGGCCCATAGAGAATGAGGTTTTTCCGAAAGAACCAGTGACCTTGAATGTCCAACCTCAATATATCGCCTTGCTTAAAAAACGTCGCTGAAGGCAGTAACGAAAACTCCAGTTCTATGCTTTGCTGCGGCTGTAGCGGTTGCTTGACGGAGAAGTCGTGTTGTGGACTCCAGGGTCTACTCTTCTCTTTGTCTACCTGCCTGAGAGATGCTCTCTGCCAACCTTTTGTCACCAGATCATAGCCGAAGCCATACGATCCCTCAAACACCACCTGCTTGCCATTTCTGATTTTGCGAATGCCAGCGAAAATGCAGGCGTCAGAAGCATCCGTTACTTCGATATATAGTTTCAGGACCATAGGGCCAATGATTTCTAGATCCCTGGGGATTTCCCACTCAAAGACGGCTTTGCCTTTTGCCAGGTCAAAGGAGGTTTGCTGGACAGTTTGTGGCATAACTTCGGCTAATTGATTGGTTTCCCCACTGAGATGGAGGGCCGTCCATTGTGTATCAGGTAGTGGGAAGTGCTGCTCCGCTTTCACGGCGTGAATGGCCTTGCCCGTGTCCCGCACCTCCAGACGAACAGGCGGCACAGCAAGCATGTCATTGTCCTCACCCTTCAGGAAATAGTCAAAGAACTTGCGTTGAAAGGCGAGGGCCTCTGCACTATAGTACACCGCCCATTTTGCTCCACGATGCGTATAGAGCCACTTGTGTTGCGAACGTATTTCTTCGAAGACGCGGAATGATCCCTGAGTGTGCAGGCACTGGTCAGAAAAACTGCCACACACGAGGGTCGGAACCGTAATATACTGCAAATCGGGAGTAAGTGATTGATACCACGCATCTCTGAGCGGGCGTTTCACCAACTCCTTGCGTACATTGGTTTGAGAATGGACACTGGCTCCCCAAATGACGGTAAAACCGTCTTCGCGAATCCCTCCCGGATAGGCAAAATCCCGGTAAAAATCCGAAAGACCTTCCCACGGACATATGGCCGCGAGATGTGGAGGGTTAAGGGCCGCGACTTTGTACTGGCTTATCGCCAGGTATGAGACGCCACTGAGGCCGATCTTCCCGTTCGACCAGGGCTGGCGGCCAGCCCATTCAATACACTCATAATAATCCTGAGCTTCCTGGTCCGAAAACAGGTCTCCTTTCCCCCCGGACGCACCGAAACCGCGCAGGTCAATATCGACGAAAGCATATCCCTGTGGAACCCAGTATGCTGGATCTGGCGCTTCCCAACCGGTGTATGTTGACATTACGAGAGGATCTGGTTGATTCAGAATGCGAAATTGGAAGAGCGGACGAGGGCCAAAGATGCCTTTGCGGTTGAACTTATCCTTGCCATAAGGATGAGCGCACATAATCACGGGGAAGTTGCCCTCTGTTGCAGGTCGAAAAACATTTACGCGCAAGATCACGCCATCGCTCATGGGTATCTCTACGTTTTTGTCAATTACTATCCCTTCTGGAAAGGGAATGAGGTGAAGAGGTGGGAGAAGTAAATTTTTGAGCCTTTTCACGATATAGGTGAGATTTGGTGTTGCGTTTTTCAAGGATTTTGGGGCTTGCTGAGCCTGGTTGGTTGACTCTCTTTCAGCTTTCCTGGTCAAATGGCGCATGGACTTGGCCTCCGTCTCTCAGGTCGTTTTGCATGTGCTCTAAGTATACTGATTATAAACTATGCGCCCGCCTCAACCCCCACCAACCGAGTGTCGTCGCCGCCGCGACGAGCAACACGACAGGGCTGAAGGAACTATAGAGATCGTTGAGCGGGACTCCGAAGCCCGCATACGTCACAGCGATCAAGGCGTAGTAGGGCAGCACGACCAGGCTGCTCACCGCGAGCGTCCAGAATGCCCACCAGTGACCGCGGCGCAGCGCGAACCAGGCGATGCTGACATAGACGATCCCGAAGGACAGCATGTAGGCACACATGGTTTCCATAAAGCTCACGAAGAACGCGCTTAAACGCGGCTCGTGCTTCCCGACATCGGCAAGGGACTGGCCGATCAATGTGGCATCCGCCTGGTTGCTGACCACCAGCCAGCCCCGGCAGGCCCGTTGAGATGGAGCAAAAGCGGTACCAGCAGGGCAGGCAGGATGTTCAAAAGGAACCCGAATAGGAGGAACAGCCCCACGCTCACACCGAGCAGGCTGCGCCAACGAAACTGCACCGGTCCTGGGTTAACTTTTGTGTTCTCTTTGGTTGACATGAGATGTTCATGGTCTCCTTGAAACTGGTCTGCTCGTAGGGTCTTTACATTAGTCTGCGTCATAACCATGCTCCTCTTTCTACCGCTGCCAGGTCACTTTTCCTGGACAGCACCATTTCCAATACGACGTGAGTATGCTGCGAGAAGGCTCACAATATGAGGTGTCTTCCTCACACAGTGATCACACATGAGAGGGGAGAACATCGAGGAACAAAGCACTCGTTCCACTAGAACTGTCTCAAAGGCAGATCTCCTTTCTCAGCCGCTGGCCTCAACTCCGTGTTTGACGCCTTACGCAGTGGCCTGACTGGGTTGACGCGGGTTCCCGATGAGACAAGCGGCCGTGTGGACACTTGTCCATTCCGTGCAGTTTCCAGCGAACTTACTCGGCTCCGGTTAGGTGGACCTGGGGGCTTACCTTACCAGGTGAGGGTTCCGTGGCTTGCTCTCGCCGTTCTGACAAGAGCGCATAGCCCAGCCAGGCCACAGCTACCCCCAGCGGCATCGCCGCTAAATGCTGGATCTGGGGCGGGATCAGCGCAACAACGAAGGGCAGCAAGAACGCGACGGGCAGCGCGGACGCGACGGCCAGCAGACCAGCCGCCCAGCGCGACAGGATGCCAGCGCGCAGCGTCGCGATGCCAAAGAGGAGGCCGCCGAGGATATATCCGATCCCGACGAGCGTATAGAGTGCTGGGAGGGCTCCGAGGTTCACGCCGCTCACGGGCCCAGAGGCACTCCTCAGGAGGTTATCCACAAATCTGGGTGCCGTGGTCGCCAACAGCGGCAGGATAAAGGCTGTGGCGAAGACAAAGGCAAACTGGAGTGCCCAACTGAGGCTCAACAGGAGAAAGCCTACCAGACCAAGCCACCCGGTCTCTTTCACTTGTCTGGCGTAGAGCCCTGTCCAGCCCAGGAGGAAGAGGAGGCACATGGCCGTCTTCAAGGGGGTGATGATGGCCCAGGCACTGGTAGTGACGGA
>Ga0066790_10000944_pt1 | contig 11853 bp, 9 predicted proteins | sample OrgsoiDNA2013050_FD_70963 | JGI IMG/M metagenome (GOLD analysis project Ga0066790, IMG submission 70963) | Permafrost soil microbial communities from the Arctic, to analyse light accelerated degradation of dissolved organic matter (DOM) -... | ecosystem: Environmental > Terrestrial > Soil >...
TGTCTGCCGGAACGCCGGCGTCGACGAGCGCTTCGGTCATCGACAGTCGCTCCGCGACCGACAGCGACGCCGCCTCCGAGTTGGTGCCGAAGATCGCCAGCGACGCGTGGTTGTCGACGAGCCAGCGGCAGTGGGCGACATAGCGTTTCACATCGGGCTCGAGCTTCTCGTTGAACGGGGTCAACACCGGTGCAAGGACGCCGCGCAGTCTCTGGGTCATGGTTTCTCGCTCTATGGTCTTGCTCGACGGAGGCCGGGTTTCACGGCGATCGAGGGACCTTGCCGACGATCTTCGCCGCGCGAAGGAAGTCGAAGTCGACGCCCTGGTCGGCCTGCGTCACCGTTTGCAGGAAGAGCTTGCGGTAGCCCCGATCCGCGGTCAGCGGCGTCAGCGGATTCTCATAGGCGCGCCGCGCCATCTCGGCGTCGGGAACGAGCAGCGAGATCTCGCGACGGGCCACGCTCAAGCGGATCCGGTCGCCGTCGCGCACGTGGGCCAGCGGCCCGCCGATGGCCGATTCCGGCGTCACGTGCAGCACGATGGTGCCGAACGCCGTGCCGCTCATTCGCCCGTCGGAGATGCGCACCATGTCCTTCACGCCGGCACGCGCGAGCTTCCTCGGAATCGGGATGTAGCCGGCTTCAGGCATACCCGGCGCGCCTTTCGGGCCGATGTTCTGCAGCACCAGCACGTCGTCCCGCGTCACCTCGAGATCGTCGCGGTCGATGCGCGCGACCAGGTCCCCGATGCTCGTGAAGACCACGGCGCGGCCTTCGTGCTCCATCAGCTCGGCATCTGCTGTCGACTGCTTGATGATGGCGCCGCCGGGTGCCAGGTTGCCGCGCAGCACGGCAATGCCGCCCTGCGGATAGATCGGGCTCGTCATCGGGCGAACCACGTCCTGCGCGAATCCCGGCCCGGCTCGCTCGATCTCCTCGCCCAGGGTGCGGCCGGTCACCGTCATGGCGTCGAGCCGCAGAAGCGGCTTGAGCTCGCGCAGCAAGGTCGCCATGCCACCGGCCGCGTGGAAGTCTTCCATGTAGTGCTGGCCCGAGGGCTTGAGGTCGAGCAGCACCGGCGTGTCGCGGCCCATGCGATCGAGCGCCTGCAGATCGACGTCGAGGCCCATTCGGCCGGCGATGGCCGTGAGGTGGACGATGCCGTTGGTCGAGCCACCGATCGCCAGCAGCACGCGCATCGCGTTCTCGAACGCCTCGGGCGTGAGCACCTTGTCGATGGTGAGGCCCTGGCGCGCCATCTGCACGGCTTGCGCGCCCGTCTGCTCAGCGACGCGGATGCGGTCGGCGGTGACCGCTGGCGGCGAGGCGCCGCCCGGCATCGTCATGCCGAGCGCTTCGGCGATGCAGGCCATGGTGCTGGCGGTGCCCATCACCGAGCACGTGCCGACGCTCGCCACGAGCTGGTCGTTGACCTCGGCGGCTTCAGCGGCGTCGATCTCGTCGGCGCGCAATCTCGCCCAGTAGCGGCGGCAATCGGTGCAGGCGCCGACGCGTTCGCCGCGGTGACTGCCGGTGAGCATCGAGCCGGCGATGAGCTGGATCGAAGGGATGCCGGCCGAGGCGGCACCCATCAGCTGCGCCGGCACCGTCTTGTCGCAGCCGCCGATCAGGACCACGGCATCCATCGGCTGGCCGCGAACCATTTCCTCGGTGTCCATCGCCATCAGGTTGCGAACGTACATGCTGGTCGGCGCCGCGAAGCTCTCGTGGATCGAGATCGTCGGGAACTCCATCGGCAGGCCGCCCGCCAGCATCACGCCCCGCTTGACCGCCTCGACGAGCTGCGCCGCGTTGCCATGGCAGGGGTTGTACGCACTCGCCGTGTTGGCGATGCCGATCACCGGGCGGTCGAGTGCCGAGTCGGTGTAGCCGGCACCCTTGATGAAGGCCTTGCGCAGGTACAGCGAGAACGCCTGGTCGCCGTAGCTTGTCAGGCCCTTTCGCATGCCCGAGGGCTCGGCCCCTTCGTCGGGCTCGATCGATGACTCTGGCATGTTGACGGATCCCGCGGATGCGCTTGGCAGCCCATAGTGTTGCGACTCGCAGCGCTCCTGTCGACCCGGCGTCCGGTTTTCACGTCGCCGGCGCGTCCTGCAGCTGCAGCACGAAGCGATAGGCGTCGACGTCGGAGCCGGCGCTGTCGATCTCGAATCCCTGCGCCAGCGCCAGCTCGCGCATCGCCAGGTTTTCGTGCAGCACCGAGCCGACGAGTCGCTGCGTGCCGCGGCCCTTCAGGTAAGCCACGAGCCGGGCAAGAAGCACGTCGCCGAGCCCCCGGCCCTTCAGGTCGGAGCGGACGATGATGGCGAACTCGGCCTCGACGTTGTCGGGGTCGGCCATCGCGCGCGCGACGCCGAGCGTCTCCTCGACGCCGTCGGGCCGGCGGCGCACGGCGATGAACGCCATTTCGCGCATGTAGTCGATCTGCGTCAGGCGCGCCAGCTCGCTTCGCGGCAGTTCGCGCCGCACGTAGAAGAAGCGCAGCCGCAGGTCCTCGGGCTGCAGCTTCACGACGAAGGCCATGTGCTGCGCGCCGTCTTCGGGCCGAATCGGCCGCAGCACGATCGGCTCGCCGTTCCAGACCAGCGACTCGGCGAGCTCGGCCGGGTAGGGCGCGATCGCGAACCGCTCGGCGCCGGCACCGGCCGTGCGGCTCAGGCGCACGCGCGCGTCGAGGGCGACAACGCCGTCGGCATCGGCGCAGAGCGGGTTGATGTCGAGCTCGGCCAGCTCGGGCAGGTCGGCCAGCATCTGCGACACGGCGATCAGCACATCGCAGACGGCATCGAGCCGTGCCGGCGGGTGGTCGCGCCAGCCGGCGAGCAGTTTGGCGACGCGTGTTCGCGAAATCATCTCACTGGCCAGCACGCGATTGATCGGCGGCAATGCCACGGCACGGTCGGCCAGCACCTCGACCGCCGTGCCGCCCTGGCCGAACAGCAACACGGGTCCGAACACCGGATCGACGCTGGCGCCGACGATGAGCTCGAGCGACAGCGGGCGAACGATCATGGCCTGCACCGTGAAGCCGGTGAGCCGCGCCTCGGGCCGCGCCGCGCCGACCTGCGCGAGCATCGCTTCGACGGCCCGTCGCAGCTCGCCTTCGCTGTCCAGGCTCAGTCGCACGCCGCCGACGTCGGATTTGTGCGAAATGTCGGGTGAGAGGATCTTGAGGGCGACCGGGTAGCCGATGTCATTCGCCGCTTTCACCACGGCGGCCACGTCGGCAGACGTCGCGACGGTCGGCACGGTCGGTATGCGATAGGCCTGGAGCAGCTTCTTGGCATCGAGCTCGCCGAGCATCTCGCGCCCTTCGGCGAGGGCCGCGGCGACGATGCAGCGCGCCGCGTCGATGTCGGGCGGGCCGCACTCGCTGGCCGTCGGCACTTCCATCAACAGCGCCTGGTTGCGCCGGTAGGTGGCGAGCATCGCGAAGGCGCGCACGGCCTCTTCGGGGGTGCCGTAGTTGGCGACGCCGGCGGCTTCGAAAATGCGCCGTGCGTCGGCGACGGCGGCGTCGCCTAGCCAGCACGCCATGACGCGGCCGCGCGCCTCGCGCACGAGCGGCTCGCAGGCCCGGGCGATGTCGTCGCTGCGAACGATCGCGGTCGGCGCGTGCATGAAGAGCACGGCGCCGCTCTCGCTGTCGGCGAGCAGCGCCTGCAGCGTCTGCGTGTAGCGCTCGACGGGCGCGTCGCCGATGATGTCGATCGGGTTGGCGTGCGACCAGGTCGGCGGCAACACCGCATCGAGCCTGGCCCGCAGGCCCTCGCCGAGGTCGCGCAACTCGACGCCGGCCGCCGCCGCGGCATCGGCCGCCATCACGCCGGCGCCGCCGCCGTTCGTCATCAACGTCATGGCCGTGTCGCGGTTGCTGCCGAAACGGGCCAGCGTCTCGGCCGCCATGAACAGGTCCTGCAGCGTGTCGACGCGCAGCATTCCGGCACGGCGGATGGCGGCGTCGTAGACGATGTCGGAACCCGCCAGCGCACCGGTGTGCGATGCGGCGGCCTGCACGCCGTGGCCGGCGCGCCCGGCCTTGACGACAATGACCGGCTTGTTGCGCGCCGCCGCGCGCGCCGCCGACATGAACTTGCGCGGTGCTTCGATCGATTCGATGTAGAGCAGGATCGAGCGCGTCCGCGCGTCGCTCGCCAGGTGGTCGAGCAGGTCGCCGAAGTCGACGTCGGCGTGCTCGCCGATCGAGATCATGTGCGAGAAGCCGATCCGCCGTGACTGGGCCCAGTCGAGCACGGCCGTGACGAGCGCGCCCGATTGCGAGACGAAAGCGACGTCGCCGGCGAGTGCGTCGATATGTGCGAAGGTCGCATTCAGGCCCAGGTGCGGCGTCAGCAGGCCGAGGCAGTTGGGGCCGAGGATGCGCAGCCGGAAAGGCTGCGCCGCGTCGAGCGTCGCCTGCTTCTGTGCCGCATCGAGGCCTGCCGTCATGACGATGGCGGCACGCGTGCCGAGCCTGCCGAGGGCACCGATGGCGGCTGCCACGGTCGACGGTGGCGTGCAGACGACGGCCAGGTCGGGCACTTCGGGCAACGCCTCGACGCTGGCGTGGACGCTGATGCCATCGAGCGTGGCGTGCGCCGGGTTGACGGCAAGGATGGGTCCGGCGAAGCGGCCGCTGCGCAGGTTGTGCCAGACGGTGGCGCCGACACTGCCGAGCCGATCCGATGCGCCGACGACGACGATGGAGGCAGGCTCGAGCAGGCGATCGAGGTGGATGACGCTCATGTCATGGAGGGCCGGCGCCCCGACGATCGTGTCGGGTTGCGATGCCGCGAGTGGAGCGTGCCGGGTGCGGCATGCTATCGGCTCGACATGACAAGGCCGCGGCGCCGCGGCGAAACGAATCTGCGCATCGCCCATTCTCGCAAAGCGGGCCGGCGAGCGTCTTCTTGCGGCACGTCAAGACGGCGCCGTGGGCCGGAAGAGACCATGACAACGTGAACGCCGATGACGCCCTGTTGAGCGCCGCGCTTGCGCGCATGCGCGGCCTTCGCGCGTGGCTGGAGCAGCGCACGGGCGCCCCGGTCAGGCTGATCGAGACCCACATCTCGTGGCTGCTCCTCACCGACGCTCTCGCCTGGAAGCTGAAGAAGCCGCTCAGACTTGCCTTTCTCGATTTCACGACGCTGGCCGTCCGTCGCCACTGCTGCGAGGAGGAAGTTCGCCTCAACGCTCGACTGGCGCCGGCGATCTATCTCGGCGTCGAGGAGGTTCGCGAGGGTCCCGAGGGGCCGAGGTTCGGCGGCGCCGGCGAGCTGGTGGACGCGGCCGTGCGAATGCGCCGCTTCGCCGACGGCGCGCTGTGGAGCGAGCGGCTCGCCGCAGGCACGCTCGAGGCGCGCCACATCGACGCCATGGCGCAGCGCCTCGTCGCCTTTCATCGCCAGGCCGCTGTCGCGCCACCGGGCAGCGGCTTCGGAACTGCGGCCGTGCACGCCGGCGCGCTGCGCCGCCTGATCGACGGCATCGACGCGTGGTGCGTTGCGCCGCACCCGCTGGCCGCCGGGTGGGCGTCGCTGCGCCTCTTCGTCGAAGGCGAGTGCGAACGACTGGCGCCTTTTTTCGAGCGCCGGTTGCGCCTCGGCCGGGTGCGCGAATGTCATGGTGACCTGCATCTGGGCAATGCACTGATTCTTGGCGACGAGCCGGCGGCTTTCGATGGCATCGAGTTCGACGACGCGCTGCGCTGGATCGACGTGCTCTATGACGTCGCCTTCCTGGCGATGGATCTCATGGCCCACGGGCGCAGCGATCTGGCGATGCGACTCGTCGACGGCACCCTCGAACAGGGCGGCGACCATGAAGGCCTTCCCGGCTTGCGCTTTTTCCTCGTCGCTCGAGCCCTGGTGCGGGCCGAAGTCACGGCGCTCGGCGAGGCGCAGGGCCTGGCAGCCGCGTCGGGCACAACGGCGTCCGGCTACCTGAAGACGGCGATGACGCTGGCGCGCACGACCGGCGGCCGGCTCGCCATCACCCATGGCCTGCCCGGCTCGGGCAAGAGCTTCGTCTCGCAGGGCCTTGTCGAATCGGCCGGCGCGATACGCGTGCGCTCCGACGTCGAGCGCAAGCGCCTGTTCGGACTGGCGCCGCTCGAATCTTCGGGCGCCCTCGAGGCCGGCAGCGTCTACGGGCCGCCGGCGACGGCGCGCACCTATGCGCGCCTGCACGAGGTGGCCAAGGCAGCGCTCGAGGCCGGCTGGCCTGTCGTCGTCGATGCCGCGTTCCTGCGCCGCGACGAGCGAGCAACATTTGCCGAGCTGGCACGAACGCTCGGCGTGCCGTTCAGCATCCTCGACTGCCGCGCGCCGATGCCGGTGCTGCGCCGGCGCATCGAAGAACGTCTGGCGGGTGCCGCCGACGCGTCGGAAGCAGACCTGGCCGTTCTCGAGCGGCTCGGCGCTGCCGTCGAGCCGCTCGATGCCGAGGAAAGCCGCCGGACGATCACGATCGACGCCGACGCACGCCTGCCGCCGGCTCGCGTCGCGCAAGCCTGGCTCGCTGCCGGTTGAGCCACGCCGGCAGCGGCGCCGCCCCAGCTATTGGATGGCCACGAAGCGCGCCCGCGTGCCCTCGCGCTTGGGCAAGGTCAGCTTGAGAATACCGTCCTCGAGCTTGGCGACGACGGCCTTCTCGTCGATTTCATGGCCCAGCGAGAAGCCGCGCGAAACGCTGCCGAAATACGTTTCCCTGACGAGCGTGCGGCCCGCGGATTTTTCTTCCTTCTCTTTCTTCACCTCGGCGGCGATCGACACGAAGTTGCCGTCGACGGTGAGGCGGATGTCTTCCTTCCTGGCGCCAGGAATGGCGGCGCGCACGTCGTAGCTCTTGTCGTTTTCGGTGATGTCGATGCGGATGTCGCCGCCGACGGTATCGGCAAACGCCGAGGGCTGGCCGAAGCGGCGGAAGAATTCGGGGAACAACTCGTCCATCCGGTCGAGTCGGGTCAGTGCATTCACGATGAACTCCTTTGCAAGCCAATGTCGCAGCGGTTCTGCATCGGCCTCGACGCTTGCCGGCAAGGTCCGACATGGATCAGTCTAGAAGTGCAGGTTGCGCTTGCATTGAGCTTCGTCAAATCGCATGCGTTGACGAGCGTCAACGCCGCCACGCCATGACGGCAGCACAGTGGATGACCCTCGAACCCTCTGCCGAAGCCGCCATGTACCAGCGCATCCTCGTTCCCTTCGATGGCAGCAGCACCTCGGCGCTGGCGCTCGACGAGGCGATCGGGCTGGCCCGTTCCTGCGGTGCCTCGATCCGGCTCGTTCATGTGATCGACGACCTGGTCATGGCCAACGGCTTCGAAACCTTCGCGGCCTATCGCGAAGACGTCGTTCCGCGTGTCAAGCGCGCCGCCGAGGCGGTGCTGGCGGCCGGTCGCGAGCGGCTCGACTGCAGTGGCGTCAGTTTCGACGCAGCGCTGGTCGACGAGGTCGGCGCCCGCGTCGCCGACCTCATCCTGCAGCAGGCCACTGTTTGGAATGCCGACCTCATCGTCGCCGGCACGCACGGCCGCCGGGGTTTCGAGCGGTGGGTGGTGGGCAGCGAAGCCGAGCACCTGGTGCGACGCGCCGAGGTTCCGGTGCTGCTCGTGCGCAGCAGGCCGGGCAACGAAGCCGCGCCCGGCGAAGTTCTTGTTCCGCAGGCACGATCGCACGCCGCGTAGCGCCGGGCTCCGCTCCCGGTCGTCGCTCGCGACGTTCGCGACGCGACCGCGGCGGCGCCGCGAACCTCCGGCATGCCTCTGCTAAAGGCGACGCCACCGCAGGGTATCGCCTGCGGTCTAAGATCGCTTCCCGCCATGCACATCCCTTCATCTCGTCTCTCGCGGCCACGACGCTTCGCCTGGCTGCTCTGGTTCGGGCTGGTGCTTCCGCTGGCGCAGTTCGCCGGCATGGCGCACGCCTTGTCGCACGCGTCGCAAGAGGCGGCTCGCGAAGGCGAAACCAAGCAAGCGCCCGGGCACGCTCACTGCGATCTGTGTCTGGCGGCTGCCGCCATGGGAGGCGCTGCGCCGGCGGGCCCTGTGGCGACGCTCGATCATCCGGCGATCGGGCACGAGCTCGCGCCGGTTTTCACGGCAGGCGTCTTGTCGACCTTGCCGCTTCGCTCCTACCAGGGTCGCGCCCCGCCCGACGCCGCGCGCTAGTCGTTGCCGCGGCGCCCGTCCCGTATCGATGCGGACGGGCCGTTCGATGCTCTTGCCTGGAGCCAAACATGCACAAGCTCGTGCCAGCGGCCATCGCGCTCGCGTTGGTCCTGCCCGTCGGCGCTCTTGCCGACACCTCATCCGACATCGCCTCGCTGCGCCAGGAGATGGACTCGATGCGCGCTGCCTACGAGGCGCGCCTGCAGGCTCTTGAGCAGCGCCTGCAGCGCGCCGAAGCCGCCATCACGCCGCCTGCGCCATCAGTGGCCGCTGCCGCCGCGCCGCGAGCGGTCGTGGCCAGCGGGCCAGCCGTGACCGCGGCGACGCCGACAGCTCCGGCGAGTGCTGCTCCGGTCGTCGCTCCGGTCCTCGCCGAGGCGGCACCGGCGACACCGCAGGTCGCCTCCGCCGGTGGTGGCGCCAATGCCTTCAATCCCTCGGTGTCGTTGATCCTCTCGGGCCTTTACACCCGCACCTCGCAGGACCCGGCGCGCTACGCCATCACCGGCTGGCAGCTGCCGGCCGGGCTGCAGGTCGGCCCCTCCACTCGAGGCTTCAGCCTGGCCGAGACGGAGCTCGCGTTGGCGGCCAGCGTCGACCCCTGGCTGCGCGGCGCCGCCAACATTTCGCTCGCGCCCGACGACAAGGTGTCGGTCGAGGAAGCCTATGTGCAGACCACCTCGCTGGGCGAAGGCTTCTCGCTCAAGGCCGGGCGCTTCTTCTCGAACGTCGGCTATCTCAATGCGCAGCATTCGCACACTTGGGACTTCGTCGACAACCCGCTCGCCTACCAGGCGCTGCTCGGCACGCAGTACGGCGACGACGGCCTGCAGCTGACGTGGCTGCCGCCGCTCGATCAATACGTCGAGCTCGGCGCCGAGGTCGGCCGCGGCCGCAGCTTTCCCGGCAGCGACAGCGGGCGCAACGGCGCCGGAATGACCGCACTCACGGCCCACGCCGGCGGCGACATCGGCGCGAGCCAGAGCTGGCGCGCGGGGCTGTCGATGCTCAACGCCAAGGCCGATGATCAGCTGCTCCTGGCGACGAACGCCGCGGGCGGCGCGGTGACCGACCTGTTCAACGGCAGGACGCGAGTCTGGATCGCCGATGCGATCTGGAAGTGGGCGCCGAACGGCAACGCGACCCGCACCAGCTTCAAGCTGCAAGGCGAATACCTGCGCAGCACGCGCACCGGCAACCTCGTCTACGACATCGGCAACACCGATCGACCGGGTGCTTACCGCGCGGCGCCATCGGGCTGGTACGTGCAAGGCGTCTACCAGTTCATGCCGTCGTGGCGCGTCGGCCTGCGCACCGAGGGGCTCGACGCCGGCACGCCCGACTACGGGCCGAACGCCGCGTCGTTCGCCGGTGGCGGTTTCAAGCCGCGCAAGAACACGCTGATGATCGATTTCAACCCCAGCGAGTTCTCGCGCGTGCGCCTTCAGCTCGCGCAGGATCGCGCCCGCGAAGGCATCACCGACAACCAGCTGTTCCTTCAATACCAGATGAGCCTGGGCGCGCACGGCGCGCACAGCTACTGATTTCCGTTCCGCCCGGAGGACCTCATGACAAATCGCCATTGCCTGTTCACGCTGCTGGCCGCGCCCTTGCTCCTGTTCGCGCTTCCGGCTCATGCTGCGCTGCGCGTGTTCGCCTGCGAGCCCGAGTGGGGCGCGCTGGCGCAAGAGCTCGGCGGCAGCCTGGTGGAAGTCTCGGTGGCCACCAGCGCCTTGCAGGATCCGCATCAGATCCAGGCCAAGCCGAGCCTGATCGTTCGCGCCCGCAATGCAGACCTCGTCGCCTGCACCGGCGCCGAGCTCGAGATCGGCTGGCTGCCGGTGCTGTTGCAGCAATCGGGCAACGCCAAGGTGCAGGCAGGCCAGCCGGGCAACTTCGCCGCGGCCGACTATGTGCGCAAGCTCGATGTGCCCGGCCAGCCCGACCGCTCGCAAGGCGACGTGCACGCCGCCGGCAACCCGCACATCCAGACCGATCCGCGCAATATCGCGCTGGTCGCGGTCGCGCTCGGCGCCCGACTGCGTCAGCTCGACCCGGCGCATGCAGCGCAGTATGAAAAAGCCCAGGCCGATTTCGCCCAGCGCTGGCAGCAGGCCATGGCGCGCTGGACGGCGCAGGCGGTGTCGCTGAAGGGCGTCCCGGTCGTGTCGCAGCACAAGGCCTTCGTCTATCTCTACGACTGGCTCGGCATGAAGGAGGTCGCCGTGCTCGAGCCCAAGCCCGGCGTCGAGCCCACGGCGTCTCACCTTCAGGAGGTTCTTTCGTCGCTCAAGGCGACGCCCGCCCGCATGGTTCTCTATTCGGCCTACCAGGATTCGCGACCCTCCGAATGGCTCGGCAAGAACGCCGGCATCGCCGTCGTGAAGATCCCCTTCACCGTCGGCGGCAGCGAAGGCGCCAAAGACCTGTTCGGCCTGTTCGACGACACGCTCGCCCGCCTGCTCGTCGCGTCGGCCAAGCCATGAACTGGAGCGCGCTCGACTGGGGCATCCTCGGCCCGGCGCTGATCGCCGGGCTGCTGGTGCTGACGACGCATGTGCCGCTCGGCATGCAGGTGCTCGATCGCGGCATCGTCTTCATCGACCTGGCGATCGCCCAGATCGCCGGCCTCGGCGTCATCGCCGCCGACGCGCTGGGAATGCCCGAGGGCGGCGTCGCGGTGCAGGTTTCTGCGGTGTCGGCTTCGCTGCTCGGAGCCTGGCTGCTGACGTGGACGGAGCGGCGCGCACCGAAGCAGCAGGAGGCGCTCATCGGCGTCATGTTCATCCTGGCCGCCTGCGCCGGCATCCTGCTGCTGGCCAGCAATCCGCACGGCGGCGAGCATCTGAAGGACCTGCTCGTCGGGCAGATCCTCTGGGTCAACAAGACGCAGCTGCTCTGGCTCGCCGCGCTCTCGGCATTGCTGCTGGCCGCGCTCTGGTGGAACCGGGCCCGGGGCCTCGGCCGCTTCGGCTTCTACGCCGCCTTTGCGCTGGCGGTCACCGCTTCGGTGCAGCTCGTCGGCGTCTACCTGGTGTTCGCCAGCCTCATCGTCCCGGCGCTCGGCACCCTCGCCCATCGCGGCCGCCGCCGCCATGCGATCGCCTATGCCATCGGCGCGCTCGGCTACGCCATCGGCCTGGCGCTGTCGGCGTTGTTCGACCTGCCGTCGGGCGCGGTCGTCGTTCTGACGCTCGCGGCCTGCGGCGCGGTGGGGGCGCTGGTCGGCCGCCCGGGGCCGCCTGGCGCCGAGGTCAAGGCCGGCGATCGCGCGGCGATGGGCCGGTAGCCACGCCGCGCGGATCGGCAGCGCCGCGACTCGCGTCGTCGTTCGTTCGGCGAGCCGACTCGCGCGCCGCACGCACCGCGTCGTCGACGCTCCAGAACATTCGGCCGCTCGAGCCGAGAGCGGCGGGGTCGCACCGCTGCAGCAAGTGGCGAACGGCTTCCTTCGCCCGCGCCAGGCTCAGGGTGAGGCCCAAGGCACGCAGGCGCTGGTCGAGCTCCATCAAGGACTCGGCGGCCGTGCTGTCGAGATCGGCCGACTCCTCGAGGCTCAGGATCACGGCGTCGATGCCCGGCCGCTGCGATGCACGGCGAATGACTTCGGTCGCCACGCGGTCGGCGCTGGCGAAGAACAGCGGCTCCTCCGGCCGCAGAAC
>Ga0066790_10000945_pt1 | contig 11851 bp, 9 predicted proteins | sample OrgsoiDNA2013050_FD_70963 | JGI IMG/M metagenome (GOLD analysis project Ga0066790, IMG submission 70963) | Permafrost soil microbial communities from the Arctic, to analyse light accelerated degradation of dissolved organic matter (DOM) -... | ecosystem: Environmental > Terrestrial > Soil >...
CCGCGGATCAGGCTGCCTCCAGCTTCACCCCACCGCTGCGACGGCAAGGAGACAAAGGTCTTCCACCTCCATCCGGAACAGACAGCGCCTCGTGGCGCACCACCAAGAGCTCGGCATCCTTGGACACCTGGCCCCGGGACACCAGGCAGCCCAGCAGACAGCGAACGAGCAGGTAGGCGACCGAAATGATCACTCAGCGATGATCCCGGCCAGGAAGCTTGTCCAGGCGTGATCCAGTAATCGAGCCCCCGCAGGCTGGCCCAGCTGGAGGAGGCGGTCTCCGCCAGCACCCGCGATGCGCGGCAGGCAAGGCAAGGCCCCTTCCCGGTGATCGCGACCAACCGCGCCGCGTACTGCCGCCTCTGCTGGGCGGCACCTGAGCTGGTCCTGACCTACACGGCCAGCCGGGCGTTTCAAGATCGAAACGTTGCCTTCACGTTATTAGCGCCAGAGCCGGAATTACAAGATCGCCGACAGGCACATGAACCTCTAGCCAGATGGACCTCTTCGCCGAGGCTGCAATCGGATAGAAGGGACCGCCACGGCGACGGCGGGTTCCAAATCAGGCCACACCGTGGACGGAGGTGCTGCACAACGGATGATTCTGGAAACGTCGGGAAAGATCGCCGGGTGCGCCCACTGTGAAGTCAAGGTCGGAAACAGCCGAAAGTCAGGGTGCCTGCCGCTGCGGCTGTGGGCATCCTGACTTTCGGGTCAGATCACGTCGCGAGGCCCGCTGTCATCCGAGTGTCTTGCAAATGACAACATTGTCGACGACCGAATGGTCCGACTGGTTGACCAGTGCCACGCATACCGTGACCTGGCTGACGTTGAACAGCGTGTTCACGTGGGTGGTGAAGGTGAGCGTGCCGGTGCCCGCGCCAGACCCGTCGTTGTTGAACGTCTGGAAGATCAGGGGGCCTGACACACCCCCGGAGTGCACCCGCACCCGCTCGGCGAGACCGGTGCTGTCGTTGAAGTCCTCTCTCAGGTTGGCCTGGCCGACGCAGACCTGCCTGTTGTTGGTGAAAAAGAACCCGTGCTCGGTAGCAGTGTGCGTGGCCGAGCTGATGGACGCGGTGTAGGGGGTTTGTCCCGTGCAGGAGACGGCGGGCGCCGCGGACGCTGCCGAGCTGGCCTGAGCAGGGCTGGCCGTTGCGGCCTGCGCGGATGCGGTGGTGAGGACCATGCCGCCAGCCCCGAGGGTGGCTGCGGCGGCCAGTGCCGCGGCCAGGGCCGGCAGTTTCCGGATCATGTTCATGATGTTCCCTTCTGTTCTCTCGCTGAGATTGTCTTTTCGTATTTGTGCTGCCCGCGCCCGTTGGGGCATGGCCGGTGAATGACTGCCGCGCCGTGCCGGGGATGTGGCTCCTCATTCACCTGGATCTGCCGCGCCGGGCTGAGGTTCTCAGGGACTATCCTGATAGCAGGCCGTCACATGACGGTCATATGCCAGTCACGCGGGCCGCGCGCCGGGGTGAAGCACGTGGCCCCTGGAGGGGTCGGATGAGGTTCGGGTTACTGGGCCTGCTGCAGGTCGATGACGGGGCGGGGAGCATGCGGTCGGTGGCGGGGGTTCGCCAGCGGGTGCTGCTGGCAGCGCTGCTTGTACGCGTGAACCGGGTAGTGCCGGCGGAGGAGCTGGCAGAGATCGTGTGGGACGGCGCACCCCCGGCCGCAGCGGCAGCACTGCGCACGCAGGTAATGCGGTTGCGGCGTGCCCTAGGTGCAGACGCGGCTGCGCGGATCGCCGCCCGCGACCCGGGCTATATGATCACTCTCAGCGCCGGGGAGCTGGACGTCACGCAGTTCGAAGCGCTGCACCAGGAAGCCGGCGCGGCTATGCGGGCCGGGCGATGGCGCGAGGCGGTGCGCGTCCTCGACCAAGCGCTCGCGCTGTGGCGAGGAGGAGCGGCGCTGCTGGATGTCGAGTCGCAGACTCTGCGCGATGAGTGCGGCGAGCGCCTGAAGCAGCTGCGCGTGCAGGCCACCGAGTGGCAGGTCGAGGCCGGGATGCGCCTGGGCCGCCACGAACAGCTCGTCCCGCAGCTGCGGGACCTGGTCCGGCAGCATCCGCTGCAGGAACACAATCACGCCCAGCTGATGCTCGCTCTCTACCGGTGCGGCCGCCAGGCTGAGGCACTGGCCGCCTACCAGCGCGCCCGCGACGTCCTGGTCACCGAACTCGGCGTCGAGCCAGGACCCGGCCTGCGGGAACTGCACCAGCGGATGCTGTCCGCCGACCCTGCCCTGGCCGTCACCGGGCCGACACCGCCTGCGGAAGCTGAACCTCAGCGGGACACGCCGCGGGAACTGCCGCCGTCGCCGCCGGGCTTCACCGGCCGTTCGGCCGAGCTCCGGGCGCTGACCGGGATGCTGGACCGGTCCGGTGAGCATGCTCCCGGAGCCGTGGTGATCTCGGCGATCGGCGGGACCGCCGGTGTGGGCAAGACCGCGCTGGCGGTGCGCTGGGCGCACCAGGCCGCCGGGCGGTTCCCCGACGGGCAGCTGTATGTGAACCTGCGCGGCTATGACCCAGACCAGCCGGTGCCGGCCGCTGACGCGCTGGCCGGGTTCCTGCGGTCCCTGGGGGTGCCCGGCCAGGACATCCCGCCGGAGGCAGATCAGCGCGCCGCCCGGTACCGCAGCCTGCTGGCCGGCAAGCGGATGCTGGTCGTGCTGGACAACGCCGGATCAGCCGATCAGGTACGGCCGCTGCTGCCCGGCAACCCGGCATGTACCGTCGTGGTGACCAGCCGGGATGCGCTGGCCGGGCTGGTGGCCAGGGACGGTGCTGCCCGGCTGGATCTGGACGTGCTCCCGGTGGAAGAAGCGGTCGCGCTGCTGCGGGTGCTGATCGGCCCGCGGGTGGATGCTGACCCCGGTGCGGCGGCCGAGCTGGCCGGCCGGTGCTGCCGGCTGCCGCTGGCCTTGCGGGTGGCGGCCGAGCTCGCCGCCAGCCGCCCGGCCACGCCGCTAGCCGGGCTGGCTGGCGAGCTGGCTGACCTGCGCACCCGGCTGGACCTGCTGACCGCGGGCGGGGACCCCAGCACCGAGGTCCGGGCCGTGTTCTCCTGGTCCTGCCGCCACCTCGACCCCGAGGACGCCCGGACCTTCCGGCTGCTCGGCCTGCATCCCGGCCCTGACTTCGAGCCGTATGCGGCCGCCGCCCTCATCGGTACGACCGTGCCGCAGGCCCGCCGGGCGCTGGACGTGCTGGCCCGCGCGCACCTGATCCAGCCGACCTCACCTGGCCGGTACGGCATGCACGACCTGCTCCGGGGCTACGCCCGCGAGCTCACCGCCGCCCTGGATGGCGGGGAGGGGCAGCACGCGGCGCTGACCCGGCTGTTCGATCATTACCTGCACGCCGCCTCGGCGGCGATGGACACCCTATTCCCCGCCGAACATCACCGCCGTCCCCGCATCCCCCGGCCGGCCACCCCGGTCCCGCCGCTGCCCGATCCCGCGGCGGCGCGGGAATGGCTGGATCGCGAACGCGCCGCCTTGGTGACGGCCGCCGGGCACAACGCCGCCCATGGCTGGCCCGGCCATGCCACCCGGCTTGCCACCACCCTCTCTCGTTACCTTCACATGTGCGGCCACTTTCCCGAAGCGATCACCGTCTTCCGCCACGCGCTCGGTGCCGCCCGCCGCACCGGTGACCGTGTTGCCGAGGCAACGGCCCTTACCGACATCGGCAACGTCGACGGCGAGCTAGGCCGCGTTCAGCAGGCCGCCGCCCATCACCGGCGGGCACTGGCCCTGTTCCGTGCGGCGGGCGACCGGGCCGGTGAGGCTCGCGTGCTGGGCAGCATAGGCCTTGATGAGACGCTCCTGGGCCGCTACGAGCAAGCCGCCCGCCATCACCAGGAAGCCGTCGCCATCTACCGCGACATCGGCAACCGTTTCGGCGAGGCACGCACGCTCGGCAACCTCGGCATCGCCCGGCGACTGCAAGGCCGCTACCAGGAGGCCGTCGGCTATCACCAGCAGTCCCTGGACCTGTCCCGAGAGATCGGCGATCGTGAGTACGAAGCCTGGGCGCTGGCCCAGCTCGGCGTTGTTGACCTGCGGCTAGGCCGCTACCAGCACGCGGCCGGATACCTCCAGCACGCGCTGGCCATGTTCCAGGAAATGGGTCATCCAAGCAGCGAAGCCGGGTGCCTGGTCAGCCTCGGCGAGGTTTACGTGGGGCTCGGCCGCTACGACCAAGCTGCCGGGAATTTGCAGCAGGCACTTGCCGTCTTCCGCGAGATCGGCGACCAGGCTATGGAAGCCGAAGCGCTCAACGGCCTTGGTGAGGTTCTCTTCCGGACTGGTGACGCCGGTAAGGCACGCGCGCACCACTCCGCCGCTCTCCGGCTCGCATCCGAGGCCGGCTTGCCACTGGAGCAGGCACGCGCGCACAGCGGCCTCGCCCGCGCCTGCCAGGCCGATGGCGACCCGCTTCAAGCCCGGCACCACTGGCAGGAAGCCCTCACCCGCTACGCCGCCATCGGCGCCCCCGAAGCCGACGAAATCCGCGCCCGCCTCGCCATGGTCGGTGACGGCGGCGATAAGCCAGCGGAGGAGCACGGCACCACACCCCCCTCCCCCGGATGATCTTGCCGGTCCCGGCGATTCAGCTTCATCCCGCGAGCCAGCCTCCCCAGACAGCCCAAGCTGGCCTACCCCCTGATTCATTCCCATGCCGCGCGGCACGCCGGCCTGCGGGTCGGGCAGCGGCGTTTGCGGCGCTCGTCAGGGAACGGCCTCGTGGATTGTGTTCTGGATCAGCACGGGACAAGTGTCCAGCGCATGACCGAGCGCTGCTTCCAGAGCGACGCCGGTCGGGCTGGTGTCCGCCTCCAGGTCGGTGGTCCAACTCGCAGGCTCGTAGCGGGCAAGCATGGACAGGCCGAACAGCAGAGCCCGCCCGGCGAGGAGCGGATGCAAGGGCAGGTCCCCGCCGTAGAGAGCGGGGAAGGCCCAGCGATCGTGCCCAGCACGATAGGGCTCAGTGACTTTCTCGATGAAGTGGCCTTGGAACCGCGGGACACCGCGCCAGGCACAGGAAAAGCAGCTCAGTCTCCGATATGGAACACCCGGCCGGGGAGCAGACGATCGACTTGTCACGAGTCAAGGGATCGTCGAAGCTCGTGGTGAAGCACGACGACACGAGGGGGGACTGAGATGAAAAGTTCATCGAGGACGACTTCCTCGGCGGGGACCGGCTCAACCCCGCCACCGACGGCCGCCCCGATCCCCGCCCGGACGTCCGCGAGGATCAATCCATCCTGGGCAACATCGATCAGGACTTCGACTTCAACCAGGCCCCGCGGCCGCCGGTGCTGCTGGCCACGAACCCGCCCACGGACTCGCCCAGCGTCCCGGCCTACTTCACCAGCCAGCCGGTCTGCGTCGGCTGCACGAACCCGCCTCCCGCCCTTCCGGCGAAAGCCAAGGCCAAGAAGGCGAAGAAGAAGTAACCCATCAGCCCCGCCACGCTCCTGCCCCTCGGTATCGCCGAGGGGCAGGAGCCCGTCTAGCGGCTCAGCTCTCGCCGGCGGCCTGGGGCCACTGCTTGGCCACCAGGGTCAGCACGTCGTAGGTGGCTACCGACTTCCCGTCCTGGTTGGTCACGTCGGCGTCCCAGCGCACCTCGCCGTGCCCGGCGTCCTCGCGCGGGGTGATCTGCTTGCAGGTGAGCGTCACGGTCAGTTCGTCCCCTGGGGAGACCGGGGTGAGGAAGCGCAGGTTCTCCAGGCCGTAGTTGGCCAGGACGGGACCGGGGTCAGGCTGGACGAACAGGCCCGCGGCGAAGGAGACGATGAGATAGCCGTGAGCGACCCGCCCGTCGAAGAACGGGTTGGCCCGGGCGGCCTCTTCGTCCATGTGAGCGTAGAAAGTGTCGCCGGTGAACTCGGCGAAGTGCTCGATGTCGGCCAGTGTCACCGGGCGCGGACCCGCGACCACGGTGTCGCCGATCCGCAGCTCGGCGAGAGACTTGCGGAACGGGTGGCCGCGGTCGGCGTTCCGCTGCGCGCCGGGTACCCAGCGGCCCGTTACGGCGGACAGTACCCGCGGGCTGGCCTGCACCGCCGTGCGCTGCATGTGGTGCATCACGCCTCGGATGCCGCCCATCTCTTCCCCGCCGCCCGCTCGCCCGGGACCGCCATGGACCAGCATCGGCAGCGGTGAGCCGTGCCCGGTCGACTCGCCTGCGTCCTCGCGGTCCAGGATGAGCAGCCGGCCGTGCCAGGGAGCCAGGCCGAGGACCACGTCGCGGGCGAAGTCCGGGTCGGCCGTGACGACCGATCCGGCCAGGCTGCCCCGGCCGCGGGCCGCCAGTTTGATCACCTCGTCGGTGTCCCGGTAGCCGATCAGCGTGCTGACCGGTCCGAACGCTTCCACCTCATGCGGCTCCGGGCGGTCGCTATCGTCAGCGCGCAGGAGCAGCGGGGCGATGAAGGCGCCGCGCTCGGCGCTGGCCCCGACCACCTCCACGTGGTCGGGGTCGCCGGAAACGATCCTGGCCGCGGACAGCAGGGCCTTGACCGAGCGGCGGACCTCCTCGCGCTGCTCCAGGCTGGCCAGCGCGCCCATCCGCACGCCTTCAGCGGCCGGGCTGCCGACCACCACCTTGGCCAGCCGGTCCCGCACCGCCTCCGCCACCGAGTCGATCATGGTGACCGGGACGAAGGCGCGCCGGATCGCGGTGCATTTCTGGCCCGCCTTGGCCGTCATCTCGCTGACCAGCTGCTTGACGTACAGGTCGAATTCCGGGGTGTCCGGGGCCGCGTCCGGGCCGAGCATGGAGCAGTTCAGCGAGTCGGCTTCGGCGTTGAACCGGACCGACCGGGCCACGACCACCGGATGGGCCCGAAGCTGCCGCGCGGTCGAGGCTGATCCAGTGAACGAGACCAGGTCCTGCTCTGCGAGCTCGTCAAGCAGTCCGCTGGCGCTGGCGCAGGCCAGCTGCAGCGAACCGTCGGGCAGCAGACCGGACCCGACCATCAGCTCCACCAGCCTGGCCGTCAGGTATGCGGTCTGGGTGGCCGGCTTGATCAGGCTGGGTACCCCGGCGATGAAGGCCGGCGCGAACTTCTCCAGCGGACCCCAGACCGGGAAGTTGAACGCGTTGATCTGCACCGCGACCCCGTGCCGCGGGGTAAGGATGTGCTGGCCGACAAACGTGCCGCCCCGGCCGAGCGGCTCGACCGGGCCCTCGGGCAGGACCCTGTCGTTCGGCAGCTCACGTTTGGCCTTGCTGGCGTAGCTGAGCAGCACGCCGATGCCGCCGTCGACGTCGAACCTGGCGTCGCCGAGCGTCGCCCCCGTGCGGGCGGACAGGTCGTAAAGCTCGGGCCGGTGCTCGCGCAGCAGCAGGCCCAGGGATTTGAGCAGCGCGGCCCGCTGATGGAAGGTGAGCTCACGCAGCGCCGGGCCGCCGACCGAACGCCCGTGTCCGAGGGCGGCGGCGTAATCGATCCCGGCCGATGATACCCGGGTGACCTCCTCGCCGGTCACCGCGTCCAGCACCGGGCGGCCCTCGTCCGCCGGGTCGATCCAGGCTCCGCCCGCAAAGCTGCGCAGCGCCGTCATGGTTAGCTCCTTCTCGGTCCGCTATCTCCTCGCCTCACCGGCCCCAGGCCGGTTCTGCCCTCAGTGGGTGAAGGACTGGCGCTTGTGCTGGATCTCCGGTGGCGGCTGCGTCTGCGGATGATGCTCCAGGGTTCGTACGTGCAGCCGCATGTCGTCGAGCAGCAGGTCGGCTAGGTCCATGCTGAAGCCGTTCCTGACCACGATCCGCATCACCGCGGTGTCGGTCATGTCGTCGGGGAAGGTGTAGGCCGGCACCTGCCAGCCGCGCATCCGCAGCCGCTCGGACAGGTCGAACACCGAGTAGCCGGTGACGTCGTCGCGCAGCTTGAACGCGAACACCGGAAGGTCCTTGCCCTCGCTGAGCAGCTCGAACGGGCCCATCTTGGCGACCTCGCCGGACAGGTGCAGGGCGATGTCCTGGCAGGTCTGCTGCACCCGCCGGTAGCCCTCATGCCCGAGCCGGATGAAGTTGAAGTACTGGGCGGCGACCTGCGCGCCGGGCCGGGAGAAGTTGAGGGCGAACGTCGGCATCTCGCCGCCCAGGTAGTTGACCCGGAAGATGAGGTCGTCAGGCAGCGCGTCCGGAGTCCGCCACAAGACCCAGCCCACCCCGGGATACACCAGTCCGTACTTGTGCCCCGAGGTGTTGATCGACGCCACCCGCGGCACCCGGAAGTCCCACTCCAGGTCCGGCTGCAGGAACGGGGCGACGAACCCGCCCGACGCGCCGTCCACGTGTATCGGCACGTCCCAGCCTGGCCCGGCCTGCAGCCGGTCAAGCGCCTGGCTGATCTCAAGGACGGGCTCGTAGCTGCCGTCCATGGTGGAACCCAGGATCGCGACCACGCCGATGGTGTTCTCGTCGCACTTGGCCGCGGCTTCGGCGCCGCGCAGATGCAGCCGTCCCGGCACCATCGGCACGTAGCGCGGCTCGACCTGCCAGTACCGGCAGAACTTCTCCCAGCACACCTGCACGTTCGTGCCCATGACCAGGTTCGGCTTGGTCGCGTCGAGACCCGCCGCCCGCTGCCGGGCTCGCCACCGCCACAGCAGCGCCATCCCGCCGAGCATGCAGGCCTCGCTGGACCCGGTGGTGGAGCACCCGGTCGCCTGACTGCCGGCCGGCGCGTTCCACAGGCTGCTGAGGATGTTCACGCAGCGCCGCTCGAGCTCGGCCGTCTGCGGATATTCGTCTTTGTCGATCATGTTCTTGGGGGAGCACTCGGCCATCAGCTGCTCGGCCTCGGGCTCCATCCAGGTGGTGACGAACGTGGCCAGGTTGAGCCGGGCGTTGCCGTCCAGGATGAGTTCGTCGCGCACCACCTGCAGCGCGGTGCGCGGCAGCACGCCGTGCCGAGGCAGCCGGTACCGCGGGATCTCGCAGCTCAGCTCGCGGACGTAAACCGGATTGACGTCGAGTTCATCGTCCTGACTGGACTCTTCCACCTGAGTATGCAGCGACATTACCGTCTCCCCGGTTATCTCGTCAGGTTATGGCTGGCATTTCCCGTGCCAGGCTAGCCTGTCCTACCGGTTCGCCGTCGAGGTCCCCGGCCTGCCCGTCCTCGCCCGCATCGGCCGGCGGCCCGGCGCTGTCCGTCAGCCAGATGAGCATGACCAGCCCAGCCACGACGTACCCTCCACCCTGAATGGCCAGCACCGGGATGATGCCGACGGCCCGGCTCAGGTAGCCTGCGCCCAGCGTGCCGGCCAGCACGGTGACCCCCTCGACGGCGCTGATCGCGCCGAACACGCGGCCTCGGTAGGAATCGTCGCTGTTGCGCTGGAAGAGCGTGATCAGGCCGGCCAGGGTCAGCGCCCCGGGCAGGCCGACGATGATCATCCCGACGATGGCCGGCCACACCGCCACGAAGCCGATCGGATACAGGAAGATGGCCAGGTCGATCAGGCCGAAGACGATCGCGCCGTAGCAGAGCAGCCGGGAGGCGCGCAGCCGGCGGCTGGAGGCCGCGGCGAACATCCCGCCTGCGATGCCCCCGACCGCCTGGGCGGCGACGATGAAGCCGAGATCTTGCGGGCTCCCGTGCAAGACATGCTCGACGAAGGGCGTGAACAGCGTGCTCATGATGCCCTCGCCGACGCTGGTGACCAGGGCGAAGATCATCAGGGCGCGCAGCACTTTGTTCCGGGTCGAGAGCCGCAGGCCGTCTCGCAGTTCCGTGCCGACGAGGGTGAGCTTGGCCCGCACCGATGCGCCGGATGGCCCGCGCGGGGCCGTGCGCCCGCTGGTCCTGACCAAGCCGAGGAACGCGGCCGAGGCGACGAAACTGCCGGCATCGATGAGCGTCACCGCGACGATACCGCCGGCTGCGGCCAGGATGCCGCCGAGAGCCGAGCCGGCCAGCCGGGACACGTTCGAGACCTGACCGTTGAGCGCGTTGGCGGCCAGCAGTTCCTCGTCAGCTACCAGCCGGGGCACCATGGCCTGCTCGGCGGGGGAGAAGAACTGCTGGATCGCCCCCTCGGCGAACATCACCGCGAAGACGATCCAGATCTGCGCCGCGCTGTGCACGAGCAGCAACGGCAGCAGGCCGGCCGCGAGCAGCAGGTCGGTGACGATCATGGTCCGCCTGCGGTCCCAGCGGTCGGCGAACACCCCGGCGACCGCGCCCAGCAGCACCTGCGGCGCGAACGAGGACGCCATCGTCAGCGCGGACGCAACCGTCGAGCCGGTCACGGCGTAGACGTGGTAGATCAGCCCAATGGTCAAGATCCAGTCCCCGGACAGCGAGATAACCCCGGCTGAGAGCACCAGCCGCAGATCACGCCGACCTCTTAGCATCCGCCACGTCTCCCGCATGTCAGCCTTCCTCCGGCTCGGGCCCGAGTGCCGCACGGGGTGGCTCTCCTCCGGGCACCGTGAACAAGGTGAAGCTCACTGGGACCGATCCTGCGGGCCGCGACGCGACATCATCGAGCGGCCGTTCGTCGATGTAGCGGACGAGCAGCGCGTCGACGGCCTCGGCGATGCCTGCGAGCTCGGACTGGGTCAGGTAGACGGTGGACTGGCCGAGGCCGGCGGGTCCCTGCCATCCGGCCGGCCAGTCCTTGCGCCGCTGCTGCCACTTCAGGAAGCCATCAAGCGCCTGCTCGGCGAAAACCTGCTCAAGCACGTCGACCGCGTGCGAGCCCTCCGCGGTGGCCGTCGCGCCGGCCCAGTTGTAGGACGTGGCCACCAGCCGCCAGGGGCGTTCCCGGTGGTCCTTGCCCTTTACCTGCTCGACGAAGCCGTACTTGGCCAGCTGCCGCAGGTGGTGCGAGGCCAGGCCGTGGCTGATGCCGATTTCGCGGGCCGCGTCCGCGGTGGTGGCCCGGCCGAGGCGGCCAATGATCGACATCAGCTCGTGCCGCAGTGGGTGCGCTACCGCGCGGATCGCCACCGGATCGTCGAGCAGCCGCCAGCGCTGACCAGACGGCCCCGGCTCGGGTGCCCCAGCGTGCTCCGGTTCGGGTGCCCCAGCGTGCTCCGGCTCAGCTGTGCCGGCGTGCTCCGGCTCTGATTCCAAGGACATGCTTGGAATGCTGGCACGCCCGATGCCCGATGTCAAGCATATGCTTGGAATAGGGCGAGACCTCGGGAGTCAACCGAACGGTGGATGCCGCGCCGTCAGATGGCCGGCTCTCAGGCTCGGCTGGCAGACGCGTGAAGGATGGCCGCGCAGGCGATTCGCCCGCCGGGGCCGCGGGGCGATGCTGGCTATGACGTCGCAGTGGCGTCGACCTAAAGGAGGCGCGAGATGACCGCGGTCATCGAGGTGGCGGCGACCTGGGACCTGATCAGAGCGGTCCGGGCGGATGGCGTCACCGTCGTCCTGGTCAGCCACTTCATGGATGAGGTGGAGGAATTGTGCGACCGCGTGGCGATCCTCGAACGGGGGCGGATCGCGGCGCTCGACACCCCGGCGGGGCTGGTGGACTCCGCCGGGGCGGAGTACCGGATGCGGTTCCGGCCGACCGCACCGCTGGACGAGCAGTCGCTGGCCGCGCTGCCGGGGGTCAGGTCGGTCACCCGCCGCGGCAGGGACGCAGCCTGGACAGCGCCTACGTCGCGCTGACCGGCCAGAGCATGGACACGTGAAGGAGGAGATGATGAACGGCTTCGGCAGGCTCGCCTACGTCGAGACCAAGCTGTTCCTGCGGGAGAAGACCGCGACCCTGGCGGTTTTCGGGCTGCCGCTGGCCCTGGTCATCGGGTTCGGGCTGATACCGGGGTTCGGCCAGCCGCAGAAAGGCCTGTCCGGTC
>Ga0066790_10000946_pt1 | contig 11846 bp, 6 predicted proteins | sample OrgsoiDNA2013050_FD_70963 | JGI IMG/M metagenome (GOLD analysis project Ga0066790, IMG submission 70963) | Permafrost soil microbial communities from the Arctic, to analyse light accelerated degradation of dissolved organic matter (DOM) -... | ecosystem: Environmental > Terrestrial > Soil >...
GCGCCCGGCGTCGACGCCGACGACGCGTTCGGCCAGGCGCTTGCCGGCCCAGGTGGAAAACGAGACGCCGTTGCCGCCGTAGCCGAGCGCATACCAGACGCGCTCGTCCGGTTCGGCCCGGGCGATGCGCGGCATCATGTCGTGGCTCACGTCGACCCAACCCCACCACGAATGGTCGATGCCGATGCCGGCCAGAGGCGGGAACTTGCGCGCAATGGCGTCGGTGAGCAGCTTCAGATGCACCGGGTTCTCGGCGTCGGCGCCGGCCACGGCGCTGCGGCTGCCGATCTGCAGCCGCTTGTCGGGCAGCAACCGATAGTAAAAGCGCAGGGTCCGCGTATCGGTGAGGAGCGTGTGCGAGCGGAAGTTGGTGGCCGCGATCTCGGCCTCGGTGAGCGGCCTCGTCACCGCCGAATTCGAAAGGATCGGCATCAGCCGGTTCCTGAGCAGGGGGCTGAGTGCCTGCCCGGTGTAGCCGCCCGTGCACACCGCCACGCGGCGGGCCCGCACCGTGCCGCCCGGTGTGCGCAGGTAGTGCATGCCGGCCCTCGTGCGCCAGCCCTGCACCGGGCTCGCGGTGTGCAGCTTCACGCCGCGCGAACGGGCACGGCGAATCAATCCGTACGTGAACTTCAGCGGATGGATGCCGACGCCTTCAGGCTCGAACATCGCCCCGGCCATCTCGCGCTCGTCGCAATAGTCGCGCCGAACTTCCTCGGCGCTCAGCATCCGCGTCGCGTAGCCGAAGGTCTCGCGCATGAGTGCGGCTTCACGCGCCAGCGCGGCCAGCTTGCCGGGCCGATGCGCGAGACAGAGATGGCCGCATTCGAAGGCGTCGCAGGCGAGCTCGCGCGTAAGCTCGCGAAAATTCTCGAAGCCGGTGTGGATCTCGGTGTCGAGCGCCTTCGCGACGTCGAGGCCCCAGCGCTCGATCCACTGCGAGCGCATCAGGCGCCCGCTCGCGTTCTGGCCCTGGCCGCCGCTACGGCTGGAGCAACCCCACGCGGCCTGGTTGGCCTCGAGCACGACGGCGCGAACGCCATGCTCCTGCGCGAGGTAGAGGGCGGTCGAGATGCCGGTCGAGCCCGAACCGATGACGGCGACCTCGGCCTCGATGTCCTGCCTCAGGGCGCCGTCGTCGTCAGGCGGCTGCCCGGCCGTCGCGACCCAATAGGTCGGCGCATAGGCGCGGCCGGCGCCAGGGTCGGCGGCGACCAGCGGGTCGTAGTGCGGGTCGTAGGGCAGCGCCGCGACGGCGCGGCCGGCAGCCATCGGCGCGACATTCGAAGCGGCCACGTCGCGCACTTCTTCAGGGCCTGTGTCCGCCGGGCTAGGGCTCACGCGCGGGCCGGCAGGGTTCGGCCGCGCCTTGCGGAAAGCGTTCTTGCGGCGAGCGTGGTCTCGGTGACGGGCAGAGCAGTGGCGTCCATGGTTTCTCCTCGAAGGACGCGAGCGTACGGAGGATGCAGCAGGCGCGCCAGTGCCAGATGGCGGTGATCGTACGAGCCAGCGGCGCACCTGCGGGTCGCAGTGCCCCGAGTGCAGGCCGGGATCCTGCGCCGCGCCGGTGCATGAATTCCTGACGCGCACCATCGTGAGGGAAAGCCCTATCCACCGGCTCCATGCCGCCGCGGGTGCTGGCCCTTCCTTCACGCAGGGCTTGCCCGCACACTCGCCCCTGTCCTCGCGCGGGCGCCGGCGGCGCTCGATGATTTCCTTTCCTGTCAACCGGAGTCTCCGATGAACATCCCCAACCGACCGACCAGACGCCTCATCCTGTGGGCCGCCGCGAGCGGCCTCGCCCTCGCCGGGTCCGCCGTGCAGGCGCAGACCAAGGAAGTGACGATCGCGCACCAGGACATGCTCGATCCCTATCGCATCGTCATGGAATCGGGCGAGCTCGAGAAGACCACCGGCTACAAGATCAACTGGCGCATGTTCGGCGGCGGCGGCGACGTGATCCGCGCCATGGCCTCGGGCGACGTGCAGATCGGTGAAGTCGGCTCGAGCCCGCTCACAGCGGCGGCGAGCCAGGGGCAGGACGTCAAGCTGTTCTGGATCCTCGACGACATCGCCGATGCCGAGGCGCTCATCGCGCGCAACGGCTCGGGCATCAACGGCATGAAGGACCTCAAAGGCAAGAAGGTCGCGACGCCGTTCGTCTCGACCTCGCACTACCAGCTCATGGTCGAAATGAAGCTCGAAGGCGTCGACCCCAAGACCGTGACGGTGATCAACATGCGGCCCCCCGAGATCGCCGCGGCCTGGGAGCGCGGCGACATCGACGCCGCCTTCATCTGGGACCCGGTGCTCTCGAAGATCAAGGGCAACGGCAAGGTCATCGCCACTTCCGGAACGATCGGCAAGAAGGGCTATCCGACCTTCGACGGGTACGCGGTCAACAACGCCTGGGCGCAAAAGAACGAGGCCTTCATGGTCGCCTTCGTCAAGGCGATGGCCAAGGCCGACGCCGCCTATCGCGCCAACGCCGCGAAGTGGACGGTCGATTCGCCCGAGGTGAAGGCGGTCGCCAAGTGGACCAAGGCCGACGCGAAGGACGTGCCGGCGGCGATGGCGCTGTACCGCTTTCCGACGCTGGCCGAGCAGGCCTCGCCGGCGTGGCTCGGAGGCGGCGCCGCGAAGGCGATGACCGATACGGCCGCGTTCCTGAAGGAGCAGGGCCGCATTCAGGAGGTCAAGCCGAACTACGGCGACTTCGTGACGACCAAATACGTCAACGAAGCGATGAAATAGCGGGAAGGCCAGCGGGTCTGGCGCGGCCGAACTCGTCCAGGCCGTCTGACCCGGCCCGAGCTGAGATCTCCACCGTGCCGACGCTCGACATCCGCGATCTGACCGTCAACTACGCCGTCAAGGGCGGTATGTTGCAGGCGCTCGCGCCGGTCGACCTGAAGATGAACGAGGGCGATTTCGTCGTCGCCCTCGGCGCTTCGGGTTGCGGCAAGACGACGCTGCTCAACTGCATCGCCGGCTTCCTGCCGCCTTCGAGCGGCGAGATCCTGCTCGACGGCCGTCCGGTGACGGGGCCCGGCGCCGACCGTGGCGTCGTCTTCCAGAAGCACGCCCTGATGCCATGGCTCTCGGTGCGCGACAACGTCGCCCTCGGCCTGCGCTTGCGCGGCGTCGATTCAGCGGCGCGGCGCAAGGTCGCCAACGACAAGCTCGCGCTCGTCGGCCTCGAGAAGTATGGCGACCGCGCCGTCTACGAGCTCTCGGGCGGCATGCAGCAGCGCGTCGGCATCGCCCGGGCGCTGGCGAGCGACCCCGAGGTGCTGTTGATGGACGAGCCGATGGGCGCCCTCGACGCCTTCACGCGCGAACAGGTTCAGGAGATCCTGCTGCACGCCTGGGCGGCGGCGCACAAGATGGTGTTCTTCATCACCCACTCGGTGGAAGAGGCGCTCTTCCTGGCGACGCGCCTCATCGTCATGAGCCCGAGCCCGGGCCGCATATCGCACGTGTACGACGACATGCCGTTCTCGCGCCAGTTCCTCGACCACGGCGACGCGCGCAAGGTGAAGTCGGAGCCCGAGTTCATCCGCCTGCGCGAGGAGGTGCTGGCCATCATCCACCAGCGCGAAGCGGCGCATGCCGCCGCCGTCGCCGAGGCCGCTCATGCCTGACATGGATGCCGCTGCGGCCGCGATCGTCAAGATCGCCTCGCCGCTCGCCGTGCCGCCGGCCACCGAGCGCTCGGCGATGAAAACGAGCAAGTTCAAGGTGCCGGGCGAGGGCTCGAGCGTCGTCATCAGCATCGTCACCGTGCTCGCGCTGTTCGCGCTCTGGTTCCTCATCACGAACATGGGCTGGGTCAAGCCGCTCTTCCTGCCGAAGCCGCAGGCCGTGTTCGAGCAGTTCATGGAGTACCTGACCGGCCGCGCCAACGACAAGCCGCTCTGGCAGCACTTCGCGGCCAGCATGTTGCGCGTCTTCCTCGCCTTCTTCCTCGCCTGCGTCACCGCCATTCCGGTCGGCATTGCCATGGGCATGAGCCGGGTCGCGCGGGGCATCTTCGATCCGCCGCTCGAGTTCTACCGGCCGCTGCCGCCGCTCGCCTACCTGCCGCTCATCATCATCTGGTTCGGCATCGACGAGACACCCAAGGTGCTGCTGATCTTCCTGAGTTGCTTCGCGCCGCTCGCGCTCGCCGCGCGCTCGGGAATGCGCAGCGCCTCGCAGGAACAGATCAACGCCGCTTACTCGATGGGCGCCAGCTACGCCCAGGTGATCCGCCACGTGATCCTGCCCTCGGCGCTGCCCGACATCCTGATCGGCATGCGCATCGCCATCGGCTTCGGCTGGACCACGCTGGTCGCCGCCGAGATGGTCGCGGCCAGCGTCGGACTCGGCCAGATGGTGCTCAACGCCTCGAACTTCCTGCGCACCGACATCGTCATCATGGGCATCATCGTCATCGGCGTCGTCGCCTATCTGTTCGACCTGCTGATGCGCTGGGTCGAGCGCAAGGTCGTGCCCTGGAAAGGACGCATGTAGCGGTTGATCGTCTCGCTGCGGCGGCCCTTCGCGTTTGGCGATTCCGGCGCCAGCAAAGCCGCGGGCAGGCAGCGTTCTCCGCTTCGCTACGACGGTCGCCGCTTCGCGTCGACTCCCCTGCGGTGCTCGGGCCTCGGGGGCGAGCAAAGAACTCGCCCTCAGTCCGGCTCAAGCCGGCCTTCGGTGCTCGAACAGCTTCGCTCGACCGCGCCTGGCGGCGCGGCAACCCCCGAGCCCCTGTGCTCCTCGGCGCCGCAGAGGCGCTGCGCCCGCCGCCTGCCCGCGGCTTTGCCACACGACCGAGCGCAGACGGCCATCCGGCCGCGGCTTGGTGCGCCGGGTCGTCGCAAGACGATCACGCGTAGAGCCTGCCGCCGCAGCGAAGCGCAGACGGGCATGCGCCCGCGGCTTTGCGCGCTGGGTGATGTGACGCGGCGCTCGTCATGCGCATGACTGAGGTCCATCCGGAATTCGCGTGCGGAAAACGCCGGCACAATCGATGCACATGACGGACTTCGCCACGCGCTTGTTCGGCAACTGGGCGCGAATCGTCGACGCGAGCACGCTGCGCGCCGACTTCATCGCCGGCATCCTCGGCGCCCTGCTCGTGTTGCCGCAGGGCTTTGCCTTCGCCACCTTGGCAGGTCTGCCGCCCGAGTACGGCCTCTACACGGCGATCGTGCCTTGTGCCATCGCCGCGCTCTTCGGCTCGAGCCGGCACGTCGTCTCGGGGCCCACCAACGCCAATTCGCTCGCCCTCTTCGCCACCCTGGCGCCGCTGGCGCTGGTCGGTTCGCCCGCCTACATCCAGCTTGCGCTCGGCGTGACGGTGATCGTCGGCCTCATGCAGTTCCTCATCGGCGCGCTGCGCTTGGGCGCCATCGCCAACTTCATCTCGCCGGCGGCGCTGCGCGGCTTCATGAGCGGCGCCGCGGCGCTGATTGCCCTGCACTCGCTGACCGACCTGCTCGGCCTGACGGCACCTTCGACGCATGGCCTGGTGGTGCTGCTCGAGCACATCGGCCGGCACCTTGGCGACATCGCCCCGGCGGCGCTCGGCGTTGGCGTGTTCACGATCGTCGTCTCGCTGGCGGCCAGGCGCTGGCTGCCGCGCTGGCCGTGGATGCTGACGGGGCTCGTCGCGGCCACGGCCCTGGCAACGGCGCTCAACCACTATCTGTTCCATTCAACGACCGATCGCAACTGGATCGCAGTGGTCGGAACGATCCCGGCGATCTGGCCCCACTTCCACTGGCCCGAGATCGACGTCCGTTCCATCCCCGACCTGGTCGGCATTTCGTTCGCGCTCACCATCGTGGCCCTCGGCCAGTCGATCTCCATCGCCAAGGCCGTGGCCGAGCGCTCGGGTCAGCACATCGACGCCAACCGCGAGTTCCGCGGCCAGGGCCTCTCGAACATCATCGGCGGCTTTTTTTCGTCGTACGTCTCGTGCGGCTCGCTCAACCGCTCGATGCCCAACTTCGAGGCCGGCGCGCAAACACCGCTGGCCGCCGTGTTCGCATCGCTGCTCCTGCTGCTGCTCATCGCCGTGAGCTCGCCGCTGCTCGCCTTGATTCCGATGGCGGCCATCGCCGGCCTGCTGCTGCTCATTTCCTGGATGCTGCTCGACTGGCCGAGCTGGGCCCGGCTCTGGCGATCGAGCCGCAGCGACTTCGCCATCGCCGCGGCGACCCTCGCAGCCACGGTAAGCATCCGCATCGAGATCGCCATCCTGTTCGGCACCATTCTTTCGCTGGTGACGTATCTCTACCGCACGTCGAAGCCGGCGTTGCGCGTGATGGGCTTCGACTCGACGGCGCCGGGGCGCAGCTTCGTCGTCCGCGCCGACGTCGCGGCGCCGCTCGCCGAGTGCCCGCAGCTGAAGATGCTGCGCATGGAAGGCGAGGTCTACTTCGGTGCCGTGCCGCACGTCGACGACCAGCTGCGCGACCTGCGCAAGCCGCGCGGCTCGGCCAGGCACCTGCTCGTCATGGCCAAGAGCATGAACCACATCGATCTTTCGGGCGCCGAGATGTGGCGCAACGAGCTGAAAACGCGCCGGGCAGAGGGCGGCGACCTCTATTTCCACCGGCCGCGCGCACCGGTGATGCAGCTCTGGCAGAAGCTCGGCTTCATCGACGAGATCGGCGTCGACCACATCTTCCCCGCCAAACGCATCGCCATAGAAACGATCTTCGGGCGACTCGACCGCGACATCTGCTCGCATTGCACGGCGCGCGTGTTCGAGGAGTGCCAGACCCTGGCGTTGCCGGTGCCGCCGTTCATTCCGCAAGGCAGCCTGCCGCGACCGCAAGACTTGCGGCCGGCGCCGCTCGCTCCGCCGGCATCGGCGCTCTGCGGCTGAGCCGCCCGCCGGCACGGCGGCGGCGGCACGGGCAAACCCCCATCAAGAATTCTTCCGGGCGATGGCCGGTTTGGCCTGCGCTTCGCGCTTGATCCATCGAGGTCGGCCGCAAAGGCCGTGGCGCCTTGCCAGGAGCATCGGGAGACACGACATGATTGCATCACCGGCGCGTGAAGCGCTCGAGAACCCCACCGCCTGGGCCGCATCGGCCCACCCGCCGGCCAATGCAGTCAGTTCGGCCAGTCCGACGAGCATGGCAGCGCAGAGGCTGGCAACCGGCCTGGCGCTCGCCGGGTTCATCACCCTGGCGTTGTGTCCCATCGCCGTGGCGGCCGACGACGGGGGCCGGCCCGACGGCGGCGAGCTGCACCGCAATGCGAGCGGTACGGCGCTCACCTTGCACAGCGCCGGGCGAATCGACCGGCGCGGCCCGTTCTTCACGAGCCTCGGCACGAACGGCCGCTCCTGCGACAGCTGCCACCAGGCGGATCAGGGCTGGACGATCACGCCGAAAGGCGTGCGTGATCGCTTCGAGGCGAGCCACGGCACCGACCCGATCTTTCGCCTCAACGACGGCGCCAACTCGCCGCTCGCCGACGTCTCGACACGGGCGGCGCGCGAGAAGGCCTACAGCATGCTGCTCAGCCGGGGCGTGATCCGCGTCGGCCTGCCGGTCCCGGCGGGTGCGCAGTTCGAGCTGACCCACGTCGACGACCCTTACGGCTTTGCTTCGGCCGCCGAGCTCTCGCTTTTTCGCCGACCGCTGGCGACGACCAACCTGCGCTTCCTCAGCACCGTGATGTGGGACGGCCGTGAGACCTTCAAGGACGCGGCGGGAACCGACTGCATCTTCAACACGACGACCTGCTTCGCGACCCTGCACTTCAATCTCGACGACCAGTCCAACGCCGCCACGGTCGGCCATGCGCAGGGCGCGACACCGCTCGACACGGCGCAGCGCGACGCGATCGTCGCCTTCGAGCTCGGCCTCTTCACCGCCCAGGTCCGCGACGACGACGCCGGCCGGCTGACGGTCTATGGCGCACACGGCGGGCCTTCGTTCCTGCAGGGCCAGGTCTCGTACTTCGGCATCAACGACACGCTCGTCGGCGACTACCGCAGCCACGCCTCCTTCACGCCGACCGTCATGACGCTCTACGACGCGTGGCAGTCGTACATCCCCGACGCGCGCCGCGAAGACGAGGAAGGGCGCGACCGCCGGGTCGCCGTGGCGCGGCGCGCGGTGGCGCGCGGCGAGGCGCTCTTCAACTCGAAGCCGATCGCGATCATCGGCGTCAAGGGCCTCAACGACGACCTGAACGTGGCGACCATCCCCGGCACCTGCACGACCTGCCACGACACGCCCAATGCCGGCAACCACTCGATACCGATGCCGCTCGACATCGGCCTGGCCGACGCGAGCCGGCGCACGCCCGACCTGCCGCTCTACACCTTGCGCAACAAGACGACCGGCGAGACGGTGCAGACGACCGACCCGGGCCGCGCCCTCGTCACCGGGCGCTGGCAGGACATCGGCCGCTTCAAGGGGCCGACGCTGCGGGCCCTGGCGGCGCGCGCGCCCTACTTCCACAACGGCTTCGCGAAAGACCTGCGCGAGGCGGTGAATTTCTACAACGACCGCTTCGGCATCGGCTTCAACGAGCAGGAAAAGGACGACCTGGTCGCTTTCCTCAAGACGCTGTGATCGCCTCGGCCGGCGCAACTCGCGCCGGGTCGTGAGGAGCGTGCGCCGCCGACCCGGCCGGCCGGGATTCGACGCATCTTGAAGCTTCTGGAACGCACTCTCGCGCGCACAATCGCGCGAATGAACGAGGCCCCCGATTCGACGGCCCGCGCAGGCGGACTGGCGAACGACGCCCTCTTCGCCGGGCTCTACAACGAGCTGCACCGGCTGGCGCGTCGCGAGGCGGCGCGCTACGGGCCCGGCGACGTGCTGAGCGCGACCACGCTGCTGCACGAGGCCTATCTCGACATGACGCAGCGCGTCGGACTCGAGTTCATCGAGCGCGGCCGCTTCCTCGCCTACGCGGCGCGGGCCATGCGCACGCTGGCGATCGACCGGGCGCGCCAGCGCGGCGCGCAAAAGCGCGGCGGCGACCTCGACATCACCTCGCTCGACACGCAGCACGCCGAGGAGTGCGCCGGGCCCGAGGAACTCTCGCAGATCGGCGCCGCGCTCGACGAGCTCGCGCTGCTCGAGCCGGAACTCGCCAATGTCGTCGACCTGAAGTTCTTCTGCGGCTTCACGGTGGCCGAGATCGCCAGCCTGCAAGGCCTGTCGGAGCGCACGGTGCAACGGCACTGGGAAAAGGCGAGGCTGCTCCTCTACCGGGCGTTGCGCGAGTGATCGTTGCCGAGCGCGAGCGCTGGAAACGCCTCTCGCCGCTGCTCGACGGCCTGCTCGATCTCGAAGGCGCCGCGCGCGAGGCACGGCTCGAGGCCCTGGAGCGCGAAGACTCTGTCATCGCCGCGGAGCTGCGCCAGCTGCTTGCCGATGCGGCCGAAGCCGGCCGGGCGCGGTTTCTCTCGGGCCGCGCCGCGCCGCCCGTCGAGCCGGCCGAGCGGGCGCCCCTGGGCCTGAGCGGCGAGCGCATCGGTGCCTACGTGCTCGAGACACCGCTCGGGCAGGGTGGCAGCGGCATCGTCTGGAAGGCCCGCCGCGCCGACGGCCGCTTCGAAGGCAGCGTCGCCTTCAAGCTGCTGCACCTCTCGCTGGTCGGCCGCAGCGCGGCGCTGCGCTTCGAACGCGAAGGCGCCATCCTGGCGCGGCTCGCGCACCCGAACGTCGCGCGAATGCTCGACGCCGGCGTGACGCCGGTCGGCCAGCCCTACCTCGTGCTCGAGCTCGTCGAGGGCGAGCGCATCGACCGCCACTGCGACTCGAGGCACCTGCGAATCGATGCGCGCATCGACCTCTTTCGCGACGTGCTGGGCGCCGTGGCGCACGCGCATCGCCACCTCGTCGTGCACCGCGACATCAAGCCGAGCAACATCCTCGTCACGCCCGAGGGCGTCGTCAAGCTGCTCGACTTCGGCATCGCCAAGTTGCTCGAAGGCGATGGCGACGACAGCGGCGCGTCGGAGATCACGCGCGAGGGAGGCCGCGCCCTGACGCCCGACTACGCCGCGCCCGAACAGCTCCGCGGCGAGGAAGTGACGACAGCGACCGATGTCTACTCGCTCGGCGTCCTCCTCTACCAGCTGCTCACGGGTCGGCACCCGACCACTCCGGCCCACGCCTCACCCACCGACCTGATGCGGGCGACGCTCGACACCGACCCGGGCCGCCTTTCGACGGCGGTGAGGTCGAGCGACAGCGCGCCGGCCGAAGTGCTGGCGCGCATTTCCGTCGAGCGCGACACGTCTCTGGCGAGCCTCAGGCGGCAGCTCGGCGGCGACCTCGAGAACATCGTCGCCAAGGCCCTGCGCAAGGCTCCCGCCGAACGCTACGCGACCGTCGATGCGTTCAGCGACGACCTGCGCCGCTGGCGGGCCGGCGAGCCGGTGCTGGCGCGTGCCGATTCGCTGGCCTATCGCACGATGCGGTTCGTCGGCCGCCATCGCGGCGCCGTCGCGACCGGCGTGCTCACATTCGCGGCCATCGTCGCCGGCCTCGTCGGCACCTATACGCAGGCGCGACGCGCCGAGCGAGCTGCCCACGAAGCGCAGGTCGAGCGCGACAGCGCCTTGCGCGACCTCGCCTTCGCGGACGCTGCGCGCGACCTGCTGGGGTTCCTGATCAGCCAGGGCAACAGCAAGGCACTGACGGGCTCGGAACTGCTCGCCAACGCCGAAAAGCTGGTCGAACAGCAATTCGCCGGCGAAGCGCAAACCCGCGGCCGCCTCGAGATGCTGCTCGGCATCGAGTACGGCAACGTCGACGAATTCGACAAGTCCAAGGCGGTCCTGGCGCGGGCGCAGGCCTCGGCGCGCAGTGCCGCCGACAACGATCTGTTGAGCAACATCGATTGCCTGCTGGCGGCGACCCTGGGCGATCAGAACGAGCCGCAGCGTGCGCTGGCCTTGTTCGCAGATGCGGTCAAGCGCCTGCAGGCCGAGACGGCTCCGAACGGCGCGGTGCTGGCGGCGTGTCTGCAGATGCGCGCCGATCTTCACGCCCACATGGGCCGGCCCGATGCGATGCTGGCCGACGCGCAGGCGGCGCTTGGCTACCTGGGCACGCCGCGAGCCGACCAGCGCGTGCTCGCCAATTCGATCCGCATCGTCGTCGCCGAGGCCTACGGCCGCCTCGGCCAGACGGCCAAGGCCATCGCCGCCTACGAAAGCTCGCTCGCCGATTTGCAGAGCATGGGGCGACAGCAGAGCGCACGCACCGCGATTCGCCTCAACAACTTCAGCCGCGTGCTCTACGTGGCCGGCCAGCCGCAGCGCGCGGCCGACATGGCAGCGCGTGGCCTGCAAACCTCACGCGGCAACGGCGACGCCAACGAGCTCGATGCCATTCTCGAAGGCAATCAGGCTCGCGCGCTGATCGAGCTCGGCCGATTCGACGATGCCAAGGCGCTCACCGAGCACGCGCTGGCCTCGGCCACCGATCGCAAGGACCTTCGCTGGGTGGGCACGTTCGCGCTCTACGGTGCGCCGGCCTGGTGCGCCACGGGCGACCCGGCCCGCTGCTCGAGCCTGCTCGACAGCGCGCTCGAGAAGCTCAAAGCCACTCTGCCCGCCGCGCACTCGAACTTCGGCGTGATCGAGCTCGAGACGGCGCAGCTTTCGCTGGCGCAGCAGCAACCTGCGGATGCGCGCGAGCACCTGGCGCGCGCGGTGGCGATCTTCGACGCGGCCAGCGACAAGAGCCCACTGCGGATTCGCGCCCTGACGCTGCTGGCGCGCGGCGAGCAGACCGTCGGCGAGGATGCTGCGGCGTCCCGGCACGCGACCATGGCCGTCGACCAGGCACGTGCTGCGGCCGAGGGCCTGGCGA
>Ga0066790_10000947_pt1 | contig 11842 bp, 7 predicted proteins | sample OrgsoiDNA2013050_FD_70963 | JGI IMG/M metagenome (GOLD analysis project Ga0066790, IMG submission 70963) | Permafrost soil microbial communities from the Arctic, to analyse light accelerated degradation of dissolved organic matter (DOM) -... | ecosystem: Environmental > Terrestrial > Soil >...
GGAGCGTGGCTTGCTTGCATAGCAGCGACAGTACTGATCGGTTGCTATCGATAAGTATAGAAATAGAGATATGCAAAGTCAAGGAGTGAAGATTTTCTCTGCATTGCCGATACAGTATCGCCATCAGAGGCAAGGAGATATGAAACCCTGGTATATACTGTACGTATATAGTGTGAGCATTGCAAAGATGTGCGCGTAAACGGACTCTACGCATAGGGAAAATTTTTAAGCGGCATGGGCATTTCCCTGCACCGCTATGTACACTTCTTATAGACGGTAGGGGAAGGCATTACGCAGGTAAGCAGAAAGCCGAGTCCTATTTCTCCCACTTTAGCGCGTTATGAATTCAGGCTGCACCTTTAACAGTGGTATCCCCCTGACGTAATAGCATATGTAGAGCGATTGCTTAGTCGCTTGTCCGTAAAGGAGAAACCTCTATGCTTACGAATAACGTTCTAGCGGTTTTTGATGGTATTCGTCAAAGGCATATAGTTCTACTAAAAAAGTATACGTTGCTCGCGCACATACATTCGCTTGCTTTGAAGCGCGCGCTCCCCGACGTGGCGTTCGCAGCCGATGAAGCGCTGCTGCAATCGCTGTTGGCCGCTTATGATCGTGGGACAAGTGCCCATGCTCAACGCATCGTCCTGCTAGCCGAGGGGCTAGCCTATCAATTGCACCTTGCAGACGAGGAGGTCTTCCAGGTCTGTCTTGCGGCCCTGCTGCACGACATTGGCAAAGTGGGTATCCCCAGGGCTATTCTCAACAAGCATGGCTCCCTGAATGAGCAAGAGCAGTGTCTCATGCGCCGTCACCCCGAGATTGGGCAGCAGATGTTGCTGCTGGCCGGTGGTCTCTTTGCACGCCTGGCCCCTATTGTAGTGGCGCATCACGAGAACTGGGATGGCAGCGGCTATCCCGTTAATCTGGCGGGCGAGGCTATCCCGCTGGCCGCCCGTATTATCGCGGTCGTGGACTCATACGATGCGATGACGTATCGCCGTGTCTATCACGAACCACAAACGGTAGTTGAAGCATGCGCGGAACTGCAACGCTGTGCAGGGAGTCAGTATGACCCACACAGCGTTGCAGCTTTCGTCTCCTTGTTCTCAGAAAAGACCGAGCATGTCGAACAACGTGCTAGACGTAGTCGCGCAGCAAGTGGTACTGCATCGGCTGGCGAAGTGTTCGCAGTGCCTTCACCTCAATCTGGCGGATGCGTTCCCGTGTCAGCCTGAACTGCTCGCTTAGCTCTTCAAGCGTATGGCAGTACCCATCTTGCAACCCATAGCGCAGTTCGATGATCATGCGCTCTCTCTGATTGAGCGATTGCAGCGCGTAGGTAATCTGGTCGCGTAGAGCCTGGCGTGCCGCCGCGTCCGCGGGTGCCAACGTGCGTGTATCCTCCAGGGTATCGGCCAGGCGATATTGCTCTTCCCCGACCAACGGAGCGTCGAGCGAGATCGGCAGCTCGGCGATACACTGCAGCTCGACGATACGCTCTCGTGGCAGGTTGATGGCCTGGCCAATCTCTTCTGGTTCGGGATCGCGTCCCAGTTCCTGGTAAAGCTGGCGTGTAGCGCGCTTCATTTTGTAAATGAGCTCGACGACATGCACCGGCACGTGAATGGTGCGTGTATGCTCCGCCACCGCCCTGCTCATCGCCTGGCGAATCCACCATGTCGCGTACGTGCTGAAGCGAAAGCCCCGGCGCGGATCGAACTTTTGGGCCGCGCGCAGCAGGCCGAGGTTGCCTTCCTGGATGAGGTCGAGCAGCGCTATGTTGTGTGTGCTATAGCGCCTGGCGATGCTTACGACCAGGCGCAGATTCGCCTCAATCAGGCGGTGCTGAGCCTCCGCTTCGCCCTCGATTGCGCGCTGGGCCAGCGCCATCTCTTGTTCTACCGTCAGGAGGGGATAGCAGCCGACCTCTGCAAGGTACTGTTTGATTGTGCTTTCCGCCTCCTTCTCATTGACCTTCCTTCCCTCTTCATCTTCCATATATTCTTCGTCGCGTAGTGTCTGCTTGTGCCCTCTTCCCCGACGCTGATAGGTTGGGCGACCTTTTTGTAATGTGTGCATAAAATCCTCCTCCACCTCATCCACGCAAGATGATTGTGCTACTATATCTTTTGTAAAAACTTTTTTACCTTTTTCTACTTCCTGCTTATTTCTCTGGCTGGTATATGCGCGCCGCGCCGTCGACCGTGTTTGATCTTGCTTTTCGTAGAGACCGCCGTTGTCAAGCGTTCTGGTCGCATTTGTGATGGCTACCATCAGATACTCCTTTCCCTCAAATCCCATTCCACAAGTGGTAACCGGGGGTGGCTCGTCCTTCCTGAAAGAGCATGTTTGCTTATGAAGAACCTGCAAAGAGGCTCAAAGCTATCCCCTTACCCTTATAGCTGCAAGTTCCGTGCCAACGGGTCCCTATATAGATATGTGTGTTTGTTGCGTGCGTAAACGGAATATATTTTCCTGCCTTTTACCAATACGAGCACTACTTTTAGCTTTTTAGCCTGTTTTCTACCTGTAAATTTTTTCCATTTCTGTGGATATTTCCGCAGAAATGGAAAATGGTGAAGCCCTTTTTTGTCTGCAAAAACGCCTGAGTTGGACGTTTATTTGCACTAGATGCGCCTATTTAAGGCTTGAGCGGCAACCTGATAGGGGTATTGCGCGTCGGAAGTCGTACTAGCACGGAGGCTTGATTGTGCTTGAAGGTCGGATTTTTGGGCCAGTAGACCCGTTGGAGTGGAAAAATCCGCAGCACAGATTCTGGCCCTGCTGTTTGACAGGGGTAAGAAATTATGCAGAGTGATAGGTGGCTTATCAGCACCGGTCCTGAACAGGAACCGTTCTCACTTTCTGCTGGACCGGTGGGCTTTCCCATCTGGATCGACGATGATGCCGATTCCGCTCAGCCAGAGCAGCTCCCGGCGTATAGTCAGGAGGAAGTAGAGGACGTGGATGGACAGGGTGCGCAAAACGAAAATGCCGCGGGGCTGCGCGCTATCCTGCCGCAGCGGCTTGAGAGACGCTACGCCGTGCCCAATCCTGCTACGCCGATTCCTCCTCGCGCCTCTGCGTATCCTTCCAACGTGAGCCACATCCGGCCCAAATTTCCTCGCTCTTCTACTGAGTTCCAGCAGGAGGAGGATGTGACGCGCGCGCCCACCGTGCCGCAACAGACGATGTGGCAGCATGAGTCGTCTGACTACCGGGCGGAAAGTAGCCTGTCTTCGCTCTCCCTGGTGTCGGTTGAAGACGCGCCGCCTGCTGTGCGGCCTCCCTCGATCGACGAACTGGACACCTTGCCCCCGGCGCGGCGACGGCAGCGGGACGAGATGCTTCCCGCCCGACCTCTTGCGCGTAGGGATTGGCCGCAACACGACTACTACGGCCTGGTGCCTCGCCCTCGGGATGTCTCCGAGCTGGCGACGAACCCGCCGCCTGTCGTGTCCGTACCATCAGTGAAGCTGCGCGATGAGCATTTTGTTGCATCGCCTGCTCTCGACGATATGATCGAGGCCGATACGCAGCTCTCCAATGTCGTTACTCCACTGGAGGTAAGTCCGGCGCTGCATCCTGCTGCCAGTCGCCTGCTGGTCTCAGCCAATGTCAGTCGTCGGGGAAGGCGGCAGGAGTACCGGCCCTCTTTCGCGCTGCATCCGTTGGATCGTGTGCGCTGGTGGTTGCTCTATCCGGGACGCCTGGAACTGCTGCTCTGGCTGACCGGTACCGCCCTGCTGGTGGCGGTGACGTGCGTGCTGCTGTTTTTCACAACGATCAGCCTGGGTATTGTGAGCTTCGGCCATTCTGCTGGCGCGCTCTCCACCGCTTCGGCTGCTCAGTGTATAGGCGCGCCCGTTTCGGCAGGCGCGACACACTGTGATTCCTCCACGGCCCTCTCGCCCGCTGGCCTGAAGATCACCCTGCAGAACACAACCGCCCTGTTGACCAGTACCCCCGTGCAGCTGCGTGGAGATGGCTTCAGTCCCCGAGGCCGCGTAACCTTTACCTACGACAACAACCAGCCGTGCTCTCCTGCTAGCGTGCAGGCCGACGGGCGCGGCGGGTTCACCGTGACGGTGGCGCTGCCCGCGCAACCTGCCTTGCGTCCCGGTCATCATCGGCTGGTCGTCTACGATCAGGCACGCAAGCAGTCCGTCTCGCTCGATATCCTCTTCACCGCCGATACAACGGCGGGAAACAGCTCTCTTCAGTAGGGATGGGGCTTGCCTCCATCCGGTCCAGGAGCCGCGTAGTGGGCAAGCAGATGGGGCAAGCCCCATCCCTACTAGTTGTCGCAGTTCTTCCCCGTATTAGTCGTCTTTACACTCTCCAGGTCGGAAATGGATTTTTCGGCCTGCTTTTGCAGATTTTTGATGAGCAGATTTGGCGTAAGGCCAAAGGTTGCCGCAATGAGCAGGTTCGGCAGGCTAAAGGTAAATGCTGGTAAAGCATTGCCAATTTTTGCATTGGCTATAGTCAGCAGCGCTATGCTCACAAAGACGCCGCCGACGCCTGCTATGCCCGAGAGATGGGCCGTTGCATTGACGCGTGCAATGGAGAGGCCGTAGTCATTACTGGCTCTATCAGCATTTGACGCGCTGTACAATCTTCCAAACAGACCTGCGGCAGCGCCGACAATAAAGTACACGCTTCCTGCCTGCAGAGTATCAGTCAGCATAGCATTTGAACTTAATAATGCAAGACACACGAGGAGGTACGTAATGACCCCAGTGACTATTATCGCTAAAACGAGGTTGCTACGCTGCTGGACAAGTTCAAACAGGCGGTTAATGCGAAAATCGTTGATGGCGTGCCTGCTGTGGCGAATGATTGCGCGTGCTCGTATTTGAGTTGCTTTATTTTGTGTATCCTTTTCCGCTTCGAGATCTTTGATGGCTTGTGTCAGGTCACTGCCCAGCTTTTTGCTATTATGGATGTTGGAGCCCTGGAGCGCGTCTTGATCGTGCATGGCATCCCGTATGAGCATCGGAGCCGCTTCAGCTTCGATGATGGCTTCTTCGATCTGATAAATCAACCGTAGCACACGAACATGGCCTGCACCTGAGATCCACTGATAGCCACCATTGGGTGAAGCGAGTATGTCATCGACGAGGCGGCGAATCTCCTTCGCTTCTTTTAGTCCACAGGTGAGCATCTGTTTTGTTGCTTTATCGCAGTTGTCCTGCTCCATAGTTTGGAGCAGATCGATGCGCGCATCCAACTCTTGCAAGCGCGATTCGATGAGGCTGTAACTCTGTATGTTTCCTCTTTCAGGGGTTGCCGCCGAATATCTAAAGAAGGCCACGATGGTTGTAGCGACGAATGCAAAGAGCATGCCGAGCGCGAGAATAATCCAACTTGTGCCAGATGTGCAGTCAGCAACTGGCGTACAGGTAGTATGGGGCAGAAGGAAGTAGAAGAATATTGTTGATAGGGCTACAATTGCCGGGAAGAGCACGCATGTATTGGTAAATCCTGCCAGATAGTTATTCAATGCTGCGCGAGATCCAATTTTCCTGGTATATATGCCAGTATTTGTAGTCATCACCGTCTCCTCATGTCATATAGTAAATGTCTATTTGAGGCACTATAGTTCGATACTACAAATTGCTTTACTTATTCACCCGGTTTTTATCAGTATACAGGGAAGAATTAGATGCGACCAGGAGAAAGCTCACTTTCAATTAGTGAACTTTCTCTCTTTAAAACGCTCAACACATCTTAAATTAGGGCGCGGTTCATTGTTTTACATCATGGGGAGAATGATCGGCAGCCAGCATCATTGCAATCAACGGACCCTGTTCCGACGCTCGTTCCCCATGATGTAGGGGCGCGATTTATAAGCCCGTTGCATCGGCCTGTGGAGCGCGGCGGGCTTATAAATCGCGCCCCTACATCAGCGGTTGGTTGGTTGTGCAAAGAAATGGTACATACCTTTTAAACAATGCCCCCTTTGCTTTTGCACCTTCTCCATGCTACACTTTCAGCAATATCGTGAGCGATACCTGTAGCGATAGCAACACTACATTTTTTGTCTCCTCACCATCCCTAAAGATGCCTATGACATACCATCCCTCCTCCATTACGCGCTTCGCCAGCCAGATCCTGGGCAAGCCGCTCTACCCCTATCAGTCCGAGATCGCCGAGGCCATTCTGAGTTCGATCCTCAATGGACAGGGGCATATCTTTACGGTCATGTTGGCGCGCCAGTCGGGCAAGAACCAGCTCTCGGCGGTGCTCGAAGCCTTCCTGCTCACCTATATGCGGCAAGGAACAATCGTCAAGGCAGCCCCAACCTTCAATCCGCAGATTACCAATAGCAGTCTGCGTCTGCTCTCGCTGCTTGATACGCCCTACACGCGCGGGCGCATCTGGCAGAGCCAGGGCCATATCATCGGACTTGCCCCTTCCTCAGATCCGGCGCAACTGCGCGCCCACGCCGGTCCGCGTATCCAGTTCTTTTCCGCCGGACCCGAGAGCAATGTGGTGGGCGCGACGGCTGATCTTTTGCTGGAGATCGACGAGGCCCAGGATGTGGAGTGCGAGAAGTTTGATCGCGACTTCCGCCCTATGGCCTCGACGACGAACGCGACGACGGTGCTCTACGGAACGGCGTGGTCCGATAGTACCTTGCTTGCCCAACAGAGCGCGGTGAACCAGGAACTGGCGCGGTGCACGGGTGAGCAACAACACTTCGAGTACGACTGGCGTACTCTTGCGGCCATCAATCCCGCGTACCGCTCGTTTGTGGAGAATGAGATCGCCCGCCTCGGTGAGGACCATCTCGCCATTCAGACGCAGTATTTTCTGCGCCCCATAAGCGGCGCTGGCTACTTCCTGAACAGCCTGCAGCGCACACTTTTACAGGGAGTGCATGCCTGGCAGGATGAGGCGCAGGAGAGCGGCTGCTATATTGCCGCTATGGATGTCGCGGGCGAAGATCTGCCCTCGCCCACAGGGCAGAAGAGCAAGCAGCCGCGCAGCACGCGCCGCGACAGTACCGTGCTGACGATTGGGCAGGTGCGCTACAACGAACTCAATCTGCCGGTAATCGAGGTTGTGCATCACGAGTGGTGGACGGGACTGCCTCATCAGCAGCAATACGCTATGACGCTTGCGTTGATGGAGCGCTGGCGCGTTCGCTCGCTGGTGATCGATGCAACGGGCCTGGGCGCTGGCCTGGCGTCTCTCCTGCGCACCGCCCTGGGAGATGAGCGCGTTGTACCGTTTACCTTCACGCGCAACAGCAAATCACACCTCGCTTACCAGCTGTTCTCCCTCCTCAATAGTGGTCGCCTCAAGCTCTACGCGCCCGCCCGCGCGCCGCAAGGCATCTTTGACGAATGCTGGCAGCAACTGCGCAACGCCCGCTACAGCCTGCCCGCTCCCGACACACTCAATTTCTACGTCAATGCGGCGGACGGCCACGACGACTTTCTGTGTAGCCTTGCCCTGCTGCCCGAGGCGCTGAGTGGCGTAACCAATCCTGCCGCCTCTACCATCGTGCGCCCCATCAGACTTTATGGCGGGGAAGGAAGATTTTGAAAAATTGGAGATTCATCATCTCGACGTGCGCGTGGCAACGTGGTACAATTGCGACCGTTGGTATGTGCCCGTGTGGGTTGCCTGACTACTCCTACCGCCATAAAGGAGAAATTTGATGCCACGAGGACGCAAAGGACCTCCGCAGGATAGCGTTGATAGTATCTTACTTGCTATTAGCCGTCGCGATGATATTGAACCTGATACACTCTCGCACTATTTTGATCGCCTGGACGAGGAATGGACCGACGGCGCGCGCGAGAAGGTGCTGCACCTGCTACGTAGCGCCGATCCTTCGGCCCACGCGGCTGCTGTGCTGATTCTCTCCGATCTGGCGACCGAGTTCGATCTGGATGAGCTGGAAGATTTTGTGACCGATCCGACGGTGAGCGATGTCGCGAAGCTCTCCCTCTCGCCCATTCTCAAGGAACTTGGCTCCGAGATGGCCGATGATGGCATCGTCGAGTATCTGAACGATCCCATGACTGCAATGCAGCAGATGCAGATCCGCCTGCTCGAAATGGTGGGCCAGAGCGAGATGGGGGCCGAATCGGTGCTGGAGGATGTGGTCTCGATGCCCCTGGAGCGCCGCCTGGCTTTTGTTGCCTGGTTGGGGAGCAGCAACGATCCGCGCGCGTCAAACCTGCTTGTCCCTCTGTTGGAAAACCAGACGAGCAAGGTCGTAACGGCGGTCATCGACGCGCTCGAACAACTGGGACCCATCGCGGCCCAGCAGACGATTCCGGCACTGAACTATCTGATCGCGAATAACTCCAATCGCTCCCTGAAGCAGCACGCCCGCGCCGCGCTCGGTCGCCTGACGATGCAGTCGATGCCCGGCGTGGAGGATGTGGCGATGGCCGAGGCGCGCTCGCAGCAGTTGCCTCCACACGAGGCGCGTGTCAGTTTTATCGACGGGTCGGGTGCTCAGTTGATTATGCTCTCCTGGAAACGTCCTGATGGGCAGCTGAAGGGCGTCAATGTCTTGTTTCAGGATGAATGGGGCATCAAGGATTGCTACGGCATCGATGAATTGGATATGCAGCGCTGGAATGGTCTGGTGGGCGAGCTGGATGAGCAGGGCTTTGGCAGTTTCGCGGTCTCCTTTGCCTACGGTCGCTCCCTTATCGCGGAGGCGCGCGCTATCAGCAAGCGTACACGACACAAATTGCCGATCGCGTATTCGATCTGGCGTCCTCTGATCGAGACGATCGAGCAGTCAGACGATCCGAACGCGGCGACAATCCTGGAGCCGCGAGCCCTCGATGATGAGGCGCTGACCTTGATGAAGCGTGGAGATGAGCTCTACCAGATGACCGAGTTTCTCTCCTGGATCTTCGAGCCGACCGACCGCATCGAGCCCTATATGACGCGCTACTGGACGGCCTACAATATCTTTGAGTCGTCTCCTGCTGGCAAGCGACCGCGCGCGCGCGCCGGGCGCAAGGCAAAGCAGAAAGAGGAGGATCAACGCCTGATGCTGGATGCGCTCATCACCGAGGCGCTTACTGAACTCGTGGATGACCGCTGGCGTGCGCTTTACGAGGTTCGCCTGCGTCGCCAGGGTGCTCTCTTCCGCTTTGCCGGACGCGATGCGGATACGGCCCTCATCGGGGCTGTGGCCGCCGCCCTGCACCCGGATTCGCAGATTCCGCTGACGGAGCAGGCGTTCCCGCGTGCTATGATGCGCATCTCTATCGAGCAGGGACCCCTACGCATGATGGTGGAGTCCCTCGGCTCTGGCAATCTCGATGCTATGCCGCTCGATCTCTTTACAAACGACTAGTTTTTTTAAGCCCTGTAACTCATCAGTAGGGATGGGGGTCAGCCCCATAAGCGTTCACGTAAGGTGACGAAAAAAGGTGATGGCGCGGTCTGCAGGGCGACCCTGGCGGTCGCCCTGCGAGCCAGTTCCCGCGATATCCATTCTCCACTCATCCATCCCTTACGTTACCGCTTATGGGGGCCAGCCCCATCCCTACTGGGAGACGGAAGAATTCATGATTAGCGACTTGGTACGCGTAGCGCGCTTTCCAGTATCTCGCTGGCCGCGTGTTCTCCGCTGTGCATGGCCCCCTGGATGCTGCTCGATCGGGTGTATTCTCCCGCGAGGTACAGACCCTCGATATTGGTGCGATTATCCGGTAGCTCGTCGAATATTCCCGCCGGTTGCGCGAACTGCGCGAAGGGGATGCGATAGACGGCGAGCAGTTGCCAACGCGACAGGTTGGCATCGGGAAACCAGCGCGCCAGCTCTGTTCGGCAACGCTCCGCGACCAGCTCATCGTCGCCCTCCGGCTCTCCCAGGACGCTGACAGAGAGCAGGTGCTTGCGCGGCGGCGCGTACGTTGGCGCGATATTGGTAAGCAGAACGGCGTTGTTCACATAGGCGTCCGGTTCCGCGTTCAAGAGAATTTTGCGCTCTTTGTAGAGCTGCTCGTCACCCGCGAAGTACAGGCAGGTGACGCTCATGGGCTTCGTCGGCAGCTTCTCTTTGACGAAGCGCTCGGCGATCGGGCTGGACGTGGCGACCACGACGCGCTCGGCCTCGATCTGCTCGCCGCTTGTCAGCTGAACGCCGCGCACCTGGTCACCGTCGATCAGCAGTTCGCTGACGCGGGCATTGGTGCGTACCGTACCCTCTGGCAGCGCGTGCGCGAGCTGCTCAGGAATACACTGTATGCCTTCCGCTGGCAGGATGATGTCACCGCTGGCCAGCATCTTGAAGGTGAAGTGGAACATGCGCGCACTCGTCTGTAGCGAGCGATCGAGAAAGATACCGCCATAGAAGGGGCGCACGAAGTTGTCGATAAACTTGTGCGAGAAACCCTGACGGCGCAGGTACGCCTCGGTCGTCTCGTCGCACCCCTCCGGCTGCTGCTTGCCGGAGAAGATGTCCGCCGTAGAGAGGCGCGCCAGTTGCCCGATCAACCTGAGCACACGGAGCTTGTCAGCCGTCGAGACCAGCGGATTAAGCAGGCTCGGAAGTGCGTTTTGTGGCTTGCGCAACGGATCAGCGATTGCGCGGAGTTTCCCGTTCTTGACCAGCAGCGCTCCCGGATCGAATTTGCGCTGTTTGAGCGCTTCGTAGTTGAGGTGACGCGTGGCCGCCGGGTAGGCGGTGAACAGGACTTGAAAGCCACGATCCAGGCGGTAGCCATCTTCGTGGTAGTCCGTGCGCAGGCGTCCGCCAACCTGGTCCGCCGCCTCCAATACCAGGACCTGCTGCCCCGCTTCGCTAAGCTGTTTCGCGCACGTCAATCCAGCCAGGCCCGCGCCGACGATGATTATCATATACGCTCCTTCACCACAGGGGGTTCATTACTAGTCCAGTTATGAGCTTGGGATAGAGATAGGTCGACTTCTGCGGCATGCGGTCGTCGGCCTGCGCGACATCGCAGACCTGGCGCAGCGGCGTGCCATTCAGGAAGAGCGCTGCCTGCGCCTCCCCGCTCTGTACCGTCTGCAGCGCCTGCTGGCTATCGTGGGTGTAGCGCACATGCGTTCCCGCCGTCATGTCTTCGGCGCGCAGACCCAATATATCCTCCAGAATCAGCTTCTGGGCGATGGCGACATCCAGGACGTTCCACGCTGGTGTATGCCCGCTCTGCTCCATGCGCTGTCGGCCCTGCTCATTGAGCTGCAAGAGCAAGGTCTGCCCGGCTGTCTTCACGACAAACGCCGTTCCCTGCTGGCCCGCCTGTGCCAGCTGGTTCTGGAGAGCAGCGCTCGTATCCACGCCCTCCAATGCCTGGACGCTGAAATACTGCGCGAGCCGCTGTGCCGAGAACTCCGCGAGTGTCTGCTGGCTGAGGCCGGAGAGCAGACGATGCGTGGGAAGGACCAGCATGCCCGGATCTTCAACGTCGATCAGTGCCATCAAGGTAAAGTTCACGGCATCATCGGGATGGAGCGTCCCTCGCTGTTCCTGTATCTCCGCCCGGTAGGCCAGCCCCGTCTCGTAACGATGATGGCCGTCGGCGATGTAGAGCTGACGCTGCGCGAAGAAGTCCTGGATCAGCGCGACCTGCTGTTCGTCCGTGATCGGTTGCAGGCGATGCTCCTCTCCCACCTCATCGACGATCTGTATAGCGGCGTTTTCGGCATAGCCGTTCAGCAGGCGGCGTATGCGCCCCTGTGGATCATCGTAGAGGCTCATGATGGGACTGAGATTGGTCGAACATGCCCGATAGAGTTTCAGGCGATCGTCTTTCGCCTTCGCCAATGTGTTCTCGTGCGGCAGGATGACGCGCGAACTCCACGCCTCCAGGCGCACGCGTGCTAA
>Ga0066790_10000948_pt1 | contig 11832 bp, 9 predicted proteins | sample OrgsoiDNA2013050_FD_70963 | JGI IMG/M metagenome (GOLD analysis project Ga0066790, IMG submission 70963) | Permafrost soil microbial communities from the Arctic, to analyse light accelerated degradation of dissolved organic matter (DOM) -... | ecosystem: Environmental > Terrestrial > Soil >...
CAGGCCGGCTACACCAGGATCGTCCCCGTCATCCGCAAGATCAGATACGACTCCCGCCTGCTCCTGGCCATCCTCGGCATCCAAAACCTCTCATGACCGGCACAAGAGACTTTGCGGGTCACCCTCCTGCGGCGTGCGGGCCGCGACCTTCGTGGGGGCAGCCGCGACGGTCGCGGTGGCGTGCCAGCGGCAGCTCCTGCGGGTCCTAGCCCTCACCGGCGGCGGCCCGGAGCGCGGAACGCTCCCCGGGCCGCCAGGCCGTCGGGCGCTGCCGCTTCTCCTCCCGGTGACATGATCCCGGCCGGGACCGGCGTACCGGCGCCACCCCCGGCGCCGGCCGCCCAAGCGGCGGAAAGTACCAGTCGGCCGGGGGGAGCACGAACTTCGCCGCCGACCGGGATGAGGCGGCCCGGCTGCTGGCCGCGGACCCGCGGCTGCCGGAGCTGGCCCGGCAGAACCGGGCGTTCCTGGCCCGCGCGGTCACGCACGTGGCCCGCCAGGGTGTCGCCCAGTTCATCGACGTCGGCGCCGGCCTGCCCACCAGCCCGAGTACGCATGAGGCCGCCGGCGCGGTGCTGCCGGGGGCCCGGGTCGCCTACGTGGACCACGACCCGGTGGTGATCGCGCACACGCGCGGCCTCATGCCGCTCAGCGCCCGCGTCGTCGCCCTGCCCGGCGACCTGCGGGATCCGGGGGCGCTCCTGCGGGATCCGGCGCTGACCGGCCTCATCGATCTGACCAAGCCCGTGTGCGTGCTGCTGGTCGCGGTCCTGCACTTCCTGGACGCGTCCACCGCCAGGCGGGTCACGGCGGCGTTCACCGGGGCCATGGTGCCGGGCAGCTATCTGGTCCTGTCCGTCGGCCAGGCCGCGGCCGAAAACGCTACCAGCCTTTACCGGGCCTACACGGCGGCCCGGCTCCACCACCACCGCCGGGCCGACATCGAGGGCTTCTTCGAGGGCCTGGACCTGCTGTCTCCCGGCCTCACCGACGCGCGCACCTGGCCCCGCCCCGCCGGCCCGGGGGATATCGATCCGGGCGCCACCGCGGGGGAGGCCACCGTGCTGTGCGGCGTCGGCCGCAAGCCGGTCAGATGGGAACCGACAGCGACAGCCCGAAGCGCCCCTGCGGGTCAGTCCACCACTCCTGCATCGTGAACCCCGCCGCGTCCAGCTCGGCGGTCACCCGGTCCCGGCGGAACTTGGCCGACACCTCGGTGCGCATCTCCTCACCGGCCGCGAACCGGGCGGTCAGCTCGATGGCGGGCAGGTGCACGGTCTGCGCCGTGGCCGCGCGCAGCCGCATCTCGATCCACTCCCGCTCCGGGTCCCAGGCGGCCACGTGCTCGAACGCGTCCAGGTCGAAGTCCGCGCCCAGCTCGGTGTTCAGCACGGACAGCACGTTCTTGTTGAAGGCGGCGGTGACCCCGGCCGCGTCGTCGTACGCGGCGAGCAGGACCGCGGGGTCCTTGACCAGGTCGGTACCCAGCAGCAGGCTGTCGCCCTCGCCCAGGGCCGCGCGGATCCGGGCCAGGAACGCGGCCCGCTGGCCCGGCAGCAGGTTGCCGATCGTGCTGCCCAGGAACGCGACCAGCCGCCGGCCCTTCGCGCCCGGCGCCCCGCCCCGTGATCCGGGTGCAGGCAGGCCGAGCTCCTGCTCGAAGTCCGACACCACCGCGCGTACCTCCAGTCCCGGGTACTCGGTGAGCAGGGCGATGGCCGCGGCCACCAGCGCCGGCTCGCTCACGTCGACCGGTACGTACGTGCGCAGCGTCCGGGCCGCCCGCAGCGCGTCGATCAGCAGCCGTGTCTTTTCCGACGACCCCGAGCCCAGCTCGACCAGCGTGCCCGCCCCGCTGAGCGCGGCGATCTGGCCGACCGCGGACTGCAGGATCTCCCGCTCAGCCCGGGTGGGGTAGTACTCGGGCAGGCCGGTGATCTTCTCGAACAGCTCGCTGCCGGCTGCGTCGTAGAACCACTTGGGCGGCAGCGACTTCGGCGTGCTGGTCAGGCCGGCCCGCGCGTCGGCGCGCAGCGCACCAGCGAGGAAGTCAGCGGGCAGGCGCCGCTCGACGTGCAGGGAGGTCGTCGTTGACCGGCGGTTCGTCATTGGCTGATGGTCCTTCCGTTGGGACTGGCGGTGGCCGCCATGCCTTCGGGGAAACTGCCGTGCCGGACTCGTTCGGCGTCGTCGGCGTCGACCTCGGGGGGAGTGGGCAGCGACTGGACGCGGACCCCGGCCGGGCTGGCGGTCAGCAGTGAGCGATCCGGCACCTCGACCCAGCCGGGATCGTCATCGGCCGGCTCGGACGCCACCAGCACGCTGTCCCCGCCGCTGCCGTTGCGGCCGCTGTCGCTCCGCCGGTACCAGAGTGTGTGGCCGGCCGCCGTCGCGGCGATGACCTGGCCGTCGGTCAGCAGGAAGTTGAACCGGCCCGTCACCCGCTCGTCGTCGAGCAGGCCGATCACCGCGGCCAGCGCCTCGTCCGGCGCGGCGCCCCGGCGGAGCTGCTTCAGCGTGAGCGCCCACAGCAGCGCCGAATCGACCCGCGCGTCCAGGTCGAGCAGCTCCAGCGGGGTGAGCGTGGCCGCCAGCCCGCCCGCGGTGCCGGGCCAGCCCACCAGCGCGCCGTTGTGGCTGAACAGCCAGTGGTCCGCGCCGTACGGCGAGCAGGCCGACGCGCCCGGCTCGGTGCCCGCGCTCGCGTCACGGACAGCGGCCAGCAGCGCCCCGCTGCGCGTCACCCGGGTGAGGTCGGCGAACGAGGGGTCAGCCCAGATCGGCCCCGCCTGCCGGTAACGGGCCGGGACCGGATCCCCGTCGGCGTACCAGCCGACGCCGAACCCGTCCACGTTCATCGTCCCGCTGTTTCGCATCATCCGTGGCGCCCACGCCTGCCGGTACAGCCCGTAGGGCGGGTCGATGATCGCCTTCCGCAGCGTGATGGACGGCCCCAGGTAAGCCAGGTGCCGGCACATCAGGCGGTCTCCGGGGCGGCCGAGCGGGCGGTGCGGAAACCGGCGAAGATCTGGCGGCGGATCGGGTAGTCCCAATTCCGGAACGTGCCGCGGCAGGCTACCGTGCTGACCGCGAACGACCCTCCCCGCAGCACCTTGTACTCGGGGCCGAAGAACACTTCGGAGTACTCGCGGTAGGGCCAGGCCCGGAACCCGGGATAGGGCAGGAAGTCGCTGGAGGTCCACTCCCAGACGTCGCCGATCAGCTGGCGGGCGCCGCATGGGGCCGCGCCGTCCGGGTAGGAGCCGGCCGGGGCGGGCCGGAGGTGCCGCTGGCCCAGGTTGGCCCGCTCGGCCGTGGGCGCGTCGTCACCCCACGGGAACCGGCGCGAGCGCCCGCTGGCCGGGTCAAACCGCGCCGCCTTCTCCCACTCGGCCTCGGTGGGCAGCCGCCGCCCTGCCCAGCGGGCGTAGGCGTCCGCCTCGTACCAGCAGACGTGCAGCACCGGCTCGGCGGGCGCTACCGGCTCGGTGACGCCGAAGGCGGTGCGGACCCACTCGCCGCCCTCCCGCCGCCAGGCCATCGGGGCGGCCAGCCCGGTCCGCTGCCGGTGGTCCCAGCCGGCCGGCGTCCACCACCGCGGGTGGTCGTAGCCGCCGTCGGCGATGAACGCCTGGTACGCGGCGTTGGTGACCGGCGTGGTGTCGATGAAGAACGGCGGCACGTGCAGCTGGTGCGCCGGCCGCTCGTTGTCCAGCGCCCAGGGCTCGCTGCTGGTGCCCATCGTGAACGGGCCGCCGGCCACGGCGACTTCGGCGGGCAGGCTGATCGCGTCGGCCGCCGCAGCCGCGGGCGGTGCCGCGGTGAGGACGGGCGCCCCCCCGCGCAGCTGATGGGTGATCAGCATGGTCTCGTCGTGCTGCTGCTCGTGCTGTACGACCATGCCGAACGCGAAGCCGCCGGTGGCCAGCGGCGTGCCGGTGAACCGCGCCCCGGCCAGCACGTCGAGCACCCGGCCGCGGACGTCGGCCGCATATGTGCGCGCCTCGCCCGGCGAGAGCAGCGGCAGCGACGGCCGCTCCGAGCGCGGGTGCTCGAAGGCGTCGTAGAGCGGGTCGATCTCCGGGTGGATCGGGTCCTGGCCGCCGACCGTCCGCAGCAGCCACATCTCTTCCTGATTGGCGATGTGCGCGAGGTCCCACACCAACGGCGACATCAGCGGCGAGTGCTGCCGGATCAGGTCGGGCTCGTCCACGCAGTCGGTGAGCCCGGAAGTCCGGTCCCGGGCTGCGATGAGGGCAACGGCGATCTCCGTGCGCAGGGTGTCGGTCTCCGTGCGCAGGGTGTCAGTCTCCGTGCGCAGGGTTTCGGTTCCTTCGGCTGACGTATCGCGGTCGCTCACTGCATCCCCTCGAGTTGGTCGTCGGCTGGGCATCGGCTTCTGAGCACGTACCGTTCGGCGAACTCGGCGACCCGGCGGCGGATCTCCGCGGGCATCCCGGCGCGGCCGAGCGCCGCGTCGGCCGCCTCGAAGCACTGCTGGCTGGCCCGGGCGAGGACCGGATCGGCCGGGCCATCCCGCGCTGCCCGCAGCCATGGGTTCCCACTTGGCGCCGGGTTACCCGCGCGGTGACCGTTGTGGCCGCTGTTGCCCGCCCCGGTGCTGGCGCCGGGCCGGCCGTCGTTCCTGGATCTTCCCTGGTCGAACGGGCCGAACGGGCCGAACAGGCCGGACTGCGGGGTGGTACCCGCTGCGCCGTCTCCCGGGTGCGCCCACAGGGGCTCGGTGGCGGCCATGGCGGTATCGGCGGCGGACGGATCCTCCAGCAGTGCCCAGGCCACCGCGGCCGGGACGATCCAGCCGTCTCCGCACTGCGCGTCGATCATCCGCAGCTCCAGATGGCCGCGCGGGCGCACCGGCGGGAACAGCGTGGACAGGTGATAGGTGAGATCGTCGATCGTGGGCGGCCGCTCACTGCCCAGTTCGCCGCGCAGCCAGCCGCGGAAGGTCAGCCCGCGCGGCGCGACCCAGGACGGCCCGCCGTCCCGGCGGATCAGCATGAGCTCGGCGTCCAGCGCGTAGGTCGCGTAGGCATCGCGCGGGTCGCCGTCGTCGGGCGGGGGGAGGATGCGGCCTGGGTCGAGGTGAGCCCAGACCTGCTGACGGGTCGACCGCCAGCCCGAGGGGCGTCCCTGCCGCAGCGGCGAGTTGGCGAACGCGGCCACCAGCACCGGGCCGATGTGGTGAGCGAGGCGCCAGCGCCAGCGGTAGCCGCCCTTGACCGTGGTTTCCTGTCCGGCATCCAGGCAGACCTGCACCGATGCGGTGTTGCCCATCATCTCGCGGCCCCAGGGGCCGGTGCGGTCGAAGAATTCTTCCATGGCCGCGTAGCGCGGCAGGTCCAGTACGCGGAGAGGCCGGCGGACCGGGTCGTAGCCGTAGCCCTGCAGGGTCAGGCCCGCGCGCCCGACGGTCTCGCGCAGGGTGGTCATCTCGCGGCGGACGGCCGTCACGCACTCGCCGAGGCTGTCGGCGGGGGCGGAGCTTAGTTCCAGCTGGCCACCGGGCTCCGTGGTGAGCATGCTTCCGGAGGGCAGCGCGGCCGGGCAGGGAAGGACGGCCGGGGCGGTGAGATCGGCGACGGCAGAGAAGATGCGCTCCGCCGGGACGGGCAGCGCGGGATCACGGATATCGCGGACCAGCCACTCGAGTTCGACACCGACCCGGTGCGGCGGGCCGGTCTTGAAGCAGATGCCGTGGACGTGCGCCTCGGCATCCACCTCGGTGAGCCTGCTCTCGGCCGGCGGCCCGTCCAGCGCTCCGCTACCGGTCATGGTCATCGGTACCCCCTCTGTCCCGCGCAAGACCCGGCATCGCAACCTAACAAGGGGGTCCGACAAAACGGGCGCCCAGCTACCGGCACCGCCAAAACAGTGGCCGGGGCCGGCAAAAACGAAGACCATCCCCGCCGCCTGCACTGGCGAGCCGGGAGATGCCGACCTTGTTCTGATCAGGCCCGGAGACTCCGTTCTGGCTGGTCACATACTGTTCTAAAGTAACAACGATGCCACCGATTCGCCGATTCCCGTCACGCGGGGGATGTGGCGCGGACCACGATCCCGCCTGGCCGGCCGGCCTGCACCGTGCCGACCAACGCGGCCTGCGCGCCGGCCGCCTCCAGGTCCTCCCGCAGGCTGTCCACCGCGTCCGGGGTTACCGCGATCAGCAGCCCGCCCGACGTCTGGGCGTCGTGCAGGAGCACCGCGGTCACCGGGTCGGTATCGGGATCGATGTCGGTCACGCCGGCCAGATAGGACACGTTCGCGTTGGTGCCGCCGGAGATGAAGCCCGCCGCGGCCAGGCCCGCGGCCCCGGGCAGCAGCGGCACCTGGCCGGCCCACACCTCGGCCGCGGTCCCGCTGGCGCGGAGCATGCGGTGCAGGTGGCCGAGCAGGCCGAAGCCGGTGACATCGGTGGCGGCCACCACCCCGGCGCGCAGCGCCGCCTCGCTGGCCGCCGCGTTCAGGGTGGTCATGGCGTCGACCGCGGCCGACAGCACTTCAGGCGGCGCCGCGCCGCGCTTGTGCGCCGTGGCCACCACCCCGGTGCCGATCGGCTTGGTCAGCACGAGCAGATCGCCGTCCCGGGCCCGGTCGACGGTCATCAGGTGCTGCGGGTCGGCCATCCCGACCACGGCCAGGCCGTACTTGGGCTCGGGGTCGTCGATGGTGTGGCCCCCCACGACCAGGCAGCCCGCGGCCGCGGCCGCTTCCGCGCCACCGCGCAGCACGTCGGCGAGCAGTTCGACCGGCAGCGTCTGGCCGGGCCAGGCCGTCAGGTTGAGCGCCATGACTGGCCGCCCGCCCATCGCGTACACGTCGGACAGCGCGTTGGTGGCGGCCACCCGGCCCCAGTCACGCGCATCGTCGACGATCGGCGTAAAAAAATCGGTGGTGAGCACGAGAGCGCGGCCGGAGTCCAGCCGGAGCACCGCGGCGTCGTCGCCCTCGGCCGCGCCGACCAGCAGGTCGCCCGCCGCGGGGACCAGGCCGCCCGGCTGGCCCGGCCCGGTGCCGAGCGTCGCCATCAACTCGTCCAGCGCCGACAACGGCAGCTTGCACGCGCAGCCGGCACCATGAGACAGCGAGGTGAGGCGGACCTGCTCGCCGACGTACTCGCCCATCTGTGCCTCCTGCGTCTGTCTGGTCCTGTTAAGCTCCATCAGCGGTCCTCAGGCCCGGCCGCCACCCGTGGTTTGGCGCGGCGCTGCCGGAGCACTAGCCATCTTGCCTCATTATGGACAAAGCACCGAAGGCCCGGGCGCTCGTGCGATCCGTACCGCGTTGGTAACACGCCGTAATCAACGAGATGACGGCGCGTGGTCGGGGGCTCTGGCAGGATGGAACGACGATGAAGGTGCCATCCGTAAGCATCCCGGTTATCCGCCGTGGCAAGTCTGATGAACTGCCCGGCATGGTCGCTACCGCGCGGCTGGACCGCCGGACCAAGAACCTCACCAGGCGGCTGTGCCCCGGTGACATCGCCATTATTGACCATACTGACCTGGACCGGGTCGCCGCCGACGCGCTGATCAGCCGGAAGGTGATCGCCGTGGTGAACGCGGCGACCAGCATGAGCGGGCGCTACCCCAACCTCGGCCCCCAGCTGCTGATGGACGCGGGCATCCCGCTCGTCGACGGCGTCGGGACGGACGTGTTCAGCCGGGTGACCGAGGGCAGCACCGTCCGGCTCGACGGCGACACCCTCTACCAGGGCGAGCAGGTCGTGGCCAAAGGCACCCCGCAGACGCTCGAGACGGTCAGCGCGATGATGGCCGAGGCCCGGGCCGGGATCGTCACCCAGATCGAGGCGTTTGCCGCCAACACGATGGAGTTCCTCAAGCGCGAGCACGAGCTCCTGGTTGACGGGGTCGCGCTGCCTGATCTGCACACCCGGATGGACGGCCGGCACGTGCTCGTGGTCGTCCGCGGCTATCACTACCGCGAGGACCTGGCCGCGCTGCGGCCCTACATCCGCGAGTACCGCCCCGTTATGATCGGGGTCGACGGCGGGGCCGACGCGCTGCTGGAAGCCGGTTACGTGCCAGACGCCATCGTCGGCGACATGGACTCGGTCACCGACGAGACCCTGGGCTGCGGTGCCGAGCTCATCGTGCACGCCTACGCCAACGGGCGAGCGCCCGGCCTGAAACGCATCAAGGACCTTGGCCTGAACGCCGCCGTCTGCCCGGCCGCCGGTACCAGCGAGGACGTGGCCCTGCTGCTCGCCGACGGCAAGGGCGCGAGCCTGATCGTGGCGGTTGGCACGCACTGGACCCTCGAGGAGTTCCTCGACAAGGGCCGGTCAGGGATGGCGAGTACGTTCCTGACCCAGCTCCGGGTCGGCACCAAGATCGTCAACGCCAAGGGCGTCAGCCGCCTGTACCGGAGCAGGATCTCCGGCTGGGCTCTGCTCGTGCTGGCGCTCGCCGCCGCCGTGACCGTGCTGGTCGCGGTGGCTGCCTCGCCCGCCGCCCCCATCCTTTTCAGGTACTTCGACGCAACGTGGCATTCGTTCGTCTTCTGGCTGACCGGACTGTTTAAGTGATTGATTTTCGCTACCACCTTGTCTCCATCGTCGCGGTATTCCTGGCTCTCGCCGTGGGCATCGTGCTGGGCTCCACCGAGCTGCGCGGCGCCGCGCTCAGTGCCCTGGACCAGACCTCGAACGCGCTGAGCAGCAAGCTCAACGCCGCCGACAACGAGAACAGCGCCCTCCAGCAGCAGGTCAACGGGGACCGCTCGTTCGCGCAGGCGGCCGAGCCGGTGCTGCTCGCGCACCTGCTCGAAGGCAAGCGCGTGGTCGTCATCACCGCCCCCGGCGCCCCGAACAGCGTGGTGAGCGGCATCACCACCGCCCTGGGCGCCGCGGGTGCGACCGTGAGCGGCCAGGTCGCCCTGTCGGCCAAGTTCGCCGACACCAGCGCCAGCAATCTGAGCCTGCTGTCCCAGCTCACCCAGAAGGTGGCCCCGGCCGGCCTGACGCTGGCCAACGGGACCCCCCAGCAGCAGGCCGCCCAGGTGCTGGCCAGTGCTCTCGTGTCGTCGGGGTCGTCGGGCAGCGGGTCGGGCGGGCGCGGCGGTTCCGCTGACTCAGGCAGCGAGGTGGCGCAGACGATCCTGTCCAGTTACTCAGCCGGCCAGTTCATCACGGTCAGCGGCAAGCCCGCCCTGGGCGCCACGCTCGCCGTCATCGTGACCTCGGCCACCGCACCGTCCGATGGCAACTCCGACCCGGCGAACCAGGCCATCGTGTCACTGGCCCAGGAGTTTGGCAGCGGCAGCGCTGCGACGGTGGTGGCCGGGCCATCCGACGCTTCTGGCCAGGGCAGCGCGATCTCGGCGGTGCGCTCCAGCGGGGCCGCCGACGACGCCTCCACCGTGGACAACGCGGATCAGGTCAGCGGCCAGATCGTCGTCATCCAGGCGCTGGAACAGCAAATGAACGGACACAAGCCGGGCGATTACGGTATTCAGTCGGATGCGAACTCTGTCGGCCCGAGTCCGGCGCCCACGCCGAGCGTCTCGCCGTCCGTGAGCACCAGGACCGCTTCCGCGAAGGGGAAGAAGTAATGGCCAACGCCCGGCGAGCTGTCGCCCCGGCCGTCACGGCGGTGATCGCGGCCGTGGTCGCCCGGGCCGTGTACACGGCCCTTACCCGGAGCGTGCCGGGCGGCGCGGCACGCTGGGTGCGGACGAACCACCGTGGTGAGCCGGTCACCTTGCTGGAAGGCCCCGCGGCCGCCCTGGCCGGCGCGGCGGCGGCGGCCGCGCCCGGGATTCCAGCCCGTTCCCGCGCCGCGCTGGTGGCCGCGGCGACCGGTGCGGCGGCGTTCGGCGGCTACGACGACATCGCCGGCTCCGGTGACCGGCGGGGGTTCCGCGGCCACCTCGGTGCGCTGGCTCACGGCGAGGTGACGACCGGGGCGGTAAAGATCGGCGGCATCGGCGCGACCGGTGTGGCCGCGGCGGCCCTCAATGGGGGCCCAGCCGTGGACGTCGTGCTGAACGCGGCCCTGATCGCCGGCTCCGCGAACCTGCTCAACCTGTTTGACCTGCGGCCTGGACGGGCCCTGAAGGTGGCCCTGGTGGCCGGTATCCCGCTGGGGATCGGCTCGCTGGTCCGGCCGCCGGGTAGCCGGCCGGCCGGTTCCCACCGTTCCGCTGTTTCGGCCGGCGCCGCGGGGGCCGCGGCGGTGATCGGCGCGGGCGCGGCCCTGCTGCCAGCAGACCTGGGGGAGCAGGCCATGCTCGGCGACGCCGGCGCCAACGCGCTCGGCGCCGTGCTCGGCACGGCCGCCGCAGCCGGCCAGTCCCGCCGGGCCCGGATCGCCATGCTGGCCGGGATCACCGGGCTGACCGCCGCCAGTGAGGTCGTGAGCTTCACCAAGGTCATCCAGCGGACACCCCCGCTGCACTGGCTGGACATGCTCGGCCGCCGTCCTGCGCACGCTGCGCACCCGGGCCCCGGCCCTGGCTCAGCGAGCCGGGGCGCCGGGTCCGCTGACGGCGGCACGGGCCCAGCCAGCCGCCATGCTTCGGTCCCGCGGGCGGCGACATTCGCGGTCCCGGCCCAGCCCGGGCCGTACGTTGCCGCCGGCGAGGACTCCGAGTCTGATGCAGTAGCTGAGCCGCGTTTGCCGTGACTGCGCCGGTGGCCGAGCGGGAGCCAACTCGGCAGCCAGGCAGGGGAATCGGCCGGGCCGCCGCGGTCATCGGCGTGCTCACCGTCGTCTCGGGGATCGTCGGGTTCGGCCGGCAGCTGGTCTTCGCGCACACCGTCGGGGCCAGTTGCGTGGGCACCGCCTACACGACGGCGAACCAGGTGCCGAACATCATCTACGACATTGTGCTCGGCGGTGCGCTGACCAGCGCGGTGGTACCCGTCCTGGCCGGCCCGGTGGCCCGCGCGGCGGCCGGCACCGGCAGCACTGGGACGGCCGGATCAGCCGCCGCCACGGCGGAGGCCCGGCGGATCGCGTCGGCCCTGCTGACCTGGGCCGTGCTGCTGCTGGTGCCTGCTGCCGCGGTGATCGCGCTGGTGGCCGGACCGCTCACCACGCTGCTGATCCCGGCCGCGCGCGGCTGCGCGCACGCGGCCACCGTGGCGGCCAGCGCGCGGATGCTGGTCGCGTTCGCGCCGCAGATCCCGCTGTACGGCATCGCGGTCGTGCTGTATGGCATCCTGCAGTCGCACCGCCGGTTCGTGGCCCCGGCGCTCGCGCCGATCCTGTCCAGCTTCGTGGTCGCCGCCGCGTACGTCGGATTTGAGGTGCTGGGTCACGGTTACCAGAACCGGCCCGGTGCGCTCCCGGCCGGAGCGGAACTGACCCTGTCCCTGGGCACCACGGCAGGCGTGGCGGCGCTCGCCCTCACCGCCGGCCTGCCCGTCGCCCGGCTCCGGCTTCGGCTGCGGCCCGCGCTGCGGTTCCCGGACGGGGTGGCCGCCCGGGTCCGAGGGCTGGCGATCGTTGGAATCATCACCCTGATCGCCCAGGACCTGTCGACGGTCGCCGCGATCGTGCTCGCCAACTCCCGCGGCGCGAACGGCGCACTCGTCCTGTACAGCTATGGCTGGCAGGTGTTCTTCATCATCTACGCGGGCCTCGCGGTGCCCGTCGCGACCAGTGCGTTCCCCGTCCTATCCGCGCGGGCCGCCGACGAGACGCCCGGCGCCCGGGCGGAATTCGACGCCACCAGCGCCGCGGCCTGCCGCGCGGTCATGCTCATGTCCTGGCTCGGAGCCGCGGTGCTGGCCGGCGCCTGCGTGCCCCTGGCCCGGGTGTTCGCCACCCACGACGCGGCGCAGGCCAG
>Ga0066790_10000949_pt1 | contig 11818 bp, 5 predicted proteins | sample OrgsoiDNA2013050_FD_70963 | JGI IMG/M metagenome (GOLD analysis project Ga0066790, IMG submission 70963) | Permafrost soil microbial communities from the Arctic, to analyse light accelerated degradation of dissolved organic matter (DOM) -... | ecosystem: Environmental > Terrestrial > Soil >...
GGATTGTCGTAGTTGAGATCGGGCTGGTGACTGAAGAAGCGGTGCCAGTAATAGGCCTTGGAGACCGGGTCCCAGGCCCAGTTGGACAATTCGGTGTCCACGAAGATGATGCGCACGCCCTGATACTTGGTATCGGTGTCGCTCCAGACATACCAATCGCGCTTGGGATTGTCCCGCGACTTGCGAGACTCCTGAAACCAGGGGTGCTGATCGGAGGTGTGGTTTAGAACCATTTCCACGATGACGCGTATCCCACGCTCGTGGGCCGCCTGCAGAAAAGCCTTAAAGTCCTCCAGATCGCCGTAACTGGAATGGACTGAAGTGTAGTCCGCGATGTCGTAGCCATCGTCACGCAGGGGTGAGGGGAAGAACGGCATCAGCCATACGGCGTTGACGCCTAGTTCCTGAAGATAGTCGAGCTTTTGCGCCAGGCCACGGAAATCGCCGATTCCGTCAGCATTGGTATCGAAAAACGTGCGGACGTGGACCTGGTAGATGATCGCGTCCTTGTACCAGAGCTGGTCTTGAGACATGGGCAAAGCTTTTCTCTCCTGCAATTCACTGCTTATACAAAATAGTCGACGCCGTTTTCCGTACGCACGCGCCGCCGGATACAAAAGATGTGGGCGGGCAAACGCTGGGGATTGAGTTCGACATAGTTGCGCGGACCGCGCCAGACATACTTTGAGTCGGTCAGCAGATCGTGCATCTGGTAAGGCTGCTGCGGATCAAGATGGAAAAGATCCAGGGGCAGTTCGATCATCCCGGCCTGCGTGCGCTGGGGGTCCAGGTTCACCACCGCGACGATAATATTCAAGAGGTCGTCGCTCATCTTGCTGTACGCGATGATCTGTTCGTTGTCCACCGGATGAAAGTTCAAGTTCAAGTCAGCCTGCAATGCAGAGTTTTCACGCCGTATCTGGTTCACTCTTGTAATCAATTCAGCCAGATTGGCAGGACTGTCCAAATCCCATGTGCGGACCTGATATTTCTCCGAGTCGAGATACTCTTCGCTTTCCGCGCGGACGGCGCGGTTTTCTCCCAACTCGAAAGCGGGACCGTAAATTCCATAGTTCGCGCCCAGGGTTGCAGCGAGCGCCAGCCGGATCATGAAGGCGGGCCGTCCTCCCTGTTGCAAAAACTCCGTAAGGATGTCGGGAGTGTTGGTCCACAGATTCGCGCGAAAGTGTTCTTGGACTTCCGTTTGCGAGATTTCCTTAAAGTATTCGGTGATCTCCCATTTGGCATTGCGCCAGGCGAAGTAGGTGTAGGACTGCGTGAACCCAAGTTTGGCGAGTTCGTACATCACATTCGGGCGCGTGAAAGCTTCCGCGAGAAACAGGACGTCGGGATGGCGGCTCTTGATGTCGTTGATCAGCCACTCCCAGAAATCGAACGGCTTGGTGTGAGGATTGTCGACGCGAAAAATTCGAACACCCTGCTCGATCCAGTAAAGGACCACGCTGCGGAGTTCTTCCCAAAGCTGCTGGCTCTTTTCCGTCTCGAAATCAAAAGGATAGATGTCCTGATACTTCTTCGGCGGATTCTCGGCATACTGCACTGTGCCATCTGGCCGCGTCCGAAACCATTCCTTGTGATCTTTCACGTAGGGATGGTCGGGCGCGCACTGATAGGCAAGATCAAGCGCTACCTCCAGTCCGAGTTGCTGGGCGCGCGCCAGCAGACGCTTGAAGTCTTCGAGCGTGCCGAGCGCCGGATTGATGGCCTTGTGACCCCCTTCGCTGGCTCCGATTGCCCACGGACTGCCCACGTCGTCAGGCAGGGCCTTCTCATCGTTGTTCTTGCCTTTCCGATTCACGCGGCCGATCGGGTGAATCGGGGGAAGATAGAGAACGTCAAAGCCCATCCCAGACACGTAATCCAACCTCTTGATGCAATCCTGCAGAGTTCCAGGTCGGGCGGGTTGAGGAGAAGAGGAACGCGGGAACATCTCATACCACGCGCTGAAGCGGGCCTTCTCGCGATCGACAACAACCACCAGTTCCCTGCCGTACATGGTTGCCCGGCGGCGATCCGCATTCCGGATCATCAGAGCTATCAGCTCCGGGCTCGATGATTTCTCTACCGCCTTGGGTAGGTTGGTTTGGGACAGCTTTCGTATCTCCGCGGCTGAGGTCGTGAGTAGGGCTTTGTCCTTTCCGCTGGCACCGGCCGCGGCTGCTTCGATCAGTTGGACCCCAGTCAGGACGTCGACCGATATATCCTGTGCCGCTGTGAACTTCTTCTCCAGGTCCCGGCTCCAGGATTGAAAGTGGTCGATCCAGGCTTGCAGCGTGTAAAGATGGCGGCCCTCGGCCGGGACAGTAAACTCTGCCTGCCACTGATCATTGGGCTGCGGCTCCATCGGAACTTCTTCCCAAGCGGTCTGAGCAGCGGGGCGGTGCCGCAAAACGGCATACAGGATGTCGTGGCCGTCGGTGAAGATATCGGCGGTCACCGATACGCGATCACCGACTGTGCGCTTGACCGGAAATCGTCCACAATCAACTTGCGGCTGGACGTTCTCGATGACAACGCGGTGCGAGAGGGCGGGCTGGATGGCGCTGTTTCCTTCGCCCGTCATTCGCGATACCGACCTCTCGTGGTTGAGTTCCAGGCCATTGGTCGCCGTTGTTCGCCCTTGATCGAAGACAGGCGAGGTGCTTCAAGGAGCCGTCAGCGTAAGAAAACACTGATATTTGGCCTGTTTTTCAAATTTATCACATGCCATGGCGGAGCGTGCGCCAGCTGAACACTCATCTGGACAGGGTGAGCCAGATGAGGCAACGGGTCGCGCCGCATGATTGGGAGCGTTCAGTCGACGTATATGACGGCTTCAAATCCAGTCAGTGACACGCTGAAGCTTGAACTCGAAGCTACGGTCTCACCTGACCGTGGTTCCGGGCTGCCACCATATATAGGGTTTCCGGTGCTTAAGAGCAGCCGCCACGGTTTCAATTCCGCTGCAACTGGGACGCTCAGCGGCTCAGCCGAAAGATTGAAAACCAACAGAGCGCTGCCGCCCGCCGGGGCGCTACGTTTCATGACCAGCCGCCTGGCGTTCTCATCAAACCGGATCTCGGTGAGATCCTTTCGGCAGTTTCCCAGGCAGGGGTGCTGCTTTCGCAGAGAAATCAAATCGCGGTAGAGACGCAGAATCTCGGCATGAGGTGAGATCGCAGTCTTTGACCAGTCCAGCTTGCATTTTTCGAAGGTACTTACATCTTGTGGATCGGCGAAATCGCTTTCGGAGTAGTGCGAACCCAGTTCCTTTTTGCGTCCCTCGCGGACGGCAGTGGCCAGGTCGGTATCTTCAAAGCTGGTGAAGTAAAGAAACGGCGCCGTCTCTCCGTATTCTTCTCCCATGAACAGTAGGGGCAAGAAAGGCGAGCACAGTGTGAGCACCGCCGCCAGCTTCTGCTCACCGAGGGAAACCAGGCTTGCGAGCCGTTTGCCGCGGCTGGTGTTGGCGATCTGATCGTGGTTCTGGATGAACCCGACGAATTGCTCTCCGGGCCGGTCCTGCGAAGAGCTGCCATGATGGCGCTGGCGATAGCGCGAATATTTCCAGTCGAAAACGAATCCTTCGCCGATGGATTTCGACAGATCGCCCAGGGCCCCGAAATCCATGAGAAAACCTTCGCGCTGGCCGGTGAGGAGGGCATAGAGCGCGTGGTGAAAATCGTCGTGCCATTGCGCATCAAGCGCGTACCCTCCCTGGGAGCGCGGATTGATGATGCGGACGTCCTCGAGGTCGCTCTCGGCAATTAACCAGGCCTGGCGCTTGAGGTGCTGGGCCTGACTGTGAAAAGCGTCTGACAGTTCGTCGAGAACGTGACGGGCTCCGAAGTCATAAATGCCGTGGATGGCGTCCAGGCGGAGCGCGTCCACGTGAAATTCAGTGAGCCAGTACAACGCGTTGTCGATGATGAAGCGGCGAACGCCATCGCTCTCTGGCCCGTCAAAGTTGATCGCCTTTCCCCAGGGCGTGTGATGGGTATCGGTGAAGCAGGGAGCAAATTCGGGAAGATAATTTCCCTCGGGTCCGAGGTGGTTATAGACCACGTCCAGCACGACCGCGAGTCCGTGCTGGTGACAAGCGTCCACCAGTTTCTTCAGTCCGGTTGGACCGCCGTAGGAAGACTGGGGCGCGTACAGGCTGGCGCCGTCGTACCCCCAGTTACGATTTCCCGGAACTTCTGCGACCGGCATAATCTCAATCGCGGTGATGCCGAGATCACGAAGGTAGGGGAGGCGCGGAATGACGCTTTCAAAGTTTCCCTCGCGGGTAAATGTACCGGTGTGCAGCTCGTAGAGGATGAAATCCTTGAGCGGAATTCCAGCCCACCCTTGGTCAGACCAGTGAAATGATGCGGGATCAACCATGCGGGAAGGACCATGTACGCCGCTCGGTTGCCACCGGGAAACCGGATCGGGACGCTCCCGGCCATCCCCAAGGACATAAAAATAGTCTGTCCCCTCGCTGACGTGGTCAACCGTGGCCACAAACTCAAAAAGTTCTGATTTCGAAGACCGCGTCATGGGAATAGTGCGCGAATTGTCTCCCAGAACGCGGACCGCGAGGCTGGTAAGGTTGGGCGCCCAGACCCGGAACTCCGCGGTGTCGCCATCACGAACCGATGTGCCGAACTGAAGTTTCCAGCTTTGTACGGTTGGGCTATTCGGCATCGGCTTCACCCTTGGTATTACTCGCAACATTGACCAGCATGGCGATGGGCAAGTGCGAAAACGCCTCAGCGACTGGGAGGACCACATCGCCGTTCCGCCGGACTGGCGAAACCGTTTTCCCGGTAAACACGTCGCGATACGGACCGAACGAAAGCTGCTTGCGCAGGACGACTTCCGCATCGCCCCAGATCTCAGCTCCAACTGGAACGCGAGCCCCTGCGTCGAGCTGGGCGAAGAAGCGCCCAGCCAACACCAGCACCGTAGTCCCCCGGAAAGAGCGCGCGAAAGCAATCACGTGCCTGTTTTTTTCTCCGGCGGCGCGCAAGGGCACGTAGCTTCCCTTGGCAAACAGTGAGCGATGTTCCCGGCGGAATCGCAAAGCGCAGCGCGTCACATAAAGTTTGAGAGCGCCGTCCGCCGGCTCGGCGACCAGCCGATCGACGAGTGCAGCCGGGTCCTCGGACTCGGCTGCGTGAAGCCGATCAACCAACTTCTGAAGCTGCGTGTAGTCAACCGGACGGCGATTGTCCGGATCGGCGAGGCTGAAGTTCCAGATCTCCGTTCCTTGATAGAAATCGGGCAGGCCCGGTGCCGCGATCTTCAGCAGGGCCTGCGAAAGCGAGTTGAATATTCCAGCCCTTGCGATTCTTGCGTGGAACGGCGCGAACACTTCGAGGAATGGCTTGCCGGCAGCGCGGTCCAGCACGGCATCGAGAAAGCCGTGAAATGCGGCTTCGTATTCCGTATTCGGATTGATCCAGCTGGTGTTGACTTTTGCCTCGCGCAGCGCCTTCTCCATATAAGTATGGATTCTGCCGACAAACTCCGCGTGCCCGGTAGCATCCATCGGGTTCAGTGGCCAGGCGCCGAGCAGAGTCTGATACAGGAAGTACTCCTCGTTCGCGCTGGGAACGGTTTCACCCGTAACCTGGATTTTCTTCTCTTGATTCAAGCGTTGCCAGGCGCGGATCGCCCGATACCACTCTGCCGGAATTTCCGACAGCACATTGATCCGTGCGCGGACGTCCTCGCTCCGCTTGGTGTCGTGCGTGGAACTCGCCAGCATGGCATTCCGCCACGACTGGCGGCGGGTTAAGTTCTTGCCGTGAAAGTAGGCCAGCGCGACTCCGAATTTATCGGGAGATCCCCCGACTTCGTTGAGCGAAAGCAGGGGACAGTAGCGATAAAACGCAGTATCCTCCAGCCCTTTTGCCATGACAGGCCCAGTGAGCTGTTGAAAACGCATCACGAACAAACGTCGTTCGGCGCGGTCGGCATCGCCGATGCTGTCGGGGTCTTCGAGCAGCAGCAGGTCCTGAATGAAATCGAAGACCGATCCGCTAGTGGCCGGGTTGCGGCGTTTCGCGGTCTTGATGGCGCCGCGTATGTAGCGCTCGTCCTGTTCATCTGGATGCTGAGTGTCGGTGCGGATGTAGGTCCGGTACACCGGGAAGCAGGCAATGACTTCACGCAGCGCATCGCGCAGACTCTCCAGAGTGAAATCGCGCGAGCCGCGATGCTGTTCGGAAATTCGGTCCAGCCGTCGGGAGAGCACGTTGAGCTCGCTGGACATCGAGACCTGCATGACCAGCCGCTTGCTTTCATAGATGAGATCGGAGTAGCTCTGCGACCAGCCCGTAAACTTCCGGTAGAGACGCTGGAAGAATCTTCCCTTGGACGCGTCCACGAAGAGTCCGTTGAGCAGGTTCAGAAACCCGTAGCCGGTAGTGCCTTCGATGGCCCAGCCCGGACGCAGCGCTTCGTCGCCGACAAGAATCTTTTCCGCAGCCAGGTAGATACGCCGCCGGGCACCGCCGCCAGAGCCGTTTCCCGAAGCGTGGCCCGGGAGAGGAGCCTGGGCTTGAAGATCTTCAAAATAGCGCAGCGGATCAAACAGGCCGTCAGGATGGTCTATGCGAATTCCCGACACTAGTGACCTTTTTATAAGTTCGAACGGTATGCGATGAACAATGGCGAATACCTCGGGACTCTCCACCCGGATCGCGGCCAGATCGTTAATATCAAAAAATCGGCGGTAATTAATCTCGTCGGACGCAACCCGCCAAAAACTCGGACGGTAAGCCTGGTCGTCTAGAAGTTTCTCCAGGGAATCGAAGCTGTGCGGATCTCCTTTGACGCCGTTGACAATAGTCAACACTTCCTTCAGGCAGGTTCTGACCACTTCGCTGTCTTCGACCAGGGCGGCCACTCTGCGGCGGATGACTTCCTTCTCGCGCTGGCGCTCCCGCACTCTGGCCAGGTCTGTGTCCTCGCGTGGCGGAAGGTGCGAAATCGCGGTGATGATGCTCTCCAGTTCCAGCACATGACCGTCTGTATCGGGAAGCTTTTCCTTCGCCTTCAGCAGAGCTTTTTCGAGCAACGGTGCCCATGAACGCGGAGCCAGGGGAAAGCGTGTGCCCAGCGAATCCAGCGAAAATCCACCGCCTTCATATAGCGCACGAATAGACTGACTCTCGAGCACTGAGCCAAACTGGTCCGGCAGAAACGGCAACAGGACCTTGTTCGCAAGCTCCGACTTGGGCGGGTTCCAATCGATGTCGAAGTGGTGCGAGTAGTCGGAGCTGGGCCCATTCTCCAGCACATCCCACCACCAGAGGTTCGAGGGGTGGGTGATGCACATGTGGTTGGGCACAATATCAACAACCAGCCCCATGCCGCGCTGCTTCAAGCGTTCGGCGAATTCCGTGAATTCTTCTTCGGAGCCGATTTCCGGGTTAAAGCGGGTGTGGTCGGTGACGTCGTAGCCGTGCATGCTGCCAGGATGGGCCATCAGAAACGGAGAGGTGTAACAGTCCGTGATTCCCAAATCGTCCAGATAAGCGACTACCGCAGCGGCCTGGGTAAAGGTAAAACCCAGATTGAGCTGAAGACGATAAGTTGAACACGGGACATACGCCGGTTCTAGAGAAGCTCTGCTGTTCACTCAATCGCCTCGGTCGTAATCTTATCGCGCCATGAAAAACGGAGACGGTACAATCAGGCGCTACATCTTGTTTTGCTGCGAGAAGCTGCTCCGCGTCCGAATGCAGTATAAACAGATAGCCTCGGTCGTGCGGAACCCGAAATGACCGTGCTGCATCAAAGCACCGGGCCGATTGCGCAGTTTGCGACTCTTGCTGGTAACCTATGCTGACTCGACACGGAAGGCGTCACCAAAGATGCAAGACCAACGGGAGCGGTTGTTCGTGCGGACCTGTCCCGAAAGGTCGGCGAAAGAGTCAGACTGAACTTTGTAGTAGAGGAATTCAATCTAGATTGCCCTACTCGCCCCTCGTCGCGCGTGTATTGAGGCGACAATCACGGGAGACTTGATGGAACGGTACGTATGTATTCACGCGCATTTCTACCAGCCACCGCGGGAAAATGCCTGGCTTGAGGCGGTGGAATTCCAGGATTCCGCTTATCCCTATCATGACTGGAACGAGCGGGTCACGGCGGAATGCTACGCGCCCAACAGCGCCTCGCGAATTCTGGACGGCGATAGCAGAATTCTTCAGATCGTCAACAATTATTCGAAAATCAGCTTCAACTTCGGTCCCACCCTGCTTTCCTGGATGGAACAGAAGAGCCCATCCGTGTACGAAGCTATCCTGACGGCTGACCGCGAGAGCCAGCGTCTTTTCTCCGGCCACGGTTCGGCTGTGGCGCAAGCCTACAACCACATGATCCTTCCCCTGGCCACGCGCCCGGACAAATACACGCAGATTCTTTGGGGAATCCGTGACTTTGAAAAGCGATTCGGCCGGCATCCCGAAGGAATGTGGCTGCCGGAAACCGCGGTGGACCTGCAAACTCTGGAAGTCCTGGTGGAACTGGGCATCAAGTTCACAATCCTTTCCCCCTACCAGGCAGGACGGGTAAGGCCGCTCGGCGCACGCGTGTGGCGCAAGGTGGACGGAGGCAGAATCGATCCCTCGATGGCCTACTCGGTCCGCGTGGGCGCGGGAAAATCCATCAACGTATTTTTTTACGATGGCCCAATTTCGCGCGCCATTGCTTTCGAGGATCTACTGGCCGATGGCAAGCGATTCTCCGAACGGCTTCTCGGCGCATTTTCCGATGCCCGAACCTGGCCCCAACTGGTTCACATCGCCACCGACGGCGAAACCTACGGACATCATCGCGCTTACGGCGATATGGCGCTGGCCTTTGCCTTGCACCATATTGAAACCAGCAACCTGGCCAAGTTGACCAACTATGCGGAATATCTGGAAAAACATCCGCCCACCATGGAAGCCAAGATCATCGGGAACACTTCCTGGAGTTGCGCCCACGGGATCGAGCGCTGGCGCAGCGATTGCAGTTGCAACTCAGGCGGCCATGGCGGCTGGAACCAGCAGTGGAGAGCGCCGCTGCGGCAGGCGTTCGACTGGCTGCGTGACACCGTCGCAGCGCGCTACGAGGCCGAGGCCAGGAAACTTTTTGAGAATCCCTGGCAAACCCGCGATGCCTATGCCGACGTGGTGTTAGACCGTTCACTCGAGAACGTAATCCGCTTTATGACCGCGCAGGCCAAGCGGGAGCTTTCTCCGGCAGAAACCGTGACTGGCCTCAAGCTGCTCGAGCTGCAACGCTACCTGATGCTGATGTACACCAGCTGCGGCTGGTTCTTTGACGAGGTCTCGGGAATAGAAACGGTGCAGGTGATTCAGTATGCCGGCCGCGCCCTGCAGCTGGCCGGCCAATTGTTCGCGGAGGACCTGGCCACCCCGTTTCTCGATCTGTTGGCGCAGGCCCGCAGCAACATTCCAGAACAGGGCGACGGGCGATCGATTTACGACCGTTACGTGCAGCCCGCGATGGTGGACCTGCAAAAGGTGGGCGCTCACTACGCAGTCAGTTCCCTGTTTGAAGAATATGGACAGAACACCCGCATCTATTGCTACGACGTCGCCCGGATGGAGCACCGCACGTCGCGCCAGGGGAAAGTGCGAGTCGTGCTGGGGCAGGCCACTGTCACTTCGGAAATCACGCGGGAATCGGACCAGGTCACGTTCGGCGTGCTCCATCTCGCCGACCACAGCGTAATTGGAGGCGTCCGAAAGTTTCAGGGGGACGAGGCCTATCACGCCCTTGACGTGGAGCTCGACAAGGCAATGGCCAGCGGTGATCTGGCGGAACTGGTGCGGTTGATCGAAAAGAACTTCAGTTCAGGTACCTACACCCTGCGGCTGCTCTTCCGCGATGAGCAAAGAAAAATCCTTGGCATCATTCTGGAAGAGGCGACCAATCAGGCCCGTGCTATGTACCGCAATTTCCACGACGAGCACGCGCACTTGATCCGCTTCGTGACCGACCTGGGAGTTCCTCTGCCCCGGCGCTTCCGTCTGGCGGTTGACTTCACGCTGAATTCTGATCTGCTCGACGCCTTTTCCGTGGAAGAGGTTGACCTGAAGAAGTCCAGAGAGATACTGGAGGAAATACGTCGTACCGGGGTGACTCCCGACGCCGTGACTCTGGAATTTGCCTTGCGCCGTACGATTGAGCGCTTGTTTACTCGCTTTGTCGCCGATCCCATGGAGCCGGGATTACTTGCGCGTTTGCAGGAAACCATTGACCTGGTCCTCAGCCTGCCTTTCCAGGTCCGCTTATGGGAGGCGCAGAACAGCTACTACCGCATGATGCGCGAAGTGGCCGGCGAAGTAAGAGAGCGTGCCGAACACGGAGACGTCGAGGCTCAGGCATGGTTGGATGGCTTCGTTAAGCTGGGCGAACAGCTGAAAGTGAAAGTGCAGATTGACGCAGCGGTAACCGCCTAACCGTTCGTCATCCTGAGCGGAGTGGCTGCTTCGCTTCGCGAAGCAGCCGCGCAGTCGAAGGACCCCTATAGGCGTCACGGTCCTAGCGGTTTAGTTCAATCCTCTCGCTTCCCCCTGCGGTAAAGCTTATAGGGGTCCTTTGACTCCGCCAGCCCATTCGCAGGCGAATGGGCTGGCTGCGCTCAGGATGACACCCATATGCTTAGGCGCCGGCATCCTGCCGGGCTCGCTGGATGTCTTTCATGTCGCCCATGGCGATGATAACCGCCTGCCTGTCGACTACGGAATTGTCGGGTGGATTCACCACCAGCTCTCCCGAGTTCTCCTCGAGCGGACGCTTCAGACCGAGGACCAGCAGGTTGTAACGACCCTTCAGGTTCAGTTCGTGCAATGCGCTTCCCGCCCAGGGCGAAGCGGCTTTCACCTCGATCTCCTCGACTCGCAGGGTCTTGCCTTGCTCCTTCAGCATGAGATCGAGAAATCCGACTACATGCGGGCGAATCAGTTCGCTGGCCATGCGCAGGCCGCCGATGTGGCTGGGCGAAACCGTAGCATTGGCCCCGGCGCGCAGCATCCGCTCGGAAAACTTGCGCTCCGCCGAGCGCGCCACGATGCGCATCTTGGGGAAACGCTGGCGCACGATTACAGTCACGACCAGATTGTCTTTATCGAGAGGAAGGGCGGCGATCAGGCCGTTGGCGCGACTCAGTCCCGCTTTCTCGAGAACGTCTTCCTCGGTGGCGTCGCCCACGACGTAGAGCATTTCGCGCAAAGCTTCGGGGTGCAACTCTTTCAACTTCTTGAGATTTTCTTCGGAGAGATCCACCACCACGTGGGGAGTATTGGTTTTCTGCAGCTCGGCCACCGCATGCCGGCCGGTGTCTCCCAGGCCGCAGACAATGTGGTGTCCGGTGAGCTCGTCGATACGTCGCTGCATTCTGCGCCTCCAGAAAGGGTTGGTGAACTCCACTTCCACCAGGAAGGCGGCCACCACCGAAAAAACATAAACCGTGATTGCCACCCCGAACAGCACGATGCCGATGTTGAACACGCGCAGCGCGGGATTGTGGCTGGTATCGACAATCTCCCCATAGCCCACTCCGGCCAGGGTTATGACCGCCATGTACAGTGCCTGAAGAAAGGTGACGGACGGGCCGCCGATCAGGCGATATCCCGTGGTGCTGACCACGATCAGACCGAGCAGGAGGGCTATCGCGAGCAGGAGCCGTTTGCGGAGGGCCATGGCGCTAGCGCCGCCATTCGTCGATCAGATTGGCCACCAGCCCGCTCCATCCGGTCTGATGGCTGGCGCCCAAACCCATCCCGCTGTCGCCGTGGTAATACTCGTT
>Ga0066790_10000950_pt1 | contig 11817 bp, 6 predicted proteins | sample OrgsoiDNA2013050_FD_70963 | JGI IMG/M metagenome (GOLD analysis project Ga0066790, IMG submission 70963) | Permafrost soil microbial communities from the Arctic, to analyse light accelerated degradation of dissolved organic matter (DOM) -... | ecosystem: Environmental > Terrestrial > Soil >...
CAGGTAACGGTCCCGCCGGTAGGCGCGGCGCATCGCCTTCAGCATCGTGTCCGAGCCGGACTGCAGTGGCATGTGCAGGTGCGGCATGACGTTCGGCGTGTCCGCCATCGCCTCGATGACGTCGTCGGTGAAGTCGCGCGGGTGCGGCGAAGTGAACCGGATCCGTTCCAGGCCCTCGACCTCCCCGCAGCGGCGCAGCAGTTTGCCGAACGCGCCGGCGTCGCCGAACTCGGCCCCGTAGGAGTTCACGTTCTGGCCCAGCAGCGTCACCTCGATGACGCCCTCGGCGGCCAGGAGGCGTATCTCGGCCAGAATGTCGCCCGGGCGGCGGTCCTTCTCCTTGCCGCGCAGACTCGGCACGATGCAGAACGTGCAGGTGTTGTTGCAGCCCACCGAGATGGCGACCCACGCGGCGTAGGCCGACTCGCGCCGGGCGGGCAGCACCGAGGGGAACGCCTCCAGGGTCTCGGCGAACTCCGCCTGGGCTTCCTCGCGGGCCCGGGCGCGCTCCAGCAGGGCGGGCAGCGAGCCGAGGTTGTGCGTGCCGAACACGACGTCGACCCAGGGCGCCCGCTGGGTGATGGCGGTGCGCTCCATCTGGGCCAGGCACCCGCCCACCGCGATCTGCATGCCCGGCGTGGCGTTCTTCACCGGGAGCAGATGGCCGAGGTTGCCGTAGAGCCGGTCGGCGGCGTTCTCCCGGACGGCACAGGTGTTGAACACGAGCACGTCCGGCGTGGCGTCCCCGGGGGCGCGCTGGTAGCCGGCGTCCTCGAGCAGGCCGGCCAGCCGCTCGGAGTCGTGTGCGTTCATCTGGCACCCGTAGGTGCGGATCTCATACGTGCGAGGCGAGGCGTCCATAACCTTAAAAAGGGTACGCGCCCCGGGCCGGGCCGGCGGACGGTCCCGGGTGCGGACGGTTAGCGGGCGAACTCCATGGCGCGGGACTCGCGGACTACGGTGATGCGGATCTGGCCCGGGTAGGTCAGCTCCTCCTCCACCTGCTTGGCGATGTCACGCGCGATCACCTGGGCCTGGATGTCGTCGACGCTGTCCGGCTTGACCATGACCCGGATCTCCCGGCCGGCCTGCATCGCGAAGACCTTCTCGACGCCCTCGTGTGCGATCGCGATCTGCTCCAGCCGCTCCAGGCGGCGGACGTAGGACTCCAGCGACTCGCGGCGCGCCCCGGGGCGGCCCCCGCTGATCGCGTCGGCCGCCTGGGTCAGCACGGCCTCCACGGTCCGCGCCTCGACCTCGTTGTGGTGCGCCTCGATCGCGTGCACCACGTCGTCGGACTCGCCGTACCGGCGGGCGATCTCGGCGCCGATCAGCGCGTGGCTGCCCTCCACCTCGTGGGTGAGCGCCTTTCCGATGTCGTGCAGTACCGTGCACCGCTTGAGCAGGCCCGCGTCCATGCCCAGCTCGCTGCCCATCATCCCGGCGATGTGTGCCGACTCGACCAGGTGCTTGAGCACGTTCTGCCCGTACGACGTGCGGTACCGCAGCCGCCCGAGCAGCGTCACCAGCTCGCTGTGCATGCCGGTGATGCCCAGCTCAACCAGGGCGTCCTCGCCAGACCGCACGCACAGCTGCTCGATCTCGGCCTTGCCGCGCTCGTAGGCTTCCTCGATGCGCTGCGGGTGGATGCGCCCGTCCAGGACCAGCCGCTCCAGGGTGAGCCGGGCGATCTCGCGCCGGACTGGGTCGAAGCAGGAGAGCAGGACCGCCTCGGGCGTGTCGTCAATGATGAGGTTGACGCCGGTGACTGACTCGAAGGCGCGGATGTTCCGGCCCTCGCGGCCGATGATCCGGCCCTTCATCTCGTCGCCGGGCAGGTGGAGGACGGAGACGACGGATTCGCTGGTCTGCTCGGTGGCGACGCGCTGAATGGCGAGCGAGACGACCTTCCGCGCGCGCTTCTCCCCCTCGGAACGCGCCTGGTGCTCAATGTCCCGGATGATGAGGATCGCTTCGCGCTTGGCCTGGTTCTCGATGACCGAGACGAGCTCCGTTTTGGCCTGAACGGAGGTGAGGCCGGCGACCCGTTCCAGTGCGGCCTTTCGTTCCTCGTCCTGGCGGCCGAGCTCGGCGGCGCGCTGGTCGAGCTCGCGCCGGTGCTCGTCCAGCTCGGCGGAACGGTCTTCGAGCCGGTGCAATTCCTTGTCGAGCCGCTGCTCCCGGTCGGCCAGCCGGTTCTCCCGGCGCTCCAGGTCGCTGCGCAGCTCGCGGATCTCGTCCTTGACCGCCCGGATCTCGTCTTCGACCTCGCGGCGGCCCTGGGCGGCCTGTTCGGCGGCCTCCTGGGCGCGGCTGACGATCGACGCCGCCTCGGATTCGGCCCGGGTCCGGATCTGCTCGGCCGCACGGGCCGCTTCCTCGGCGCTGGCTGTGGTGGCCGCGCTGGCCGCGTCCGTCGCGCTGGCCACGCCGGAGGAACTGGCCACGCTGGAGGGAGGGGGGCCGGCGGCGACTTTCAGGGTGCCTGCCGAGGATCGGCGAAATACGATGACGAGCGCGAATACCGTTGCGAGCAGTCCGATCACCATAAACGCGAAGGCAATTCCGTCGCTCACAGTCACCCCTTTCCGCGCTCATCAGGTCCCGTTCCCGGGCACTGCACGTGCGATACCAAGGGTTATGCCCTGGCACGAGGGGTACTGCACGCTAGCGCGCGCGACCATCACAACGGGTCGCTGGCATCGGCCGCTGGCCGCGGCGGGGGCGCTCTATGAAGTTCTATCTATGATCATCCGCGCAGCGCGGAGTAACACCTCGCTGCCGCGAGGTTAAGCGCAGATAACGTTTTGAGCAAGCTACCGGAACCGGAATGAAAGTAGGCGGCGAGCGGCCCGGTCGTACGCATGGGCACGTTTTTCCGAGCTGAAGTGGGCTTTTCCGGGGTCACCATGCGGCGTCTTCGTCGCCAATGTCCGGATCCGGCTCGGCGAGTTCCCCGGCGATTTCCGCTCCTTCGGCCTCTAGCGCCTCGCGGACGACGCGGTAGGCCAGGGCGGCACCGTACCCCTTGCGCGCGAGCACCCCCATGAGCTTGCGCACGCGGGCCTCGGGCGGCTGGCCCCGGGTGGCCCTGATCCGGCCCGCGATGAGCTGCCGCGCGGTGGCCGCCTCCTGATCGGGGCCAACCTGTTCGACCGCCTCCTGGACATCCTCGTCGGCCACTCCCCGCCGGTGCAGCTCGGCGGACAGCGCGCGACGGGAGAGGCCGCGGCCATGGTGCCGCGACTCCACCCAGGCCCGCGCGAAGGCCGGGTCGTCGATCAGGCCCGCCTCGGTGAACCGGTCCAGAACGGCCTCGGCGGCCGGGCCCGGGATGCGCCGACGCCGCAGCGTGTCCGCGAGCTGGGCCCGGGTCCGGGGGGCCAGGGTGAGCAGCCGCAGGCAGATCTCCCGAGCCATGGCCTCCGGGTCCCGTGCCGATACCGCGCCCTTCGGCGCGTCCTGGTCACCGGGCCCGCCGGGCCCAGAGCGCCCGGTCCGCCCGGTCGTAGCTGGTTGGTGTCTAGACGGCACCGCCCGTGCCCCCGTTGGCACCCGCGCTCTGGAGCCGGGCCGCACCCGGACCGCCTGGCGCCCGGCCCGCGGCGGTCTTGGCGGCCGCCCCCGCCGTGGCCCCGGCCGGAGCGGGGCTGCCCGCCCCGGTACCTGCCCCGGTACCTGCCGCGGCACCCGTCCCGGTACCTGCCCCGGTACCTGCCCCGGTACCTGCCCCGGTACCTGCTGCGCCGTTGGCCGCGGCCTTAAGGTCAGCGTCAAGCCGCGGCCCGACGCCGAGCTTCTCCTTGATTTTCTTCTCGATCTCGTTGGCGAGGTCGGGGTTGTCCTTGAGGAACGTCCGCGCGTTCTCCTTGCCCTGGCCCAGCTGGTCGCCCTCGTAGGTGTACCAGGCACCGGCCTTACGGACGATGCCCTGCTCCACGCCAAGGTCGATGAGGCTGCCCTCGCGGCTGATGCCGACGCCGTACAGGATGTCGAACTCCGCCACCTTGAACGGCGGGCTCATCTTGTTCTTGACGACCTTCACCCGCGTCCGGTTGCCGACGGCGTCGGTGCCGTCCTTGAGCGTCTCGATGCGCCGTATGTCCAGCCGGATGGAGGCGTAGAACTTGAGCGCCTTACCGCCGGAGGTGGTCTCGGGACTGCCGAACATCACGCCGACCTTTTCCCGCAGCTGGTTGATGAAGATCGCGGTGGTCTGGGCGTGGCTCAGCGCACCGGTGATCTTACGGAGGGCCTGGGACATGAGGCGCGCCTGGAGACCGACGTGACTATCGCCCATCTCGCCCTCGATCTCCGCCCGCGGCACGAGCGCGGCGACCGAGTCGACGACGATGACGTCGATGGCGCCCGACCGGATCAGCATGTCCATGATCTCCAGGGCCTGCTCACCGGTGTCCGGCTGGGAGACGAGCAGCGCGTCGGTGTCGACGCCCAGCTTCTTGGCGTAATCGGGGTCGAGCGCGTGCTCGGCGTCGATGAACGCGGCGATGCCCCCGGCCTTCTGCGCGTTGGCCAACGCGTGCAGCGCCAGCGTGGTCTTACCGCTGCTCTCCGGGCCGTAGATCTCGACGATGCGGCCGCGCGGGAGGCCGCCAAGGCCGAGCGCGACGTCCAGTGAGATCGATCCGGTGGGGATGACCTCGACGGGCACGTGCCCCTCCTGGCCCAGCCGCATGACCGAGCCCTTGCCGAACTGCCTCTCAATCTGGACGAGCGCGGTCTCGAGGGCCTTATCCCTGTCACCAGCCCGCTCGACGCTCGGCCTGCTGTTCGCTGCCATCGAAACTCCCTGTCGGGTTCGTTGCTATCTGAGCCGCCGGACGTCTGCCCGCGGTGCCAGTCCAGACGCTACGCGCCAGCACTGACATTCTGCCGGGCAATCGCCTACTGTAGGCGAACTGCTGTTCGATCTGAACACGACACGCCGGTCCGCCTGCCTCGCAGGCCCCGCGGACCCTGGACTATCCTGCTGTGGCCAGATGCCCGCACGGCCAGGTGACACTAGGGGGAAGTGAACGCTATATGGCGCTCGACGAGAACACCGTACGTCTCGCCAAGGGGAAGAACCTGGCGACCGTGGTGACGCTGATGCCGAACGGCCAGCCGCAGGCGCTGCCGACCTGGATCGACACCGACGGCGAGCACCTGCTCGTCAACACCGAGCCGGTCCGGCAGCGCTCGAGGAACCTGGCCAGGGACCCGAGGATCACCGTCCTCATCCAGGCCAGCGACGACCCGTGGGACTGGTCCGAGGTCCGTGGGCACGTCGTGGAGACGATCGGCGGCCCCGAGGCGCGCCAGCACATCGACGAGCTCTCCAAGCGCTATCTCGGCACCGAGTACGGCAGGCCGATCGGGCCGGAGGGCCGGATCATCTTCAAGATCGCCCCGGACAAGGTCAACACCGCGAAGGGCTAGGTGGCGGGGCGGCTAGGCCCGCACGAGGGAACCGTCGTACGCACGTCCGTTAACCATCCGGATTTCAGCGCAGATTATCCGGAAGGCCGAACGAATCGCACACCGCGAGCCACACCTTCCGCACTTCCTCGCCATCGGCGAGGGCGCGTTCGACCGTCCGGCCACCCAGGCCGGCGAGGACGAAGTCCTTGGCCACGCTCTCCGCATAGGCCTCGCCGAACTGGGCGTTCATCCGTTCCCAGAACATCGTCAGCCGCATCCGGCCAAGGCTACAGCGCCGCCCGCACAGGATTTCCCGGCCATTTTCCCGGCGGCGCCGCGGGCTTTCCGAGCCGTGGGCGCGGTTTCTTCCCCGCCGCGAGCGCAGGCTTCCCCCGCCGCGAGCGCAGGCTTCCCCCGCCGCAGGCGCAGGCTTCCCCCGCCGCAGGCGCAGGCTTTCCCCGCCGCAGGCGCAGGTGCTCCCGGCCGCAGCGCGGGGGCGCGCCGGATCACTTTTGTGCTCCCCGTGAGAGAAATCCTCGCGGATGGGTACAACTCACGACGAAGATCGTTCTGTCGGAAAACAACGCCGATCGCCGCGCGGCACGCCCGGGCAACCCGCAGGCACGGCACGATGACAAATTTGCGGAGCGCGGATGCCGTCACCTGCACGGGACACCGAGACGCCGACCGAGGCCAGCAGCGGCCGCGCCCACCTGGCCCCGGGACCAGCCCACCACCGGCACCTGGTCACCATTAGCCTGGTCACGCTCCTGGTCCTCGCGATCGTCGGCGCCGCGGCCGGCATCACCGCCTGGCTCACGCACGGCTTCCGCAGTCAGGGCACGGTCCGTTACCATCAGGCCGCCGTATTCAGCGTGCGGCCCGGCGACTGCCTCAACCTGACGCCGAACGGGACAGTGGTGCACGTCGTCCCGTGTGCGGGCGCGCACACGGCGGAGGTGTTCGGCACCTTCCCGCTCGCGGGACATACCTGGCCCGGGGCGACGGCGGTCGAGCAGAAGGCTGCGTCGGGCTGCGGCACCCGGCTGTCCGGGTACCTGAATCCGCAGCTCGCGACCACGAACCTCGCACAGTCGTACGTGTACCCGGGACAGCAGGCGTGGGAGGCGGGTGAGCGAACCGTGGTCTGTGAGGTGCGTGCGACCAGCGGGGCGCTGACCGGTTCGGTGCGCAGCGGGGTCTGACGGACCGCACCGTCATTCCACGGGGGCGCCCACTGCAGCCCTGGGAGCCCTCAGAGCCCTCAGAGCCCTCAGAGCCCTGAGCTGCGGTGTTACACCGTTCTGCGGAGAGCGGACCCGGTGCGTACGGAACTGTCAGCGGTGCGAGGCAAGATGGAAGCATGGCCAGTAACCGGGATGCCGCTGGATCGCTGGAGAACTTCTCTCCCGCGACCCGTGCCTGGTTCTCGGGCGTCTTCGAGGAGCCGACCCGGGCTCAGGCGCAGGCCTGGGCGGCGATCGGCAAGGGCGACGACACGCTGGTCATCGCGCCCACCGGCTCCGGTAAGACGCTCGCGGCCTTCCTGTGGGCGCTGGACCGGCTCGCGGCGATGCCTCCGCCCGCCGACCCCAAGCGGCGGTGCCGGGTCCTGTACATCTCACCGCTCAGGGCGCTGGCGACCGACATCGAGCGGAACCTCCGTGCCCCGCTGACCGGTATCCGGCACGCGGCGCGGAACCTGGGCCTGGAGGAGCCGGACATCCACGTCGCGGTGCGAACCGGTGACACGGCCGCCGACGAGCGGCGGAAGCTGGCCAGCAAACCGCCGGACGTGCTGATCACCACGCCGGAATCGCTGTTCCTGCTGCTCACGTCCAAGGCACGGGAGACCCTTCGGAGCGTGGAGACCGTCATCGTCGACGAGGTGCACGCGATGGCCGGCAACAAGCGCGGCGCGCACCTGGCCGTCTCCCTGGAGCGCCTCGACGCGCTGCGGATGGCCGGGCCCGAGCCGGACGCGGCACGCGGCCCGGCGCAGCGGATCGGGCTGTCGGCGACGGTCCGCCCCGTCGCGGAGGTCGCGGGCTTCCTGGGCGGCGCGCGCCAGGTCGCGGTGGTGCAGCCGCCGGCCGAGAAGCGGCTCGAGCTGAACGTGGTCGTCCCGGTCGAGGACATGACGGAGATCGCGGGGCCGCTGCGGACGTCCCGCCGCGACGGCGGCGCTGGGGACGGTCCGCCGGGCCCGCAGGGCCCGCCGGGGATGGGCGGCGATCCCGAGCGCCAGCGGTCCATCTGGCCGCACGTCGAGGAGCGGGTTCTCGACCTCATCGAGCAGCACCGCTCCACGATTGTGTTCGCCAACTCGCGGCGGCTGGCCGAGCGGCTGTGCGCCCGGCTCAACGAGCTCGCCGCCGAACGCGCGGAGCTGGCCGCTGAGGAGGGCGACGGACGCGAAGGGCTCGAAGGGCTCAGGCCGGCTGGGCTGAACGGGGACGGCGCGCTCACTGTCCCCGCCGGGCGCAGGCCCCCGGCGAAGATTATGGCGCAGGCGGGGAGCACCGCGGGTGCGCCTTCGGAGGTCGCGCGGGCCCACCACGGGTCGGTGTCACGGCAGGAACGGGCAGATATCGAGGAGGCGCTGAAGCGGGGCACGCTGCCCGCGGTTGTCGCCACCTCCAGCCTGGAGCTGGGCATCGACATGGGCGCCGTGGACCTCGTCGTCCAGGTCGAGGCGCCGCCGTCGGTAGCGAGTGGGCTGCAGCGGATCGGCCGGGCCGGCCACAACGTGGGAGATGTTTCGCGGGGCGTGATCTTCCCCAAGTACCAGGGCGACCTGGTGCAGGCCACCGTGGTGGCCGAGCGGATGCGTGGCGGGCACATCGAGGAGCTGCGCGGGCCGCGTAACCCGCTGGACGTGCTGGCCCAGCAGATCGTGGCCATGACGTCGATGGACGACTGGGCAGTGGACGAGCTGGAGCGTGTCATCCGCCGCGCGGCCCCGTTCGCGGGACTGACCAGGCCGGTGCTCGACGCGGTGCTCGACATGCTGGCCGGGCGATACCCGAGCGAGGAGTTCGCCGGGCTGCGCCCCCGGGTGGTGTGGGACCGGCTGACCGGCGTGGTGCACGGCCGGCCCGGCGGCCAGCGGCTGGCGGTCACCAGCGGCGGGACGATCCCCGACCGGGGGCTGTTCGGCGTGTTCCTGGCCGGATCGGACGCGCCCGGCCCCGGTGGCTCACGCCGGCATTCGCGGCGGGTGGGCGAACTGGACGAGGAGATGGTCTACGAGTCGCGGGTTGGCGACGTGTTCGTGCTCGGCGCCACCTCCTGGCGGATCGAAGACATCACCGCCGACAGCGTCCTCGTCACCCCGGCGCCTGGCCAGCCCGGCAAGCTGCCGTTCTGGCACGGCGACGCGCCCGGGAGGCCCGCCGAGCTAGGGGCCGCGATCGGGCGCACCTGCCGTCAGCTGGCCGAGGCTAACCCGGAGGACGCGGCGGCCATGCTGGCCGCGGCAGGCCTGGACGAGCTGGCCGCCGGCAACCTGCTCCGCTACCTGGCCGACCAGCGGGAGGCCACCGGCGCCGTGCCCGACGACCGCACCCTGATCATCGAGCGGTTCCGGGACGAGCTGGGTGACTGGCGGGTGGTGCTGCACAGCCCGTACGGGGCGCGCGTGCACGGCCCGTGGGCGCTGGCCATCGCGGCGCGGCTGCGCGAGCGTTACGGCGGAATGGACGTGCAGGCGGTGCACACCGATGACGGGATCATCGTCCGGGTTCCCGACGCCGATGAGCCGCCGCCGACCGGAGTCGCACTGATCGAGCCCGATGAGATCAGCGATATCGTCACCGCGGAGATCGGCGCGTCCGCGTTGTTCGCCTCGCGGTTCCGCGAGTGTGCGGCGCGGGCGATGCTGCTGCCCCGGCGGCAGCCCGGCCGGCGGTCGCCGCTCTGGCAGCAGCGGCAGCGCTCGGCGCAACTGCTGGAGGTCGCGCGTCAGTACCCGTCGTTCCCGATCGTGCTGGAAACGGTCCGCGAATGCCTGCAGGACGTCTTCGACGTGCCGGCGCTGGTGAACTTGCTGCGCGACCTGGGCAGCCGCAAGATCCGCATCGTCGAGGTGGAGACGCCCACCCCGTCGCCGTTCAGCCGGTCACTGCTCTTCCGCTACGTCGGCGCGTTCATGTACGAGGGCGACGCGCCCCTCGCCGAACGGCGCGCGCAGGCGCTGACGCTCGACTCGACGCTGCTGGCCGACCTGCTCGGCCAGGCCGACCTGCGCGAGCTACTCGATCCGGCCGTCGTGGCCGATACCGAACGTGAGCTGCAGCGCGTCGCGCCGGACCGCAAATGCCGGGACCTCGAGGCCGTGGCCGACATGCTGCGCACGATCGGGCCGCTGACGGCTGAGGAGGTGGCGGTACGGTGCACGGTGCCGGAGGCGGCGGGCGGCTGGCTGGCCGAGCTGGCCCGCACGCGCCGCGCGCTCGAGGTCCGCGTCGGTGGGCAGGCGCGCTGGGCGGCGATCGAGGACGCCGGGCGCTTGCGCGACGCACTGGGCGTGCCGCTGCCGCCCGGCATCCCGGAGGCGTTCACCGAACCGCTGCCTGACCCGCTGGGCGACCTGGTCGCGCGGTACGCACGGACGCACGGGCCGTTCGGCGCGGACGTGGTCGCGTCGCGCTACGCACTGGGCGTGGCTGTCATCGCGGGAACGCTGCGACGGCTCGCGGCGGCGGCCCGGGTCGTCGAGGGTGAGTTCCTGCCGCATGGGCGAGGCACCGAATGGTGTGACGCCGAGGTGCTGCGGCTGCTGCGCCGGCGGTGCCTTGCGCGGCTGCGCAAAGAGGTCGAGCCGGCCCCGCCGGTCGCCCTGGCCCGGCTGCTGCCCGCGTGGCAGGGAGTCCGGCCCATCGAGGCGGCTACCGGGCGCGGCCGGCCCGGTGGGCCCGGCGCCTATCCAGCGCGGCCCCGCGTGCCCGCCGGCCTGACCGGTCCCGGCGCGGTCCTCGACGCCATTGACCAGCTCGCGGGGGCCTTTGTGGCCGCGTCGGCGCTGGAGACCCTGGTGCTGCCCGGGCGCGTACCCGGCTACTCCCCCGCCATGCTGGACGAGCTGACCGCGGCCGGGGAGGTCGTCTGGACCGGAGCGGGGGGCCTGCCCGGCGGCGACGGATGGCTTGTGCTCGCGCCGGCCGAAGCGGCGCCGCTGCTGTTCCCTGAGCCGTCCAAGATAACGATGACGCCCGTGCACGAAGCGATTCTCACCGCCCTGTCCGACGGTGGCGCGGTGTTCTTCCGCATGCTGCACGAGCGGGTGACCGCTGAGCTCGCGGGGACGGAAGGGACCGCGAAGGCGCCGTCCGACACGGACGTCGCCGCGGCGATCTGGGATCTGCTGTGGGCGGGATTCCTGACCAACGACACGCTCGGGCCGCTGCGGACGGTCCTCGGCGGCGGGCAGCCACGCCGCACCGGCTCCGCGCCGGCCGCGAGCCGGGGCCACGGGCTGCGGCATGGGAGCCGCCGGCCCGCCTACGGCCGCCCGGTAATGCCGTCGCGGACCGGGCCGCCGAACGTGAGCGGCCGGTGGTCGCTACTGCCGTCCCACACCCGCGACGCGACGATGCACGCGCACGCGCTGGCCCAGTCGCTGCTCGACCGGTACGGGATCCTGACCAAGGGCGCGGTCGCGGCCGAGCGGATATCGGGCGGGTTCGCGGCGGTGTACCCGGTGCTACGGGCCATGGAGGAGGCGGGCCGGGCCCGCCGGGGATATTTCGTCGAGGGACTCGGCGCGGCCCAGTTCGCGGTCCCCGGTGCGGTAGACCGGATGCGCGCCCTGGCGCAGCCGCGGCCCGACCGCGACGACGCCGTACGGGGCGTGACACGGGGCCGTCCCGCCCCGTACGGCGGGGCGGCGTACGGGGGCGCGGCGTACGGCGGGGCGGCGTACGCGGGCGGGGCATCCGGCGGCGACGGGGTGTCCGCCGACATGTGGGAGTACGAGCGGGACGTGGCCAGCGGGCCCAGCGGGCCCGACGGGCCCAGCGGCCCCGTGGCCGACGGGCGCGCGGCCAGCGGGTCAGGGAGCAGCGGGCGCGGTGGGGCAGCTGAGCGCGCCCAGGTGATCGTGCTGGCCGCCGCCGATCCGGCCAGCGCGTACGGCGCGTCGCTGCCGTGGCCCACGCGGCCGGACGAGACGGCGGCCGGCCACCGGCCGGGCCGGAAGGCGGGCGCCCTGGTCATCCTGGCCGACGGTGAGCTCGTCCTCTACGTGGAGCGCGGCGGCCGCACCCTGCTGTCCTGGACCGATGACCCGCAGCAGCTCGGGCCGGCCGCGGCCGCCCTGGCCGCCGCGGTCCGCGCCGGGGCGCTCGGCCGTCTCACCGTGGAACGCGCCGACGGCGGCGGGGTATACGACTCGCC
>Ga0066790_10000956_pt1 | contig 11770 bp, 12 predicted proteins | sample OrgsoiDNA2013050_FD_70963 | JGI IMG/M metagenome (GOLD analysis project Ga0066790, IMG submission 70963) | Permafrost soil microbial communities from the Arctic, to analyse light accelerated degradation of dissolved organic matter (DOM) -... | ecosystem: Environmental > Terrestrial > Soil >...
CCCAGCCGCTCCAGCCGCTGGATGCCGCGCCGCCAGCGCCCGGGTGTCCAGTTGCCGCCCTCAGGGAAGATGACCAGGGCCCCGTCCTGGTCCAGGCCATGGGCCAGCCGTTTGATCTCCTCGATGTACAGGTGCCGCCCCGTGTCACCGCGGTGGATGAACACGTTGGGCACCCGGTTGGCCACCACGTCCAGGATGGGATCGAGCTGCAGCGCCGCCTTCATGACCACGCGCGGGCGCCGGCCGTACATGCTGAGCAGGTGGTGCACGAGCAGGACCGAATCGCCCGGCCCGGCGTGCCGGCTGAGCACGATCACCGGCCGGGCCAGCCGCGCCAGGCGCTCCTCCGGCGTGAAAGCCGGCTCCTCGATCTCGACCTGCAGGCCGAACGTGTGGATGGCGGAGAGGTACACCTGGTTCAGGAACCAGCGCATGATCGCGTAGTTGCGGGCCTGGTACGGCTCGGTCCGCAGCCGGCCGCCGAACCCGCTGGCGACCCACAGCCCGAGGGACACGAACAGCGCCACGGTCTCGGCCGCGAGCCAGAAGACCAGGAGCCACAGCAGCCGCAGGCTCCGCAAGGGCCCGCGTTTGGAGATCCGCGCGACCCGTCCCACCAGCCCGAACACCGCGATCAGGACGGACAGCACCGGCAGCAGCACGATGAGCGCGACGGCGATGACGACGACCAGGGGGGCCAGGACCAGGCGGCGGATCGGCCGGGGCGGGATCATCGTCGGTCCCTTCGTCTCAGGCCCGTGCCGCGAGGTACGCCGCGGACGCGGTGTAGGCCCGTTCTATGTTCGCATTGACGTCACTCTTCTGGCGGTAACGGAGCTGGGCCAGGTCCGGCGGCCGCTGGGTGCCCCCGGTCGGCAGCACATGCACCGTCACGTCGTCCGGCAGGGCCGACATCTCCTCGTGGAAGTCGTGCCGGCGCGCGATCTCGAACGCCACGAGCCCGACTTCCCACAGCCGGGCCGGCGGGGTCAGCGGGCGCTCGATCCGCCCGACGTGCAGCACGTAGACCGTCCGGGCGCCCAGCCCGATGGCGCGGCCGATGGGGATCGAATGGACCAGGCCGCCGTCGAAGTAGTGCTCGCCGTCGATCTCCACCGGTGGCAGCAGGCCCGGCACCGCGCACGAGGCCAGCACGGCGGGGACGAGCGGGCCGCTGCTGAACCACCGCGCGCTGGCCCGCTCGATGCTCGCCGCGACGCATTGGAAGGGCAGCTTGAGGTCGGCGAAGTCCGTCGCGGGCAGCGCGTCGTCGAGCATCTGGCGCAGTGGCTCGATCGAATGCAGGTGCGTGCCTGACCGGGCCAGCCGGGCGCCCCGGCTCAGCAGCGTACCGCTGAAGGCGCGCTGCAGATGCGCGCCCTGCCAGAGCGTGCTGAGCCGATCCGCGGCGCCTGCCGGGTCCGCCGCGACGAACGCGCCGTTAATGGCGCCCACCGACGTGCCGACCACGATGTCCGGGCGTATCTCGGCTTCCGCCAGGGCTTGGAGCATGCCCACCTCGTGGGCCCCCAGGACGCCGCCGCCACCGAGCACGAATGCCGTTGTCACCAGTCAACCTCCTCACCTCAAGCAAAGCAGACCGTCAGACCTGCCCGCTAACGTGCCCGCCATGAGCGCCAAGCAGGTTGTGGCCGCCTACTGGGCCGCTGTGGGGGCCAGGGACTGGGAGACGCTAGGCTCCCTGGTCGCCGAGGACGTGCGGTACGAGGTGCCCCAGACCCGGGAGCGGGTCCGCGGCCGGCTCGCGTACGTGCGGTTCAACGCGGACGGTTTCCCGGGCGACTGGCATGTCGAGGTCGAGCGGATCACCGGCGGCGGACGGGACGCCGCGTCCGTGATCCGGTTTTCGGTCGCGGGCGAGACCCAGCCGGGGGTGTGCTTCTTTGATCTGGGCGCGGATGGCCTGATCACCCGGATCACCGACTTCTGGCCCGACCCCTACGAGCCACCGGCCAATCGTGCCGGCCTGACCGAGCGGTATTGACGGCGCGCTACTGAGCCTCCGGGCCAGGGCCGCCTCCGGTGAACGGCGGCTTGACGCCCGGGCCTTCGCCCATGCCGATGTGGCCAAGCTGCAAGGCCGCGTCGCGGTACACGTAGTGCAGCAGCCGGTGCGACTCCTGGGCCAGCCGCAGCCGTTCGGCTTCGACCTTGTTGCGCTTCCGGTTCTGGCTGATCAGGTGCAGCGTGCCGCCCGCGGCGATACAGGCCCCGATGTCGCTGGTGACGTTGGTGTAGTTGCCGCCGATGAGCTCAGACTTCGCGCTCACGTTGACGCCTGCGAGGGGCAGGACGACCAGGTACACGCCCAGCCCTATCAGCACGATCACGTGCGGCTTGCTGGACAGAATGCGCGGCACCCAGCGCAGTATCCGGTCCAGCCAGGACTTCGGCTCGTCGGCCGCGAGGTCAACGGTCGAGCCGGTCATGCCCGAGCCGGGCGGATCGGGGGACATCTCCGGGCTGAGCTGGCTCAGGGGAATGTCGCTGTCTGGCACGTTGTCACGCTCCCGTACGTGGTGGCGGCCTGATCCTGCGACGAAACCTACCGTCGTCGCCGGCGTCTCAGGGACCCACAAGGCGCTTCACCGGCCGCACGCAGGGTGGGCGGGGCCGCCGCCGTAGACAAGGTATCCAGAAAGCGCGGCGTCACCTCCCGCCGTCAGCTTGCTCGCGCCCGGCCCGATCTCGTGCCGTAACGCGGCGGGACACGGTGGTTGTTACCAGCGGAGCTGGGCAACGGCGTCGTAGTCGGCCGCGGAGTACCCGACCAGCCCGTCCGACAGCGCGAAGACCCATTCCGCTATCCCCAGGGACAGCGCCAGGCGGCTGCAGCGGGCGCAGAAGTGCGGGTCCTCCAGCCGGACCGAGTCGTCGGCCTCGAGCCGCACGTAGATCAGTTTGGAGCCCTGCAGCATCTTCCAGCCGTCGCCCTCCCGGGCGAGGTTGATGGCCCGCTGTTCGGCGTGCGTCCGGCAGTTGTCGTGCACGCCGAACTCGGCGTACTTGCAGTAACAGTGGTCCTCACCGGGGAAGGGCACGCCGTTGGTGCCCCAGGCGACCATGCTGCCGTCCCTGACCAGGACGGCGGCGTGCCGGGTCCGGGCATGAGAATCCTTGGCGAGCCCGGCGGCCCGTTCGACCATTTCTTCTGCCTCATGGCTCTCATGCCGCTTGAGCGGCCGCCATTCGGGCCGACGCCCTGGTTCCACTGTGATCACCCCTTCGCGCGAAAGCCTATTAGTACGCACTGCACGGCGTCTTGGCCAGCCACCCCGCGCTTCAGGGTTGGTTGAATACATCACCTGCCCCCATGCGAGCGCACGGACCCGGGCCAGGACCCGGGCCAGGACCCGGGCCAGGACCCGGGCCAGGACCCGGGCACGGTCGCGGGCACGGCGGAGCCACACTGGACTTGCACGCCGGGGTCTCAGCGGCCGGGGTCTCAGCGGCCGGGCCTCAGCGCCCGGAACCACCCGCGATCTCGTACGACCACAGCTCGCTGTCGGTCCCGACCGGGGGCGGAGCCTCGCCGCCGCTCCGTTCGGCCGCGGATCGATGGCCGTGCCCGAAGGCCGGCGAATGCAGCCAAGCCTGAAATGTGGCCTCATCGCGCCATCGGGTGACCACGAGCCAGACCGTGCGGTCGTCGGCCGGCTTGAGCAGTTCGAAGCCCTCGAAGCCCTCCTGGTCATCGACGGCGCCTGCGCGGGCCGCGAACCGGTGGGCCAGTTCGTCCCCGCTGTCCGCCGGGACGGTTATCGCGTTGATCTTGACGACGGTCATACCGTCGATCATGCCAGCCCCCCGGGCAGCCCGAAGCCGCGCCGGGGGGCAGGGGCGCGCCTAGCTGCGCAGCAGCGGCTTGCCCAGCGGCATGCCGGGACCACCGGTCGCGAGCGACGCCATGTTGAAGAACAGGTACACGCCAACCGCGGCGAAGACGAGGACGACGTAACCCCCGGCCTTCAGCATCCCGGTCGAGGCCTCGTTGACGCCGAGGAAAACCAGCAGCAGACCCAGGTCCACCAGCGCGAGCAGCACGGTGTAGATGACCGGCAGCCGCAGCGTGGCCAGCGTCAGCATGGTCACGACCACGAGCCAGGAAACCAGGAACAGTTCCTGCGTCGATTGCGCGGCGGCCGCGGTGATGCCGAACCAGTTGTGCGTCAGGCCCAGCACGAGCACCGCGTAACTCAGCCAGAAGCCGCCGAAGATGCCGAACACGCTGGCCACGGCCGACTGACCCACCATCGCGGCCCAGATCATGGCCAGCCACAGGCCGATCGCGGTGGCCGACAGGATGATCGGGAGCGAGGCGCCGGTCGCGGTGGCGGGCACCACGCCGACGAGTACGAGGCCAAGGGCCACCGAGCCCACGATAAAGGTGGGCAGCCCGAGTGCCATCGGGTCACCAATGAGCGGCCCAGCTGGAGCCTGTTGAACTACTTCTTCGACCGCTACGACTTCTTCCACGGCGGACCTCCCGGATTCGTTGGAGCCTGAGTCGAAAGCGGCCATGGCTGCTCCTTCTCTGCGCCTGCCACCCCGCGCGAATGCGGGCATATGGCATCCGTACCTCTTGGAGGACCTGCTCGTTTTCTCACTTTGAATCACGCCGTCCGGGGAACGATAAGAAAGTGGCCACCGACAACGCCGCCCGTGGCGCTGAGACCGAGGCTGACACGGGGCTAGTGCGCGAGGCCGCGGCGGAGTTGTACGCCGGCGATCCCGCCGGATTTATTCGGCGCCGCGGCGATCTCGCGGCTCAGGCGCGCGCGTCGGGGGAGGGTGCGGCCGCGAAGGCCATCGCGGGCCTGCGTAAGCCGACCCGCTCGGCGTGGGTCGTCAACCGGCTGGTGCGCACCGATCCGGACGTTCCGTCCCGGCTGACCGCGCTCGGCGACGACCTGCGTGCGGCCGGCCGCTCGCTGGACGGCGGGCGGCTGCGGGAACTGTCCCAGGCGCGCCGTGACCTGATCGCCGCGCTGACCCGCCAGGCGCTGACCGGCGCGGGCCTGCACGACGCGGCCGAGGCCCTGCGGGAGGAGGTGATCGCCACCCTCAGCTCCGCGCTGGCCGATCCGCAGGTCGCGGCGGAACTGGCCGACGGCGCCCTGATCCGCCCGGTCGAGCGGTCCGGCTTCGGTTTCGGTCCCGCCGACGCCGACGCCGACGGCCCCCTCCCGCCCGGCTCGGCCAGGGGCGAACGGCAGCGGGCCGGACCGGGTGAGGCTGCACGCGAGCGGGCCGGGCGAAAGCGGAGCGGGCCGGGCGAGGCTCCACGGGAGCGGGCCGGGCGAAAGCGGAGTGGGCCGGGCGAGACGCAACGCGAGCGAGCCGAGGAAAAACGAGCTGAGCGAGAGCGCGCCGAACGCGACCGAGCCGAACGCGAGCGGGCCCGCGCGGAACGGGAGCAGGCCGAGCGGGCCCGGGCGATCGCCGCTGCGGAGCGGGCCGTCGACGGGGCCGCCTGCGCCGCCGAGAACGCGCAATCTGCCGAACGGACGTGCGCGGAAGGCGTCCGCGACCTCGAGCAGCAACTGGACGATGCCTATGGCCAGCTGGCCGGTGCGAAGCGGACCTCGCGGGTGGCGGCCGCCGCGCTCCGGGATGCCCGCCGCGCCCTTGACCGGCTCCGCCGGGCCGGCTCCGCCTGACCGGCTCCGCCTGACCGGCCGGGGGGGCGGGCCCGTCTGACCGGCCCGGCCGGCGGGTCATTGGCATGCTCCGCGCGCGCCGGTTTCACGCTAGGACGGTTTTTCGGGCACTCTGGAGCACATGGCTGAGACGCTGACCCTGATGGCCGTGCATGCGCATCCCGACGACGAAGCGTCGGGCACCGGCGGAGTGCTGGCCACGTACTCCGCGGAGGGCATCCGCACCGTCGTTGTCACGTGCACGAACGGCGAGTTTGGCGACGCCCCGGGCGGCGTCAAGCCAGGCCAGGACGGGCACGAGACCGACGCGGTGGCCGGGCTCCGGCTGTCCGAACTGCGGCAGTCGGCCAAGATTCTCGGCGTCAGCCATCTGGAACTGCTGGGCTACCACGACTCGGGCATGCCGGAGTGGGACTACAAGACCCGGCCGGACGCCTTCTGCAATATCCCCTTTGCCGAGGTGACCGGGCGGATCGCGGCCCTGATCGAGCAGTACCGCCCGCAGGTTGTCATCACCTACGACGACAAGGGCCTTTACCAGCACCCCGACCACGTGTACGCCAGCCAGACGGCGCAGGCTGCGGTGGCGCAGACCGGGATCCCGGCCAAGCTGTACCTCACGGCCATGCGCGGCAGTGACTGGCAGAAGATGCGGGAGTCACTGCGCGATGCCGGCGTGGAAATGCCGGAGATGACGCTGACCGAAGAGCAGCGCCAGCAGGCGATCGCGGACGAGGCCCGCATCACCACCACCGTCGACATCCGCCCCGTGCTCCCCCGGAAGCGGGACGCGCTGTTCGCGCACGCCAGCCAGATCCAGGAATCCTGGTTCAGCCAGATCCCGCCGGAGATCGCCGAGAGCGTGTTCGGGTTCGAGCACTTCACCCGGGTCAGTGACACCACGGGTGCGCCCATCCCCGAAACCGACCTGTTCGCCGGCCTGCGCCCCTAGATCCCCCAGATCCCCCAGATCCCCGGGATTTAGCTCCCCGGGATGAAGCCGAGGCGCTTGTCGACGACGTTGAGCAGCGGCTCGCCGGACTGGTACCGGCGCAACTGAGCCAGGAAAAGCCCGGTCAGCGCCTCATCCCAGCCGCGGAAGTCCCCGGACATGTGCGGCGAGACGATGACGTTGGGCAGGTCCCACAGCGGGGAGGTCTCCGGCAGTGGCTCGTCGGTGAAGACGTCCAGCGCGGCCCCGCCGATCTCACCGCGGCGCAGGGCGGCCAGCAGCGCGTCCTCGTCGGCCAGCGCGCCCCGTCCCACGTTGATGACCCACGACCCGGGGTCCAGCAACGCGAGCTCCGGCGCGCCGATAATGCCTTTGGTCACGGCCGTCAGCGGCAGCGCGAGAATGACAAAATCGCTACCGGGAAGCAGATACGGAAGATCGCGGAGCAATGCGATCTGGCCAACTTCGGCGTCTTCCCTTGAATGGCGGGCAAGGCATGTTGCGACAATTCCAGAATGGCTCAGAGCCTGATGAATGGCGCGCCCTATACCGCCCGCCCCCAGTACCAGGGCGCGCCGGCCGGCCAGCCGGGTCGTTTCCCGGTGCCGCCACTGCCGGCTGGCCTGCAGCCGGATCGTCGTGTGCAGATCCGCGCAGATGGCGGATACCAGGGCCACGGTGTATTCGGCCATGGCGGCGTCGAAGACACCGGCCGCATTGGTGACGATGACGTCGCTGCTGGCCAGTTCGGGGAAGAGCAGCCAGTCCACGCCGGCGGTGGCCGTCGCGATCCAGCGCAGGCGACTGCGCGGGCTGCCCATCAGGCCCCATGACCCGCGCAGCCAGTCGACCCGTTCCCAGAGGAAGACGATCTCGGCGTCCGCGGCGTCACGAGTTAGCTGAGCGCGGCCGGAGATGAACCGGATGTCGTACCCCGGCCATTGCGATGGCAGTCCCGGCGGCGGCGCCTCCGCGGATGTGCCCGCCACGGCGAGCACGCGGGTACCGGGCTCGCCCGCCGTCAGGCTAGCGACGGCAGTATTGTCCATGTCACCTTTATTCATCCCGCTGTTACATAGCTGCTTTTACCGCTGTTCGCCGGGACGGTAGAATTTACTCTTCCAGGGTCCCGGACAGGAAGCATCGGGCGAATGACCGATATCAGCAAGGCCGGCACCGATAAAACCGGCACCGATAAAACCGGCACCGATAAAACCGGCGCTGACCGTATGGCCGAGGCTGTACTGGCCGAAGCTGGCGAATTGCTGCGGATAGGCACCAGCCGCTCGCTGACCGTGCGCCTGACCGGCTCGCTGGCCGTGCGCGCGCATTGCCCGGTGCAGGCGCCGTTGCTGCCCGCGCTGGGCCGGCGGCCCTACCGTGACATCGACCTCATCGGGTACTCCAAGCAGAAACGCCAGATCGCGGCGCTGTTCACCGAACGCGGGTACGTGCTGGACCCGGCCGTCAAGCAGGCGCAGGAGTTCGGGCTCAAGCGGTTCGTCTACGAGCACCCGGACAGCCACCTCAAGGCCGACGTCTTCTTCGACGAGCTGGTGATGGCGCACACCATTGGATTTCAGGGACGTCTGGAGCTGGATTCGCCGACCATCACGGTCACCGATCTGCTCCTGACCAAGCTCCAGATTCACGAGATCACCGAAAACGACCTGATCGACTGCATCGTCCTGCTGGCCGAGCACCAGACCAGCTCCGGCGGGCCGGAACGGCGCCCGGCCGGTCCCGCGGCCACGGAGATCATCGATGTCGGCCACGTGACCGGCATCATGCGCAAGGACTGGGGCTTCTGCCACACCACTCAGCTCAACCTGGACAAGATCACTGCCGCCCTGAACCGGTACCCGGTGCTCCCGCCCGAGGTGACCGGCGCCGTCCGGGAGCGGATCGTGACGCTCGCCGACGCGATCGAGTACGCCCCGAAGAGCCAGAAGTGGAAGCTACGGGCCCGGGTCGGCGACCGGGTCCGCTGGTACGAGCAGGTGGAGGACGTCACCCGGTTACGGGTGCGCGGTGACCGCGGCGCGGGTCCCACTGGGCCCGCCGCTGGGCCTCTCCCTGGGCCTCCCATTGGGCCCGCCGCCGGGGGCGCCGATGTGCGCGGCGAGCCGGTCGCGTGCGTCCTCCAGATGCGCACGGAACGCCGCCTCCGCCTCGGTGACACTTTTTCCGAGTGCCTCAAGCAGTTCCTCGTGCTCACCGACGATCGAATCGGGCGCGTGGCTGAGTTCCTCCTCATCCAGTCGCAGCAAGATCAGTAGTTCGGTCGCGTGCCGGACGAACACGTCGTACAGCCGCGAGTTCCCGCTCACCGCGCAGACGGTGCCGTGAAAACGCAGGTCCTGCCGCGCGGCGAGCGGCGCGTTCCGGGCCACGGCCCGCATGTCCTCGATCACCCCGCGGATCTGGGCCAGCGGTTCCGGCCGGTCCTGCTGAATGATCAGCCGGACCGCCGTCGTCTCCAGCGCGATGCGAAGCTCGTAGATGTCCCGGACGTCGTGCGCGGTGAGCTGGACGACGAAGGTGCCGCGCCGGGGCTCGTCCCGGACCAGGCCTTCCTGGCTCAGCAGCCGCAGCGCGTCCCGGACCGGCCCGCGGCTGATGCCCAGCCGCTCGGCTACCCGGGCCTCGACGATACGGTCACCGGCGGCCAGCTGACCGGAGACGATCAGCTCCCGGATGGCGTCGGCCGCCTGCGCGCCCAGGGTCTGGCCGTGCAGCGGCCGGAGGGTAGCCATCGGGTTGCCCATACCAGTCTCCACGCCCATCACCATATTTTGTTCGCTCACTCGATCGGGATCTCCTGGTACCGCTGGTCGATGTTGGTCCCCTGGCGGCGCCGGTAGGTGCGGGCCGCGTAGAAGATGATGCCGCCGCCTACGATCACGGCCAGCGCGCCGAAGTCACCGAACGCCAGGTTCGGCGTGTAGGTGTTGTCGACCAGGATGCGGGCGAAGCCGACCGCCACGAACACCAGCGACACGATCCCGAACAAGGAGATGACCGGGATCCGCCCGAGCCGCCAGGCGACGGCGGAGTTGTCGAACACGTCCCGCTTGATGAACGGGAAGATGATCGCGGTGATACTGACCGCGATGAAGGAGATCGTGAAGCCGAGAAAGCCGGAGATCGGCCCGAGCAGCTTGGTGAAGGCGAACAGCCCCAGCCAGACCTCGCCGATGATGGCCGAGATCAGGATGGCCCAGTGCGGTGAGTGGTAGCGGTCGTTGACGTCACCGAGCCGTTCCGGTGCCACCCCGTCGATGCTCCAGGCGAGCATCGCGCGGGTGGAGTAGACCAGGGTCGTGGCGCCCACGAAGAACGCGATGACCAGCACCCAGGCGAAGGTCAGGATGGTCAGCACCACGTTGTTGCCGGCGATCGCGGTGAACACGTTGACGTACGGCGGCGCGGCCAGTTTGTAGTGCGACGACGTGCCCGACGCGAGCAGGAACGCCGAGCCGAACGCGTGCCGGTACAAGTACATCAGCACGACCGCCACCGCGCCCATGGTGATCATCGCCCCGTTGATCCCGATCATCTGGCCACGCTGAACGTTCTTGACCTCGCCGCTGAACGACACCGCGCCGACCGCGAACCAGATCGAGAAGGCGGGCCAGATCATGAACTTGATCGTCTCCGCCAGCGACCCGCTCGCCACGTGCGTTCCGGCTACGATCTGGTTGTACGCGCCTGACCCGGCGAAGTGGTCGAAGTTGGCCTTGAAGTCGATGGCGCCGCTCGCCGCCAGGGCCAGCACCACGATGGTGATGATCAGGCTGACCACGGCGACGTAGGAGGCGTAGCGCTGCCAGCGGAAGTACCGCCCCGCGCCCCGGCCCTGCAGCACCGCGAAGAACACGATCATGAAGCTGCCGGTCAGGAAGATCCCCCAGTTGCTGCCGAACCAGTTGGCCGTGCTGAGCAGCCCGGCACTGTGCTCCTCGACGCCGAGCACGCCGAAGAAGGGTTCCAGCGCGTAGATGGCCAGGAAGGCGCCGTTGATCCCGTAGTAGAAGATCTGCCAGAACGTGAACGAGAAGCTCATGATGAAGCCGACGGCCGGGTGGATGATCCGGGAGATGAAGACGTACTCACCGCCCGACCGCGGGTAGACGGTGGCGAGCATGGCGTAGCACACGCCCATGGCGACCCCGCCCACGGTCGACAGGATGGTCGCCCACTCCATCGACGCACCCGGATAGGCGTTCCAGGCCAGCACGATGAAGATGAGGTAGCTCAGCGCGATCTGCTGCCAGCCGTAGAACATGACATCGTCGGCCTTGACCTGGCGCACCAGGCCCGAGCTCGCGCGGGTGAAGACTCCGGCCGGAGCCGGCATGGACGTCGATATGCTTTCGTCAGCCATTGCGTTTTCTTTCTTCTTAGCCGGTCACGAGCTGGCTTCTTAGCCGGTCACGAGCTGAATTCCGCGCAGGCCCTTCTTCGGGTGTATGTCGATCAGCAGCCCGTCGAGTATTCCCTCGCCGTATTCGCTGCCGGGATTGGCGACCGTGACGCCGCCGAGCTTCTTGACGCCCCTGGATTCATGAATGTGGCCGTGCAGGCCGAGCATGGGTTGGTATGTGAGGATCGCGTCCCGGGTGGCCGTGCTGCCGACCGGGATCATTTCCGGGCCGGCCGCGGTCATGACCATCTCCAGGTTGTCGTTCAGCCGGGGCGCGAGGTCGAGCCCGGTGCCGAGCGGCGGGACGTGCAGATTGAAGATGGTCTTCGCGGGGTCCTTGACCTTGGCGGCCGCCTGGTCGATCCGCGCCGCGAGCTGATCCTCGGGGATATCCCGCGGGCACGGCCACGGCGTCGGGTTGCCGTAGCCCATGCCGAGGATCTCGTAGCCGTCGCCGAGGTCGATGACGGTGCCGTTCGGGTCCTCGATGACCGCGGAGCCGGCCAGCGCGTCGTCGACCTCGAGGAAATCGTCGTTGGCCCCGCTGACGAAACAGCGGACGCCGGTGCCCGCCAGCTTGTCGTCGGCCTCGGCCAGCCATTCGGTGACCCGCTCCAGCACAAGCTTGTGGAACAGTTCGTCCACCCGCGCCTGGTCCTGGGCGTACCAGGCCTGCTCGTCGGCGTCCATCTCGATGGAGTACTGGCCGGC
>Ga0066790_10000957_pt1 | contig 11767 bp, 7 predicted proteins | sample OrgsoiDNA2013050_FD_70963 | JGI IMG/M metagenome (GOLD analysis project Ga0066790, IMG submission 70963) | Permafrost soil microbial communities from the Arctic, to analyse light accelerated degradation of dissolved organic matter (DOM) -... | ecosystem: Environmental > Terrestrial > Soil >...
CTGCTCGACCAGGCCATCACCCCGGCCATGCTGCGTCGGGGATTTACCACGGAGACGGATCCCGAAATCGCCGAAGCCGTCCTGCGCTATTTCACCCGCAAGAAAGACACCAGTGACGTGAACCGCGACAAGACTGACCTGGTCGCAACATTTCTCTACCGCCACCCGCGCGTGCCAGGACAGTGGGAGCGCCGCGGCTTTGGGCTCGACGGTTCGCTTCCGCTTTCACCCTTCGAGATCGCTCTGATCGAAATTCTCGCCGACACTGACGTTCCCTTTCTTTCCGAGGAACATGTGCAACTGTTGCGGCGCTTCGATCCTTTGCAGGAGGAAGCCCAGAACTGCCGCGACCTGAACTCGCTGCTTGAATCGGAAATCATTACCCGGGTCCGGGAGCTCAAACAGGCGCTCGATTCGTCTTTCTACCACCCCGGGGTACTGGCCACCATCGCACCCTACAACGCCGCTTTCGGTGCAAAGTTTGACCAGTTCTTCCACGCTGCTGCCGCCGAAATAAGAGAGTTTGCCTCGGCCTTGCAGGAGCAGGGTGGCAGCATTCTGGGCAATGTGGAAGGCGTGGACGTCACCGTCGAACACGTCGCCGCCCTGGAAGAAAGCGAACTACTGAAGATCGACTACAGCACCGCCCTGGACAAGTTTCGCCGGGTCTCGAAATTAAAGCAGGCCCTGGAGCGGCGTCCACCGATTCGCCGGACGTCGTACTTTGCCTCGCTTCCAACTCCCGTGCCCGCCAGAAGCGCGCGCCCCTCGGGGGTCAAGGCTTCTCCCTCGCGATCCCAGAGGCCTGCGGTCGATGTGCAGGCGATGCGGTCGGCGGTCACGCCGCAACAAATTTCCACTGAAGAGACCAAGATCCGCCAGGTCGAAGAATCCATCCGGATATTTGTCCGCGTTGCCGATCCAAAGTTCCGCCAGGTGGTCCCCATGCGCTTCTTCAACCTCACCCTAAGCGGGGCGGAAGCGGATGCATGCAGCGCGGAGTATCTGGACGAAAAGAGTCTGCGGGGCAGTGTTGCCCGCGTGCTCTTGCGAATCGTGTCCGCGGTTGCCCGCATGTCCACTGAACTGGAAGAACTCAAACGGGCGGAAAACTCGCCGTCATTGTGGAAGTTGCACGCCGACTCGCTCCTGGCCCTGCTCGAAGTGGCTGCTGTTCTGGCGGAAAGCGCCTCGCGAATAGTCGCGGAAGCCAGGGACGCCAGCAACACCGCAGCCGCAGAGACCATCCAAGTTTCGTCGCAAAGGCTCCGCCACAATTGCGATCTGATTGCCAACACCCTGGCCCAAACTCAGAGCGTATGATCTGGCACAGGATCAGTTGCAGCAACTGAAGCAGCCGGCCGGCACACCGCCCGTGGCGCAACCCACGTCCTGAATCAGTAAACCGCAACGAAACGGTTCCGGCTTGCCATCCACGCGCTGACTCAGGCACCTTATAGGCTCGCCTGATTTTGAGGGGCGACGCGATGAACACAACGGACGACAAGTTTTTGCACGCCAGAGTCACCCAGCGCCGGGACTTCGCGTCCGACCTGTGGATGATCCGCGTCCAGCCCAATGGCGAATTCAAATTCGCTCCCGGCCAGTACGCCACCTTGGGGGTGCAACGCGCGGAGAAGCGGTCGGAGCGTCCTTATTCCATCGCCTCTTCCCCTTACGAGAGCGAAATTGAATTCTTTTTTGAACTGGTCCCCCATGGCGAACTGACGCCGGATCTTTATAAGCTGCAAGTCGGCGATGAAATGCTGATGCGCAAAGTTCCCAAGGGACGCTTCACCCTCGACACCAAGAGTGGGCGCACCAATCACCTGCTGGTCTCGACCGTCACCGGCATCGCTCCCTTCGTCAGTTATGTCCGCACGCTTCACAAGGACTGGAAAGAAGGCAAGTTTGCGGGCGAGCAAAAATTATTTCTGCTCAACGGCGCCAGCCGCTCTTGGGAGTTCGGATATCTCGACGAACTGCAGAAGTTTGCCGAGGAAGTGCCGTGGCTGAAGTATGTCCCCACGGTCAGCCGTCCCTGGGACGACCAGAAATGGACGGGTGAAATCGGCCGGGTGGATGACCTGATCCGCAAATACGCCGACCTTTGGGGTCTTAACGGCGCCAACTCGGTCGGCTACCTGTGCGGCCATCCCCAGATGATCGAGCACGGCAAGGGAATGCTACAGCGCATCGGCTTCACCAAGGAAGTCTTGAAGGAAGAGATTTACTGGATCCCGGGAAAAGAAAGTACGGCAACGTAATCGGCGAAACTTACCCGCCGCCGGCCCTCGCTAAGTCTCCGCCGGCGCAAAGAACACCAACACAACAAGCTCCTCAGTAATGTCGTAGAACCGGTGCTCCACTTCTGCCGCCACAAAGATCACACTTCCTTGATGGATGGCCCGATCTTCCGTGCCGACACGCATGCGTGCGCGGCCGCGCACCACGTAATACATCTCGTCTTCTTTGTGGGGCTTCTGCGGATCGGTGCCGCCTGCAGGCAATGTGTACACTCCGGCGCTCATCGCCGGGACGCGTAGAAACTCCAGGTACGACCTCCCTGCCTGCGTCCGCTGTTGCTCTAACTGTTCAATCTGGAAAAATTCTTCCCGTTCCTTCATGCAATATCCCCGTGTCATCCTGAGCGGAGCATGTTCGTTCGCTGGCGAACAGGCATGAGGAGTCGAAGGACCCCTATAAGCTCAACGATGTGATCCTGATTCTCGAACGCTGCGTCTTTCTCCTAAGTTCTGAGTGCCACAGACGACGTGGGGACAGCCTCCCTCACGTCGTCTGCTCACGTGGTCTGTGCTGCTTATAGGGGTCCTTCGACTACGTGGCTGCTTCGCTCAGGATGACAGACGTCGAAAGCATACACAGCTGAAATCAGAATGCCAATCGCCCCGTGTGAGTTCCAAAGATGAACCCTTCTCTGTCATAATCTCTCTCCCATGGATCTTAAACACCGCAGTCGTGGCATCACTGACGGACGCGACCGGGCGCCCGCCCGCTCTTATTTCAAATCTATCGGCTTCACTGACGCCGATCTGGCCCGGCCCATCATCGGCGTGGCCAATACCTGGATTGAAACCATGCCCTGCAATTTTCACCTGCGCCGGCTCTCCGCCAAAATGAAAGAGGGCATTCGCGCCGCTGGGGGCACGCCCATGGAATTCAATACCATCGCGATCAGCGACGGCGAAACCATGGGAACCGAAGGCATGCGCGCCTCCCTGGTAAGCCGCGAGGTGATTGCCGACTCGATCGAACTGGTTTGCCGCGGACAGATGTTTGACGCTGTGGTCTGCCTGGTCGGCTGCGACAAGACCATCCCTGCGGGAGCGATGGCGCTGGCCCGCTTGAATATTCCCGGCTTCGTGCTTTATGGCGGCACTATCGCTCCGGGAAATTACAAAGGCAAGGACGTAACTATTCAGGATGTATTCGAAGCAGTCGGAGCCAACGCCGCCGGAAAAATTACCGACGCGGAACTACTCGAACTGGAAAATGTCGCCTGCCCGGGCGCAGGCGCCTGTGGCGGCCAGTACACCGCCAACACCATGTCCACGGTGATGGAGATGATCGGCCTTTCTCCTATGGGCTTCAACAGTGTTCCCGCCATGGATCCCCAGAAAGACCAGGTTGCTTATGACTGCGGAGCCGTGGTGATGGATCTGTTGCGCCGGGGCGTCAGACCCAGGGACATCCTGACGCGCCCTGCGTTCGACAACGCCATCGCGGGCGTTGCCGCCAGCGGCGGCTCGACCAATGCTGTCCTGCACTTGCTCGCCATTGCGCGCGAGGCCGGTGTGCCGCTGCACATTGACGATTTCCAGAAAGTCAGCGAGCGCACTCCGCTGCTGGCCGACCTGAAACCTTCTGGGCGTTTTGTAGCTTCCGACATGCACCGCGCCGGCGGCATTCGTTTGCTGGTGCACCGTCTATTGCAAGGCAAGCACCTGAACGGCGACGCAATCACCGTCAGCGGCAAGACTCTTGGCGCCGAAGGCGAGAGCGCGGTCGAAACGCCTGGTCAGGAAGTGATCACACCCCTCGACAAGCCGTTGAAGAAGACCGGCGGTCTGGTAATACTGCACGGCAATCTCGCGCCCGAGGGATGCGTCGCCAAGATCAGCGGCCACGAGCGCCTGAGCCATCGCGGACCGGCGCGCGTTTTCGAATCTGAAGAAGACGCCATGACGGCAGTCACGGAAAAGCGCATCAAGGCCGGCGACGTGGTCGTGATCCGCTACGAAGGACCCAAGGGCGGTCCCGGGATGCGCGAGATGCTAAGCGTGACCGCCGCAATTGTCGGCGAAGGCCTGGGCGGATCGGTGGCTCTATTGACCGACGGACGTTTCAGCGGCGCCACCCGCGGCCTGATGGCAGGCCACGTTTCGCCTGAAGCTGCGTTGGGCGGCCCGATCGCCGCTGTGCACGAAGGCGATACCATCCACTTTGACGTCAATCAGCGCGTTCTGGAAGTCGAAGTCAGCGACACTGCCTTGCGCCAGCGTTTGGCCCAGTGGAAACCTCCACAGCCGCGCTTTCCGACGGGCGTGTTCGCGAAGTACGCCGCGTTGGTCTCGTCGGCGTCGGAAGGCGCGATCACCCGGCCAAAATAACGGCTGAACCGGCACAAACGGATGATCGAACGACGGGCGACTTGCACCGTCCACGCAAACGGACTTCGTTCCTGTCTTTCCGTGCCCAGGAAAATCTTGATCTTCAATCCAGGAGCCCATGTCGCATGCGTCTGAAGACAATGTTGTCGATCTTCTCAATCCTGCTTGTGATTTTGCCCGCCGCCGCCCAGTCTCGGCGCAAAGTCATCATCGATCAGGATGCTCGCGGCCCGGCGACCACGGACCAGCAGTCCATGATGCTCCTCTTGCAGGCGCCGAATGTCGAACCCCTCGGCATCACGATCGTCAGCGGCGATCAGTGGCGCGATGAAGAGGTGGCGCACACTCTGCGCATGCTCGAGATCATCGGACGCACCGACGTCGCCGTATATCCTGGCGCCATTTTTCCTTTGATCAATCGTGAGGAAACCATCAAGCGATGGGAAACTCTTTACGGCAAGGTTGCCTACAAAGGCGCATGGAACCGCGTGGCCACGGGAGATGGCGTACGCGGGAAATATCACGAGCCCTATGAAGTTCCGAACCTGGTCGAAGGGAACCCCACGACCAAGGCGGCGAACGAGGACGCTGCCCACTTCATCATTCGCATGGTCCACAAGTATCCGCACGAGGTGACGATTTATGCCGGCGGCCCGCTCACTAACATCGCGCAGGCGCTGAGTCTCGATCCCCAGGTCTCCGAACTGGCGCAGGAACTTGTGATCATGGGGGGAAGCATTGCCCCGGTCGTGCCCCGGGAGTGGCAGACGGAAAATCGCCGCGAATTTAATTTCTGGTGGGATCCCGATGCGGTGCACATGGTCCTAACCTCCGCCTGGCACAAAATCACCATCACTACCGTGGACATCTCGGTCAAGACCCGGATGACCAAGGCCATGATTGCTGAAATCGCAAAATCATCCAGTCCGTCGGCGCAGTATATTGCGAAGTACGCGGACGAGGAGTTTCTTTGGGACGAACTGGCCGCGGCCGCGTGGCTCGACCCCAGCATCATTACGAAAGAGAACATGCTCTACATGGATATCGACATCTCGCACGCCGCCGGCTACGGCAATGTTCTGGTCTGGGCCCCAGGACTGCAGCCCGGACTCGGCGAGCAACTGGTCCATATCCCGGATGATCTCGACACCGACAGGTTTTATCGGATGTTCATCGATGCAATGTCCCGTCCTACGTCAATCCACTGAAAGGCGCTCTTATGAAACTCGCGTCGTCTGTCCGCCTCGTCTTCGCTGTCCTTCTGATCAGCCTCACAGCGCTGGCCCAGGGTCCGTCTATTCCCCCGCCACCAACAACTCCCAGGCGCGCCGTCGCCGACGAATATCAGGGCGTCAAAATCACCGACGACTACCGTTGGCTGGAGAACTGGGACGATCCCGAGGTCAAGCAGTGGAGCGCCGCCCAGAATGCGCGCAGCCGTGATTATCTCGACCACCTGCCGGCGCGCCCTGCCATCGTGCAGATGCTCAAACAGGCGCTCAACGCCAGCTCCGCCGCCTACTACGATCTGCAATTCCGCGGCGGTACCCTGTTTGCCATGAAATACCAGCCACCTCAGCAGCAGCCCATGCTGGTGGCTTTGGCTTCGGCGGACGATCCTGCCAGCGCCAGGGTGGTTTTCGATCCCAACGCATCGAGCGCCAAAGGTTCCACGGCAGCGGATTTCTACGTGCCTTCGCTGGATGGAAAATTCGTCGCAGCCGCGCTTTCCGAGAACGGATCCGAGGACAGCTCCGCTCACGTCTTCGAAGTCGCGACCGGCAAGGAATTATCCGACGTAGTACCTCGGGTCAATTTTGCCACCGCCGGCGGAAGCCTGGAATGGAAGGGCGACAGATCGGGCTTTTATTACACCCGTCTTCCGCAGGGCAACGAGCGCCCGCCCGAGGACGCCAACTTCTACCAGCAGGTTTACTTTCATCGGCTGGGGACTGATTCCAAGCAGGATACCTACGTCATTGGGAAGGACTTCCCGCGCATTGCCGAGATCCAGCTGCGCGGCAGCGACGATGGTCAGTGGCTGATCGCCGCCGTAGCCAACGGCGACGGCGGCGAGTTCGCGCACTACGTCATGGACGCCACCGGACACTGGACCCAGGTGACGCACTTCGCAGACAGAATCGTGGCAGTGAAACCCGGGCCGGACGCCGCCCTTTACCTGCTCTCCCGCAAAGACGCACCGCGCGGTCAGATATTGCGCCTTCCGCTGGCCCACCTCGACCTCGCCCAGGCCAAAGTGATCGTGCCACAAACCTCAGGCTCGGCCGACGACGAGAGCGCACGGGCTTCGATTGAGGATTTCGAACCGGCTGCGGGCCACCTTTATGTCGCCGAGGTGGTGGGCGGACCTTCCCGCATCCGCACATTTGATCTACAGGGCCATTCCCTTCCCGCACCCCCGCTGCCACCGGTTTCGGCTGTTTACCAGATCCTGCCGACTCGCGCGGGGGACGTGATTTTCAGCATCTCTACCTATCTCGAGCCCTCCGCCTGGTACCGCTTTGACGCGGCCACGGGCAAATCCGTCCGCACCGCCCTGTTTCGCACTTCTCCCATCCACTTCGACGATGCCGAGGTCGTCCGTGAATTTGCGACTTCAAAAGATGGCACGCGTGTGCCGGTAAACATCATTCGCCGCCGCGGCACCCGGCTCGACGGCAGCAATCCCACGCTGCTCGAAGGCTACGGCGGATACGGCGTCAACATGCAGCCATTCTTTCTCGGGTCCTTCGCCCGCGCGTGGCTCGACCAGGGCGGGGTTTATGTCATCGCCAATCTTCGCGGCGGCGCGGAGTATGGAGAAGAATGGCACCAGGCGGGCAGGCTCACCCGCAAGCAGAACGTCTTTGACGATTTCATCGCCTGCGCCCAGCACCTGATCGAACGCAAGTACACCTCGCCGGCTCACTTGGCAGCCATCGGCGGCAGCAATGGCGGATTGCTCATGGGCGCAGCCTTCACCCAGCGCCCCGATCTTTTCCGCGCCGTGGTCTCCTATGTCGGCATTTATGACATGCTGCGAGTCGAACTCGATCCCAACGGAGCCTTCAACGTCACCGAATTCGGCACGGTAAGGGATCCTGAACAGTTCAAGGCCCTGTACGCCTACTCGCCGTACCATCACGTGAAAGACGGAACCGCGTACCCCGCCATCCTTTTTCCCACGGGAGACAACGACCACCGCGTGAATCCCATGCAATCCCGGAAGATGACGGCCCGATTGCAGGCTGCGACCAGCTCTGGACGCCCCATCCTTCTTAGAACCAGCTCCAACTCGGGCCACGGCATCGGAACCGCCGCGGACGAACGGATTGAAGAAGACGCAGATGTGCTCAGCTTCCTCTTCGATCAACTGGGAATCAATTACATCTCGCCGGCGAAGTAGGAGGTTCTGACCCGTTCGGCGAGACAGGGTATGCAATTCTTTGCGCAGCTCCACCTGTGGCAATGTCTCGTGTGGAAGGAAGTCTCGTCCCATCAACCACTTGGGAAAATCAGGTTTTGGCATCCAAACTGCGATTAACAAGATCAGGTACGCGAGCTTCAGCGGTGTTTACGACCCGCGAGACTCGCAAGGCTCAAGACTGGATTCAGTCCACGAGCCGCCAAATCGTCTGAAGAACAGCTTTTCGGGGGAGAGGTTGTTCAACGTGCGCCCCAGGACTTAACCGAGTCCGGGGCGTTTCGTTTTGTACGGATCAACTTTCAGGATCGGCGAGCGGGCGCGGGACCCGGCGGCAGAATCTCAGGTTCTCCGGTGAGAACTTGCTGGCGGGTCACGAAGAAAACAGCCGCGGTCCAGGTAGGAAACAGATCGAGGCCCGGAACGAGTTCCGCCGCGAGCGTGGGCAAAAAAGCCCAATGCCATCCCAATAGCTCGATAAGAATTACGGCTGCCGCGGCATCGAGCACCGCATCTACAGGCGACAAGCCTCCAGCCACAAAGAGCGGCAAGGCCACAATCTGGATGGCATCCGCGGCGATTGCAACCCCCCAAGCCAGCCGATGCTTGGGGGACTTGATCCGGTTGAGAAAGTCAAACACCCTCATAATGGCCTTCACTTAAGGATACACCGGGCGAGGCGGTCGGCAGGAACGTCTTTGGGTGGAGCAGGGCTCAGCCCTGCATTCCGGGGAAGCTGAGGGATAGGGCTTCAGTCCCTGCGGGACTTCGTCAAGCTCCCCCAGGGGTTGAAGCCCCATCCAAATTTAGAGTTTTTTATGCAGGCCTAAAGGCCTGCTCCACCCAAATCCAGCCACCAGCCGGCAGACTTTTAGTGGTCCTACTTTGCCGCCGCCGGGCGCGCCGGGGTGCCGTCTGCTTTGACGTAATGGGCGTACCAGGCCAGGTAGCGCTCCAGCCGGTCCTTGAGATGGGAGGGCGACTTGAATTCGTGATATTCGCCGGGATAAACCACAAGTTCGGTCTCGCGACCCAGTGTCTTCAGCGCCTGGTACATCTGCTCGCCGCCGAGGATCGGCACATTCGCGTCAATATCGCCACCCATGAACAGCGTCGGAGTTGTTATGTTCGCGACCTTGTAAAAAGGCGAAACCTTGTCCCAAACCGCTTTGTCCCTCCAGGGATATCCCAGCTCGTAATCGTAGTCGCGAGTGTATTCGTCATGTCCATACATTGAGGCGAAAAGACCCGAACCCGCGCCTGAGATGGCGGCCTTGAAACGGGTGGTTTGGGCAATGATGAAATCTGTCGAGATACCACCGTAGGACCATCCCCCCACGCCAAGTTTGTCGGGATCAACCATGCCTTGCGCGATGGCATAGTCAACCATAGCCATATCGTCCTGAAAGTCCTTGTTGCCCCAGTCGGCGTCAATCGCTTTGGTGTAATCCTGCCCGCGGCCCGTCGAGCCGCGCGGGTTGGGATACAGCACCACGTAGCCGTTGGCCGCGAAGAGCTGCGCCAGATGGGTGAACTCGGCATAGTAAGACCAGACCGGACCGCCGTGCGGACGCAGAATGGCCGGATATTTTTTTCCCGGCACATAATCGAGCGGCTTATAGAGATAGCCGGCGACAGTCGTGCCGTCCTTACTCTTGAATTTGACGTACTCCGGCGCCGTGAGTTTGAGCTGTGACAGGAGGTCGTCGTTGGTGTGTGTGATGCGAGTGAGCTTGCCCCCAGGAATGGTGAAAACTTCGCTGGGACGATCCCTGCTGGTGATCTGCGCCGCCACATCGCCTGATTTGGCGACGGAATACGAGTAGACCATCAGGCGGCCACCGATCGGACGCGTGATCTCGCCACCAGCCACTGGTACCTGGCAGAGATTCTGGGTACCGTCGTCATCAGCGATGAAGTAAATGAATTTGCCGTCAGGCGCGAAGCGGGGCTCGGTGGACACGCGGTCCAAATTCAGCGTGAGGACTTTTGCTTCGCCGCCGGTAGCGGGAGAGACCGCAATATGGCTGGTGGCATAGACGAGGAGATTGGGGTCGAGCTGAGTCACGTAGGCAATCCACTTCCCGTCTGGCGACCAGACCGGAGATTCGTCGGATCCGGGATTCGTCGTGACCTGCGTCAGGTGCGCACCCTTGTCGGTGTTATCGGCAGCCACAACCCAGATGTTGGAGTCGTAATTGCGGTCCGAATCGGGAGTGGAGCGATTGCTGCTGAAGGCAAGATACTTGCCGTCGGGCGACCAGGCCGGGTGCTTATCGTCGAAGTCGCCGGAGGTGACCTGGGTCAGCGTCTTGCCAGCGAGATCGAAGACGTAAAGATGGGTGCGGAGACGCTCGAGGTAGCCAATCTCGTCTTCCTTATACAGATAGCGGTCAACCACCCAGGGACGCTGGGCTTTGGGATTCTTGTCCTTGATTTGCTTGCCCTCGCTCTCCTCTTTGGTCCTTTCGTCAGCGGCCTCGAGGTCCTCCGGTGACGGATCTTGCAGCATCAGGACAATGCGTTTGCCGTCCGGCGACCAGGCGAAATCTTTAACGTCCTGAGCAGTCTTGACGAGGGGCTGGGCCTCTCCGCCGAGGCGGTTCAACAACCAGACATAATCCTTCCCCGCATCACGCTTGGAAAGAAATGCGAGATACTTTCCGTCCGGGCTCCAACGCGGATGCTCCGATGAAGTCTCTTCCGAAGTCATGGCAACGGCATCACCGCCCGCTGTCGCAACCATCCAGATGCGCGTCTTCTCCTCGTCGTCTCTCAGGGATAAAGTCGAGACCGCGTATGCCACCCATTGCCCGTCAGCACTGATCTGAGGGTCCGTGACTTCCCGCACCTGAAAGAAATCCTCCACGGTAATGGGCCGGGGCGGAGCGGGCGCCGCTTGCGCGCTAGAAATTGATGGGAAGAGAAACAACGCGAAGATGACAGATGTGAAAGGCAGAACAAGTGGCCGAAGCTTCATCCCTATGACCTTTGGACACAAAAAACGAGATTTGAAAAAATCTGCCGGAGTGTAGCACAGAAAGATTGATGTAGTCGCGAGCGCTCTCGCTCGTGCGCCGCGACCACGAGCCATGTGGAGGTGGATGCCTCACGTGGTTCGTGGCAGACCTTCGCGATTGATCCGCTGATAGGGGTCCTTCGACTGCTCGACCGCTTCGCGAAGCGAAGCAGCCACTTCGGTCAGGGTGACAGAGAAAAACTGCGATTATGCGATTACGGGAGCGTTGCTGACTCCAGCCGTGCCGAAGACCCGGCGGTAGCGTTCGATTTCGGAAGGTGGGCCCAGCGCCTTCGAGTAGTTGTCGGAAAGCTTGACCGCCGGACGCCCGTCTGCTTCAGTCACTTTGCAGATCAGGCTGACGGGATCGAACCCGATGCCGCCAGCAGGATCGCAACCGCGGAAATCGTTTGTAAGTAAGGTGCCCCAGCCGGCGCTGAACCGCGCCCGCCGCCCCGGCGTCCATTTCTTTCGGTCCAGGAAATCGGCCGCACTGCGAAAATCCTTCGCCGCTGTGCCGCCCGCCATGGTTCCGCCGAAATAGGCATGCAGGCCGAGAATTTCGTCAACGTCCAGCGTGTCGGAGGCGATGATCAGTTTTTCGCGCGGATCCCGGCCCCGCGCCTTCAGCCACTCGATGTATTCGTCGCCCGCGAGATAGGGATTCTTGCTGTCCATGCGCTGGCCGGTCCA
>Ga0066790_10000959_pt1 | contig 11756 bp, 14 predicted proteins | sample OrgsoiDNA2013050_FD_70963 | JGI IMG/M metagenome (GOLD analysis project Ga0066790, IMG submission 70963) | Permafrost soil microbial communities from the Arctic, to analyse light accelerated degradation of dissolved organic matter (DOM) -... | ecosystem: Environmental > Terrestrial > Soil >...
GGCCAGATCGCGGATGAAGTCGTTGACGGCGCCGCTGGCCGACGAGTGGGCGTCCGGGACCGGCATGCGTAAAACTTATCGTTTCTTGCTGATAACAGCAAGAAACAGACGAACGGAACTGGGCTGGCGGGGGCACGTCGCAGAGATCTTGTTCGTACCGTTCTGGGATATGTCCGTTCGCACCGAATTACCGCACCGTGCGCTCCCTTATTGGCGACGATCTCCAGTCAAGGGGGCTTCTTGCTGTTATCAGTTTTGCAGCGGGAGGCGCCCGAACTCCGCCCTTCCGGGTCCTCAGGAGCATGGCCAAGGCGTACTGCCGCACCTGCCCGATCCAGGGATTCTGCCTGGCCCGCGCGGTCGAACGCCGAGAGCCATGCGGGGTCTGGGGCGGTGAGATCTTCACGCGCGGAGCGATCACCGCGCAGAAGAGGCCGCGCGGCCGCCCACCCAAAGGAGCCCGCGGGGCCGCTCCGCCGGATCCTGGCGCCGACGGGAATCTGTCAGGGTCCGGCGGAAGTAGCATGAACCCGTGTCCGCGCCAGGCGTTCCCGTTCCCCCGGTGGTGCGGCTGCTGGCCGATCCGGTGCGGTGGCGGCTGATGCGGGAGCTGGCGGAGACGCGGGTCGAGGCCGCGAGCGCCGGCATCCGGCCCAGGCCGCTGCACCCGGACGCGGCGGCGGTGCTGCGGGACCGCTACCGCATCGACATCGCCGGCCACCGGCCCGTGCCCGTGGAGACGGCCGCCCGGGAGCGGTTCGACTACGTGATCAGCCTGTGCGACAAGGCCCGCGAGGCCTGCCCGGAGTTCCCCGGCCGTCCCCGCCTGATCCACTGGAGCCTGCGCCGGCCCCGCCGCCATCGGCGCGATCCTCGGCTCGGCCGTCACCCTCGCCCGGGAGCTCACCCACCCCTGGCAGTACGCGGTACTGGCCGGCGCCCTGGTGAGTCTGCTCCCGCTGCGCCGCGGCGTCGTCCTCACCCTGCTGACAGCCGCCGCGATCGGCGTCACCATCGCCCTGGCCGCCGGCACCGTCTCCCCCTGACCAGCGCGCACCGCTCTGGCCCGGTCTACCTAAACGGCGGCGTGCGGCTGGCTCGCGAGATGGTCGCGGACGGCACAGGCCGTCTTCTCGGCCTCCGCAGGGTCGCTGCGCTGCGGGGCGTTGAGGAACTCGGTTCTCCGCAACGGATGCGTGGCCGGACGGGGGTACAGCCAGGCGTGAAAGTGAGGGACGCGGTCGCGGGTGGACACCAGGTGGACGCGCTCGGCGTTGGCGACCGCGCGCAACGCGGTGTCCAGGCGGACGAGCAGGAGACCGAAGGTGCCCGCTTCGGCCGGGGTCATCTCGGCGAAGTCGATGAAATGGCGGCGCGAGGTGATCCGCAAGGCGCCGGGCATGGTGGTGTCGGCCGGTCCGTGGTTGACCAGCCAGTGCTCGTCGGCGTGCACCCAGCCGCCGAGCGCGGGTTCGGCGAGCTCGCAGTACGGGCAGTCGGCCATGTCCGGGCTGAGGAACACGTCCACGGCGCGGCCGTCGCACGCGCGTGGGCGCGATGGCCGAACAGACCGTCATCGACGCCCGCCGCAGCATCGTCCTGCCCCGCGAAATCCTTGCCGAACTGCCCGCACTCGCCCAGGAGGTCGCCAGCGGAACCCTCGACGTCGACGCCCGGCCCACGCCGCTCGCCGACGTCGAGCACGCCTGGGCCGACGCCGCCCGCACCGCACAGCGCATCGTTCTCACCCCGCAGCCCTGGACGGGCACTGAACGAACTTGACGCAACTATCCGGTTGCGATAGATTTATCGCAACCGGATAGTTGCTATATATGGAGGTTCCCTCATGCCCATCCCGGACCGCATCGAGCGCACGATCGAGCTCGCTCAGCCGCCGGAGCGGGTGTGGGAGGCGCTGACCAGCGCAGCAGGACTCGGCGGCTGGTTTGGCGACCGCGCCACCGTCGACCTGCGCCCGGGCGGCATGGCCTACGTCGAGTGGGACGGCAAGGATTCCAAGGTCACGCTGACGATCATCGTCGTGGAGCCGCCGACCCGGTTCGCCTGGACGTGGGGGATCCAGGGGCTGCCCGCCACCGATCCGCGCCGTACCTACGTCGAGTTCACCCTGACGCCGAGCGGCGGCGGGACACGGCTGACCGTGGTGGAGTCCGGATTCGCTCAGGTGCCCGACGAGCTCATCGGCACCGCCTATGACGGCAACGTCGCGGGCTGGCGCAAGGAGCTGGCCGAGCTGGCCGACTACCTTCATGCCGCGGCCTGACCCGGACAGACGGCGTGACCCGGAGGAAGTCGCAGCGGCGGTCTTCGCCGCGCTCGCCGAGCCGACCCGGCGCAGCATCCTCAGTTCCCTCGCGGCCCGTGGCCCGGCGACGGCCACGGACCTGGCCAGCCAGCTGCCGATCACGCGGCAGGCGATCACCAAGCACCTCGAACTGCTCGCCGCCGCGGGCCTCGTACACGCCGAACCGGGCGAGCGCCGCCGGATCCGCTACCGCGTCAACGCGGCGCCGATGGCGATGGCGATGGCCTACCTCGCGGCACTGGCCCGGGACTGGGACGGCAAGCTGGCCCGGCTGCAGCGCTCGCTGGACGACTCTCCCCCGTCCGCGGCCGCTGCTCCCGACATGGAGTGGAGATCACAGTGAATTCTTCCAGTGAACGGACCCGGGCGGATTCGGCACTAGTTTCCCGCCCGCCCGCCATGACGAGCGCCCGGACGAGCGCCGGGACAGCCGCGACCACCGCCACGGCGACGGCGACACTCGGGATCGCCGCCGCGTGCTGGGTCGTCGCGGTCCGGCAAATGAACGGGATGGGCATGGGCGCCGCGACCCGGCTCGGTTCTTTCACGTTCTTTATCGCCCTATGGGTGGCGATGATGGCCGCGATGATGCTGCCGGGCGCCGCTCCGGCCATCGTGAGGCGCGCGCACGCCGGCGGCGGCGTGCGCGCCGTGCCGCTGTTCGCCGGGTCCTACCTTGCCGTCTGGGCCCTGGTCGGCGTCGCGGTGTATGCGCTGTACCGGCCGCACGGGTCGACCGCGGCCGGTGTGGCCGTGATTGCGGCCGGGCTCTATGAGCTCACGCCGGTCAAGCAGCACTTCCGCCGGCGCTGCCGGGAGAGCGCCCCGTCCGGATTCGGATTCGGGCTCTGCTGCGCCGGCTCAAGCATCGGATTGATGCTGATCCTGGTGGCGCTGGGCGTCATGAGCATCACCTGGATGTGCGTGATCGCCGTCCTCGTCGTCGCCCAGAAGCTGCTGCCCGCGAAGGCCGCCATCGATGTGCCGCTGGCGCTGGCGATCGCCGGATTCGGAGCCCTGATCATCATCGCGCCCTCGGCGGTTCCCGGGCTCGCACCGCCGATGTGAGACGTCATCGGCGGCGCGGGCCACGCGAGGCTCTTTAACGACAAGGCAAGCGCTTGAGTACTAGAAGGAGAAAACCAATGACCGCTCATAAGACCGGAACGCGCGAAGAGTGGCTTGCGGCCCGGCTAGAACTGCTCGAGGCCGAGAAGACCCTGACGCGGCGCAGCGACGAACTGGCGCAGAGGCGGCAGGAACTGCCCTGGGTCCGCATCGGCAAGGAGTACCGCTTCGAGACCGACGAGGGCACGGCGTCCCTCACCGATCTCTTCGCAGGACGTTCACAGCTGCTCATCTATCACTTCATGTTCGGGGCCGACTACACGGCGGGGTGCCCGTCCTGCTCGGCGATCGCGGACGGCTTCAACGGCTCCGTCGTCCATCTCGCGAACCACGACGTCGCGCTCTGCGCGGTGTCGCGCGCTCCGCTCGCGAAACTGCAGGCGTACAAGCGGCGGATGGGCTGGAGCTTCCCCTGGGCGTCCTCGTCCGGCAGCGACTTCAATCACGACTTCCAGGCGGCGGTGACCAAACAGGAGTGGGAGTCGGGAACCGGTGAGTACAACTTTCACACGGAGGACCTGAGGCCGTCTGCCGGTCAGGACAGTTCCGGGCTGGACGAGTTCGCGTCGGGCATCGTGGGCACGGACTGGGCGACGTACCGGCGGGAGGGGCCAGGGGTGAGCGCGTTCGCGCTCGAGGACGGCGCCGTCTACCACACCTATTCGGCGTACGCGCGCGGGCTGGACGGCCTCTGGGGGATGTACCAGTGGCTCGACCGCGCGCCACTCGGCCGCAACGAGAACGGCATGTGGTGGCGCCGCCACGACGAGTACGACAGCCAGTGACGACCCGGAATCTGAACCGGAAGGTGGGCATCTCGTCATGAAGACACCCCCGATCGTGTCACCGCAGGAGTGGGAGGCCGCGCGCCAGCAACTGCTCGTGAAGGAGAAGGAGCTGACCCGCGCCCGTGACGCGCTGGGCGCCGAGCGCCGGCGGATGCCGTGGCTGGCGGTGCAGAAGGAGTACGAGTTCGACGGTCCCCCGGGCAAAGTGAGCCTGCTCGGCCTGTTCGAGGGCCGCCGTCAGCTGATCGTCTACCGCGCCTTCTTCGAACCCGGCGTGTACGGCTGGCCCGGCCACGCCTGCCCCGGCTGCTCCCTGGTCGCCGACCAGGTCGCTCACGTCGCCCATCTGAACGCCCGGGACACCACTCTGGCGTTCGTCTCGCGTGCGCCGCAGCCGGACATCGAGCGCGTGAAGGCGCGGATGGGCTGGGAGATTCCCTGGTACACCATGCTCGACGGCTTCGACGCCGACTTCGGTGTGGACGAATGGCACGGCACGAACGCGTTCATCCGCGACGGCGACGCCGTGTTCCGCACCTACTTCGTCAACAACCGCGGCGACGAACCGATGGGGGGAACCTGGAGCTACCTCGACCTGACCGCGCTCGGCCGCCAGGAGGAATGGGAGGACTCACCCGAGGGCTACCCCCAGACCCCGCCGTACGCATGGTGGAGGTGGCACGACGAATACGGCGTCCCGCAGCCCGGGTAACGCCCCGGGGCGCCGGCCCGGGCGTCGTACGCGTCACGGGCCCGGCCGACGTCACCCGGGCGGCCCTGGCCGCGGTGCAGTGACCCGGGAACTGCCTGCGTGTCAGCCGCAGCCACGCTCGGCTTCGGCGCGGCTGCGCAGCTGGGCGTCGGTACGCCCGGGCGTACTGTCCCGGCCGTCCACCTGTCCCGCACTGGCCGGTCCCGTGTCGGCGGGCGCGTCCACGCTGACCGGCGGCGAGGGCTGCACGCCCTCGTCGTGCGCCGCCGCGACCGGCGACTTGGCGATCTCGATATAGCCGACCACGATCAGGAGCAGCGCGACGATCTCCGGGATCAGGAACCAGCCGAGCCGCAACTGCTCCCCGAACAGCAGGACACCGTAGGTGATGCTGATCAGGGCGTCACCCACGGTCAGCATCGGCTGTGAGGCGACCAGCGTCCCGGCCTGCAGGGCGTTCTGCAGCAGGAACAGGGAGCCGACACCCGCGATCGCCACCCCGTACAGCTGCCACGTCTCGAAGAAGGCGACCGGGCCCTGGCTGAGCGCGGCGACGGCATCTTTCATCAGCGCCGCGGTGAGCGCGTACCCGCACGCGGCGGCGAGGCCGAGCAGGGCGGCGCGCGGCTCGCCGTTGGCCCGCAGCGCGGCCAGGATCAGGACCGTCTCGAAGCAGCCGGTCGCGATCAGCGTCAGGATCCAGATGGAGGCCGGCGCGTGGTCTCCCGCGCCGCTGGGCTCGGCCGCGGCCAGTCCTGTCCCGAGGCTGACCGTGACCAGGGCGACCGCGCCCCACGTGCGCCGCTCCAGCCGCCGGTGCCACACGTAGCTGCTGAGCAGCAGGGTCAGCGGGAGCTCGACGATGAAGATCGGCTGGACGAGCGCGATCGGGCCGGTGGCCAGCGCCCCGGCCTGGAGCAGCGACGCCACCACGACCATGGCGATCCCGGCCAGCCAGATCCGGCGCCGGACCAGGTCGGCCAGCAGCGACAGCTCCAGTGGCCGCGACGTCCTGGCCTGCGACGCGGCGCGGCGCTGCAGAACGGACGCGGTGGCGTTGCTGGCCGCGGTCAGAAGAGCCAGCACGATGGAAATCACGACATTGTTCCTACCCCCGGGACGGCCAACGCTACCAGTTGTTATGTGCTCAGCCCAGATATCGGCCCGGCACTGCGGCCTGCCGTTCATCCGGGCGCCCGCCGAACTCAGCCGCCCAGGTAACGCAGCACGGCGAGCACGCGGCGGTTGTCGCCTTCCGACGGCGGCAGCCCGAGCTTGCCGAAGATGCTGGCCACGTGCTTTTCCACCGCTCCCCCGGAGATCACGAGCGCGGCGGAGATCCCCGCGTTGGACCGGCCTTCGGCCATGAGACCCAGCACGTCGCGTTCTCGCCGGGTCAGCGTGGCCAGGCCGTCCGCATGCCGGCTGGCCCGGAACAGCTGGCTGACGACTTCCGGATCCAGGGCGGTGCCGCCGTCCGCGACGCGGGTCAGCGCGGCCACGAAGTCGGCCACGTCGGCGACCCGCTCCTTCAGCAGGTAACCGACGCCGGCCGCGTTGCCCGCCAGCAGCCGCGCGGCGTACCGCGTCTCGATGTACTGCGAGAAGACCAGCACGCCGGTACCGGAATGGTCCTGGCGGAGCCGCAGCGCCGCGCGCAGCCCTTCGTCGGTGTGCGTCGGCGGCATCCGGATGTCCACCACGGCGACGTCCGGCTTGTGCTCGGCCACCGCGGCCAGCAGGGCGCCGGCGTCGGAGACGGCGGCGCACACCTCGTGCCCGCGTTCCTCCAGCAGCCGCGTAAGCCCCTCCCGGAGCAGTGCCGCATCCTCGGCGATGACGACCCGCATCGTGTCCATGACCTCACGCCTTCATCGGGAGCTCGATGGTGATCTGGGTGGGGCCGCCCGCCGGGCTGGACACGCTGAGCCGCCCGTCCACGGTGCCCACCCGGCGCTCGAGCCCGGCCAGGCCGCTGCCGCCGGCGGGATCGGCGCCGCCTGTGCCGTCGTCGCAGACGAGGAGGCGGAGCAGCGACGTCCGTTCGCAATCAATGATTTCCGCACTTATGTCGACCTTGTTCGCGCCGCTGTGCTTGGTCGCGTTGGCCAGCAGTTCCGCGGCGCAGAAGTAGGCGATCGTCTCGATGGCGGGCGTCGGCCGGACCGGCAGCTCCGCGCGGACCTGCACCGGGATCGCGCTGCCCGCCGCCAGGGTGGCCAGCGCCTCGGCCAGGCCGACCTCCAGCACCGGCGGATGGATGCCGCGGACCAGTTCCCGCAGCTCGACCAGGGCTTCCTTGGCGCCGAGGTGCGCGGCGTCGACGAGTTCCCTGGCCCGCCGCACGTCCGGCGGCTGGCCGTCGGCGCCGAGCTTCTCCTTGGCCATGCCCAGGTTCATCGCCATCGCGGCCAGCCGGACCTGCGCCCCGTCGTGCAGGTCGCGTTCCACCTGGCGCAGCAGGGCCACCGAGTCGTCCACCACCCGGGCCCGGGCCTGCTCCAGGTCGCGGACCCGCTGCGTGAGGGTGCCGGCGCTGAGCAGCGAGCGGGCCAGCCAGCGGTCCGCCGTCACCACTCCCCTGGTCAGCCAGGGCGCGATCAGCAGCAGCGCCGCGCCGAAGATCGCCACCAGCAGGCTGCCGGCCCAGCTGGTGGCGTGCACGAAACTGCCGAACGGGGGCGGGGTGGCCGCGGACACGGCTGACAGGGTGGCTCCCGGCGAGGGGCTGCGGAACAGCGGCCACCACACCGGGTAGCTCATGTCGGCGAGACCGCACGCCCAGAACGCCAGCGCCAGGTACTGGCCGACCGCCAGCGGCAGCTTCAGCAGGGTATAGCCGATGGCCCGCCAGCCGGCCCCGTCGCGGAGCCGCGCGTCGAGGCGGACGATGATGCTCCCGGCCGCGCGGCGGAACGGCGGCGGCGCGGTGATCTGCTCGCCCAGCATTCGCGCCGCGACCCACCGGTACAGGGCGCCGAGGCGCCGCGCGAGGCGGAGGGCGACGACGACTCCCAGCAGGCCGACGACCGTGCCGAGCACCGAGGCCGACACGAGCAGGCTGGGGCCCAGCACCCACGCGACGGCCCAGCAGCCGGCGATCCCGAGCGGCACCGAGACGAGGCAGTACAGACCCTCCCGCCGGGCCCGCGGCGTGAACGGCGCGAGGAGGACCCGTTCGGCCAGCGTGACGGGCGCGTCGGCGCCCGGGGCCGGGCCATGCGGCGACGCGAAATCCCCCGGAGCGGTGCCGCTCATGTTCCCATTGTCCCGTTTATTCGTCTCGTTTGGCCAGCGAAAGGGCCCCGGTCCCGCCGCCCGGGCTGCCGCACCATGGTGGCCGCAGCGGCGGAAAACTGCCTACGGGACCACGCTATGGATGGGCTGCGCGTGGCGGAACGCGGCTTTCACCCGTCTTCACGCGGGGGTTTTCCCCCGGAGCGGGGTGCTCCGGTCAGACGCGGGCGGTGCCGATCAGGCCGGCCCGGGTGACCAGGCCGGCCAGCTCGCCGGCGGTACGGCCGTCCGTGCCGTCCGGGCGCACGGGCAGCACCAGATAGCGGGCTTCGGCGGTGGAATCCCATACGGTGACGGCGACGTCTTCCGGCAGGTCCAGGCCGAACTCGGTGAGCACCGAACGCGGCTCGCGGACCGTCCGGGACCGGTAGGCCAGGCTCTTGTACCAGCTCGGCGACGGGCCGAGCAGCGCCACCGGGTAACAGGAGCACAGCGTGCAGACGATCACGTTGTGCCGTTCGGGAGAATTGGCCACCACGCGCAGCTGAAAGCCGCTCACCTGGGAACCGAACCCCAGCTCGGCCGCCGCGGCGGAACCATCGGCCAGCAGCCGCGCACGGAAGGCGGGGTCGGTCCAGGCGCGCGCGACGTCATGCACCCTGCTCACACCCGTGACGCTAACCCACATCGGCCCGCTCGCGCACGGCCCGGGCCCACGGCCGGGCCGCCAACGGCGAGCACGAGGCGCACGCTCCCAGCTGGGGCGTACGGTCAGAGGGTGTCGAACCACCGCCAGCCTGGCACCGTGCTGACCGACCACACGTTCCGCGTCCCGCTCGACTACGACCGCCCCGACGGCGAGCACATCGAGGTGTTCGCGCGCGAGGTCGTCGCGGCGGGCCAGGCGGACGCCAGCCTGCCGTGGCTGCTGTTCCTGCAGGGCGGCCCGGGCTTCGGCTCACCTCGCCCGATCGGCCGGGACGGCTGGCTCACCCGCGCCCTGGACGAGTACCGCGTGCTCCTGCTGGATCAGCGCGGCACCGGCCGGTCCACGCCCGCGAACCGGCTCAGCCTGGCCCGCCTTGGCTCCCCCGCCGCGCAGGCCGCCTATCTGTCGCAGTTCCGCGCGGACAACATAGTCCGTGACGCCGAACGGATCCGCCGCGAGCTGACCGGCGGTGCGCCGTGGTCCGTTCTGGGGCAGAGTTTCGGCGGTTTCTGCACGGTCACTTACCTGTCCACGGCCCCGGAAGGCGTGCGGGAGGCATTCATCACCGGAGGCCTGCCCGGGCTCGACGTCACCGCCGATGACGTCTACCGGGCCGCCTATCCCCGGGTGTCCGCGAAGAACGCGGAGCACTACGAGCGCTACCCCGAGGATGTGGAACGCGCGCGCCGGATCGCCCGGCACCTGAGCACCCGCGACGTCCGGCTGCCGGGCGGGGGCCTGCTCACCGTGCAGAACTTCCAGGTTCTCGGGCGGATGCTCGGCATCAGCACCGGCAGCCACACGCTGCACTACCTGCTCGAGGATGCGTTCGTGGGCGGCGAGCTGTCCGACGTGTTCCTGCGCGGGGCCGAGTCGCAGCTCACCTTCACCTCGGGCCCGCTGTACGCGGTGCTGCACGAGGCCTGCTACGCGCAGGGTCTCGCGACGAAATGGTCCGCACAGCGCGTCCGCTCCGAGTTCCCGGCGTTCGATCCGGCTGCGGCCCTCGACGGCGGCGCACCGCTGCTGTTCACCGGCGAGATGATCTACCCGTGGATGATCGACGCGGACCCGGTGCTGCAGCCGCTGCGCGGGGCCGCCGACCTGCTCGCCGACCGGGACACCTGGGCGATGCTGTACGACCCGGTCAGGCTGGGCGGGAACGCCGTCCCGGTGGCGGCGGCGGTCTATTTCGGCGACATGTACGTCGACCGGGACGACGCGCTGCGGACCGCGGTGGCGATACGGGGACTTCGGCCGTGGGTCACCAATGAGTATGAGCACGACGGCATACGGGCCCGCCGCGGGGCCGTGCTGGACCGCCTGATCGGGATGGTCCGCGGCGACGTCTGACCCGGTTGGCGAACAGGGGGCGCCTGCACGCTCGACCCGGCCCCCGTCAGCCGTCCAGGCCGAGGAGGCGGACGGCGTTCTCCTTGAGGATCTTGGGACGGATCTCCGGCTTGACGTCCAGCTTGCCGAAGTCGCGGAGCCACCGTTCCGGCGTCAGCAGCGGATAGTCGGTGCCGAACAGCACCTTGTCCTGCAGCAGCGAGTTCATCGCGCGGACCAGTTGCGGGGGGAAGTACTTCGGCGACCAGCCGGACAGGTCGATGTAGACGTTGGCCTTATGGGTGGCGATGGAGATCGCGGAGTCCTGCCACGGCACGGACGGATGCGCGAGAATCACCGTCAGCCCCGGGAAGTCCGCCGCGACGTCATCGATCAGCATGGGGTCCGAGAGCCGCAACTTGATGCCCCGGCCTCCCGGCAGCCCGGCCCCGATGCCCGTCTGGCCGGTGTGGAAGACCACCGGCACGCCCATCTCCTCGATCGCCGCGTACAGCGGGTATACGGCGGGATCGCTGGGCGCGAAGCCCTGCAGGCTGGGGTGGAACTTGAACCCGCGGACCCCGTGCCCGGCCACCAGCCGCCGCGCCCGGCGCACCGCCTCCTCCGGGACCAGCGGGTCCACGGACCCGAACGGGATCAGCACGTCGGCGTATCCGGCCGCCCGGTCGGCGATCTCCTCGCTGGACAGCGCCGGATGGCCGGAGGCCGTCGTCGCGTCCACGGTGAAGATGACGGCGGCCATCTGCCGTTCCCGGTAGAACGCGGCGATCTGCTCGACCGTCGGCGTGCGCTCGTCGCCCGTCCTGAAGTACTTAGCGGACGCGGCGAGCAGTTCGCCGTCCATCGAGTAGTGGCCGTGGCCGTCTCCCTCGACGTGCACGTGGACGTCGATCGCCGTCAGGGCTGCGGTCTCCATGCTGAGCTCCGTTCCGCCGCTCCAGATCACCTGCTGCCAGTGAACCTACGCCCTAGCATTGATTCACCGGCTGGCCTATGCGAAGGTCGGCGCTGTGGAAGACGGATTGCTGCCGGCCGGCGCCAGCGTCCGCGAGGGTGACCTGCTGTGGACGCCGGGCCCGGAACAGGTGGCCCGCGCGAACGTTACGGACTTCATGCGCTGGCTGGCTGCGGAGCGCGGGCTGACGTTCGGGGACTACCACGCCCTGTGGCAGTGGTCGGTCACCAACCTGGACGCCTTCTGGCCAGCGATCTGGGACTACTGCGGCATCGAGGCGTCCGAGCCGCCCACCGCGGTCCTCGGGCGCCGCACCATGCCGGGCGCCGAATGGTTCCCCGGCGCCCGGCTCAACTACGCCGAGCACATCCTGCGCCACGAACGGCACGCAGGGCCCGAAGAGGACGCGCTGCTGTTCGCGGGCGAGACCGTCCCGCTGCGGGGCATGCCCTGGCCGGCGTTCGCCGGCCAGGTACGGATCCTCGCGACGCGGCTGCGCGCCATGGGCGTCCGCCCCGGCGACCGCGTCGCCGCGTACCTGCCGAACA
>Ga0066790_10000961_pt1 | contig 11745 bp, 14 predicted proteins | sample OrgsoiDNA2013050_FD_70963 | JGI IMG/M metagenome (GOLD analysis project Ga0066790, IMG submission 70963) | Permafrost soil microbial communities from the Arctic, to analyse light accelerated degradation of dissolved organic matter (DOM) -... | ecosystem: Environmental > Terrestrial > Soil >...
CCAGATCGACCGCAGCCACCCGGTGGTGGTCGTCGCACCGCGTGGCGTCGGGGGCGAGGCGATGCGGCCGGTACTTCAGAAGCTCGACGAACGGATGGCAGACGTCTTGTTGCTCGGCGACCACGAGTTCCTCCCGCGCGCGTCCTCGCACTTCGCTCTGCCGAAGTCCCTAGGTGACGAGCTTCATCCGATCGTAGACATCATCCCACTGCAGTGGTTGGCGCTGGAGATCTCTGTGGCACGCGGGCTTGACCCGGATAACCCGCGCGGTCTGTCAAAGCACACCCAGACGATGTGAACAGTCGGTCGGCTTGTGCAAATCGTAGTCGCAATCATTCGTTGACCGACGTGCACGCGTTTCCGTCATGTGTGCGATGTCGGACCGAGCCGCAGTGAGTTCTTTCAGTACAACGTGACGCCGACTCATGGTCGTCCGATTGATGACGCGCACCTCCCGCATGTGCCAACCCCTGACTAGACGACAGGTTCAGATGTTCGACGGGCCGTCGGAATGGAAGCCTCGCCTTCGGGCGTTCGTTCCGCATGCGCGACTATTCGCTGGGGCCCGCATCCAGCTCTTCATCAGCCCTGCTTCGTGGAATCGGCTGGACATGACCTACGCCAGGGTGCTTCTCACCTTCGTTGACGGAACTCAGGTCAACGCGCGACTGGAACGACGCACGGATGGTTTGACAGTAACGCTGACGGTTGACGGATACCACCTGGCATCCGGGTCACCCCAGGGGCGCCGCACATGGTCGCTTGCCCGCCTAGCAGCCGACGAAAACGTCGAGTTTACCGTTCGCGCCCGCTGATAGCGGACGATACCGTGCTCGCGTCCGAGGCGACGGGCGCTGGGGCAAACTCACCAGGGTGATCGTCCCGTATGCACGACACCCTTGCATGTACATGCAGCAACGTCATGCAGGCCGCGCAGCCCTTGTCGTTGGCGCCTCAGCGGCGCTTGACTGAGCGCCGTTGACGCCCTCGCGTACCCGGCGGGTCTCTACTTTGGCGCGATACATCGCGGCGTCTGCGTCACGCAACATGTCCTCGGGGGACTGGTAGCAGCTGGTGCTGAGCGCGACTCCAATACTGGCAGCCACGGTGGCCTCCACGCCATCGATACGGAAAGGCATTGCGAGCCGTTCCTGCATCCGCGTCGCGACGGTCATGACTTCCATCGCGCCGACTAGTCCAAATAGAAGGATCGCGAACTCGTCTCCCCCGAAACGCGCCGCAATGTCGCCGCTCCGCAGGCTAGCCGCGATTCGCTCACCAGCGGCGACGAGCAATGCGTCGCCAACTGGGTGGCCGAATCGATCGTTCACGAGCTTGAATCCGTCAAGGTCGAGGAAGATCACCGCGAACAGGTCCGCGCTATCGCTACCTGGACTGCGTAGTGCGGATCCGAGGCGATCGACAAAAAGCACACGGTTCGGCAGGCCGGTCAACCCATCGTGGGTCGCGGCGTGCTGAAGTTTCGCCTGAAGCTGCTTTCGGTCGTCTATATCAGTGAGCGAACCGACCAACCGTGCGGGCACCCCTTCGCTGTCACGGGTAAGCAGAGCGCGACACAGGACCCATCGATAGGTGCCGTCGCGCGCACGGATGCGGTGGTCGATCTCCAGTTTCGTGGTGTCCCCGCCCAGATGGGCGTCGATTGCCGTCTTAAGTGCCGACATGTCGTCGGCGTGGACGCGCCCGAGCCACTCCTGCGGGCTGGTGCCGACGGACTCGTCGGTGTATTCCAGGACCTCCCGCCACCGCGGTGAGTAGTAGACGGTGTCGGTGTTGAGATCCCAATCCCATAGACCGCCACTCGCCGCCTCCGCCGCGAGCGCGTAACGTTCGGCGCTCCTCTGGACGGCTTCGCCAAGGTCACGCTCGCGTTCGAACGCGAGCGCGAGATTTACCCGCTGAGTCTCACCGGCGGCGACGCCCGCTTGCAGATCCAACGCGACGGTGAGCAAAGCCGCCCACTGGTTGATTCCTTCGCGTCCTGCAGCGACCTTGCTGTCGACTGGGCCGACCACACCGAGCAAACCCCAGTCGCTTGCGCCAACGCTTACGGGGAGCAACATCGCTATCTCGTCTGGATGCGCGTCGGCGGCGGCGATCAGGTCCAGCGGCGGGAAGGCGGACGCAGCCACGTTCCTCCAGGCATCCGTGCCTAGCCGCGGCGCCGAGTGCTCGGGAGATATGCGCTCGTATGCTCCGACGACTTCGAGTTCAGGATCGTCGTTGGATGGTCCGCGACCGCGCGTGGTGGCCCAAAGCCCGAGGCATCCAAACCGAATCGGGGTCCCGTCTAGCCAGCTAAGCGAACGCGGATCGTCCTCGTGGCTTCGGAGGAGCTTCATCGCTACGTCGTGGTGCGCACCGAGCGCGTCCTGGAGATGCGCACGCGCCTTGAACTCGTCAACGGAGTAAGTCCTTATTAGTCCGACCGTCAACTCGCGGACCATATTGACTATTGTGCTCGCCGCATCCAGGCCCCGTGCTTGCAGGGAAAGCACGAGATCTTGCTCGAATCGGTGGAGAGCGTCCAGGATGCCGTGAACGGTTTCCGCCCGAGGGCTGTGTTTGTAGAGGGCGTCGATCGCTCCCCGAGTGGCGGCTGCTGTCCACGGCGACAACCCGCTGGCCGTCTCATCTAATGCTGCGGCAATGTTAAGAGCTGCGAATCTGGCCGCTTCCCGAGCCGCGCCCGGATCGGTCTGAAACGCCAGGGCCGCAACAAGTGCGTCCTCCAGCCCGTGGTTCCGTCTCGACGAATCCTGAGCGCCGCGCGACCCCCCATGGGGCTTCGCGTTAAGTTCGCCGCAGCCGCACGACTGTCGCACGACCAGTGTGGTGGGAACCACGTAGGTATCGTCGGCGATTGGATGCCCTGCGAGCCTGTCCAATAGGAAGGTGGCGGCTTGCCGTCCGATTGCGGCGCAGTCTTGACGCACCGTGGAGAGTGCCGGGTTGCTGAAGGCCGCGGCGTCGTCGTCGTCGAACCCGATAACAGCCTGGTCGCGGGGGAGGGTGAGCCCGCTGGCTGAGAGCGCCCGCATGATTCCAATTGCGAGCGAATCGTCGCCCGCGATAACGGCGGTCGAGCGCAGGCCTTCGTCCACCATCCGGCGGCCCACCTCGGCCCCGTTCGCTTCATTATTGTTCGTGGTCGGATACACCAAAGCGGGGTCCGCTTCAATTCCCGCAGCGGCGAGCGCCGACAAGTAGGCAAGGTACCGGTCGCGGAAGTCGTCCCGGTCCATCAGGCCGGCAAAGGCGATCCGGCGATGTCCGTGCCCGATCAAATGACTGACCGCGTCCTGCACGCCGCCACGGTTGTCCGGCTGGACTCGGATGCCGGGGAAGTCGCCTTGCCGGCTGATCATGACGACAGGCTTCCCACTGCAGACGAGGGCGTCACGATAGCTTGCCGTGAGCGCGTCGATTATCACGATGCAGCCCGCGAGCTGATCCAAACTGGCGGCGTGGATGCGCGGAGAGGTCTGGGGCGTGGCCGATATTGCCTGGCCCGGATCCGACGTTTGAATCGCGAGCACTCGCGCGCCGGCCGGCTTAGCTACCTGCACGATTCCGCTAATCACGTCACCGAAGTACGGCCCACTTATGAAGGGCGAAAGGATCCCGATGACGGGCGGAGTCATCGCAGCTTCCCCACTGGGTAGGAGCCTGAGTGTTCGCTCACGATCGGGCATGGGGCCACGGTCGATCGCCCGCCCTATCGGCCGCAACGGGGGCGGCATGAGAACTATGCGCCCGCGAGGAGCGCAGCCGTTCAGAGCGACGGATCCGGCCTCCTTCGCAATCGTCTTCGTCGCGAGGGCGGTGTCGCAGTTCTGTCTTAAGAGGAGAACCCGGCCCGTGATGACCGGTGGGCTCCGATGATGGCTGGTGGTGTTTCTCGCAGGTCAGTGCCTCCTTCGTGTGTTGCGCTGTCCGCTAGCGGGCGCCCCGTGCTGAACGGTTTGCACGCATCTTGCACGCAAATAAACGAGGCAAGGCCAGTCGTTTCGGCACTGTCCTCGCAGGGGCCGATCGTAGTGCGAGTTGCACCGACCTATTGGAACACCACAGCCGCACGACTCCCCTGGGCGACCAGCATCAGTGACGGTCGCCATGTGCACTTAGGTCTGATCCGAAGTCGCGGCGCCGCTGTCATCTTCCGGGCGTTCACGCCGGGTCTGCATGAGTGGATCGAGGTACGCCTCGGCGGACCCATCGCCGACGACCGGCTGGATGCGCACCAGCATTCGTTGGAAGACAAGGTGCGCGAGGCGCCAGTTACGTCGCGCGGCGCGTGACCCAACTCCCGCTGGGACGTAGTTCCTCGCCGTCGTGACGTGCCCGGGCCCGCCCAGATCGAAACTACACGTCGGCGGGCACAGGATCAGCCCATCACTTATCGGGATTCCTCTACTTGCTGATCGGCGGCGAGGTTCTCGCTGGCATCTCGACCTGCATCTGCAACGAGGCCAAGAAACTCGGCGATGCGTTCGAGCTCGCTCACGCTGTACCCGGAGCAGATCCGGTTCATGAAGGTGAGCATCGGCGCGTAAAGACGCGTCAGCTCACCAGTCCTTAGGCGCAACGGTCGGACGAGGACCGCGCGCCGGTCGGAAGGGTCCCGTTCACGTACGACCCACTGGCCTCGTTCCAGTCGGTCGAGAACCCCCGTCATGGTCGCGGGATGCAGCCCAGCGCGGAACGCGAGATCCCGCGGGCTCAGTGGACCATGCCGCTCGATGAGATTGAGGCAGGCGTGGTCCACGTCTTTCAGGTCGAGGTTCCCAGCGACGTGTCGGTTGAAGAGGGTCAGTTGCAGCACCACTTCACGGACAGCGCGGGCCACCTCGCCGTGCAGCTGCCCTCGCCGCGGCGCCTTACCTGTATCTCGTGTGGGACTCATATGATATGAATACCGTACCATCTGCTACGGTGAGCGAAACTGGGAGCCTGTCGACAAGGAGTATCTCGTGAGGAGCGTTGCCCGCACCGCGTACCGCTACCTCGCTTTGTTGTTTCTCGTCGGCGTCATTGCTGAGTTCTTCCTCGCTGGACTGGGTGTCTTCCGTACGCAAGCGGCGGCGACCCAGGCGGGGACGACTTTGACCACGGCGGCTTTCACGCACAGCTTCGAATCCCACCTAGTGGTGGGCAACGCTGTTGGCGTGCTCAGCCTTGCGCTCGTCGGTTGCGCGCTTGCAGCTCGAATCGGACGAAGAGATCTGATCATCATTTTCGGATTGCTGCTCATCGTCTTGGTGCAGTCCGCGCTCGCCTACTCCGGTCCCTCCTGGGTGCGCGCATTGCATCCAGTGTTGGGACTAGTCGTCCTGGGTGCGGCAGGTCATGTTGCCTACCGTGCCTGGCGACCAAACAGCGGACGAACAAGCGAGGTCGCTTCTGGCTAAGCCGCGATCGAGATCGCAGCTGGGCCAAACTGTTCGCTCCGAAGGGCAGCCTCACCAAGCCGCAGCTCCGACTTCTCAATGAGCGTCTTGTGACCGGACCTGATCAGCGCGGAAAGGGCGCCCGTCGAGATGATCCACCGAGCGCGGCGGGACATCACTTGGCTCGTCGTCCACGAGCCGCGGACGTGGAGGGTCCGCGAGGCACTCCTAAGGAGGGTCTGTGTGTTACCCGGTCGGTGGCGTTTGAGTTGACCGCGCGTTACAGCGGATCGGTGCTGGAGGAGGCAGGATCGATTCCGGTTGTGTTCTCGAACTGGAACATCAAAGGCCCCGGCTGGCCGCTCCAAGACCACGGCGTCGTGGAGTTCTTACTGGCCATGCACCGATGAGATCGAACAGTGGCGCCTGCGCTGTTCACGTGAGCGACTCGAGGACCCCAAGGGGAGACCAGTCCCGATGACAACGACGGCGATTCACACCGAGGGCCTGTCCAAGCGCTACGGCGACGTGACGGTGCTGAACGACCTTGCCCTGGAGGTTCAAGCCGGTGAGGTGCTCGGCTATCTGGGACCAAACGGGGCCGGGAAGACGACAACCATCCGGCTGCTCCTCGGGTTGATCCGGCCGAGCGGCGGCCGGGCTGAGATCTTCGGGTTCGACTGCCACCGTCAGCCGGTTGAGGCCCATCGCCGGTTGGCCTACGTCGCCGGGGAAGCGAGTCTGTGGCCATCGTTGACGGGCGCGGAGACGCTGCATCTACTGGCGCGCGTCCAGGGCAGGGTTGATGACGCCTATCGCGATGAGCTGGTGACGCGTTTCGAGCTGGATCCGTCGAAGAAGGTACGGGCCTACTCCAAGGGCAACCGGCAGAAGCTGATCCTGATCGGCGCGTTGATGGCCCGGCCGGACCTGCTGGTACTGGACGAGCCGACCACCGGGCTGGACCCGTTGATGGAGCAGGCATTCCGACAGTGCATCCACGAGGCGAAGGACCGCGGCCAAACAGTGTTCCTGTCCTCCCACATCCTCAGTGAGGTCGAAGCTTTGTGCGATCGGGTGGGAATCCTGCGCGCAGGGAAGCTGGTCGAGATGGGCACCCTCGCCGAGATGCGCCACCTGTCCTCCCTCACGATCGAGGCGACGTTCGACGGACCGGCGCCAGATCTGACGCAAGTTCCGGGCGTGAGCGCGGTCCACATCGACGGCCGTGTAATGCGCTGCCAGGTCATGGGAACCGTGGAGCCGCTGCTGAAGGTATTGGCTGCGGCCGGTGTCCATGGGTTGTTGAGCCGCGAGCCGTCGCTTGAGGAGCTGTTTCTTTCCCACTACGGGGTCAGCGACGACACCGAAAGCGTGCAAACCAATGCCGGCTGACCTCGGGTTGCGGGCACCCGTTGCCGCGGTGCGCGGTTCGGGCGCGGTCGTGGCTCAGCTGACGGCTCGCAAAGCAGCACGTTCGGCGCTGGTGTGGGGCTGTGTGTTTGGTGTGTACGTGGCGTCCTCGGCGCTGGGCTACGCGGCGTCCTACAAGACAGCGGTCCAGCGCGCACAGTTGGTCGCAACGTTCGGAACCAACGTCGGCGTCAACGCGCTGTTCGGGCCAGCGCATCAAATCGGTACTGTCGCCGGGTTTACCGCCTGGCGCAGCCTCGGCGTGCTCAGCATTGTCGGCGGTGTGTGGGGGGTGCTCGCCGGGACCCGGCTGTTGCGCGGGGAAGAAGACGCAGGACGGTGGGAGCTGCTGCTGGTCGGCCACACCACCCGCGCGGGCGGCACCGCGAAGGCACTTTCCGGGTTAGGCGCCGGCTTACTGACCCTATGGGGGCTGACTGCCGTCATCGCAGTCGCCGTGGGCCGCGCCCACACCGTGAACATCGCAGTCGGCCCGGCGCTCTTCCTGGCGCTTGCGCTGGTATCCAGTGCGGGAATCTTCCTCACAGCAGGGGCGCTTGCCAGCCAGTTGGCGCCCACTCGCCGCCAGGCCGCCGGTTACGCCGCCGGTGCGCTTGGGGTGTCCTTCGCGTTGCGGATGACCGCCGACTCCGGCACAGGCCTGGGCTGGCTGCGTTGGATCTCCCCGCTGGGATGGGTCGAGGAACTGCGCCCACTCACCTCCCCCCGTCCGCTGATGTTGCTCCCCATTGCCGCACTCGTCGCGGCGATGGCCGGTCTGGCGGTCCACCTCGCCGGGTCACGCGACCTCAGCGGCAGCGTGATCGCCGACCGATCCAGCGCCCGCCCGCACACCAGGCTGCTGTCCGGGCCGACCGGGCTGGCGCTTCGGCTCACCCGCGGCGTCCTCACCGCCTGGGGAGTCTCCATCGCGCTGCTGGGTTTGATGATGGGGCTGATCGCCAAGTCTGTTGGCAGCGCATTATCGGCGGACGCCGGGGACCGCGTCACATTCGCCAGAATGGGCTTCCGGGGCTCCGGAGCGGAGCAATACCTCGCGATCACGTTCCTGATCATCGCCTTGCTGGTCGCGCTGGTCGCCGCCGGTCAGATCGGTGCCGCTCGTAGCGAGGAAGCCGACGGCCGGGTCGATCACCTACTGGTTCGCCCGGTGTCTCGTTACGGCTGGCTCGCCGGCCGACTCGCCGTCGCGACCGGGTGCCTGATCGCCGCCGCGCTCATCGCCGGCGTGTCGAGCTGGCTAGGTGCCGCCAGCCAACACAGCGGCGTGGGACTGGCAACATTGCTCAACGCAGGGCTCAACGTCATCCCGCCAGCCATCTTCGTACTCGGTGTCGGTGCGCTGACTTTCGGCGTATCGCCGCGAGCGGTCACATCAGTGACCTACGGGCTGCTCGCCTGGTCGTTCCTGGTCGACATCATCGGCGGGGTGATCAACACCTCCCACTGGGTCTTAGACACCTCACTGTTCCACCAGATGACGGCTGCACCCGCGATCAACCCGAACTGGACCATCGGCGCGACCCTCATCACACTCGGCGTTGCCGCCGCCACAGCCGGCGCCGTCACCTTCCGCTACCGCGACCTCGCCGGCCAATGACCGGACGTCTTAACTGGTGGTCACTCGACAAAGATGGTGCCGTCAAGGAGGCAGCGCCGGGCGCTTGGTTCTTTGTCCGCGACTCGGCGCAGCCTGCCGTCCCGATGACCGACCTCGGTCACTGCTCACACGGCCCACGAGAACGGCAGGATCCGCGCGCTGGGCCAAGTTGCCTCAACTGCTCCCGCTCAATGACCGACCGAGCCGGCCGACCCCATCACACGAGGTGAGCCAGCAGCGCCTCCACGGTTGGCCGCCACGCGTGCTGTGAGGGCGCCGCGTAGCCGACCACCAGCCCGGCGGATCGATCAGGTGGCCCATATCGCGCGAGCCCGTTGACGGCGACGCCGGCCGCGGCGAGGCGTGCCACGAGACGCCGCTCACGGGTCGGCGACGACAGTGGGACCAGGGTGTGCAACCCCGCCTGCATGACGTCGGCCGGCGACGGTACCAGCCGGAGCACTGACATCCCTGCGTTCAGCTCGTCTCGACGCCGTCGGTACTGTGCGCGAGCACGGCGGATATGCCGGTCGTAGTCCCCGGACGCGATTAGCTCCGCCAGCGCGAGTTGATCGAGCGCCGAGGAGTGCCGATCGGCCAAGCGCTTTTCTTCAACGACCGCCGCCAGCAGATACCGCGGAACGACCAGCCAGCCGAGCCGGATGCCTGGGGCGAGAGTCTTGCTCACGCTTCCGGCGTAAACGACCCGCTCCGGAGCGAGCCCTTGGATGGCCCCAACCGGCTGCCGGTCGTAACGGAACTCGGCGTCGTAGTCGTCCTCAACAATCACGGCGCTCCGACGCCGCGCCCAGTCCACGAGCGCGCCGCGCCGGGCCGGGGATAACGCAACGCCCATCGGGAACTGGTGAGCCGGGGTTAGGACCACGCCGCCGACGCCGAGCAGGTCGAGCTCCTCGATGCGGGCGCCGTGGCGGTCGACACCCAGCGGCACCGGCTGCACGCCGTGATGACCGAATGCTTCGGCGACTTCGGGCAGGCCCGGAGCTTCCACCGCGACCGACGTAACCCCTCGTCGGCTCAGTGCGCTCGCGACCAGCGCGACGCCCTGTCGATATCCCGAGCAGAGCACCACGCAGTCCGGGTCGGCCTCGACGCCGCGCACACGCGCGAGGTACTCGGCCAAGACGGCTCGCGCCCTCGGCGCACCCTGGGAGTCGGTGTAACCCAGTGCGCTTGCGTAGTCGCCGGCGAGAACGCGACGCAGGGCTGCGAACCAGTCGGCCTGGGGAAAGAGGTCGAGGTTGGGTCGGCCCGGTCGAAGGTCGTACCGGACCGGCACGGGCAGGCGGCGGCCCGCTGCCCCGCGGAGCATCGGATCGCGGCTGGCTTCGTGCCGCGGCGCGACGAATGTGCCGGCACTCCGCCGGCTCATCAGGTAGCCCTCGGCGACGAGCTGGGTGTAGACCTCGGCGACGGTGTTGCGCGCCACGCCAAGATCTACCGCGAGCCCGCGCGACGACGGGAGTCGCGTCCCAGGAACGAGTCGGCCACCTCGCACGGCCGCCCGCAGGGCCCGTTCGAGGGACCCCCGAACCCCGAATCGCGGGTCGAGATCGAGATGCAAATCGCGCGACATAGTTGGCCCATCATTTCAGAGTCTTGTTGGCCGTCGAGTTAGGCCAAAGAACTTCTAGCGTTGCGACACCCGCTACCACCAAAGGACACGAATGAAAAACACACCGTCTAGCGTTCACTTCGTCGACGTCGAACCCGACGATCCGCGGCTGATGAACGATGTCCTGCCGGTCCTCGCCGAACTCCGGCCGCACCTCACTGAGGACTCGCTTCGCGCGATCTACGCTGAGGGTCGACCCCAGGGCCTGCGCTTCACCGGCGCCTACCGCGATGCCCGTTGCGTGGGCGTGGCCGGTTGGCGCATCGTCGCCAACACCCACTCGTACCGCAAGCTGACCATCGACGATCTTGTCACCGCGCCGAGCGCACGATCTAGCGGCGTGGGCAACGCTTTGCTCGCTGAACTGAGGGATAAGGCGCGCGCCGCGCACTGTCATACGATCGATCTCGACTCGGCCACCCATCGCACCGACGCGCACCGGTTCTACATGCGGGAGCGACTCACTATCGGCGCATTCCACTTCGCCGTCGACTTGCCAGAAGACGGCACCTTTGAATATGAGGAGCGAGACCGTGGTTGAGCTGTCTCCCTCTGGGACGTCGACGTACCGGCGGCTGCTGCATCTGTCCGACCCGCACCTGACTACGTCGGGCATCGATAAAGACGGCGTGAATGCGAGCGTTTCACTGCAACAGATGCTGAACGATGTCGGTCATCTGCTACCGGTCGATGCCGTTATCGTCAGCGGCGACATTACCGACGACGGATCGATAGGCGGCTATCGCCAGGCACTCGAACTCGTTACCGGATTTGCGATGGCGCACGGCATCCCCTCCGTATTCAGTGCAGGAAATCATGACCAGCGCCAGAACTTCATCGAAGTACTCGGCTCGGGACATCGCGGCGCGGACGGATCCGATAACGGCACGGCCATGCCGTCCACCGATGAGCGAGCAGCTTTCAGTGATCTGAATGGACTCCGGGTCATTACCGTGGACAGCTTGGTGCCGGGCCACGCTCACGGCCATATCAGCAAAGAACAGCTCGCTTGGTTGCGCAATGTGTTGGCGACGCTCGCAAATTCTCGTACCGTACTAGTGCTGCATCATCCGCCAATCAGCGTGCCTCGCCACCCCATGCGCAAGATGATGCTGGACAACCCCGACGATCTGGCCGACGTGATCGCTGGTACGGACGTATGTGCTGTGATCAGCGGCCACCTGCATCACCAGCTGGCCGGATCACTAGCTGGTATACCGGTTTGGGTGACACCCGGGATCGTGACTCGCATCGATACCGCGAGCCCGCCCACGCTGATCCGAGGCGTCCTCGGCGCGGCGGCTACGATTATCGACCTCGTCGACGGATCACCCATTTTTCGAATAATTCAGGCCCGCGACCCCCGATCCGGTGAGCAGGTCTACCTTTGCGACGCGCTATCCGGAGAAGCAGTCGAATCGGAGGACATCACATTTGAAGGAGCGCCCTAGCGCCTGATTCAATAAGTACGACGCTGAGGGTTGCTTGCACGCGTGCGAGGTGGCTGCGTGGTGCGGTGCCCAGCAGGACCGGGGCAAGGTGGCTGACGAACACGCCAGCACCTATCCCCATCGTCACGGCGCCGACCGCAGCCAGTTCGGGATTTTGAGCGAGCGCCAGAATCGCGTGGCCCCGCTGCGGTGATGAGCAAACCGCCAAGAGCG
>Ga0066790_10000962_pt1 | contig 11737 bp, 10 predicted proteins | sample OrgsoiDNA2013050_FD_70963 | JGI IMG/M metagenome (GOLD analysis project Ga0066790, IMG submission 70963) | Permafrost soil microbial communities from the Arctic, to analyse light accelerated degradation of dissolved organic matter (DOM) -... | ecosystem: Environmental > Terrestrial > Soil >...
TGGGGGATCGACATTTGCTTGATTGGATCCTTCAGCAAAATGAGGAAATAAGGCAGTAGCACAACCCCAATTCCGATTGCCGAAAGAACTCCGAACAATGCGATCCTCCTGATCCGTTCGGAAACTGATCCTTCAGGATACGCGCCGCGATAATCCGATAAGGCGAGCCAAATCACGGGACCGGCAAAGAAGATGACTCCAAAAAACAGCGTTGCATGATGCGCTGCGGCCGCACTCAGGGAAGTGAAAAGCCCCAAGAGTAAGTCCTTGAAATCTCCGCGAACGGCGTAACGATACAGATACGGGAGAGACAGCAGGAACAGCGTTGTGGCCGAGGTCGTGCCAATCTGTCCATCCTGATAAACCAGAAGGCAAAGTGAACCGAGAAAAATCGAACAGAATGCGGCGTAACTGGCGGCCCGATCCGACGTCCATAGCTGAGCGAATCGATAGACTCCCACTGGCAATAGCAGAATGACGAGTCCCTGGACCACCATGAAGGCGTTTGTGAGCCCGATCAGGTAAGAGAGGATCGCCGTCCACTGATGCGTGAGTGGAGGGTAAGTGGTTTGCGAGAACCCCGCGAAAGCCTGTTCGTTCCAGGGATCAAACCAATGGTGCACATAGTGCGAGGCCATCGACATGTGGAAGTTGGCGTCGAAGCTGTTGGCTGGGAGCTGGATCATGAGCAGGGGCCCATGAAAGGCCAAGGCGCACAGAACGATCAGCCATAGCGGAATTGCGCGGCCCAGCGACGACGAAGTAGCAGTAGCCATTTCCGATGAGGATCTTTAAATTGCCGCTGTTCTGATGCGGCCAGGGATCAGGCGGTTGGTGGACATTAAGCCCAGGGAAATCCATAAATCGCTTATCGTGAAGAACCACCCGCCAGCGTCGGCGCCGGCGCCACGGCCTTCAACTGCTCCAGCGACATCAATACACTCTGCCAGCGAACCGCGTCTTTCTTGGTGTCGATCGCAGCCGAGGGGTCGGAATAAAATTGCAGAATGTTGTCGCGCAGCTCCGGTGATGTCAGATCAAACTTCCGCTCTGCCAATTGAGTCAGCAACTTTGCGTAGGCATCGTCTGTGAGAGAGTATTCCGCCGCCTTGGTCGCCTGCCCACTATCGAGATCGAAGTTGGGAAGCACAAGTTTGTCGTTCCGCACTTCTTCGAGGAAGGCACGGTACTGATCGACCGTCATGTTGATGCTTTTGAAATACAGGTCTTCGGTTTGCGGAGTAGGACTCTTGAACGCTAACCCTTTGAACGGACCCACCCTGGGCATGTATCGCAGGAGGGTTGACAAGATGCGAGTACCAATCCCCGGCTTCTTATAGTCCTTCCCCCATTGCTTCTCGTAATCGGAGCGCGAGAGCCGGTACAGGAACTTTCGTTTTGCGAAGTCCGGCGTTTCGCGCATCAGTTCCTTCTTGTGCGTTTGCAGCGCTACCTGGGTCATCTCTGGAATCATTCGGCTAACCGCGAACCGGTACGAACCCACCGCTATATCCTCGTGAGTCAGCACGTTTTTTAACTGCACTCCATAGACGACGGGAAAGACGCGTTCCAGCAGAGCCTTAGATACTTGGAATCCGATGAAGTCGTGGTACTGCTGCGAGGCGTATCGATTTTTCGCGACCTGCACCGTGTCGAATCCGAACTCGGTTTTCAAGTGAGCCGTCTTGTCCTGGGCGTAGCGAACTGAGTTGCCATATTTTGCGCGCAGCTTGGGATACTCCATCGCGACGGCATGGTTGACGGCAGGATGCCCCGCGATATCAGAGGTGTAGTGCGACAGCGCGCCCAGGGCAAAGGCGTACTCGTCAAAGTCCTGGCTTTCGAGCAGGAGTTCGCGGACAAAGTCTCCGCTGCGGACGTAGTGCACCAGGTCGCTGAATTCCTTACTGCCAAACGGGTAGTAGCCGAGATCCTGGATGACCGCGCCTCCGTAGGCGTACGCATGGGCCTCGGTGATCTGCTCCTCCGACAGCCCCGGATACCGTTTCAGCAGCAGGGGGCGGATCTCGTCGGTCCAGAGCAGGTCTACGATTTCTTCATGGGTCAGAACCGAGTAGGCGAACGAACTGCCGCTGCCCATAAGAATGGAGAGAAAAAGCGCCGCCGCGCGAACGAAAAGCAGGCGCCAACTTCTGGATATGGCGCCTGCCGACGTTGCCCCCTTGCGCATGGCTCAAATCCTGCCGAGGACCAGGAGAATGACAACCACGAAAAGGACCAATCCGACTCCACCGGTTGGGGCGTAACCCCAATTCCGACTATGCGACCACCGCGGTAGCGCTCCAAGAAGCGCCAGAATCAAGATCACGATCAATATCGTTCCAAGCATATTTTGTTCCTTTCTTAAGGTGCAGCCTCGCTCGAGGCTGCACCAATTCGGCTCGAAAAATGCACTTGCTTCTAGCGCAAGCTTCCCGTCGTGGCGTTCGCCGGGTGGCCGATGGCATCACCGGAAACAAGAAGTTCAACTCTCCGGTTCTGCTGCCGACCTGAGGAGTTACCGTTGGAAGCTACCGGCAGACTATTGCCGAAACCTCTGGACGAAACTGAATTCGTCGATACTCCTTGTTGCACAAGGTAATCGCGCACCGATCCGGCACGATTCTCCGACAGGGTTTGGTTCATGGCATCGCCGCCAACGTTGTCTGTGTAGCCACCGACTTCAATGTTGAGTCCAGGATAGGCGAGCAGAATGCCGGCAACTTTTGCCAGCTTCTCGCGTGCTCCGGGCTTCAACGAAAACCTCCCGGTGTCAAATAGCACATCGGACATGCTGACGATGAGGCCGCGCGCGCTATCCCGAGTCTGCAGTATAGAGTTCAGTTGCTCGGACAACTTGGCGCGCATCGCCGCCTTGTCCGTTTCCGCCTGTTGCGCATTGAGTTGCGCCTGCTGGGCCGCCAAACGGGATTGTTCCGCATCCGCCTGGGCCGCCGAGAGTGCATTGGCTGACGTAGCCTGGCTGTTCGCCATGTCTGACTGGGCTTTCGCGGTCGCGGCTTGCGCGTCGGCAGCGTCGTTGCGTGCCCTTGCCGCATCAGACTCCGCCTGAGCCTTGGCAACTCGAGCATTCAAAGTATCGGATTCCGCCTGAGCCCTTGCTGCTTGAGCTCTCACCGCGTCGGACTCCGCCTGTTCCTTCCGCCGGGTCGCCTCATCGGCCTGCCCCTGCGTTCTCGCCTGGGCGTCAGCTGAATCCTGACGTTCATTGGCTAGTCGGACGTCGTCCATCTTCTTGACTGCGATGGCACGCGCATCTTCCGCCGTCTGAACCGCCTCGCGCGAGATCGCGATTAGCGGCTTTCTGTCGATATGTTTGTTCGTGGCTTCACTATCGGCGTTGTTCATCAACTGGACAGCATGCTGGTAGCTGCCGCTGGCATACTGCTCGGCTCCCTCGGATTGAGCAATGCGCAAAGCATTTCGCGCCTCGAAGAATTCCAGTGGCAACTTGGCATTCAAGACCACGGGATCGAACTTGTAGCCGGTGGGAATGTATCCGCCACGTTCCATCAGTTCATATTTTGCGTTCACTGCTTCGGTAGTCCCCTTGGTATCCTCGCGAACCAGATTCTCAAGCACGACGACATTGCTGGGCTGCCGGACCGCATAGTACGGTTCCGCGGTGACAATCAGAGCGAATGCCTGAAGATCGGTGGTTACGTTCAGCTTGCTGCGATGATTGCCGCCAAGCAGCACTTCGCCCAGATTCACGGCTCGTCCTTCGGGCGAAATCGCCCACAGAACGTACGTCAAATATTCGTTGCCGAACGCCGTAGGCTTTTGCAGACCGCCAAATTCCGCCGCGATCGCAATGGATCCGCGCTTGCTGTTTACTTCGGCTACACCATTTGCGGACGGCATCAGATCGGTGCCCGCAAAGTCCAGCTTCGAAGATCCGCTGCGATGCTGGTAGTTGACCGCTTGCACACTGCGGCTGATGACGGTAACGCGAAACGTTGGAGTCGAACTCATGGGCTCGACTTGCAGGGTTGTTTGAGAAGCCATCTGACCAACGGCGGGCAGACTCAACGCGACGGCGGCGGCGAACAATAACTTTATCTTCACTGGAATAGCCTTCTGGCAGTTGTCTGCCTTGTTCCTGTATGTTGATTTCGGCCTGGGATTGTCACAGCTCAATGGGCCGGACCTCACCCTTTTCCAACGTGGATATTGGAGATGGAATGAAACAGTCCAAAAATATTCAATAGCCACAGAACCACGGCAATGACCACGACGCCGTTCAAGATTGACTTGATAGAGCCCTGCATGGGGATGAAGCGATTCACCAGCCACAGCAGGACACCTACCACGATGAGAACTTCCAGGAGTTGAATTAAAGGCATGATCTTTGACCTTCCTTGTTTCGCGGGCTAACCTCTCTCATCCGCCTTGAGGGGTTGCCCCTATTTCGATGTTCGACGGTCTTTAGGGTCGAAACGTGGTACCGCCAAGGTTTGGCGGCAGACACTACGGAGTTAAGAGTGCTGATTCGCTGGATGCTGCCGCTTTGTGTGACCCGGTCAGGGCACGACCAAAGCGACCTAAAGCTGAGAGCTGCGATTCAGCCTCGCGGCTCCGTCGACCCACTCAGCGATAATTGAGCATGACAGATGTGAGCTGGTCCGTCTGAGCAAGATAGCTCACATGCGGGCCTAAGACCGCAACACTGCGGCGCAAGGGGGGCACACACTGATGCCTCCGCGGGCCGGCACTTCTCGCGGAGCGTTCTTCCTCTAAGCCGAGAGGTTCATCAATCTTGCGCTCGCTGGCGGCGCTCGCAACTTCCATTCGTATCGAGCCACTCGAGTAACGAGCGCACGCTGGCCCGAGCCAAGGCAATCGCGCAATCCGCGGCCCCGTAATAGATGTTCAGAGTGTCGCCATCAGCGTCCATCGTGTACCCGCACGGAAATACGACGTCGTCCACGTCGCCGTGGCGCTCATACTCCGCTTCCGGCCCGAAGATCCACGAATCTCCTCGCACCAGACACTTCTCCGGATTCTCGAGGTCGAACAGCGCCAACCCCAGCCGATAAAGACAGCCTGAGGGTGTATGCCGTACTCCGTGGTAGAACACCAGCCATCCTCTGGAAGTCTCGATGGGTGGTGGCGACAAACCAATCTTGTTCGCATCCCACCAGGCGCCACGGCGAGCTTCCAGCATGAGTCGGTGACGGCCCCAATAGCGCAGGTCCGGAGAATAGGAAATCCACATGTGCGACCCGAGCGTTGTCATGGGGCGATGAATCAGCGCCCAGCATCCGTCGATTCTTCGAGGCAGAAGGGCGGAGTCCTTGTCGTCCGGCGGCATAATGACGCCGTATCGTTCGAAGCTTCGGAAGTCTTTGGTCAGGGCCAGCGACACGCCGGGGCCGCCGCGCGCATAGGAGGTGTAAGTCACGACGTATTGCTGCAGTTCCGGGACGAACGTGATGCGTGGGTCTTCGATGCCCCAGATCTCCTCCGGGTAGTCCTTGGAGTTGGGCATGAGTGTTGGCTCGCTGTCGATTTGCCATCCATCCACGCCGTTTTGAGAGCGAGCGGCCGAAAGATGAGACAATCCGCGTCGATCTTCCACGCGGCAAAGCAATAGCGTCGTACCATCTGCAAGTCGAGTCGCGCCCGCGTTGAAGACACTGTTAATCGGGTATGGCCAGTCCTTACTTGTCAGGATCGGATTCGTGGGATGGCGGAGGAGTAACGGCTCGAAACGAGTACTCAGCGGGCTCATAAGTTTTTGTGAAGAGGTAGTCACGGCTGGATTTCCTTTTTTTCAGACTCTTGCAGCGATCGCATTTCAAGGAGCGCCATCAAGAACGACAGGGTAGATTCTGCTCCCTGGTTTTCATTGGCGCGGTCGGGATGCAGGCCGTCCCGGCAACCGCCGGTCGCGGAATCATAAAGAGGCAATTGCAGATCGTTATCTCCGAGGAACCAATTGAAGGCAGACCATGCTTCGCCGCGCCAGCGGCCGTCACCAGTCATGCGGTACGCCTGCAGGCACGCAGAAACCGCACCGGCTGCTTCGATCGGCTGTTGATCAAAACGGGCCTTCTCGCCACCCTGATGATAGAAGCCTTGCGAACCGATCGGCGTAAAGTGGCTATTGATTTCGCAATGTTGCGCTCTTAACAGCCAATCCAGCGATTCGAGGCCTGCGGAAACCATGCGGTCATCCTGGCAGGCAGCACCCACGAGCAGCAGGGCTTCGGGTAATCTTGCGTTTCCGTAGGCCAGAACATTTTCGAACCATTTCCACTCCGGCCTTCGGATGGCCTCATACATTTCGAGCAGTCGCCCGCTCAGGGCTGATCGCACTCTCTCCGCGTCGCGATCTCCCGGATACGAAGTGAGGTATTCCTGAATACCAATCAGGGCGTAACCCCAGGCGCGCGGGCTACTGAATTCCAGCACTGCGGGCACAGAAAACTCGAACAAACGCCCAGCCGCGCCCCTCAGTCCCTCATCTTGGGATCGGCCCAACACCGTCCCCAGCCCCCACAGTGCGCGTCCATGAGAGTCTTCGGAGCCCACGGGTTCGTTCCACCGGCGATCGTAGCGGAGAAAGTTCTTGAATCTGCCCTTCGCGGGGTTGAACGCATGCTCCAAGAAGGACAGATAGAGCCCCGAGGAATCTGAAATAGATGACTCGGGTTGCCCAATCTGATCCTTCTGCACAGAATCTTTTCCCAGATGCTTCAGCATCACGGAAAAAACAAGAGCGCGGGCATTGTCATCGGTGGTGTATCCCTCTCCGCGGTTCGGGATCGTGAAGATCGCGTGCTGCAGCATGCCTGTGTCGTCAGTCATCCGTTTCAAGTGATTCAGTTTCAATTCAGGCAACTGGTCCAGCGACTTGGCAGTCATCCGGGCAGAGTACTGCACTTTAGGATTCTCCATGCGGTCGCTGCGGACCCTGGCGAAACTTTCCATGTAGCCCTGTGCCACTCGTTTCCAGACCATTTCCCGCGCAAAGAGATAAGCGCGTTTGCGCATGGCATGGCGTATTGCGGGAGTGTCGAGGAGTTCGATTGTCTTTTGCGCGACAGCCTCGTGATTTTGGAAGGGGACCAACGCGCCTCTGCGGTCGTCCAACAACTCGATCGCATGCCAGTATGGAGTAGAGATGATCGCCTTGCCCGCCCCCAGTGCATAGGCAAGCGTTCCGGAAACGACCTGTGCCTCATGGCGGTAGGGAGTGATGTAAATGTCTGCCGCGCCAATGAGTTCGAGCATTTCCTCGGGAGTGACGAAGCGATTGTGGAAGATCACCTGCGACTCCACTCCCATGTCCTTCGCCAGAGCCTGCAGGTACGCGCGGTACTGATCTCCCTCTCGACGGAGCACGTGTGGATGGGTCGCGCCGGCGACGATATAAACAACATGCCGGTGCTTGGACAGAATTTGCGGCAGCGCCTGAATCACGTTTTCGATCCCCTTGTTCGGCGACAGCAGACCGAACGTAAGCAGAACCGCTTTTCCTTCCACGCCGAAGCGGTCTTTATAGAAATTAGGATCTAGAAACGGCAGATCGGGAACGCCGTGCGGCACCATATCGATCTTACTGCCCGGCACCTTGAAGATTTCCTGCAGGAACTGAGACGAGAGCTGGCTCATGACAATGAGGCGGTCGGACAACTCTGCGATCTCTTCCATGACCGTTAGCTGGTTGACATCGGGCTCTCGCAGAACCGTGTGCAAGGTCGTCACGACGGGCATCTTCAGACCGCGCAGCAGATGCAAAATATGGCTTCCGGCCGGGCCGCCGAAAATTCCGTACTCGTGCTGCAGACACACCATGTCGATATTGTTGAAGTTCAGAAATTCAGCGGCTTCTTGATACGACCTCACGTCGTCCTGGGCGAGCGACCATCGTACCCGGGCGGGATAGTCGTAGCCTTCTTCGGTGTCGTTGACCGGAAGCGCTAATAGCCGAGCACTCCCGTACTCTGCTGAGATGGCGCTGCACAGGTCGGTGGTGAAAGTGGCGATCCCACAATGCCGCGGAAGATAATTCCCGATCACCGCGATTCGACTGGGCAGGGATCGCTTCGACTGCAATCGGGGACGAGACGCTATAGCACCATCTTGCACCAGTGGCCGCGGGCCGAGCACTTCGAGGAGAGCCTTGGGTGATAGCACCGTGTTTGGTAGCGACATTGCGGTCCTGGCTGCGGTGAAAAACGGTGCTGCAACCAGGGCCAATTGCCGGGTTGGACCGAGAACATCACCAGCGCTGAGTTTGAATTTGTCCCTAGGTCAGTATTCACCGAAAATGGGTTGCGGACTGGTCACTATTGACCATCTTGTTAGCGGGCAACCGTGCATTGTTTAGGGATGAACGCCAAACAGAAGCTGGCCCTGACGGTTCGTTGCCCCACCTGTGGTGCAAAACCGGGAGAGCAATGCGAGCTCAGTACTGGCCTGCCCCGCACAGAACCGCATCGGGACCGGCGCTTAGCGGGCTCGGAAAAGTAGAAGAGATCCAAGGATCTCAGGCCAGCACGGGTTCGGCGAGAGCTGCGCCGACACGATCGGAGATTTCGTGAATCAACTCGGCAGCGGTAGCACTTTCTTGGGGACCACCGCAATAGATTCGTATCGATTGCCGATGCCCTTCTGAGACCGGAGGCAAGACAGAATTGATCAAAAGTGATCACTCTTGCGTAAGCCGACTCGGTACGCTAGAGTACAGCCAATACCGAGGTTGGACGCGTTTTGAGGAATTACGCCATCCTTTGAGGGGCGATTCTTAAAGGAGATGCACCCTACCGTGGCGGCCAAGAAAAACGGACGATTCGATTCCGATACTTTCCTCGCAACCATCAGCGACGGTAGGAAGGTCCTGACTGTTCCGAAAAAACAAATGATATTCGCGCAGGGAGACAGCGCGGACGCCGTCTTTTACGTCCAAAAGGGCAGAGTGCGGCTTACCGTCGTGTCTAAAATCGGCAAGGAAGCGACGATCGGGATCGTAAGCGAAGGGAATTTTTTCGGCGAAGGTTCACTGGCAGGCCAGCTTCTCCGCATGGGCTCGGCCGTCGCAATGAGCGATTGCGAGATCCTTCGGGTGGACAAGAAGACGATGATGGAAGCACTTCACCGCGAGCCCGCGTTTTCTGAAATGTTCGTAGCCTACTTGCTGGAGCGGAACATCCGCTACGAAGAAGATCTGGTCGATCAACTATTCAACTCCAGCGAGAAACGACTGGCCCGCGTCCTGCTACTACTCGCTCATTTTGGTAAGGAAGGCATTCCGGAAACCGTGGTGCCCAAGATCAGCCAGGAAACTCTGGCCGAGATGGTTGGGACTACGCGTTCGCGGGTCAGCTTCTTCATGAACCGCTTCAGAAAACTGGGATTCATTCACTACGCCGGAGGCACGGATGGCGCTCTGCAGGTCCATAGTTCCCTACTGAACGTCGTGCTCCACGACTAGAGTCGTCCGGCAAGAAAAAGGGCACCCTTAAAATTCAGGATGCCCAGAGTGTTCACTCGCGATCTGCTACTGCTCTGTTACTGCGGCTTCTCGTCCTGTTTCGGCTTTTCTTCCTGAGACTTCCTCTGTTCCGGCTTGACGGGCGCCGGTTGCGGGCGCTGTGGTTGTTGCGCTGCGGGCCGTGGTTCCGACGGAGGAGCCGGGCGTTCGGGCTGCGCGCGCTCACTCGGAGGCGGAGTCAGCGGCCGCTGAGCAGGCTCATTCCGGTTGGGCTCCGGCCGATTGTTTTGCTGGGCCGCCGGCGAACGATTTGGCTCCGGTTGTCGATCCGGCTGGGCAGTGGGAGGGCGATTTGGCTCCGGCTTATTTGGCTCCGGCTGGTTCGGTCGTGCCGATGGCGCACGGTTCGACTCCGGCTGATTGTTCGGCGTAGGCCGATCCGAGCGAGCAGCGTTGTTCTCTGGACGCGCGGCCGGTGCATTGGCCGGTGGCTGAACCGCGGCACGATTCACTGGAGCGTTATAAGGCGTTCCCGTTTGTTTCGCGTGTACAACGGCGTGGTCGCTGAATGCCCCCGGCTTGGGAGTAGCAGCGACTGCCGGCGTACCGTGGTTCAAGGACGCCCGTTGCTCTGGGTTCGTGCGGGCGGCTTGTGCATGTTGCGCCTGGGCGGCAACCGGCGCGATATGTCTCTCGTGTGCCACAGACTCTTGCTGAGGGGTAGGACGCGCGCTGATTCCGCCGTTGCCACCGTTGTAGCTGACGCGGTTTGTGGTGTTGTTGATGATCGTCGTGTTGTAGACGTTGTGAATATTGGTGACGTTTACGTTGCTCACCGAACGGTTGTAGAAAAACTGTCCGTTCTGCCAACGTCCACCTTGATAGCCCTCACCGTAGTATCCGTAGCCGTAACTAACACCGCCATAGAACCCCACCTGCTGGCCCCAGTAGCCGTCGTAGAAGACATATCCGTTGCCGCCCCAGCCCCAGTAGGCAGGAGTCCAGAGCAGCCCGGGTTCCGGAGCCATGACCCATGTGCCCGGCACCCAGTAGTAACCGTAGTCATCGTCGGCGTAGGCCCAGTACCCGGGAGTCCACAGGTAGCCGTCGCCAGGACAAAGAGGTTGCTCGTAGACGGGTAATTCCGGAGGGGCGAATGAGATGGAGACGTTGATTTGCCCGTAGGCTGCGGCAGAGATGGCGAGCAGTACGAGTGCAAATAGGGGCGAACGAATGGAATGAATGATGCGCATTGTGCTTCCTTTTGTCTCAGGATCCTTCGCGTGCCCGGTGATGCTCTGCGGCTGCGGGCTGCACGGATGAAGAGGCACGGACTCTCGGAAGAGGCGTAGTGCAGATCGGCCTCGTCGCAAATGGTCCTGCTAGAGACCTTCTCATTTTCAAGAGGTTGAAGTCTGAGCAAGAAAGCTCAGTTCGCATCCGATCGCCTCCCCGCGGCGGAGAAGGATGCGAACGCGTAACCCTAGTTCTCTTTCACTTTTTGGGCCAGATCGCGAAACTCCTTGGATTGTTTGTGACTTGCCTTCACCTGCAATTGTGCGAGTTGTCGGGATTTTTCACTCGGCAGCAGTGAGACCAGAGCTTCCAGTTCGATCGCCGCTTCGTGCGCGTGGTCAGCTTCTCTCCCCATCAGACGTTCAAATTCTCGAATTGACTCGTTGTGGTCCATAAATCCTCCTTGAAGACTCTACCCATGACTCTTGGAGACTCTACACCTGACTGGCTAAGCGAGAGTGGTCAGTCTTGCTCAGAAACAGCGGCCGCGCAGTTGTTACTGTGCATTCCAAAGGGAACGCAGGGACAAAAAGGAATGATCAATGAGAACCGCTGAACTCGAACCTCTGACTACGAATGCTGCAACGGGAAACGGCAGCGATTCGACCATGAAGGCGCTGGTCTATCACGGCTCGGGCAAGTGCACGTGGGAGGACAAGCCGCGCCCGACAATCCAGGAGGCGGGCGATGCCATCGTCCGGATCACCACTTCGACGATTTGCGGAACCGACCTTCACATTCTGAAGGGAGACCTCCCGTCGGTGATCGAGGGCCGCATTCTTGGCCATGAGGGCATTGGTGTTGTTGAACAAGTCGGAACGGGAGTCTCGGAGTTCCACATTGGAGACAAAGTTATCATCTCGTGCGTCACTGCCTGCTTGAAATGCGATTTCTGCAGAAGAGGCATGTATTCCCATTGTCGAAATGGCGGTTGGATTTTGGGCAACACTCTCGATGGAACCCAGGCCGAGTACGTCC
>Ga0066790_10000965_pt1 | contig 11716 bp, 13 predicted proteins | sample OrgsoiDNA2013050_FD_70963 | JGI IMG/M metagenome (GOLD analysis project Ga0066790, IMG submission 70963) | Permafrost soil microbial communities from the Arctic, to analyse light accelerated degradation of dissolved organic matter (DOM) -... | ecosystem: Environmental > Terrestrial > Soil >...
AACCAGGCGATTACGCTCATTGACACGGTCTAGGGCTCGCCATTCGATTGATGCCAACCTAACGCGATACCTACTCCCAGTCTTTGCGAGAGCAGTCTTTCGGCCGCGGCCCGTCCCACTTTGTGTGAAACTCCCCTTCGTACTTCTCGATGGCGGAGCACTTCGCCCGCCGTATCCAGTTGAGCGCAACCTCGTAATCATCCCAGCCGATGTACTTCAGCTCGCCAATCGTGCCGTCGTACAGCGACGACAACTTCAGCAATATGCTCTCGGTTTCCTTGAACACCCTCTCCAGGTCTGGCATTGTCAGCTTCGCACGCGCCTCAAGCTCCTTAGGGTCCCCTATGGTCTGCGGGTCCAGATGCGCGAGCCATCCATTCCTGCGCTCGCGGATCGCGGCGAGCACCGGCTCCAGCGCCTCCACGGTCTTTTCGGAGGCCGCTATCGCCTGCCTGACCTCCTGTGGTGTGCCGCGCTGGAACGAACCGGCCTCCATCTCAGCCTGGCGCAGCATCTTCGGAACGGTGATGGTGCGCTTTGTCTCGTCATACAGCCTTGCGACGGTCATCTGACTCAGTTCCAAGCTGCCGTCAATTGTCAGGTCGAAGAAAGTCGGCGAAACCTGCAGGAGCACAGGATCGGCTTTTAGCAGGCCCGTCGCGGTGTCGAGGTAAGTCCTTCCAACAAGCACCTGTTTTTCCAGCGCACCAAGAATCTGCTTCAACGTTGGCATGTCGAGTATTGCCGTCGCCAAGTGTCGGTCGTTACTGGTGTCGGTCATTACTGGTGAAATTCTATAGCAATCGGAACGTAGTTGGCGGCAACAGGCCATTTCGCTCATCATGAGGGAGTGCCGCGCCCGCTTCCGAGCTGTTGCCTACTCGTACCTCAGCGCTTCAATCGGATTCAAGCGCGACGCCTTCAGGGCAGGGAAGAATCCCGAGACGATCCCCACCAGCGACAGAATCGTGAACGAGATGATCATGACGCCCATCGAGGCGTGCAGGAAGATGGCGCCTTCATGGTCGGCGGTCTTGTAGAACTCATCGTAGAGCGGCATGGGCGGGATCGCCCACGTCAGAAACTCAGCGACCGCCATCCCGATCAGCCCGCCCACAAACGTGAGCACCAGGGCCTCCAGCAGAAACTGCACCAGAATATGCCGCGGCCGTGCGCCAATCGCTTTGCGCAGACCGATTTCGCGCGTTCGCTCCGTGACCGAAACCAGCATGATATTCATCACGCCAATGCCGCCTACCGCCAGCGTACAGACCCCAATCAGCCCCAGCACGGCCTGCAGCCCCAGCGAGAAGCCGTTGATCATCGCACGGTCTTCAATGGTGTCCCACTCGGGCGTGGCCTTCTCGTCCTTGGGATCGAAATGGTGCCGCCGCGCAATCACCTCGCGCACCGCCGCCAGCGCCTTCTTGTTGAGTTCGGGAGCCGTGGGCTGGATGATGATCTCGTCGGGATCGCGAATGTTCTTGAGATCGCGCATCAGCGCGAAGGGAATAAATCCGTTCTCATTATCCGGGCCCTGATACATCGAGTCCTGGATCTTGTTCCGCATGGTGCCAATGACTTCAAAATCCAGCCCGCCAATTTCGACGTGCTGCCCCGACCCCGGTGCGCCCTGAAAGATTTTCTTCGCCGCCTCGTAGCCGAGAATCACCACGCGGCGGTGGTCGGCGAAGTCGCCTTCGTTGAAGTAGCGCCCGTCCGCCAGGTCGAGCTTGCGCATCTGTCCATACGGCATATCCACGCCGCGCACCTGGATCGACACCACGCGCGTGCCGATCTTGAATCCGAAGTCACGGTCGATCTCGCCACTCACCGCCCTCACAATGGGAACTTCGTCGCGAATCGCCTCCACATCCTCGAGTTCGTACGTAACCTTTTTCCCCGCCCGCTGGCCGCCGGCCTGCATGCTGGTCTGCCCCGGCCACATCACAATCACATTGTTGCCCATGTTCAGAAAGGCGTGCAGCACACAGCCGCCGAGGCCTTGCCCGTATGCCAGCAAGAGCACGACGGAAACCAGGCCCCATCCGATGCCCAGCATGGTGAGCGCCGAACGCAGGCGATCCCGCATCAGCGACTGCCAGCCTTGCGAAATGAGCTCTTTCATGTACATGGCTTGCTTCTTCGTTCTGCCAGCATCAATTCTTCGCCACGGATTAACACGGATCACACGGATTAAATCAACGGCGAACTGCTAAGTCGTCCTTCATAAGCAACTTTATTCATGTTCATCTGTGTTGATCCGTGGCAAACGAATTGCAGAATCTACTGAATATGTATGTCGCCCGAGCCCGTGCGCACCCGCAGCAGCGGGCCACCACCATGGACCTTGCCTCGAATCTGCTTGTGCGAATCTCCGACGCGCCCCTGCACCGTCATCTCGATGGGTGTGCCGACGTCCACCGAACCTGAACTGGTGGAAATATCCGCATCAAAGGCGGCATTCGCCGGCAGGCGCACATGCACGTTGCCCGAGCCGGTATGAATCTCCCACGAACCGCTCTGCGTTCCTTCGGCGGTAATATCGCCGCTGCCCGTCTCGCCGTGGAATCCGCCCTGCACGCCCCGCGCGGTAATGTTTCCCGAGCCAGTGCGCAGGTCGATGTCGCCCGCCGTGGTTTCCTCGATCTCAACGTCGCCGCTTCCCGTGCCACCTCTCACCGGCCCCGAGATCTGGCGCCCGCGAATGTTGCCCGATCCCGTCTGCAGGTGAATCTCGCCCGTCAGGTTCGCGAGCTTCACATCGCCCGACCCGGTCTGCGTGTCCACATTGCCATGCGTCCCTTCCACAATCAGGTCTCCCGAGCCACTGTGCGTGCGGACGCTTGTGTTCGCGGGCACACTGATCTCGTAGTCCACCGAGATGTTTCGCATGTTCACGTACTCAATATGAATGTTGTTGCCATCCTGACGGATGGGGGGATGCTGTTCGATCTCGTGGACGTCAGCCTCGCGGCCGCCCATCAGCCAGTGGTCGCCAACATGGATCTTTCCTCGAATGAAGACGGATCCTCCGGAACCGGCGCGCACGGTGACATCGCCGGACCGGGTAAGCACTTCAAGATCGACAGGTCCGCTGACTTGCAGCGTTCTCTCAAATTGCCCCTGAGGCGTCGAAGCAAAAACAGCCGTAGAGGCAAAGAGCACGACCAGCGCGATCGCAGAGGTCGCAAACATCGCGACGAAAGACCGGCCGGACACCGAAACAGAAGCTGAAGAGCGAATGAGTTTGTTATTCATAGCGTAAAGACTCCACAGGCGTCATATCCGCGGCGCGCTGGGCGGGATACATGCCTGCGGTCACGGTGATCAAGGAAAGTGTCAGAATCGAAGCAATGATCGAGATCCACGAAACGATCGGATGGGGAACAAAGTCGGGCAAGGGAAGCGCTTCCATCGCGGTGCAAATACCGATTCCGGCCGAGAGCCCCAGAATACCGCTGACCAACGTCAACATGGCGGACTCGGCGAAAAATTGCCGCAGAATGTCGCGTTTGGTTGCACCCATCGCCTTCCGCGTGCCAATCTCGCGCGTGCGCTCAGTGACCGACACCAGCATGATGTTCATCACGCCGATCCCGCCGAGACACAACGTCACGATCGCGACGCAGCCAAAGAAGATGGTCACGACGCCGAAGATCTTATCCAGCAGCTTGGCGCCCTCCATCGTGTCCCAGACAAACAGCGCGTCCTTGTCGCGGCCGTCAAAGTGGTGCACTCGCGCCAGCGCGTTTCGCACCTGCACGACCGCGGCTTCGTGCTCTTCGGGATCGCCCACTTCGAAGACGATGTCATCGAGGTACCCGCGCGTGATTCCGGCGCCGGGCTTGGTCGGTGGCGGGAAATCACGCGAGACCGCCGAATAAGGCGCAAATAAATAGTCGTTGTCCGGACCGCTGTAATTTGAGTTCTGCTTTTTCTCCTGCAAAACTCCCACCACTAGATACGGAACGCTCTGCACCAGCACACTGGCGCCAATTGCGGGCTGTCCGGGAAACAGTTGCCGGTAGGCCTTCGATCCCAGCACCAGCACACGGCGGCCCTCGCGCTCGTCGTCTTCGGTGATCAGCCGCCCTTCGGAAACTTGCAGCGACCGGAAATCCTGATACGAAGGCCACATTCCGACCACGCCGCGGTTCGCGAGGTTGTACTGGCTTACTTCCGGAATGGTGCGCCGCAACTCCGGGCTGACGTTCTTGACCAGGTAGCATTCGTCGCGAATCAAATCGGCGTCGTCCGCGTGCAACTGAATTTCTCGCCCCGCCGCGCGCCCACCCACCTGCGAACTGGTCCGTCCGCCCCACATGATGACCAGATCCTTGCCCAGGCTCTGCATGTGCTTTTTCTGGTCGACGCTGAAGCCGCGTCCCAGCCCTACCAGGATGATGACCGACGCAATCCCCCACACGATTCCAAACATCGTGAGGAAGGTGCGCATCTTGTGGGCCCGGAATGTGGCGAACGCCTGGCGCAGGATTTCGGAGAGAGTCATGGAACCGGACCTCAGACCTTGGACCTCAGACCTCAGACCTTGCACGTCACACGTTAGATTTCGGACCTATGCAACTCAGACCTCGGAATGGCCATTGCTTGGCCGAAGTCCGAGGTCCGAGGTCTGACGTCTATTCTTACTGCAGTACGACCTGATCGCCTTCCTTCAATCCGCTCAGCACTTCGGTCTTGGCGCCGTTGGAGATCCCGATGTTGACGGCAACTTTGTTCTTGCCCTCTTTGCCCTTCGGGTCCGGCACTTCCACCGAGGCCTTCTTATCTTTGTCGTACAGGATCGCGCCTTCCGGAATCTGCAGCACGCTCTTGTGCTCTTCCAGGATGATTTCCGCGTTGGCGGTCATCTCGGCCTTGAGTTCGCCCCCTGGATTCTGGATCGACACGCGCACTTCAAAGGTTGTGACGTTATCTTTCTCCACGCCCATCGGAGAGATCTTGGTCACCTTGCCGTCGAAGGTTTTGTCCTTGAACGACTCCACCTTGATGCGTGCCCGCTGGCCCAGATACACCTTCCCAATATCGCTCTCGTCGACCTTGCCTTTCACATACACTTCGCTGGTATCGCCCAGCGTCATGACCAGCGTGGCCGATGATCCTAACACCAGAATCGAGCTGACCGCGTCGCCCATCTGCACATCGCGCGACAGAACAATGCCGTCGATCGGCGAGATGATGTCGGTATAGCTGAGCTGTTCGTCCAGTTGCTTCAAGTTCGCCTGATCCTGCGCCACGTTGGCTTGGGCCTGCGCGATCTTGGCCTTGAGCACAGTGATCTGCGCCTTCGAGACGTTCTGCTTGTTGAGCGACATCGTGTAGTTCTTCTCCGCGTCATCCAACGCAGAGGCAGAAACCACTCCATCCCTCGCCATGCTGATGGCACGGTCGTAGGCGCGCTTGAACACCGGCACATCCGGACCCTCGGCATCGACCTTGGCCCGCTCGAAGTCGGCCTGCGAGCTCTTCAGGTTTGCCTCGGCCGCTTCCAGAGCGGCGTGCGACTGCTCCACCTGGGCCTCGATCTCGATCTTGTCGAGTTGGGCCAGGAGTTGCCCCTTCTTAACACGGTCGCCGTAGTCCACCATCAGCTTCTTCACAATGCCGCTGGCTTTCGACTTCACTTCGACCTTCGTGATGGGCGTGACCTTGCCGGTCGCCACCACGCTCTTGGCCAGGTCGCCCTTCTCCACTTTGGCGAGTTTCGATGGGTCAATCTTGGTTCCGCCGCGCGTCGCCGCGAAGACTCCCCCCGCGATCAGCAGCACGATGACAGCGACCACGCTGCCCCAAATAATCAGTTTGCGACGCTTCTTCTTATTATTTCCGTTACCGTTCACAACGCCTCCTGTAGATACCGCCAAGTGGAGATCGGGAGCCATGTGCCGCCCTCACTCTCTTGTACGCGACTCGCCTTGCTTTAGTTCCGGCAAAACTGGAATTTCCGACTCAAAAAGGACACATCGGACGCCTAACCCATCTGCGGCCTGCCAGTTAGACCCGTGACCTTTTAAAAGGATAGCGGATAACACAACGGAATTTCGTGATTCCACGCACCCTGAAACTTGTGCCCAGCAAAGGCCCTGTGGGGACAGCCGCCATCGGCTGTCCGTCGAGCGCAGCTCGACTGGTCTTGAAGCTGCCAAATGCAAAAGGCACCGGGCCTTCGGCCCGAGGACAGCCGAGGGCGGCTGTCCCCACATGAATCGTCAGCAGCCCATTGCCTTTGCAATGTTAGAATTACCCTTCCATGATCGCCTTTGTGCTGCTCCGGGTCTTTCTGATCCTTCTCCTGGTAGCGGCCAATGCCTTCTTCGCGGCAGCCGAATTCTCCCTGGTGAGTGTGCGGGACACGCGCATCCAGCAGCTCATTTCAGGGGGTCGCATAGGTGCGCGTATGGTCCAGCGTCTCCACCAGCGGCTCGACGAAGTCGTGAACGGGGTCCAACTCGGCATCACCATCGTCAGCCTCACCCTCGGCTGGATCGGCGAACCCATGGTTGCCCGCCTCGTGGAAGGCATGCAGTTCGTCCACCGCGTCCCGCACGCCGCCGTCTATGCCCATACCATCGCCATTGGCATCGCCTTCAGTCTGATCACCTACATGCACGTGATTCTTGGCGAACTTGTCCCGAAGACTCTGGCGTTGCAGCGCGCCGAACAAGTCGCACTCGCGGTCGCCGCGCCCATGGAGGCCTTCCTCACCCTCACGCGTCCCGTTCTGTTTTTTATGCGGCGCTCCGGTGGACTGGTGTTGCGCTTGTTTGGCGCGCAAATAACCCGCCGCGGAGGCGCTATCCACTCGCCCGACGAACTTAAACTCATCGTGACCGCCAGCCGCCAGTTCGGACAGATTCCCGAGTTCCAGGAAGAGATGATCCACAGCGCCATCGAACTCGACAGCATCACCGTCCGCGAGGTGATGGTCGCCCGTCCCGACATTTTCTCGCTGCCCTCAGACCTCCAACTCGACGACGCCCTGGCGCGCGTGGTCGAAGGCCAGCACTCGCGCATTCCGGTCTACGATCCGCAGCGCGGCCCCGAACACATCGTCGGCGTGCTCTACTACAAAGACCTCATGCGCTGGATGCGCCTCCGCCTCAGCAATCTCGGCCAGTCCACATCCACGCGCATCTCTCGTATGCAGATCAGCCAGATCATTCACGACGTCCTGGTCGTCCCCGAAACCAAGGTCTTAGCCGAACTGCTCGCGGAGTTTAAGGACCGACGCCGCCATCTTGCGGTCGTGGTCGATGAATTCGGCTCGACCGCCGGAGTGATCACCGTCGAGGACATCCTCGAACAACTGGTCGGCAACATCGAAGATGAATTCGACGTCTCCCCCAGCGAGCCCGCGCTCGAAGATGAATCAGTCGTGGTACTCGAAGGCTCAGTCAACATTCGCGATTTGGAAACCGAATACGCCCTGACTCTCCCCCGCGACGCCGGATTCGAAACCCTGGCCGGATTCATTCTGGCCCGCCTGCAGAAGATTCCATCGCTGCGCGATTCCTTCGAATATGAAGGCCGCCGCTACACAGTAGAACAGTTGGAAGGCCACCGCATCGCGAGAGTCCGAATCGAAAAAACCGCCAAAATAGAAGGCGAAGCCGAAGCGGCCAAACAGGGCGGAGATTAGAATGCGGCTTCCGGCTTCCGGCTCTCGGCTTCCGCTCTCAGTCGTCGTACATGTTTGCGATCTGTTTCGGAGGCCCGAACGCAGCGACGCCGGACTCCAGTGGAACCGGAAGCCGAAAGCCGGGAGCCGGAAGCCGATCTGATGCTCTTCCGCCTCCTCCAACGCGTCCTCTACACCCTGCCGGTCATCTGGCTGGTCGTCAGCCTCGTCTTCCTGCTCATCCACCTCGTCCCCGGAGATCCCATCGCGCAAATGCTCGGAGAGGGCGCCCCTGCCGCCGACATCGCCGCCACCCGTCATGCCTACGGCCTCGATGCCCCACTCAGCGAGCAATACCTCCATTACTGGAGAGGCGTCCTGCACGGCGACCTCGGGCGTTCCATCCGCTACAACCAGACCGTCACCAAGCTGATCGCCCAGCGCTATCCCTACACGCTGCGCCTCACGCTGGCATCGCTATTCGTAGCGATCCTTCTCTCGATCCCTGCCGGAGTCCGCTCCGCCCGCCGCCGCAATCGCTGGGACGACCGTCTGCTCTCCGTCGTCAGCCTCTTCGGCCTGTCGTTCCCAACCTTCGCGCTCGGCCCCATCCTGATCCTGCTCTTCGCCATTAAGTTCGGATGGCTCCCCGTGTCCGGTGCCGGCTCGTTCGCCAACCTCGTCCTGCCCGCGCTCACCATGGGCAGCGCGCTCGCCGCCATCCTCACCCGCATGGTGCGCACCTCTATGCTCGAGGAACTCAGCCAGGACTACATCCGCACCGCCCGCGCCAAAGGCTTACCCGAACGCACCGTCGTCTACCGCCACGCCCTGCGCAACGCTATGATCCCCGTGCTCACAGTCTTGGGCCTGCAATTTGGCGCATTACTCGCCGGTGCCATCGTCACCGAGAAGATTTTCTCCTGGCCCGGCATCGGACGCCTCACCGTCGACGCCATCTCCGCCCGCGATTATTTCCTGGTCCAAGGCTGCATCCTGGCAATCGGCCTGACGTATGTTGCGGTGAACTTCCTGACGGACGTGTTGTACTCGATGGCCAACCCAAGAATCAGGCAATGAGCGGCCTTTCTGGATGGATCGCCCACGTTGACAGGACCGACCTGGTGCTCGGAGTCATCATCGCCGCTATCGTAGGAGTCTTTTTCTTTTGGACGAGGAGGTTTGCCCGAAAAGCCGAATCCTGGCCGACGATAGCTGCGAAAGTCGAGAATGTGTTTCTCGACGTGTCATCTCGCGGTCCCAATCACCAAGACGTGACGCATACGGTGCTGGCATATTCGTATTCGATCGATGGCTCATATTACTCCGGTCAGATCAGGCTATCGGCGAGTGAGGTCAGCCTTGAATCCGTGGAAAAGGAAATGATTGGCCAGCAGATTTCGGTTCACTACAATCCCCGGAAGCCTGAAACTTCAATTTTCTTGAAGCACAAGGTTCGCGGCTGGCTGGTGGTTGCGGACCGTCGGACGTCCCTCTGGTCTTGGTTGGAATAGAAAGCCGGATGCCCCATCCTTCGCGTCCTTTGCGAAGTATGGGCGAGGCAGACTAGACCAACTCAATCACCACCCGCTGCCCCACCAGCGCCGCTGCCCGCTGCAAACTCGACAGCGTGATGTCGCGTTTCGGATCGAGAATGCGGTCTACCTGCGAGCGGCTCGTCTTCAGCAGCACTGCCATGCGCGCCTTGGAGATCTTTCTTTTCTTCATGGCCTTAGCGAGTTGCCACGCCACGACCTCCTTGACGGCCTGCGCCTGCGCTTCCTCAAAGAGGTTTTCCTTCTTCAGGAAGTCGTCAATGCTCGATCCCAGATTCTTCTTGCTCATTGTTCCAGCTCCTTCTGGCGTTTGCGCGCCAGCGCTAAGTCATCTTCGGGAGTAGCTCGCGTCTTCTTGATAAACCCGTGCAGTGCCACCAGTCGGTCCCGATAAAAGCAAACCAACACCCGAGAGGTGCGCTTGCTAGGCAGATCGGTCCGCACTTCCCACAACCCCTTTCCCATGGGTCGGCACAAAGGCATGCCAACTGGCCATCGCTATTGTGCCCGCAACAAGTCAGTTCCGATTGAGCGGCGTTCTGCTTCACCCAATCCCTTCAACCAATCGCGGACTGGTTCGCCGCCCGCATCGTTGCGGAAGAAGACGAGTTCGATCTTGCGTGGCGCATTCTCAAGAACCATCTTCAAGTCGCCTTAGTATGAATGTACCATAAAAGGTACATTGAAGGCGATGTTTTTGTCACGGCGCCGCCGACACCACGTGGATCGTCTGCAGCCAGGTCTCCACCAGCTTCGGCCATGCCGTGACCGGAAGTTCCGTCCGCCGCAGACCGTAGCCGTGTCCACCGTTGGCGTAGAGATGCATCTCTGCTGGAACCTTGGCGTTCTTTAAAGCCAGAAAATACACGGTGGAATTTTCGACGTGCACCGGATCGTCTTCCGCCTGCACAATAAAAGATGGCGGAGTCTGGCTGGTGACATGAATCTCGGCATTGGGCGCGAAGTTTTGTTCCGAGAGAGCAAGGTAGCCGGGATACACGATCACCGCGAAATCAGGACGACAGCTGACCTTGTCAGCATCATCGACGGGATCGTAGAGACGCTGCTCGAAGTGCGTGCTGAGAGCCGCGGAAAGATGCGCTCCGGCAGAGAACCCGAGCACCCCAATGCGCTTCGGGTCAATGTGCCACTCCGCAGCGCGAGAGCGAACGATCCCGAGCGCTCTTTGCGCATCCTGCAGTGCGGCAGACGACTTGGGATAAGGCCCCGAGTCGGGTACTCGGTATTTCACCAGCACGCAGGTGATGCCAGCAGAGTTGAGCCATTCGCAGACCTCCGTGCCTTCCAGGTCGATCGCGAGAATGTGGTACCCGCCTCCGGGAAAAACGACAATCGCAGCCCCAGTATTCTTCTGCTTGGGTGCGTACACAGTGAGAGTAGGCGCTGACACATTGCCAAGACGGATCAGCGGCTTGCCGGCGATCAGGTTGTCCTTGGCGCTCGTGGTGTCGATTTCGGGAGTCGAATTCGCCGTAGCGCCGGGCGCGCCGTGCGGCCAGAGGTCTAAGGTCAAGTTCCCCGGTGCGGGCTGCCAGGCGGGCTTCTGCGCGAACAAGGCAGCGGATAGGACGACAACTGCAACAAAAGAAGACAGGCGCTTGAGCATGATCAGAGCCCCCGGTTTGAAAGTCAGATTCAAAGCGAATCGATAATCGCAGCCGCAGAGCCTGGTATGCAAGGCCTCGGGGTGTTACCCATCGGTAGGCGATCCGATTTGTTCATTGACTGCATATATACGATATTAGTATGATGTATATACAACACTCAAGGAGGAACCCATGGCCGTAACCATGACCTCAATCCGTCTCGACACCGACTTGGCCGATGAGGCCGTGAGAGTCCTTGGTGCGAAGTCCCGTACCGAGGCCGTGCACGTGGCGCTCCGCGAGATTGTCGCGCTCAAGCGCTTTAAAGATCTGATGAAGAAGAATGCGGGGAAGCTCAAGTTCGCCGGATCCGATGAGTGAAATTATCATCTTCGACACGTCAGTTCTGGTCGATGACCTGCGAACCGGACGTCATCAGCAGAGGATCCAGTCCGTTACCGGATTGATCCGAACTTCTTCGGTGGTCTTGGCGGAGTTGTGGCGCGGCGCTACTAAGCCTCCTGAACGAGAGTTCCTTCGAACCCTGGCGAGGAATCACCCGATCTCGACGCCCACAGAAAAGAATTGGCTGGAGTCCGGGGAGATCTTGCAGAAGATCCGTGCCGGTCATGGGTATACGCCCGACAAGCTGCGCGACTTGCATTTCGATGTGCTGATCGCGCTGACCGCGCGCTCTCATGGTGCCCGCCTGATCGCTTCCAACCGTGCCGATTTTGAGTTGATTCATCACTACCGTAAAATCCGACTTGAGATATGGTAGTTACCGTTGAATCCATGTCTACCGCCGCCATCTCGTTCCGCCGTAGCCTTGCCGGAAACGCCCGCCACAATCCGTTGGCTGCGATGGGCGTGCTTCTAGTCTTGATCTTCGTCATCTTCGCGCTGTTCGC
>Ga0066790_10000967_pt1 | contig 11707 bp, 10 predicted proteins | sample OrgsoiDNA2013050_FD_70963 | JGI IMG/M metagenome (GOLD analysis project Ga0066790, IMG submission 70963) | Permafrost soil microbial communities from the Arctic, to analyse light accelerated degradation of dissolved organic matter (DOM) -... | ecosystem: Environmental > Terrestrial > Soil >...
AAAAAGTGGAACCGGAAATATTTGTTATATATGACGATGGATTTAATTACCTGACCAAAATGTGCCTTCAAAATATGCGGGAGGCAGCTTTTCAAATGATCCGGTATGCAAAGGACAGGGGATGCACCGTTATTGTTTCCAGTTCCGATTCGACTGATCGTTTTGAAATGTATCTCAATGCCGGGGCAGATTTTATCTTAATGGGCGAAGCCGAACTTTCTCTGCTTGAACTTACCAACGCGCTGGCCAAAAACGGAACCGATTATTTCGCTATTGAAGGGCTTGCATTTAAACATGATCACGCGGTTGTGAAAACAAAGGCCCGGGCTGTTATCAAGGACCTTGATTCGCTTCCATATCCGGCATGGGATCTCATCGATATGGAGCCGTACAGGGAAATGTGGTTAAAACATGCCGGGTATTTTTCCCTGAACATGGGTACCACCAGGGGATGCCCGTTTAAATGTAACTGGTGTGCCAAGCCTATTTACGGAAACCGGTATAATTCCAGGAGTCCGGCAAATGTCGTGAATGAATTAAAGATACTGAAGGAGAAGTTTCGGTTTGACCATATCTGGTTCTGTGATGATATATTTGGTCTCAAGCCGGGTTGGGTAAAGGAATTTGCAGACCTGACAGAGAAGGAAGGGCTGGTTTTCAAATTTAAAATGCAGGGAAGAGTGGACCTGCTTTTACAAGAGAATAATATACGGGACCTGAAAAGGGCCGGATGTGATAATATCTGGATGGGTGCGGAAAGCGGTTCTCAAAAAATCCTGGATGCCATGGACAAGGGCACTACCGTTCGGCAGATATATGAAGCCACCCATTTATTAAAAAACTGCGGTATCAAGCCATCCTTTTTTATTCAGTTTGGCTATCTGACCGAAACCAAGGAAGACATTGAAAAGACGATTTCGATGATTAATGAATTATTGCCGCATGAAATCGGAATTTCAGTTTCTTATCCACTACCCGGCACCGTTTTCTTTGAAAAGGTAAAAAGTCAATTGGTAAATAAAACAAACTGGAATGATTCAGACGAGCTCGCGTTAATGTTCAGTAATACGTATCAGCCGGCATTTTACAAGCAACTGCACCGGTATGTTCATAAGAGTTACAGAAAGCATCTGGCGTTTGAAAATATAAAACAGCTGTTCGCCCATCCTTTCAGGTTAAATATTTTCCGGTTAAAAAGAGCATTATCCGCATTTTACTATTTGCCCGCTTCATATATTGACAAACAAAAACTAAGCAGGCTTGAAAAGACGGCGAATGGGCTTACAAATTGACCATATCAGTGAACGGCAGGCAGCGAATGCATTCGATAGCCAGTCACTTATTTTTGATGAACTGTATGCAAAAAACAGCATTATTCATTATAAACGGGACCGCGTCAGGCATCACCTGCTGAAGTATTTACAACCTGGGAGCAGTGTGCTCGAATTGAATGCGGGCACGGGTGACGACGCCATTTTTCTGGCCCAACGGGGATTCCATGTACACGCTACGGATATTTCTGCCGGCATGCAGGAGAAATTAATGGGGAAAGTGGCTTTTCACCAGTTAGCCGGATCGGTGAGTAATGAGCTTTGTTCATTTACGGCATTGAGTGAGCTTGTAAATAAAGGGCCGTTTGATTGCATCTTTTCAAATTTTGCGGGACTGAATTGTACCGGTAATCTGGACCGGGTCCTGGGCGGTTTCGACAGGCTGTTGAAACCCGGGGGAATTATTGTGTTGGTGATACTTCCCGGGTTTTGTCTTTGGGAGTCCATATTCTTGCTAAAAGGAAAATTTAAAACAGCCACCCGGCGTTTTTTCAGTTCAAATGGAAGAAAGGCAAATATTGACGGAGCTTCATTTACCTGCTGGTATTATTCACCCGGATATTTGAAACGTGAATTAAAAGATAAATTTAAATTATTGGAAACTGAAGGATTATGCTGTATAGTTCCTCCTTCTTATGTTGAAGGTTTTCCGGAAAAATACCCAAGGATATATTCGTTTTTATGCGGGGCCGAGGAAAGACTGAAAAACAGCTGGCCCTGGAAAAATGTGGGAGACTATTATATCATTTCATTCAAAAAGAAATGAAATTACACCGGATGGTTCCATTAATTCTCTTTTCTCCATTCAGCTGACCTGCAAAGCTCGTACCGATTAAAAACTTCTGCCAGATTATTTTCGTATCGCTTCAACAAAATTTTCTGAAAATTATCCGGGTTGGGTTTCGAGTAATGTTTATTTGTCTGCATACCCAACAAAAATCCCTTGTTATCCTTTCTGTTCAGGCGGGTTTTGGAAGCCCATCTTTTTGCAGTCAGTTTCATTAAATAATTATCCAGTAAATTGCCAAACCGGTTATTAAAAACCTTCGCCGTTAAATATTTGTACCATGTTTTTTTTATTTCCTTTGCTATGGAAGCATCCATATTCTTATTTGGAAAAAATATCCTGCTCCAGTTATTTACTTTATAGAAAGATTCAAATGACTTGCTGCCGTGAAGTGGCAATATAGTAGCGATCTCCGTTGCGGTGTAGATGTTTTTTTCAATTATACCGGGCTCGGCTTCATCAATGAAATAATTCATGCAATAATGATCCTGCATATTAAATAAAAACGTAAACTTTTTGAAAATATGCAGAAGCGTTCTGGCGATCCACAGCCGGTTCGCTTCGGTGATTATGAAAAAGTCTATATCTGCTTTATCGTCAGCAAAATATTTTGACAGCGAGCCTGAAACCGCGATCCCTTTCACAAATGGGAAAGCAGATATGATCTTCGCTGCCTTTTCAGCCTCCACGAGCATTCTGGCCGCTTTCTCATTGCCCCTGGAGCGCCTTTCAGCAAGTGCATAATTATTTTGCAGACTGAAAAAGTCACCGATTTTAAAAACAGCGGATTCATTTACCAGGTTGCATAGCGCCAGATCGAACTCCTTGAAGTTATCACAATGCCCCAGAAAAATAAATATCTCACGCTTTCTCAACGGATAATCAAACAGGTTGAAATAGGTAAGCGTTGCTAAGATGTCTTTATCAATACACAGGTATTTCATTTAAAGAGTTGTTAAAAACATGATCTGACCCTTATACTATAAAACGTCAATCTGAAAAAGAGGTTGCAATTCATAAAACAAAAATTACATAATAATGTCCTGGACCGGCCGGTTGAAAAATGGAAAGAAAAAGGCATAAAAAAATATTCCCTTATTTACATCCAGCAGGTCTTCTGAAAAAGATACAATAGTAACCAGCACAATAAAGCTGAAAAACAATATGTCACGATTCTTTATGGATTTCCAATAGCCCCAGCCCAGTGTTCCAAGATATATCATCAGACCGATCACACCGGAGTTGATCATGAAGCTGATGTATTGATTGTGTGCATTCAGCGATAACAGGTAGGGCCCGTACATTTTTCTTTCGAAATAAGATTCTCTGAGTAAGGGATCCTCGGACCCGCTACCCGTACCAAAAACGGGAGATTTTTCTACCAGGGCCATGGCTGTGTTCCATCTGTCAAAACGTCCATTCATTTTCACAAGTCCTCTGTCTTCGTACAGGTCATTTTCCAGTGTATTGACATACCTGTAACGGAAAGCCTGGAAGGAAAGAATGCCGGTTATTAACAGGGCAGAAACGATCAGAGAAACGATCAGGTACCAGGACCTGTTTTCTTTTCTGACCAAAAACCAGGGGAAGCCGATCATTATGATGATAAATAGGGCGAATATCGCAGATTTTGAACTTAGTTGAATTAATCCGGCAAAGAGAATAACCGAACAGCTGATAAAAAGTATTTTGTTGTACCTGGTGACATGGCAAAATAATTGTTGCAGGCAATACACAATGGATAATACAAGAAGCATAGAAAGATAGGTCGCGTGCATGTCTATGGGTAGTGAGAAATTGTGATTAACAAATGCCCACGAAAACAGTTCTTTCAGCGGAAGCTTACTATACCAGATCACATGGATGGCGTCAAAGAACAAATAGATAACCGTGAGCGTGCAGGAAATGGTAAAACCCTTCATGAGTTCCGTCCTGTACCTGGCAAAATCCAGCGATGTTATTGCAAACAGAAATGGAAACAGGAATATGGCTAGTTGTTTGGTGATGACATTCGAACTGTCCTTAAAGGAGGGGGCGTAAATGGCAGAAAAAAGGGATACAAAGAATACCGACTGGAGAATAAGCATTTTTCCGTCAATATTTTTGAGCGCCTTTTTCCTTAAAAAGATAATGGTGTGTATGAGGAAGCTGATCAGAATAATGGTACTGTAGAACCTGTCGAACGGTAGTGCGATCAGGAAAAAGAGTAAGTGGAAATAACTTATCTTATTCTCCGTATTATCTTTTATATAAAATACTTTCTTCACGATTTAAAGGATAATATTCCCGGTTTGACAGATAGCAGGCGAGAAAATAATTCTCATACTTGCTTATGATCTGGTCCCAGGTATATTCATTTGATATTGTAATGAAATTATTGTTTATGTGCGTTTCATTCAGATATTGATTCGCATTGACGAGGTTTCTGACATCGGCCGCATTTTGGAACTGTAGTGCATTTTCTTTTACTATGGATCTGTTAAAGGCGTTATCATGTATGGCGAGCGGTGCTTTCGAAGCCATGGCGTCAAGCAGGGAAGGATTGGTTCCTCCTACGCTATGTCCGTGAAAATATAATTTGCAAAAGGCGGTGATACTCTGAACCTTGATTTCATCGAATATTGCCCCCAGGAAAACGATCCGCTTTTCATTCTTATATTTTTCAACCAGATATTTCCCAAATCTGTTGCCTGTATTTCCTATTACGACAAATTTCAGTTTGGAATCGGTTAAACAATAACCATCCAGTATCATTTCAATATTATTCTCCGGCTCCATTCTTGCCATCAATAAAAAATATTCGTTTTTGATCAGTCCGTATTCAACCAGGAGATTTTCATCTGATGCCGGATAAAGACCTGCTCCATACGCGATATATTTACTGTTAATGCCGTATTTGTTATCCAGGTATTCTTTGATCACCGGCGAATCTGCCACATGAAACCTGCTAGACCTGACGGCCAGATTTTCAGCAATTTTCAAAAACTTTCTGACGGGCTTTGAATATTTCTTGCGCTGCCATTCCATACCGTCCATATTGGTAATGACAATTGATTTGCTCGGATATAGGAATCCCCAAACGGAACTGCTGGTATATCCGAGCATCAGGATGACGTCATAATTTTTTTTACGGGTGTCCAGAATGCAATTCAGATCATAAACAAACTGGCCGGGAACGCCGATCAGATATTCCGGATCGAAACAGTGGATAATTTGTACACCATGCCACTCGGTTTTCTGGTAGGGATGTTTACTTGAATTGTAAACGGTCACCTCATGGCCTTTTTGCACCAGCCCCCTGGAAAGATAACCCGCTATATGTTCGAACCCGCCATAATTGTTGGGTACACCCCGGGTTCCCAGGATAGCAATTTTTAGTCCCATATTTTATTTATTATGTTTTTATAACCTTCCGATGTACGCAGACTTGCCCGCTGCCATGTATATAGTTTCGCAATTTTTGATTGTAAATTTTCATCGTAGGGCAATGAAGCTGCTTTCTCAACTGCCGCATAGATACTCTCCGGTGATGACGGCGTGCAGTACACGGCATAGTTGCCAAAATATTCCATGGTATCACCTTTATCTGTTATAACAATATTGCATCCCATGGCAGCGGCTTCCAGGGAACTTAGCCCGGTTGTTTCGAACCAGCTTGGTAATACGTGCACTTTAGCTTTTTGATAATACACAACAAGTTCTTCCTGAGGGATATGATCAATAAACCGGATATTGGCCGCCGCCAGTTCGCGACAACTTTGATAGTAGGAAAGTTGGTTAGGAGCCGGAGCGCCAATAATGAGTAATTGGAATTGCGTGTTATTCAATGCCCTGATCAGGTTTAACTGATTTTTTCTGCCCTCGATTCTTGCTATGCATAATACCAGATTTGGGTCCTTTTCTATGCGTTTATCAAATCTGAACAAATCCCCGTCCACGGCATTCGGAACAACCATATAATTTGTACGGCAGCCATATAATTCTTTAAGCCGGTTGTATTCAGAAACAGAATTGGGTAACAATAACCTGGCTTTTTTAATTATCTCGTTTATGGATCTTTTCTGTCCTTTCCACGCATAGGCCATACTCATCATCTTGTCTCTCCCCAATATCCAGCGGGAAATCGCTTTCATGTATTCAATGGAATCAGCCGTTAAATACCGGAAGAGCATACCTGAAAAACCTTTTCGATAATATTTATCATATTCACTATAGTTTACCAATATGGTGGAGACGACAAAGGGAATATTAGCTTTTCTGATATGAAACAAAATATCAGCCGGACGGGTGATATTGAAAAAGTGAAGTAAATTATAGTTGCGATAATTAATGTCTTCATGCGTCAGTTTAATGTCCACTGAAACGCCGTAACTGCCCAAAAAGCGGGCTGTTTGAAGGGCCTGTATGGTGTCACCGCCCTGTACAGAGTATAAAGTGGATCTGGCTATAATGGCTACTTTGATCATTTTGTGGATACAAATTTTGCGTACAGGGTATTAATTACATTTTTCGGTAAATAGGAAATGACCAGCAACAGATAATCTTTTATATCGAAAGCGTTCAGGGTAATCGCTTTTTTCATATTGAATCTTGCCCTGCTGGGATTATAATTATTCCAAAGAAATTTTTTTGCAAGCAGGCCGTAATTGGCACCTTCCTTTGACTTCGGGTTATTTTGCAGGTTAATCATAGCCGGGAGCGCATCGCCGTCATAACTGCTTATATATTCTTCCTGTAAGGCTTTGTATTTTATCTGATGAAAGGTTTTGGATCGCTTTCTTTCATCCATCGTAAACGACCGGGGATTCGGCCGAACGTTTAAGAGGGGTTCTGCCATATTATACATCTTGCCCTTTTTCTTAAGCTGGAGCCATAAGAAATGATCCTCGAAGCTATGGGCGGCTGCATTATAGCAGGGCATCAATACCGTGATCTTAACATCATGCATGTTCAACGACTTTATTCTGTTCTTTTATATTTATAAACATGAGCAATTCAAACAGTGCCACAACAGATAGTTGCTCAAACCAATAGTCGGCCGAAAAAAAAGCCAGTAAAATGAATGTTATCGGCAATCCGTAAGTAAGGAATTTTCGATACCGGTAAAAAAAACCGAGATAGTAAAGGACAAAAGCAGCAATTCCCAATATCCCGTATTCGGTCAGCATTTGATCATACACTGAACCCGGAATATGTATAATGGAATGGGTATTCGCGGGTTTTAAAAAAAAATGAGCATAGAGGTTGAGATGGTTGTTCAGAAAATCCGGATTACAATAAATGAATTGTTGAGGAAAACCACCGGCCATTTTTAAACCAGTTGCCCTGAAAGCGAGTTTTGATGAAAAATTTCCTATTCCGTCACCAGTTATGATTCTTGTCCGGTGATCGTTGAAAAACTCATACGATTGCTGGTATGCCAGTATTTTTCCAGGTGATATTTCTCCATAGTTGACATTGGGATTAGGAATCTTGCTTTTAATATAACCATATAACTGCCGCTGGAACATGGTTGTATCTCTTTTCCATTGAAAAGATGCCGAATGTATATTTTCTTTCGGGATCTCTGGTCTTTTTACAGCTATGCGTGCCGCTTGTTTGGCAGTCATGCCGCTACGTTTTAATTGTTCCCGCGCAAGGCTGTCTAAAAAAAGGGTCGCTGTTTTTTCGTTCCTTTCTTCAGAGCTCAAAAGGCTGTCCGGTGTTTCTCTTATCAGCAGGTTTTTTTGTGGAGTTACCGGTTTTTCTTTATTCGTAAGAAAAAACTTGGCCAGGTTATCGGAATCATAGTCTTTATTTTGAGGAGAGATCTTTGAAAAAAAAGTAATGAGTAATCCGATACATATTATAATGATGCTTTTTTGTTCTTTTACACTTTTAAACAGAAAAATCATTATTAGGACCAGGAGGAGAATGAAATAACTGAAATTGCTCCCGGTCAGGAGCAGGGTGCTCATACAAGCCATTACCCAAAAATATTTCTTTTGGTACAGGAAATAGACAACAGCAAAGCAATTGATGAATGCATTTGTTGTGGAAGTATCTGCGCTGATGCCTTTGACAAAATCACCGGTATTGATAAAATATTTTTGGAACTGGCCCTGGTATAAAAATGGGTTTCTGATTCCAATATCCACAAAAATGATCATCAGATTAAGAAGGGAAAATGCAATATTTAAAACGAAAAATGCCAACAGTGTATTATGAAGAATGTCAATATCAGTATGTTCAACGAATAACCTAAGCTGGTGCACGGCCAAAATGCATGTTACCCAAATCATAATGCCGGTGAACACTACCAGTAGATAATTCCCGGAAAAATTAGAATAAAACCCAAAATTCAATAAGGCAATCCAGATGATGATAACATAGAACAAGGGCAGCCTGGAATCCTTTATCCTGAAGCCAAATTTAAAATCCGGTTGCAGGATGTAGATGAACAGGATGGCGACGGCCTTTACTGCTAACTTTACGTCCATAAACAGGATCAGGAAGACCAGGAGTTTCCATTCTATCGCAAAAGCCGGTCTTTTAGAAGAAATTACACCCTGGCTGGGGTTCATTAATATTGAATTTATCCTTGTCAACACGTTATTCACTGCTATTACCCACTGGATAGCACCGAGATTTGCCAGTTGCTAACTCCTGTATAGTGAGTACGTTATTGGATAATTTGGGTTGCGTATATTTTTCCAATTATTGATATAAAGATTGTAAAATTTTCCAGTCTTTTGTCCGTATTTTATTCGATATTAATACAACAGTCAAATAGATGGTCGCCGCCAGGGGAATGCTAATTCCGGGCCGGTTTACAGAACACGATGTAACTAATCCAGAAAAAATGGCGGTGAATGGCCAGCATACTAAAAGAAATATCCTGTTTGGGGGCATATTCAGGCTCTTTTTCCGCAGATATAGGATCAGTTGTAGGAGTACCGTTATAAAATAAGCGACGGCTGCCCCCTCATTTTTATAAAGAGGGATCAGAATACAGCAGCCCGTTTGCTGCGTTAAAAATTGAGGGAACAGTAAATAATTCAGCAGCAGCAATCCATAAAAAACCCCTCCGCTGATCATCACATGAAATGAATAACTGTTCGTGCCATAGCCCGCGTAGAAATCCATTAGCTCATTGCGACTGAAACTGCATAACCGGCACGGGGCAGCAGCCCAGCGGCCCGGAGTTTTTTCATCGGATGTTTTGTGATGGCCATCCTGAGCAACCCGGGGAAAAATCTTTTGATCAGCACACTGTATTTTTCCATTGCACCAATCAGGACCTCGCATTTACCTTTCGCAACTGCACTTAATATACCACGGGCGCATGTTTCGGGAGCAATTCCGGCTGCAACAGATTCCTGCATTTTTCCGTAACGGCTTCCATTACCCGTTAATGCATGCAGAGTGATATTTGTTTTTACAAGTCCTGCGGTAATCATGGTTACCCGGATACCATCCTTTTCATATTCAGCCCGCAAAGATTCATAAAATCCGTGCAGGGCGTGTTTTGAAGCGGAGTATGCGCCAAGTTTCGGAACGCCGAATTTTCCACACAGGCTGCTGGTGACAACAAAACAACCCTGTCCTCTTTCCTGCATGAAAGGTAAGAGGGTCTTGCTCAGTGCCACATTACTGAAAAAATTAATGTTCATTACTTTTTGAATCATATCCATGTCGGTATGGATGATCATGTCCCGGACGGCTATTCCGGCATTTAGAAAAACATAATCGATCCCATTGAATAAATTCCACGCCTCCCGTGCCGTGGCAGGCAGGGTTTCCGTTTCTTCCATGTCGCAGGGCAGGATTTTAATTTTATCCGGGAAAGAGCAGGCCTGTTTTACGTTTTCTAATTTCTCCCTGCTCCTTGAAGAGAGGATCAGACTGGCACCCATCGAATTTAATGAAAGTGCCAACGCTTCACCGATACCGCTGGAAGCGCCCGTTATCCAGCATGTTTTGCCATTGAATTGTACCGTTTTCATAGTGGTTCATTTAGTTAGTGTGAGAAAATGAGTTCAATTATTTCGCGATTTAATTTTGATAAACAAGTTGATTAAAGTTGCCAGGCTTCATCCGGTCCGGGACGAATATCGGATTCATCTCTTCCGGTATCCCCTTTATCTGATTTCTCTTTCTGTTCATGAGTAAGCGGAACCAGTCACTTATCTCGCGCCACATGATTTTTTTTGAGGGCATAAAATGCTGAAAGAAAAGCCAACGCATGATCCAGGCCGGCCATCCGGTAAACGGGATGCCATATATTTCACCCATGCCTTTGCCGATACCGAGACTGGCGCATTGTCCCAAACCTTTATAGGTAAAGGGTTTTAAAGACTGGGACAGAATGGCCCTGGCAATATTTTTTCCGGCGTGTCCGCCTTGTTTGATTGCCCAAAGCGCGTTGGAAGTACAGGCTTTATTTGTTTTGGCATGGTTTACCCGAACAGTGTCACCAGCCCCCCAAATGTCCTGATGGTCTTTTATCCGGAGAAATGAATCCGTGATGATCCTTTTCTCTCCATCCCTTTCCATGTTTTGTGTTCCGTTTATCAGGTTCCGGCATTGCCCAATTGTAGAAATGACCATCCGGCTTTCTATAAACGAGCCGTCACTGAGATGCACCCCCTGGCTGGAAACCCTGCATATTCTTACCCGGTTCAGGATTTCAATTCCATATAAACGCAATATTTTTTCGGTATACTTTCTGATTCGTTGCAGACTATTTTGCAACCCAGGTAAAAGAAACTCACGGCTGTTAATTAATTGTATCGTTGGCTTTATTTTTCTGAGCGTTGGGAATTGTTTTTTCGCCGCCTGTAACATTTCAGCGAGATTGGCAGCTATTTCAACTCCGGTAAATCCAGCTCCGGCTATCGTAAAACGAAGTAGTTTCTGAGCCGCGACCGCATCTGCTCCTGCAGCCTGGCGAATCAGGAATTGAATTCTCATTTTGCAGCGGAGATAACCGGTATGCGATTTTAGCTGGTACGCATAGTCTGACAGTCCGTCTATGGATGAATCATCCGTTGAACCCATACCCATAAACAGATGATCGTAGGTAACGGTTAAATGAGTTCCATTATTCATGTTAACCTGTACGACCCGGGAAACCGTATCTATATGAACTGCCTTCCCTTTGATTATTTCGGCGTGTTTAAAAATTTCTGCCAGCGGACTCATCCTGTTCTGGTCCTGGATAATTCCCGTGAGACTTTCAGCCGTCCATCCATGGAAAAAATGAAATTCTTCGGGACATATCACCTGGATCCTGACCCGGCCCATCATCATCTCAATAAGCAGTTCTTCCACAACCGACCGATAGGCCCAGATTGAAGCATATCCGCCCCCGATGAATACGATTTGTTTTGTGTTGTTTTCCATAACTCCTTTTTTAGAATCGGTTTTTTCGGTACTCCGTTCTTTCTGATACCAAAGCTATTGACAGATGGAGCCGGATCATAATTGATTGGCGGGCAGGTGGGAACCGCATTGGCAGGGAATGCATGACTTGGGATCCGGGAAGTTGATGGATTCCTTTTTTGGCATTTAGTAATGAAGTGGGTGGAGGATTTATGCAGAAACTGCA
>Ga0066790_10000969_pt1 | contig 11692 bp, 10 predicted proteins | sample OrgsoiDNA2013050_FD_70963 | JGI IMG/M metagenome (GOLD analysis project Ga0066790, IMG submission 70963) | Permafrost soil microbial communities from the Arctic, to analyse light accelerated degradation of dissolved organic matter (DOM) -... | ecosystem: Environmental > Terrestrial > Soil >...
CGCGCCCGTACCGGATACCTGGCGGGACAGTCGGGCTGTGGGCGGTAGGGATCCTGACCACCGCGTGGGCGGCCTTCACCACGCTCGCGGTGCTCTACCCCGGCATCGGCACCGCTCACCCGGACGACTCGCTGCCAACCGGCTTCACCGGGCAGCGCGGTCAATATGAACTGTCACAGCTGGTGCCGCTCGGCGTGATGATTGTGATCGGGCTTATCTTCTACGCCCTTGGCCGCCGGACCCGGATGCAGAACGAGCCCGGCGCCGGGTCCCCGATGGTGAGCGCGGCGCCGAGCCCGCAAGAGTAAGCCCGGCGCCGGGCCGCGAGTGATCACGGTGCCAGCTGCCGGAGAGCAAACCGGCAGCTGGCACTTGGTAGTTCGCACTAGGTAGTTCGCACTCGCCAGCTGCCACCCGGCAGCTGCCCGGCGGCGCGGGCGTCGTCAGGCGTCCCAGACGACGGGCAGCCGCTTGGCAGCGCGCACCGCCCAGCCGTGTACCAGCGGCTGGCGGTCAGGATCGGGCCGCAGCCGCGGCAGCCGGGTGAACATCTCCTCGAGCATGACCTGCTCCAGCTGCCTGGCGACGAAATGGCCGAGGCAGAAATGCAGTCCGTAGCCGAAGGCAGCCTGAGCCTGCCTCGGGCGGTCCAGGTCGAACACGTCAGGATCGGCGTACCGGGTCTCGTCCCGGTTAGCAGAGCCGAGGACCAGGGCGACCTCGGTCCCGGCGGGCAGCTGCACACCACCGATGACGATGTCGGCCTCGGCGAGTTTCTCGGTCATGCCGAAGGGCGCCAGCCAGCGCAGTCCCTCCTCGACGGCCGCGGCGGACCAGGCCGCCGGGTCCGCGGCGAACCGCGCCGCCTGGTCCGGGCGGGTGAACAGCCCGTGCAGCGTGTTCGCGGCGCCGTGCGCAGGCTCCTGGAATCCGCCCACGATCATGACGCCGGTATCGCCGATGATCTCGTCCAGGCCGCGGGTCGTTCCGGCGGGCATGCCGTCGAGGAGCAGGTGGGACAGCGTGCTGTCGTCTGGATCGCCGGCCAGCCGCGCGAGCCGGCTGTCCAGGTAAGCGGCGACCTCGGCCTTGACGGCCTGGCCGCGGGCGGCGATTTCGCTGCTGCGGCCGAAGTCGACCAGGTAAGCGGCATATCCATGGAACCAGCGGACCAGGGTGTCGTCGTCGACGTCGCTGAAGCCGAGCACGTCAGCGATGGCACGCATGCTGATCCGCTCCAGGATGTCGGCGTTCGCGTCGGCCTTCCCGCGGTCCCGGATGGCTTCGATGTACCGGGCGGCGGTGGCGCGGAGCAGCCCCTCACGGTAGCCGCGCACCGCCCGCGGCCGGAACCGCGCGTTCAGCGGGCCGCGATGCGCCAGGTGCTCAGCTCCGGTGAGGCTCATCACGTTCGGGTTGCCGTAGACCGCGTGGAAGACGTCCCTGGTCGGCCCGAAAACCTCGTTGTTGTTCCCGGCCTCGTCGCACAGGTCCCAGGTGGTGATCCAGACGCGGTCGGTTTCCGGCACGTAGGCGATGGGGCGGTGGCTGCGCATCCAGGCGTAGGTCGGGTACGGGTCGTCTTCCAGCACTTCCAGCGTGACGTCATGGATGATGTCGATCGGCGCGGCAGGCCCGGCGGTCGTGGTCATCTCAGGCCACCCGCGCCGCGCGAGCAACGATCTCGGCACCGCGCTCAGCGAGCATGAGGACGGCGATCACCGGGTTGACGGTGGTGAGCGAGGGGAACGCGGACGCGTCGATGACCCGCACAGATCCGACGCCCCGGACCCGCAACTCGGGGTCAAGCACCGCGTCCGGGTCACCGGGCGCGCCCATCCGCGCGGTGCAGGACACGTGGTAGACGGTGTGGCTGGCGGCGCGGGCCAGCGCGGACAGGTCCTCGTCGCTGCGCACCTCCGGGCCCGGGAAGACCTCGCGGGCCAGCCAGCCGGCCATCGGCGGCTGCGCGGCGACCCGGCGCGCCATCCGGATGCCCGCCAGCAGCAGCCGCTCGTCGTAGCCGTCGGAATCGGTGAACGACCGGTAATCGATGAGCGGCGGATCGTCCGGATCCGCGGACGCCAGCGACACCGTGCCCCGGCTCCGGGGACGGGTGACGTTCGGTGTCATGGACAAGCTCCGGGCCGGGATCTGAAAGCCGAGCCGTTCAGGGTGCATCGCGAAGGTCATCAGGGGCACGTGGGCCAGCACGTCCGCGACCTCGCGGCCCGGGTCACTGCGGTACATGATGGTCATGTCCCAGTCGGTCGCGCCGGCGCGAGGCAGCGGCCTGGCCGCCTCCCACACCACGATCCCCTCCGGATGGTCGCAGAGGTTCGCGCCCACCCCGGGCAGGTCCGCCACCACCTCGATGCCATGCTGACGCAGCTGCCCGGCCGGCCCGATACCCGAAAGCAGCAGCAGCCGCGGCGTGTCGATCGCGCCGCAGCACAAGATCACCTCCCGGCGCGCGGAAACGGTGACCGCCGAACCGTCCGGTCGCCGGGCCGCCACCCCGCTAGCCCGCCGGTCACCGTCGACAAGGACCTTGAGCACCCGGGTCCCGCAGTGCAGTTCCAGGTTCTTGCGATCGTCGGTGACCGGGTGCAGGTAGGCCACCGACGATGAGGACCTGATCCCCGTTTCGGGGTAGTAGCCGATCGGCAGGAAGCCGGTGCCGTCGGCGTAAGCCTCGGTGTTCCAGGCCTCTCGGGCCGGTATGCCGAGCGCGGTTGCGGCCGCCCGGATGACGTCGGCGAGATAGGAGTTGCGGTGCTGCGGCGCGACCGGCACGATGTGCACCGCCAGCCGGCCGAAGTAGGGGTCCATGGACGCCGCGTCCCAGCCGCGGGCACCGCCGGCGGCCCAGCGGTCGAAGTCGGCGGCCGGCGGCTTGAGCGCGATCATGGTGTTGTGTGAGGAGCAGCCGCCCAGGATGGCGGCGCGGGCCTGCCTGATGTGCGAATTCCCGCGCGGCTGCGGCACGCTGCGGTAGTCAAGGTCATACTCCCCCTCCAGCATCTCGGCCCACCGGCGGATCAGCAGCGCCCTCGGTTCGTCCCGGTCACTCGGCCCCCGCTCCAGGACGCCGACGCTGACCCGCGGGTCCTCGCTCAGCCTGGCCGCGACTACGGCGCCCGCGGTCCCGCCGCCTACGATGACGTAGTCGTACTCCAGCCGTGCCCCGGCAGCCTCGCCGCCACGGTCGCCGCCGCCACGGTCACGGTCGCCGCCCGTCACCAAGACAGGGCCTAGAACTCGAAGACCGGCATATGCCCGCCCAGGGACACCCCGACATTCTTGACCTCGGTGTAGGCGTCCAGCGCGTGCACCGAAAGCTCGCGACCGTAGCCCGAGGCCTTCACCCCGCCGAACGGCGCCTCGTTGAAGAGGAACTCGCTGGTATTGATCCAGACGCCGCCAGCCCGAATGTCCTCGGCCGCCCGGTGCGCGGTGGTCAGGTCATTGGTCCAGACGGTGGCAGCCAGGCCGTAGGGGGTGTCGTTGGCCTTGGTGATCCCGTCCTGGTAGTCGGAGAACCGCCCGACGCACGCGACCGGCCCGAAGATCTCCTCCCGGGCGATCCGCATGCCGTTGTCCACGTCCGCGAAGACCGTGGGCCGGTAGAAGAGGCCGGGCCCGTCCACCCGGGTCCCCCCGGCGACGAGTTTCGCGCCCTCCCGCTGCCCGATCTCGACGTACTGCTCGATCTTCTCCAACTGGCGCGCGGAGGTGATCGCGCCGATGTGATTGGCCGCATCGGTGGGGTCGCCGACCCGGAGCCGGTTCGCCCGGTCAGTGAACCGCGTCACGAACTCGTCGTAGATGCTGTCCTGCACGAAGATCCGCGAGCGTGCGTCGCAGACCTGCCCGGCGTTGGCGAAGACCTGGAACAGTGACCCGTCCACGGCGAGGTCGAGATCGGCGTCGGCGAACACCAGCGCGGGCGACTTCCCGCCGAGTTCCAGGGTCACCCGCTTCAGAGTGGCCGCGGCCTCTCGCATCAGGTTCTGCCCGGTCGTCGTCTCGCCGGTCAGCGAGACCTTGGCGACATCGGGGTGGGTCACCAGCCGGTGCCCGGCCCGTGCGCCCGGGCCGGTGATCACGTTCACCACCCCGGGCGGGAACCCCGCCTGCAGCGCCAGTTCCCCGAGCATCAGTGCGGTTACCGGAGTCTGCGAGGCGGGCTTGAGGACCACCGTGTTGCCCGCCGCCAGCGCCGGCCCGAGCTTCCATACCGCGATGGCCAGCGGGAAGTTCCACGGGACGATGAGACCGCAGACACCCACCGGCTCCCGGCGGGTGTACACGAAGTAGTCAGCGGGTGCCGGGATGGTCTGTCCGAAGAGCTTGTTCGCCGCCCCCGCGTAGTAGTCCAGGCAGGCCACCGTCGAGGCCACGTCGAACTCGGCATCAGCCAGCGTTTTTCCGTTTTGGGCGGTTTCTGCGACCGCGAACTCGGCTGCCCGGCCTTCGAGCAGCCGGGCCAGCGCGGTCAGGAGGGTTCCCCTGGTGGTCGCCGGGGTCTTCCGCCACGGTTCGAACGCGCCCGCGGCCGCTGCCACGGCGAGGTCGGCGTCTTCCTCCGTGCCCAGCGGCACGGTGGCATAGGGGTCTGAACTGGCCGGGTTGACGATCTCGGACCGCTCACCCGACCGGGCCTGCGTCCGCTCGCCTCCCACGATCATCGTGAAGTCCTGTGGCTGCATCGCGCGAGTGCTCCGTCCTGGCTTAGTTCCCAGCGGGAGCCGCTGGCGGCTCGGCGGCGCTGACGCAGGCCAGCACGCGTTCTGGCGTGATCGGGAGCACCGTCGGCCGGGTCCCGGTCGCCTCGTGGATCGCGCTGGCCACGGCCGCCGCTGGCGGTCCGATGGGGGGCTCGCCGATCCCACGCGCGCCGAACGGACCCAGCCCCTCACCGGATTCGAGCACGATGGACTCGATATCGGGAAGGTCGGTGGCGGTAGGGATCAGGTACTGGAAGAACCCGCCGGTCAGGTTCACGCCGTCCTCGACCACGACCTCCTCGAGCAGTGCCATCCCGAGCCCCTGGGCGGCGCCCCCGCTGATCTGCCCTTCCACCGACCGGGGGTTGATGGCCCGGCCTACGTCATGCGCGGCCAGGTACCTGAGCAGCTTTACCTTGCCGGTATCGAGATCCACCTCAAGGTCACACAGGTGGGTCCCGAACGTAAAGTCAGGGAACACTCGGTCGGCCCGCAGTTCCTTGACGACCGGCTTGCCCTTCGGGCCGAAGAAGGTACCGAGCGCCTCGATGGGGACGTTGCGCCGACGGCAGGTCACCAGGGCCCCCGGGATGCCCACGGCCGCGCCGGCCCCGCTGATGCCGTCGGCGTCCATCCGGAGGCCTTCGAACGGCTGCCCGGTCTCGTCGGCCACGGCCCGCAGCACGGCGTCGCGAAGCAGGACGCTCGCCTCGTACACCGCGTTCCCCGACATGAGCAGCTGCCGGGTCGCGGTCGTCGTGCCGGCCAGCGGGGTGAGGGACGAGTCGCCGAAGTGCACCGTGATCCGGTCCATCCCGACGCCAAGCACCTCCGACGCGATCTGGGCGAGCGACGACGCCTGACCGCCGCCGATGTCAGGCACCCCGCATCGCACGGTCAGGCTCCCGTCGAGCTGGAACCCGACCCAGGCGGCGGCGGAGTCGTTCAGCCAGACCAGCCTGCCGTAGGACTGGATGTTGGCGGCGATCCCGCGGCCCACCACCGTGCGCGGACCGGACGGCGCCGGTTTCGCGCCCGCCCTGGCGAGTACCGCGTCGATCGTCTCCGCGAGCAGCACCTCGGTCTGGATCGGCTGGCCTACGGGCAGCACATCACCGCGCGCCAGTGCGTTGTGCTTCCTGATGTCAGCAGGCGCGATCCCCAGCTCGCGAGCGAGCAGATCCATCTGCGACTCGTAACCGAAGACCACCTGCATGCCGCCGAAGCCGCGGAAGGCCGACGTCGGCGGGTTGTTGGTGTAGGCGCAGCGGGCCCGCAGCCGCACGTTGTCCACCCGGTAGGGGCCGCAGGCGTGCACCGATGAGTACAGCAGCACCAGCGCGGACAGGTAGGCGTAGGCGCCGGAATCGGCGGTGATGTCGATGTCCTGGCCGACGATGGTCCCGTCGCGGCGGGCCGCGGTCCGGTACCGCAGCCGCATGCTGTGCCGTTTCGGGCGGGCCAGCAGGGACTCCTGCCTGGTCCACTGCATGCGGACCTGGCGCCGGGTACGCCAGACGGCGAGGGCCAGGTACGGCTCGACGGTCATGTCCTCCTTGCCGCCGAAGCCCCCGCCGACGTAGGGCGCGATCACCCGCACCCTGGCCTCAGGTATTCCGAGGATCCTGGCCACGTCCCGGTAGTGCTCAACGACCTGCGTGGCGACCCGGAGAATGAGGACGCCCTCGTCGTCGAGCCAGCCCACCCCCGCCTCGGGCTCGAGGTAGGCGTGGTCCACGGTCTGCGTCGCGTAGCTGCCCTCCACGACGACATCCGCGGCGTCGAAGGCCGCGCCGACGTCTCCGGTGTCGATGTTCCACTCCCCGAGCAGGTTTCCCTGGTTGTGCACCGCCGGGGCGCCGTCGGTCAGCGCTACGTCGGGATCGAAGACCCCGGGCAGCTCCTCGTAGTCGATCTCGACCAGCTCGCACGCCTCGGCGAGCGCATCCTCGGTCTCCGCTACGACCAGCGCCACCGGCTCGCCATGGAACCTGATCCGGTCGGTCGCGAGCACCTCCATGCTGGCCTTCAGCGCCGCTACCTCGACGGTCTGGCCGGGAACGTCGACCCAGATGAGGTTGTGCGGGACGTTCTCGCCGAACAGGACGCACACGACTCCGGGCACTTCCAGGGCCGCGGCCGCGTCCCGCCGGGTGATCCGCGCCGACGGCAGCGGGGACCGCACCAGACGGGCATGGAACATGCTCGCGTACGCGAGGTCACCGGCGTACCGGGTGGTGCCGGCGATCTTTTCCGCCTGGTCGTGCCGCGGCAGCGGCTGACGCACGATCCTGAGCTCGCCTTCCTTCGACGTCCGGATCCCGGCACCCTGGGGCCCGCTCACCTGGCCGCCTCTTCCTGGACCGCCTCTTGCTGCGCGGCCTCTTGCTGCGCGGCCTCGACCGCGTCCACGATGGGGCCGTAACCGGTACAGCGGCACAAGTTGCCGTGGAGCTCGCCGCGGATCTCCGCCCGGGACCGGCGGCGCCCGTCCGCGAGCATGGCGGCGGCCGTCATCAGCATGCCGGGCGTGCAGAACCCGCACTGCGCGGCATGCTGCTCATGGAAGGCGCGCTGTAGCGGGCTGAGCGTCCCGTCCGGTTCGGCCAGCCCGGCCGCGGTGGTGACGACGGCGCCGTCCACCTGCGCGGCGAGTACCAGGCAGCTGGCGACAGGAACGTCATCCACCAGCACGGTGCAGGCGCCGCAGATGCCCTCGCCACAGCCGTACTTCGGGTCGGTCACGTCCGCCAGATCGCGCAGCCAGCGCAGCAGGGTGAAGTGCCCGCCCGCCGCCCGGGTGATCCGGCGGCCGTTCACGGTCAGGGTAATGGTCGCGTCGTCGCTCACGCCGCCTCCGCGGATCGATGGCAGGCCGCCGTCAGCGCCCTCGTCACCAGGACGCGGCACAGCTGGGCACGGTAACCGGCACTGGCGCCGGCGTCGGTCACCGGCCGGATGCCCTGCAGCGGGCCGACCCGGTCGCCGATCTGCGCCGGGGTGGCCCCGCTCAGCGAGGTCTCGACATCGGCGAGGCGGACCGGGCGGTCGCTCACGCCGCCCACCGCGACCCGGCTCTCGACGATCAGGCCGTCCGCGACCCGGACCAGCACCGCCACCGCGGCCATCGCGAAGTCGCCGTCCCGCCTGGAGACCTCCAGGAAGCTCCAGCCCCAGCCAGGCCCGAGCGTCGGCAGCCGGACCGAGGTGATCAGCTCGTCCTCTTCCAGCTGCGTGGTCATGAAGGTGACGTGGAACTCCTGCGCGGCGACGGTCCTCGTCTGCGCGCCGTTGGTCAGCTCGTAGCTGGCCCCGAGCGCGGTCATCACCAGCGGAAGCTCGGCCGCCGGGTCGCCGTGCGCCAGTGACCCGCCGAGCGTGCCGCGGCTGCGCACCCGCGCGTTCCCGACCAGCCGGGCGGCCGCGCCCAGCAACGGCTGCGCATCGGCCACCAGCCGGTCGGCGGCCAGGTCGGCGTGCGTGGCGAGCGCCCCGACGGTCAGGTAGCCGTCGGCCGCCCGCAGGTCTCGCTGGCCGGCGGCGCGCGAGATGTCGATCACGACGTCGGGTTGTACCAAGCCCAGGTTGATCAGGGGCATCAGGCTCTGGCCCCCGGCGATGACCTTCGCGCCCTCGCCGTACTCGCGCAGCAGCGAACAGGCGTCAGCGAGCCGCTCCGCTCGCTCGTACCTGAATGGTCTGGTAAACACGACGTCCCTCCGCCGCAGATGCTAGGCGGCCCTTCTCGCTCCGCACAAGGGATTCTCGGAGAGTGAGAAACGATTCAGCCCGCCGTGGGGCTGGCGGGCGTGGGGCTGGCGGGCGGGGACCAGCCTGGATCCAGGCCGAGCACCCCGGCCGGGTTCTGCTTGGTCATCTTTTCCAGGTACTCATAGGGGACGCCGACGTCGAGCAGCGCGGCCAGCAGCATCCGCAGGCCCTCCGGGTGCGGCGGGCCCGCGAACTGGCCCAGGTCCGAGCCGAGGACGATGTTCTCGCCGCGCAGCGCCTTGATCCACTCGGCGAGCTCGCCGGGCTGCTGCTCCCAGAAGATCGGGGATACGCACGAGCAGGCCACGTACTCCATGACCGCGCCCTTGGCGATGAGCTCCCGCTGCACGTCCAGGTCGAGTTTGCACAACGACCAGTTGGCGTGGGTCACGATGAACCGGGTCACGCCCGCCTGGACCGCGGCATCTTGCAGCGCCCTGATCTCGGCCAGGGACAGGTGGCCGGTGGCCAGGGCCACGTCGTTCTCGGCCACGATCTCGCAGATCGTCCTGGCGGCCTTGGTGAGGGTGGCGCCGTCCTCCTCGAACACTGTCACGCCCTCGCCGGGAAGCTGCTTGAGGGGGCGCCCGAACTGCGGGTAATCGGGCATGTCGAAGTACTCGGCATGGTATTTCGAATGGTTGGAAGGCATCCAGACGATCTTGGCACCGTAGTGGATGGCCGACTGCGCGACGTAGGGATTGAGGCCCCCGACTGACCGGTTCAGCACCACGGAGCCGAAGGACTCGACCTCTGGGTGCATCCGGTTGACGTAATAGGCACGGCCGGTCGTCGACGCATCGTGGTCCTTGAGTACGAACCCGCGCATCCCGAAACCGATCGCGATCTCGGCCAGGGCGGCATCATCGATATGCCGTTTGAACAGGGCCGGTGCGGTGTGCGCGTGCGTGTCGATCGCGCCGCGCAGGAGCTCGAGGTCGGGTCGGTCCATGGCGCACTCCCGTGTCTCTCGCAGAGTGAAACTGCCTTTCGGCTCTCGGGATCGGGATGCTACCATTCGGCTGCGTCAGCGCCTACCCCTCGGAGGTCAGCGCAGGTGTCCAAGCCCACGCCCGACAGCGAACCGAAGCCGGCCTTCCAGGTCCTGGAACGGACCTTCGGGATCCTGGAGGTCTTCACCGAGGCGCGCCCTGAGTGGAGCACGACGGATATCGCTCGTGCCCAGCACCTGCCGGTCCCCACGGCGCACCGGATCCTGGCCGCACTGAAGCGGCTCGGCTACGTCAGCCAGCATGAGGAGACCCGCCGCTTCCGCCTCGGCGTCGGGGCGCTGAGCCTCGGTGAGCGGGCGCGCGCCGTCGCCGACCTCCGGCCGGTCGCCATCGGCCCGCTGCGCCGGCTCTCGGATGCCACCGGTGAGACAGCCCTGCTGACCGTGCTCACACCGGAACGCGACCGGAGCGTGTGCCTGGAGCGGGTGGAGACGCCGCAGCCGCTGCGGCTGTCCGTTCAGCCGGGTCGGCAGCTTCCGATGCACGCGGGAGCTTCGCAGAAGGTGCTGCTGGCGTTCATGCCCGCCGACGACATCGAGCGGCTCATCGCGCAGCCGCTTGAGCGGTTCTGCCAGTCGACGATCACCAACCCGCAGGCGCTCCGCCGCGAGCTGGCGGCGATCCGGGCCCGCGGCTGGGCCAGCAGCTACGAGGAAACGAACGTCGGGGTGTGGGGCATCGCGGTCCCTGTCCTGTCCGACGCCGACGTGGTCTGCGCGGTCGGCATCGCGGGACCGAGCCCACGGCTGTCGGTCGAGCGGGTACGCCAGGATGTCGGCCTGGTTCATGATGCGGCCGCCGCGATCGGCCGGGCGCTCGGGCTGAAGGCACCGCCGATCTCAGCAGCCGAGGTGCGCATCGGCCCGGCGGCCGCCCGCGAGAGGAGTCACGCATGACCAACGGCCTGCCGCTGGAGGGGAAGGTGGCGATCGTCACCGGCGGTGCCACGGGCATCGGCGCGGTGGTGTCCGAGTACCTGGCGCAGGACGGGGCGCACGTCGCCCTGATCGGGCGGAACGAACACACGCTCCGGGCCAAGGCGGCCGCGCTGAACGAGAAGTACCCAGGCCGCGACAGTCTCGCGGTGCGGTGCGACGTGACCGACGAAGACCTGGTGCGGGCCATGGCGGCCCTCGTCGCCGGGCGCTTCGGCGGCATCGACATCCTGGTGAACACGGCCGGCGGGACCGGTCCGATCGAGACCCCGGCGCAGGACTACCCCGCCGAGGAGTTCCGCAAGATCCTTGAGCTGAACGTGGTCGGGACGTTCCTGCCCTGCAAGCACGTGATCCCCTACCTGATCGCCAGGGGCGGGGGCCGCATCGTTAATCTGGCCGGGACATCGGGGCTGCGCGGGTACCGCAACCGCAGCGGCTACTCGTCGTCCAAATGGGCGATCCGGGGCCTCACCCGGACCCTGGCGCTTGAGCTCGGGCCGCACGACATCACCGTCAACGCCGTGTGCCCGAACGTCACCAACGGCGACCGGATGGACCGGATCGTGGCTGAGAAGGCGCGGAAACTGGGCAAGGCTCCCGAGGACGTGTACGCCGACTTCGCCGCCCAGACCGCCCTGGGCAGGTTCGTCGACGAGTCCGACGTCGGCGAGGCCATCAGGTTCCTGGTTTCTCCGGGGGCACGCAACATCACCGGGCACGACATCCCGGTGGACGCGGGCTGGGACGTGTAGCCGCCGCCTGCCGCCGCTCCCCCGGCCGCGCCGCTGGCGCTACCTGGTCACCAGGACCGGGCACTCGGCATGGTGGATCACCTGGTGGGCGACGCTGCCCACCAGCATGGCCGCGAAATCCGAGGATCCGCGGGTGCCCATCACGATCAGGCCTGCCCCGAAGGCCTTCGCCGCCGAGATGATCTGGGGGGCCGCCCCGCTGCCCACCGCCGTGTACGCTTCACCGCTGGCTTTCACTCCCCGCCCGCGCAGGTCGGCCACTACGCCGTTCACCAGGTCCGCCGCCTCGCCGGGCTCTTCAAGTGAGACCGGGCCCGCCCGTCCACGCGGGTCGAGTTCCCTGACGTGCAGGACCAGGACTTCCGCCCCGTTGCCGACCGCAAGCTCGGCCGCTGCCTCCATTGCCCGGCGGGAGGGCTCAGAGCCGTCCACCGCGAGCAGCATCCGCTCGAACACGCCGCCTCCTCCGCTGCGTCCGCCGAGGCCGA
>Ga0066790_10000971_pt1 | contig 11689 bp, 5 predicted proteins | sample OrgsoiDNA2013050_FD_70963 | JGI IMG/M metagenome (GOLD analysis project Ga0066790, IMG submission 70963) | Permafrost soil microbial communities from the Arctic, to analyse light accelerated degradation of dissolved organic matter (DOM) -... | ecosystem: Environmental > Terrestrial > Soil >...
TTTTACTGGTGATAGCATACACATCATCGCCGATAAATAGTATGCTTCTTACGATTTTATCTCCGGGTTTGCATAATATTTTCCAGGCTATTTTTCCAGAATGGAATTGATAAATTGGAGAGTAGTACATCAGCTTTTCTTTTTGCACGGTATTTAATTCAGCAAAAATGTAGTTTTTTGAGTTTTCGTCCAGCGAAGCATCAGCCCATTCGTTAGGTCTGATACCTAGGTTGCGATAACTTGAATCACTAAAAAAATCTACATCATTTTTCACATCATCACCTAAGCGATGCAATCTCGTTTTTCGATTAAGCTTAAAAGCTGGATTGGTAACGTCACTGCTGTTGAAAGAGCTATATAAAAATTCGTTGTTGTCAAATGTCCAACTGTTGGCACCATAACTGGAATGAATGGTTTCTACAAGAAATGTCCTGGTATCTACATCCATTATCCTGAGATCAGAAACTTCTTTGCCCAATTCGGTTAAGGCAATCACTATTTTTTTTCCATCATAGCTTGGCAAATAGTTAGTGATGGTGAGGGTTTTACCTTTATTGTAATCCGTTGGATCAAAAAGCAATTGATCCTTTCCTTCCTCGCCTTCCCGATAATATAATTTGCTTACGTTTTCCCCTGGATTTACTTTTTTCGCGAAAATGCGGCCGATTTCATACTTCCATCTCTCACCTGAAAGGCCTGGAACGAAATCCGGCTGTTGCAGACCATCCAGCATCTTCCATTCGGCAATCAATTCGTCTCTTCCAGAAATTTTGTATAAAATAGAATCGCTAAAATTAGCCTGTCTTTTAAACCAGGCTACTACCTGGCTATCCTTTAAATTCTCCAGCCATTGATAGGGATCTTTATATGTCACTCCAAAGTATGTATGGCTACTATCAGCTGTTTTGGTAGGTGGATAATTGTATTGGGCAAATGATTTATAGGTGAAGAAAAACGTAGCGATTAATGCGATATATTTTTTCATATTGAATTATTATTTGTAAATAAAAGAGCAGAGGAGGACAGGTGCATTTTGTATCCAAGGCCTACTTAGGTTTTCAATTGCAAGAGTAGAATCAATTTTTTTAATCTGTTCTGTATCGACCCCTTCTAAACTGGACAGTTTTCTATAGGTAGTTAGTAGTTTTTTATTTGAAAGGGATCAAATTATAATTTCTCCATACAGTTTCGGGAGTCACGCCATTCCATCCATCGAAAATATTATCTCATATTAATCGTTCATTTTATCATCTGTCAACGAATACGACATTTGATGAAACAATTTTCCAGCTGCCATTAATTTTTTCCATAAAACGTGTTTCGTGTGTATACTGCTTTGCCTGAGTATCATTTGAAATTTGATCAAATGTCACATATGCAGAGTTGTCATTTATACAAAATATCCAGTTTTCGCGGTGAAAATCAATTTTTAACGGCTCCCCGCCAAGCATATTCTTTTGTATACTATCGGCGTTAAATGATGCTCCCCTGGTATCAATAACATGTGCCGGCGAAATAATTATGTACATCGTGGTCTGTGGCGTTTGATGCCAGTAACTGACCATTTTATGAGCGTCACGATCGTAAAATGCTTTGGTCTCTTCATTTAAAACATTTTTAATGGCAATCTCTTCTGTTTGCGCAAAGGCAAATACAACGACGCCGGACAATAATATAGAAAATAATGTCTTTTTCATGGTTTTATTTTTTAAAGTAAATGGGCTGTTAGAAAAATAATTTCAATAAATATTAAATATTCTAAAGGTATATTAGCAATTTTAACGCATTCAAGGCACCAGGATTCCCATACAAGGCGCGCTGAAAATTCATCGACGATATTAGAGATACTTGTACGTCCTTCGCAAGCATCCAGTCTGAAACTTGCTCAATTATTTTTCAATGAAATGAACTAACGATTATTTATTAATACCTATTAATCGAAATATTTCTGAAATCGGAAACAGGCAATAAAATATCGGATCTTTTATGAGATAGAACAAACCACTATATTAGTCGCTGATTTATTGCTTTAACTACTGCCTCGCTTTTGGAATGTACATGTAGCTTTTCATAAATGTGCCGAATATGTGTGTTTACTGTATCTATCGAAATAAAGCACTCAGCGGCTATCACTTTATACGATTTACTCTCTACCAGTAATGAAAGAATTTCTTTTTCACGCTCAGACAGGTCTATAAATTCATTTTTTCCCTCCGAAACCGTTTGTGAACGTACAATTTGTAACACTTTATTGGCCACGGAAGCCGTCATAGGCGATCCACCTTCATAAGTTTCAATGATCGCTTCAATCATCTTTTGCGGTGCGGTCTTTTTCAACATATAACCCGACGCGCCAGCACAAATGGCCGCAAATATTTTATCATTATCATCAAATACAGTTTGCATAAGAATCTTAATACCAGGAAATTTTTCTCTGATCATTTGCACGCCTTTGATTCCCGAAACGCCTGGCATGTCTATGTCCATTAACACAACATCAGGGTTGGAGGATTCTATATTTCCAATTAATTTATTGGCATCCGGAAAAGCGCCGGTACAAACAAGTTCCCCGGTGCTATCGATTAACTTAGCCAGGCTTTCCCGAAGAATCTTGTTATCTTCAAACACGGCTACTTTTATTTCCACTCCGAATTATTTATCCAAAATACGCAGTTTCGTCGCTTATGAGCAATAGCATATTTATGTGATTTTAAAGGATAGCTGAATTTTTGTTCCTTCATTAATTGCAGAATGAATACTGAATATGCCTTTCAATTCATCTGCCCGGCGTCTGAAATTGGCCAGTCCATTACCTGAATTACCGTTATTTAAATTAAATCCATTGCCATTATCTTCAATCGTTAAAATAATTTGGTCATTCAGACTTGAAATATGGACGTTTACCTGCTTAGCACATGAGTATTTTGCAGCATTATTTATAGCTTCCTTAAAAAACAGGTAAACCTTTTTTCGTTGGTCCATTGACAGCCTCTCATCATAAACATCTTCATCGCAGATTAAATGAAAAGCAATAGATTTTGCATCAAGAATTTCTGATGAAAACTGCTTCATGCGCTGCACCATATTATTGAAATGGTCATTTTTGGAATTTACCACCCAAACCAAATCGCTCATATTCTCCTGAATAGCTGAAGCACTTTCCCCAATGGATTTTAAAAGAGACAACGAATCTGAAGATTTGACTTTTGCCAGCTCACTCATGATTGAAATACTGCTGAGTGTAGAACCAATATCATCGTGCAAATCTGCGGCGATTCGGTTTCGAACGGCTTGCACTTTCAAAATTTGATTAATCCGAAAACGATAAAACGAATAAAAAGTCAAAATGATCGTAACGAAACAAAGCAAGTAAAACCACCAGGATTGCCACCAGGGTGTCAGGATGGTAAAACTGAATGAAGCGGGTTTCGACCATTCATTGTTCCTGCCTTTCCCGGCAACTTTAAAAACATAGCTGCCTGGCTGCAGGTTCAAATAACTAGGACTTTCAGAATTGGTCGTAGGCTCACTCCAGTTTTTATCAAAGCCCTCCAAGATATACCTATAATGCGCTGCATCTCCGATACCCGCATTTACCAAAGCATAGCGAAATTGAATATGGTTGCTATCATAAGAAAGTTGAAGACCTGAGGGTATATTGTAGGGTCCTTTAGGCTGACCGAATTTGTCACTAATACCTGAATAAAAAGAAGATGATGGCAACAGGCCACTTACGTAAAAGTGATTTCCTTCCGCACTCCAGATCGTATCCTTTTCTTTATGTGTGGTCCAGGGATCCGGAGAAAAATTCTGAGGACGGTTAATAATATTGATACTGGTTATATATATAGAAGGTGGGGGTCGCGTTTCTTTTGAAAATTTGAAGTGGGTTATGCCCAGATCCAGCCAGAAAAATTGCCCGTTGCTGGAAACGAAGTCAGTAGCAAAATTATCTGCCAGTTTGCGAAAACCATCGGAATTACCGAAAGATTCGACAAACCATTTCTTGTCGGGTGCAACGGGAACGGTAAATACAGACAGCCCATTCTTCGTTCCGGCATACACCTGATCTCCAAATCGGTTCAGGGAAAGTATATAGTTGCCGATTAGTCCCTGTTCAAGGGATATTCTAAAAAGCGAATCCCTTCCAGCATTCACGACATAAATACCCGCATCGGAACCGATCCACATATTTCCCCGCGCATCGTTCTCCATTGACATATCAGAAAAATTACTTCTACTGAAAGGTCTGTCATAAACCAGCTTACTGATCGTCATTTTATCCGGATCAATCACCTCCATAGCGCCACTAACATGTCCAAGCCAGATCATTCCCATATAATCCTGCCGGATTTCCATTATAACAGTTGTGTCAATTCCCTGATTCTTACCGAGATGTTCGACCGTCAATTTTTGTGGGTCCAGAACGTCCACGCCTGCAATAAGAGGATAAAAACCCGTCCAGATTCTTCCCTTCCTGTCACTAGTCATCGCTCCCATTTTATCACCAGACAGTCCCTGTTTTTCGCCGATATGTTCCAATGTTTTTTTTACAGGATCAAAAATTTCGAGGCCTTTCATAGTAGCCACAAACATTCTGCGATCCATTTCCAAATCATTTACCATATTGTTCGTCCGGAGTCCGCTTCGGGTGGTAACAGATTTCACCAGCCCGGTATTCAGATCCAAAACATCCAGACCATGATTGGTACAGATCCAAATCAGACCAGAGCTGTCCTGCGATAAGCAATACATATCAGACTTTCCAATATGTATGATATCACTGCCATTTTTAACACACATATTCAAACCATTGACCGATGCAATCCAGACCTGGCCCTTGGTATCTTCTGCCATGCCTGCTATACCATTTGCACTTAAGCCAATGCTTGTGTTCATCCTTTTTAACCTATTTCCGACGGGATCAAGGACTTCTACTCCGTTTCCAACAGTATAATACTTACCCGTACCGATCCAAACATTTCCTTTGCGATCACCTATCAGGCTACTTATACAGTTCTGGTCCAAACCCTGACCCGAATCATAAAAAGTGATTATTTCTTTTTGGGGGTTAATTGCATTTAATTTTCCGTCTTTAGTTCCTATCCAAATATTGCCGGTTCCGTCCCCAAGAAGGCTCGTTACTGCATTTATTTTTAATCCATTGCATACGTTCAGATATCTTAACCTATTATTCTTTAGATCCAGGATATTTATTCCACTTCCTCCAAGGTTACTGATCCAGATATTTTCATTTTGATCCTGAACGATTGATGTAATATAATTTGATGACAGACCCTCCGTCTTACCAATATGTTTTATTCGCAACGTATTTAAATCTATGATGTCTATCCCTTCCTGAAAACTGAAAGAAGATTCAGCAAGCCAGAGGAAGCCATGGCTGTCAGCTAAAATTTGCGAAACATCATCGCAAGCGAGACCCTGGCGAGTTGTAATATGAATAAAGGTTCCTGAAGAATTATCAATGCCCATTATGCCATTTCCCTCTGTTCCTACCCAGATTCTTCCATTCCGGTCTTCTGCCATTGATTTTGAACCGTTGGCAAGTATTTCTGACATGATCATCAAAAAATTCTCACCATCATAGCGGTAAATACCCCCATCCGTGGCTATCCATAAAAAGCCTGCTTTGTCATTTAACACACAGTTCACGTGAGTTCCTATGAGCGGTTCACCAAATTCATAGATCAGTGCGGAAGAAGAACTTACTAAATGCGGACGTTCCACTTTGATCAACCTCGGATTTTCCAGGAAGGAAACCTGAGGTTTGAAAGCTTTTGAGGGAAGGTCCTGGAACGAAAATGGTTTTGACGGAAGTAAAGCCATGCGGAAAGCTGCCCTTTTGGGAAGTATCGGAAAAGCGATAAAATCAGAACTGTCGTAAATCGAAGCAGGAAGATTATTCAGATCAAATTTCGAAATCTCTGGTTTGATAAAATTTTCTTTTGAACCGTTCATTTTCCTAGGCACACTGAGATGCACAGGCTCGGCATATGGTTGGGTAAAACTGCTTTGTTCCGAAGGAAATGGGATATCTTTTGGCCTGTTTTTGCAGCCGGTGATAAACTGAAAGCAAAATACCATAAGCCAAATGCTGTTTTTTTCAATAGATTGAAATGATCTCATTGAGTAAACGTCTGCATTATTTCAAAATCCATATAATACAGTCTGCATTCTAAGTTAACAAAATTTGGACAGTTCGAAGAATCATTAGAGGAATATCCTTAAATGAGGTTCCTATACCTATAATCGGCTTTGGTCGCCACAATAAATGATTTCAGGAATATTTGTGCCCATTTCATGCTACCGAGCTTTTGGACAATAGAGATCGCACAAACACTTTCAAACGAAGCAAAACCATCAAAATAATATTTGTTATTATTTTTAAAACGATGAATGATAAGGATACGACTGAAGGATTTTTTCTTATGAATTAGAGGCTTAAATAAATTTCAGAAAAACTGTAGTTCGTATAACGTTTTGATATTTGAAGAAATACTAAATTTGTATTGAAAACAAAAATGAACATCAACGAATCTTAAACTCATCATTTCGAAATGAGTTTAAATTCATGATACACATTTGAGACAGTGATCAAGTTGCTTATGAATATTCACACCTGTATCGATTATTATTTCTTAACTTAATTTGTAGAAATTGTGGCAGCCAACTGAATTGCTTTGTAGGCATTTACTACACCTCCGCTTACACATAGGGTACTAAATTCGACTTTCTCCTTAGTACCGGGTTTGTATACAAGTTTGCCTTTTAAGGAAGTAACGGATTTTAAAAGAATGTATTTTAGTTGTATGGCGGTAAGCTGGGGGTAATATTCAAGGAGTAGTGCCGCAACTCCAGCCACAACAGGTGTAGACAAACTGGTGCCACTGTCGAAATCATATTTATTTCCTGGAAGAGAGGAGTAAATCTCTGAACCTGGAGCAAAGAGGTCAACCTCTTTTTGACCATAATTAGAATAGCGAGCAGTTAAGGCGAAGCCAGTATCCATAGTAATCGCGCCTACATTTATAAAATTATCGGCTCTGCCAGATGAATTAAGATAATCGGGAGATGGGAAAAAGGCAGTCGTATCTATATTTGCACTGTTATTACCTGCACCGTGAACCAATAGTACACCTTTTTTTTCCGCATATAGTACAGCCGCGTCTACCCACTCCTTTTGTGGTGACAGGCCCTTACCAAAACTCATGCTGATAATTCGAGCGCCATTATCAACCGCATAGCGTATAGCAAGTGCAATATCCTTGTCCATTTCATCTCCATATTGGATTGTACTTACTGCTCTTACAGACATAATAATAACGTTATCTGTAACACCATCCATACCTACCCCGTTATTGCGGATAGCAGATATGATCCCGGCACAAAACGTACCATGGTCCGCATATCGATCGCCTATCATGTTATTGCCATATTTCCTATCATTAATATCATAAGGGTTATCACCTATTATTTCTTTTCTTGCTATTAGCGGATCGCTTTTAACTTCCTTATATAATAATTCTTCCTCGCGCAGGGTTGGATCGCTTTTAAGCTCTGCCAGGAAAGCTTTTCCCCTCAAAATAGTACTGTCCAATGATATAGTCTTATTTATCGGGTTGGCATGTTCATAAAAGTCCAACATGATTTTTTTTGAATTATCTGCCATGCTGTCCTTTGGCTCAAATGATTCAATATCTTTAAAGTAAATTGTTTGCTTTTGCATAGCTTTTGTTAAAAGACTGTCAGCAAAAGCAATCTTAGTGATTGAATTTTCTACATTTTCCAATTTATAAGCATAATAGTTCCTGTCGATCGAATCCTCAAGGTGTTCCTTTTTTACTTTTAGAAAGTAAACATAGTTCTTTAAATGAGAAGCCTGTGCAGAGTCCATTGCCTCAAATTCGGGCAAAAGGCGAGCATATTCCCGGTCGGCTTCGCTATTAGTAGCATAAATATTTTTGCCATCCTTTCCTCCCAAAAAATTCCAACCATGAATATCATCGATGTAACCGTTTTTATCGTCATCGATGCCATTACCCGGAACTTCCTTTTTATTAGTCCAGATATGGCCCACCAAGTCTTCATGGCTAATATCCACACCTTCGTCAATAACCGCTACAATAACCGGGTGGCTGATTTTACCCTTCAACAATTCTTTATAGGCCCTGTTTACAGAAGCCCCATAAACGGTATCCTGCTCGTAATCGAGTAATTGCCAGGTTTGTTGTTTTGAAAGTTTATAGACCGTCGTGTTTGCTTGGGAAAATAACTTTAGAGTTCCCAAAAGTGTAAAAAAGAAAAAAAACCATAAGGAACGATACTTTTTATTGGCAAGATTTAGAAGATTTTGCTTCATAAGAAAGAGGTTAATGCGTTAACCGTTTGTGAAGGGATGATCGCTTCAATCATTTTTTGCGGTGCGGTCCTTTTCAGCATATAACCCGACGCGCCGGCACAAATGGCCGCAAATATTTTATCATTATCATCAAATACGGTTTGCATAAGAATCTTAATACCAGGAAATTTTTCTCTGATCATTTGCACGCCTATGATTCCCGAAACGCCAGGCATGTCAATGTCCATCAATACAACATCCGGGTTGGAGGATACTATATTCCCAATTAATTTATTGGCATCCGGGAAAGCGCCGGTACAAACAAGTTCCCCTGCGCTATCGATTAACTTAGCCAGACTTTCCCGAAGGACCTTGTTATCTTCAAACACGGCTACTTTTATTTCCACTCCAAATTATTTATTCAAAATACGAACTTTCATCACTTGCGAGCAATAGCATATTTATGTGATTTTAAATGATAGCTGAATTTTTGTTTCTTCATTGATTGCCGAATGAATACTAAATACGCCTTTAAATCCATCTGCCCGGCGTCTGAAATTAGCCAGTCCATTACCTGAATAGCAATTATTTAAATTGAATCCATGGCCATTATCTTCAATCGTTAAATTAATTTGGTCAATCGGCCGAGAAATATCGACGAAACTACAGATCCAGAATATTTCCCCTATGATAACTCTTGAGGAAAAAGTAGAAAGAAGCAAGGGAGTATATCCTAATCCAGGGGAATGCTTTTTGTTTCCAGTTCATCGATATTCTTTGAATTTAATTTTTCTTTCAGTTCTAGCATATCCTGGCTGACCTTTTTATCCAGAATCTTGGCATAATGCTGCGTGGTACTCAGGTTCCTATGACCGAGCATTTTTGATACAGTTTCAATTGGAACTCCGTTACTTAATGTAATTGTTGTCGCAAAAGTGTGCCGGGCAATGTGAAAGGTCAAATTTTGCGCTATTCCACAACAGTCTGCGATCTCCTTTAAATAGGCATTCATTTTCTGATTGCTCATGATCGGCAATGCTTTATCCTTAAGTTGACATTGTTTATGGACAGCATATAGTTCTAAAATCCTGGATGCTTGGGGAAGAATGGGGATTCGTGTTGGCGAGTCAGTTTTTTGTCGATGAGTAAATATCCATATTGACCCATCTATCCCGATTGAAATTTGTGAGCGTTTAAGTTTCTGAACATCAATATAGGCCAGTCCGGTATAACAGCTAAACAGAAAAATATCACGGACCAGAGTAAGTCTTTCTGTAGGGAATTTTTTTGCAGAAATTCTTTGAATTTCTTCTTCAGATAAAGCTTGCCGGTGCACTTCCCTTAAACTCATTTTGTAGCCCAAAAATGGATCTTTGATTAACCATCCTTTTTTCATTGCAACTATAACCATCTTTTTACAGCAGGCTATGTATTTCATGGTAGTATTGTGATCAATATGCCGAACGCTTTTATACCAGAATTCAAGGTCAGAAATGAAATCATAATCCAATTTCCCGACTTCTATATCATCAGTCTTATATTTCCATTTCAGGAATTCTCTGGTATGATTTAAAACTGTTTTAAACTTGGTCATGGTTCCTTCAGCATATTCAATTCCAATCAAGGCCTGAACCTGGTTATTATGATGCTGGAAGATCTCTATTAGTGTGTGGCCCCTTTCTTCTCTCCCCTGAATAAAACTTTTGATCGCTTCAGATGTAACCAGTTTACTGCATTCAATAAGCCTGTGTTTTGCTTCAAACACTTTGGATTTAATTGTATCGAGATAGGAATTTAATGCTCGAATCTCTTCTTTTAGGCCTTTTGCACGACCTGTTTCAACATTCCATATCGAATTCAGACAGGAGCGCTGAATTGAGATTTCTTTCGGTATACCTTCAACCGTGATTCTTAAATATACTGGCCACTCATCATTTATACTTTTCCTTCCTTTTTTAAGATAAAAAAGTAACCCAAAACTTGTAGTCATCATTTTGCTCATTTTAGAAGGTCATTAAATTAGGTTTTTCACCCCTTTTCCAAACTACCTCTTCAAATCTCAAAGAGGATAGATCCTTTCCTATGGCGGCTTTCAGCGAATTCCAGTGAGTCATATTAAAAAAAATTCATGAGTCATGAATTACTCACTGAGAAAACGATCAATAACAGGCTTTAACGACACTTCCTAAAATGCAAAAAGCCCGTAAACACTATGTTTTACAGGCTTTTAAAACTGTTGATATCTATTTTAGCGGAGAGGGAGGGATTCGAACCCTCGATACAAGTTTAAGCTCGTATAACGGTTTAGCAAACCGGCCCTTTCGGCCACTCAGGCACCTCTCCGTATATCCCCCCAGGAGGGATGCAAAAATAAAGATTAATTGTAAACCGTCCGCATTTTCAACAACCTAAACAAAAACTCTTCGTACAGTACAATAAACCAGGTCTATGCGGAGTTCTAACCCTATCCAATGATCTGAAAAAACCGAACATGAAGAAATTCCTGTCCGCTGTTATTGAAAATGTACAGCCCCTATCCCCTAAATTGCTGTTTACCTGTTTTATCTCCGGCTATATTCTGGCAATCCTTTTCTTTACCTTTTTTAGCGTGCAGGTGCATCAATTCCTGAACTCAATTATACAAGGATTATGAACCTGATTAAAACCTTACAATCGATCATTTTCAGGGACAGAAAAAGGACTACAAATCTGTTACGCCTTCGCCGGAAGATCTCCCGTATAAAAACCCGATCGATTTCTTTCTAACGCATAGTGCTTAAAGCAAAAGACCCACTTGGAAATGGGTCTTTTTATTTTTAATTTTTGCTTTGAATCACATAGCCGCCAGTTGTACTTTCTGCTGCAATTCGGTTACATTTTCGCGGAACAAACTATCCGTATCCATCAGATCCTTTACCGTCTGGCAGGAATGGATCACGGTGGTGTGATCGCGGCCGCCGAAATGTTCGCCGATGGTTTTTAAAGAGTTCTTCGTGAATGCTTTTGCCAGGTACATCGTGATCTGTCGTGCCTGGACGATCTCCCGCTTCCTTGTCTTCTGCAGGAGTTTATCGTAGGGCAGATCAAAATACTCACATACCATACGCTGTATGGTTTCAATGGTTATTTCCTTACTGCTCGTTTTTACAAAATTTCTCAAGACTTTCTTCGACAATTCCAGGTCAATTTCCCTCTTGTTAAGCGAAGACTGTGCCAGAAGGGATATCAACGCGCCTTCCAGTTCCCGCACATTACTGTTAATATTATAGGCCAGGTATTTTACCACTTCTTTAGGCATTTCCAACCCGTCATTCTTCATCTTGCGCTCCA
>Ga0066790_10000972_pt1 | contig 11687 bp, 7 predicted proteins | sample OrgsoiDNA2013050_FD_70963 | JGI IMG/M metagenome (GOLD analysis project Ga0066790, IMG submission 70963) | Permafrost soil microbial communities from the Arctic, to analyse light accelerated degradation of dissolved organic matter (DOM) -... | ecosystem: Environmental > Terrestrial > Soil >...
CCAGATGGGAGTAAACACTTTTCTGCTGAAGCCCGTCCGGCAGGCCAGTCTACTTAAGGCTATTGCCCGTATGTTTGGCGAAATTGCCGCGCCCGAGCAATCGGTCGCCAACCTGCCTGTCAAGCTGTGCGGGCGTGTGCTGGTGGCGGAAGACAACCCCACCAATCAGAAGGTAATCGTGATGCGATTGAACCGGCTCGGCTGCACGGTGGATGTGGCGAACGACGGTCTGGCGGCGCTGCAAGCGGCTACTTCCCATCAGTACGACTTGATCTTGATGGATTGCCAGATGCCCGTAATGGATGGGTTTCAAGCTACTCGCGCAATCCGGGAGTACGGCGGACGCCGCGTCCCTATCGTTGCGCTCACCGCGAATGCGATGGAAGGGGAACGGGAGAGATGCCTGGAAGCCGGGATGGATGACTATATGCCAAAGCCCGTTCGTCCGGAAGATCTGGTTGCCAAGTTAAAGCAGTGGCTGGGAACCGCAACGGGGCCGGCTGGGGAGCCGGCGAACGGTGAGGCAGTTGGCCGGTTGCGCGAGCAGTTGGATACTTTCATCCAAGAATTGAAGGAGTCCGAAGCCTCGCAGGAGGACATTGACGCCCTTCTGCTGCTGGTCCTCAAGAGCACGCCGCCCGTTGTGTTGCGCCTGGTCGAAGCGATCGGCCGGCAGGAAGAACAGCCCGCATGTTTCGCCGCTCACAGCCTGAAGGGATCCTTCGCGACCATCGGATTGAGCGATCTCGCCCAGGCGGTCGCGCTGGTAGAAGAAGATTGCGCGAACCGCTCGTGGCCGAAAGCGGAAGACGATCTGTCGCCGGTAACAAAGCTTTTTGCGGTGGTCAAAGAACTGATTGCGGCAAGAATCGATCAGCAAGTCGTAGCCCATTGAAGGGGATCAACTGGAGAGATTATGCCGAGTACACAAATCATGCGCTATGACGACCGCGTCTGCGCGGTCTTAATACAGGAACAGCTTCGGAACCAGTTTGCCAAAGCCGTCGGCCACGCCACGCCCGATGAGTTGTTTCGCGCCGCGGCGGGCGCCCTCCGCCCGCGGATTATCAATGGGCTATTGCGCACGGCGGCGCGTTTTCGAGAGGCGGAAGCCAAATCCCTGTATTACCTTTCGATGGAATTCCTGCTGGGAAGGTTGTTGGCAAACAATCTTCACAACCTGGGCCTGTACGATGTGATGGACGAAGCCTTTTCCGGTCTTGGATTGAGTCTGGCGGATGTTCTGGAGGTAGAGCCGGACGCGGCGCTTGGAAACGGCGGGCTGGGCCGGCTCGCGGCTTGTTTTCTGGATTCGCTGGCCAGCCTTCACATGCCGGGACATGGGTATGGCATCAACTACGAGTACGGACTTTTCCGGCAAGAAATTGAAAACGGCCACCAGAAAGAAAAACCGGATTTTTGGGCAAGCCAACACTCTCCTTGGCTGATCGAGCACCTGGATCAAGCGCTGGTGATCCCGCTCTACGGGCGTATCGAGCATCGTTTGGATCGGAACGGAAACTACAATCCGATGTGGCTCGACTGGCAGGTTATTATCGGTGTACCGCACGATCTGCCGATTGTAGGTGGAGATGGAAAGACCATCAACCTTCTGCGCCTGTTTTCAGCGCGGGCGTCCGATGAATTCGATATAGGGATCTTCAATGCGGGCGACTACGACCGCGCCGTTCGAAGGAAAATTCAGTCCGAGACGGTCAGCAAAGTTCTGTACCCGTCCGACTCGATCGCGGCGGGCCGCGAGCTTCGGCTCGTTCAGGAATACTTCCTGGTGGCTTGCGCAGTGCGTGACATATTCCGCAAATACCTTTCCACCAGCGCAGACCCGCGGCTGCTGGCCGGAAAAACGGCGATCCAGTTAAACGATACGCATCCTGCGCTGACGGTAGCGGAACTGATGCGGACGCTGGTGGACGAGTACGATCTTCCCTGGGAGGAAGCGTGGGATATCACGCAAAAGACCTGCGGGTATACTAATCACACACTAATGCCGGAAGCACTGGAAAAGTGGCCGGTCGAGCTTTTTGAGCGAGTCTTGCCGCGGCACCTTCAAATCATCCTGGAGATTAATCGCCGGCTGATGGGCGACGTATGGTCGCGATGGCCGGGGGACACCGGAAGACAGGAACGGATGTCGTTGATCGAAAACGGGCAACAACCAATGGTCCGCATGGCCAATCTGGCGATCGTCGGGAGCCACGCGGTGAATGGCGTAGCGGCTCTGCATTCCGAGCTGGTGAAGACGGAGCTGGTGCCTGATTTTCATGCCTTCTTTCCGGGGCGATTCGGCAACAAGACTAACGGCGTGAGTCCGCGGAGATGGTTGGCGCATACCAATCCGGCGCTCAGTTCCTGGATCACCGCGCGCATAGGATCGGGTTGGCGGGAGGACTTAAACCGGCTGAGCGATTTGGAACCCTTTGCGGCGGAAGAGCAATCACAGAGGACGTTTCTTGCGGTCAAGTCGGAGAACAAGCGGCGCCTGGCTCGGACTATACTCGATGCGACCGGCGTTAGGGCGGATCCCAGTGCTCTCTTTGACGTGCAAGTGAAGAGGATTCATGAATACAAACGGCAGTTGCTGCATGTCCTATATGTGATCGACGAATACCTGAATATCGTCGACGATGGGGTGCTGCCGTCAACGCGCCGGTTGCATATTTTTGCAGGCAAGGCGGCGCCCGGCTATTACATGGCCAAACTGATCATCAAGCTCATCAACAATCTGGCGGAGCTTGTCAACCGGGATTCCCGCGCGGTGGAATGCCTGAACGTCGTCTTTCTGCCAGACTATAGAGTCTCGCTGGCCGAAGTAATTGTTCCCGCCGCCGATCTTAGCGAACAGATTTCCACCGCGGGGATGGAAGCTTCCGGCACCAGTAACATGAAGTTCGCCATGAACGGAGCTTTGACCATCGGGACGCTCGACGGAGCGAATGTGGAGATGCTGTCGGAAATAGGGGCCGACAATATGTTCATCTTCGGCCACACGGTAGATCGCATCCGGGAGTTGCAGTCTGAAGGATATCGGCCTAATGACTGGTACCAGCGCCATGCGCGCATTCGGCGACTGATCGATACGCTCGCCGCCAACCGGCTTTCGCCGGAAGAGCCGGACATCTTCAAACCAATCGTCGACTCTTTGATGCAGCAAGGGGATCGCTACTTGACCTTGGCGGACTTCCCGGAATATTTCGATGCCCAAGCAAAGGTAGCATCCTGTTACTTGAATCCGGCGCAGTGGAGTTCGAAGGCCATCCTCAACGTTGCCCGGACCGGCAGTTTTTCGAGCGACCGGACAATTCGCGAATACGCCGACGAAATCTGGGGCATCCGACCGGTACTTCCGGAGGAATGAGACGGAGGCCGCATAAAATGTGCGGCTGCGATCTCAATCAGGAGCCGATAACTATTATATGAAGGTTCTTCTCGTGGACGACGATCCCGTCACCCGTGCGCTCTACGGCCGTTTCCTGCGCAACTGGGGCTGCGAAATCGTGGACGCTGGAGACGGCCTAGAAGCGCTGGAGATCCTTGCACGGCAGGCGATTCAGTTTGTGATCAGTGACTGGCTCATGCCCAATCTCACGGGACTGGAACTCTGCCGCAGAATTCGGCAAACAAAGGCGGATCATTACACATACATCATTCTGTGTACCTCAAAGCGCGATAAGAGGGACTTTATCGAAGGCATGGAAGCCGGTGCCGACGACTTTCTGGTGAAGCCTTTCAGTACGGAAGAACTCCGCGTGCGGGTCCGTGCCGGCGAACGGGTCGTCAACTTGGAGCGCGGGCTGGCGCTGAAGAACCGGGAGCTCGAGGCCCTAAACGCCAAGCTGCAGGAAGCCTACGGTCGGATCGAAGATGATCTCAAGGCGGCCGCCTGGATGCAGGCGAGCTTGCTGCCGGCGGTCTCGCCTAGAGCGCTCGGAGTCAATTCGGAGTGGCGATTCCGGCCCTCGCGCTATGTGGCCGGCGACACTCTGAATGTCTTTCCCATCGACCAGCATCATCTCGCTTTCTACTTATTGGACGTGTCCGGCCACGGCGTCCCGGCGGCCATGCTTTCGGTAACCTTGAGCATGCTGCTGACTCCCGACAGTACCCCGGCAAGCCCGCTGAAGCGCTTCGACGCCGCCTCCCAGAATTACCTGGCGGTGGCGCCCGATGAGGCTATTGCCGAGTTGAACCGCCGTTTCCAGAGCCGGGACGATCAGTACTTCACCATGATTTACGGCCTGTTGGATACTCGCAGTCTGATGCTGCGTTTCAGCCAGGCAGGCCATCCTAACCCTCTGTTGATTCAGAAAGGACGAAAGATGAGAGTGCTTGGCGCGGGCGGTTCGCCCGTGGGAATCCTGCCGCACGCCGAATTCGACTCGGTTCAGGTTCAGCTCGATCCCGGCGACCGGCTGGTGCTGTACTCCGATGGCGTCACCGAGTGTACCAACCCCTCGGGAGACCAGTTCGGCGATCAGCGGCTCCGCCATTATCTGACGCGCGCCGGCGAGAAACCGCTGGACCAGATGTTGGGTGGTCTGGAAACGGAAATCGAAGGCTGGCGAGGCAAACTGGAATTCGACGACGATATTTCGTTGCTCGCGCTCGAAGTAGGCACATAGGGAGACTGTATGAAGGCTATGGTTCTTGCGGCGGGAAAGGGCACGCGCGTCCAGCCGATTACGAATGTGGTGCCTAAACCGATGATCCCCTTGCTTGGGAAGCCCGTGCTGGAGTCGATTCTCGAGCATTTGCGCGACAACGGCTTCGATGAGATTGTGATCAACACCAGCCACCTGGCACCGGTTATAGAGGACTATTTTCGCGACGGATCGCGCCTCGGCATTCGCATCGCCTATTCCTTTGAAGGCTTGCTCTCCGGCGGATGCCTGGAGGGAAGAGCCGTCGGCTCGGCTGGCGGCATGCGGCGCGTACAGGACTATTCGGGATTCTTCGATGGCACTTTCGTGGTGCTGTGCGGCGACGCGCTCATCGACGTCGATTTGCGGGAAGCCGTCCGGTTTCATCGCGCGCGCCGTTCTATAGCGACGGTGATCCTGCGCGAAGTCGCCCCGGAAGAAGTCTTTCGGTATGGCGTGGTGGCTACCGGACCCGACGGCAGGGTCGTGCAGTTTCAGGAGAAGCCCTCCGTGCAGGAGGCCATTTCCACCCGGATCAACACGGGCATCTACGTTTTTGAACCGGAGGTTTTCGATTTCATTCCTCGTGGCTGTGCATTCGACATTGGCAGCGAACTTTTCCCGGCGCTAGTGGCGGCCGGAGCGCCCATATTCGGAGTTGATATCCCATTCGAATGGATCGACATTGGTTGCGTGGCCGACTACTGGGAAGCCACCCGGATGGCTCTGACCGGACGGATTCGCGGGTACCGTTTGCCCGGCATGGAGGTCTTGCCGGGCGTCCGCACCGGCATCAACATGAGATGGACGCCCGAGAACGTAACCCTTCGTGGGCCCGTGATAGTCGGGGGAAGCACTTCTATCGGTGACGGATGTCTGATCGAGGGGCCCACCCTGATTGGCGCCGGTTGCGTCATCGAACCGGGCGCCGAGGTGCGGCAATGCATCCTGGGCGATTACACGCGGGTCAGTTCGGTTGCCCGCCTCGATCGGGTGCTGGTGTATGGCAGCCACTGCATCGAACCGAACGGAGAGCATCTGGATATCGAACAGGCGGGAATTGGTTGGGTAGTGGACGATGCGCGCAAGAGGCAGGAATTTACGGGCGAACAGCTCGATCTGCTGGAACTGGCGCGGGCGCTGGGTAATTAATACGAGACGAAAGGAAGAGTTTCATGCGATTTGAAGAGACCAAAATAGGCAGTATTCTAGTAGCAAAAGTGTTGGATAAACGCATTGCCGCCGACGTTGCGCCGCAGTTCAAAGCGCACTTGGCAGGGTATCTGAACAACGGCGAACGCTCTATAGTGCTCGACCTGGCAGCCGTCTCATTTATCGACTCGAGCGGCTTGGGCGCTTTAATCTCCAGCCTGAAAGCCATCGGCACCGACGGACATTTGGTCATCTCGGGCGCGCACGGAACGGTTGCCACTATGTTCAAGCTGACTCGCATGGACAAGATAATGCGCGTTTTCGGCACCACCGAGGAAGCGGTTGCCGCTATTTCTTAAATCGTGCCTACGACTCTAACTCACGACCCATATAACGTCGCGCAGCTTCGGCAGGAGCCCCTCTGGAAGCTGCTTGGCACTTTGTACAAAGCGCACCCATGGCACGGCGTGTCCCCAGGTGAAAAGATCCCCGAAGAACTGCTCTGCTTCGTCGAGGTGGTGCCGTCGGACACCGTGAAATACGAGATCGACAAGGTGACCGGATATCTGCGCCTGGATCGACCGCAGAAATACTCGAACGTCTGTCCGGCGTTGTATGGATTCGTGCCACAAACTCTTTGCGGGCGCCGGGTGGCTGCTCTATGCTCCGAGCGCGTCGGCTCCGAAGTGAGGGGCGATGGCGATCCTCTTGACGTTTGTATTCTTACCGAGCGGCCTATCTCGCACGGTAACATCCTGGTGGATTGTCTTCCCATTGGGGGATTCCGTATGCTCGACCAGGGCGAAGCGGATGATAAGATTATCGCGGTACTTAAGGGCGACGCCGCTTACGGGGAGTGCCGTTCCGTTGCCGATGTTTCGCAAGCCACTTTGGATCGGCTGCGCCATTACTTCCTGACATACAAGCAGCCGCCGGGCGTTGTAACATGCGCCTCGACCATTACGCATGTTTACGACCGGGTAGAGGCGTTCGACGTCATTTCCAGAAGCCTGGCGGATTATGGCGAACAGTTCGGAACATTAGAAACCCTACTCACCGAAGCGCTTCACGCAATGAATCGAGACACGGGAGGCGGCTCATGAGTTGGCTTCGGTTCAGCTTTGCGAGCAGTCTCGACGAGATCTTCCTTGTGTCGCTGGTTCTCGGCCAGGTCTGCAGGCACCTGGGTCTCGACGAGGCACTGGCCTACAAAATCGAACTGTGTGCTGTCGAGGGCGTGACCAACTCCATCCGTCACGCTTATCAGCAGAGGGCCGGCAATGAGGTTACGGTACTAATCCGGTTCGATCGGGCGCGCGTCGATCTCGAGATACAGGACCGCGGTTCGCCAATGCCGCCGCAATTCGTGGAGCGGCTGCGAAATGGCTCCAGAGTGCTCGACTTCGACCCCTCCGATATTGCGGCATTGCCCGAAAACGGCATGGGTCTTCAAATCATACATGAAGTGATGGATGAGACTGCCTATTCCACCATTGAGGGCATCAATTGCCTCAGGCTGACGAAGCTGCTGGCGCCCAGAGAGGCGGCATGATTTATGGATCGCGAACAGCCATGTGGCCGAGACCCGCGGAGCTTTCCGGAAACTCTCCAATGTTAACGTTAACGACAAGAATCCGGCGCGCTATCCTGGCGGCCCATATATGAGCAATCTAGGTGTGCGGCGCGGCAGGGCCGGAAAAGCTTGCCGCAGTCAAGCCTTTCTCCTCCGCCTCGCCCGTAATGGCACTCGTCGCCAGAAGGCTGCGTCGCTTGTCATGGCGATGTTAGCGTTGTCGACACTGGCGGCGGCAAAGGCCTCAGCTCAGCCGTCCCGCAAGCATGACTCTCCCGCGGTTCTTACCAAGGTGAATCAAATTCGGTCGCTCACCGCGGATCAAGCCAAGACGAAATCTCCCATACACCTCGCAGGAATCGTCACGTATCACGCACCGGAGTACGGGGTCACTTTTTTCCAGGACGAAACGGCCGGGATATTCGTGTGGCCGGAGCATTCGGATGCCGAACTTAGCGTCGGCGCCTTCGTTGAAATAACCGGTAACACTACCCCTGGCGATTTCGCGCCGTCCATCGAGCATGCCCGAATTCACGTTCTCAGAAAAAAGGCGTCTATGCCGGCTCCTGCTTCCTGGCCATTGGATAGCCTGCTGGCAGGAAGCGAGGATAGTCAATGGGTTCAGACCACTGGAATCGTGCATTCCGTGTCATTCGAGGACCGGCTTCCGCCCGACATGCGCCGAGGTCCACCGCAATTGGTCTTAGGGATCGCCTCCGGCAAAGGTAAGTTCAAGGCCCGGATCCGGAACTTCCGTCACAATGTCGATTATAGCTATCTGATCGACTCATCGATCTTAGTTCAAGGAGCTTGCGGCACCCTGTTTAACGACCGGAGACAGCTCTTGGGGGTGCAGCTCTTTGTTCCTACCATCGAGCAGGTGATCGTGGAACGGCAGGCCTCCGCAGACCCGTATCAGTTTCCGCCTCTTCCCATCAATAGCCTGATGCAGTTTACACCGGCCCGGGCGGCTGGACACCGTATGCGCATTCAAGGCGTCGTCACCCTGAGTAAGCCTGGTTACTGGATCTTCGTTCAGGATGCATCGGGGGGAGTGCAACTCGAAGCCGCACAGGTTACAGACGTGAAACCAGGGGAATTGGTTGACGCGATTGGTTTTCCAACTGCGGGCCGCTACGCGCCAATTCTTCAGGATGGAGTGTATCGGGTGCTTGGTAAGAGCCGGCTGCCCGCACCAATCTACCTGGCCCGGGACGCCGGCTTGTCGGGGGATCATGATGCGGAGCTGGTTAAAATCGACGGCCGGCTGCTCGACCAGTCGGAGCGCGGCGGCTACCATGTTTTCACCGTGCAGCACGCCAACTTCACCTTTACGGGACAACTCGAGAATAATGCCCTGACCAGCCAGATCCGTTCCATTCGGAACGGTAGCTTAATAAGTACGATCGGCGTCTGGTCGGTGGAGACCGATGAATACCGGCGGCCAATCGCATACCGGCTGCTCTCGCGCTCGGCTGACGACATCGTCGTCCTCGAACGAATCTCATGGTGGACGGTACGGCGTTTTGTAATGGTGTCGGGCATACTGGCTGTAGTCATACTCCTCGGTGCGCTGTGGGTGGCCGCCTTGCGGCGGCGCGTCCGGGCCCAGACAGAGACCTTGCGCGCCACCCTGGAGGCAACCGCCGACGGGATACTGGTCGTGAACTCGCAAGGGAAAGCCGACATGTTTAACCAGAAATTCGTACAAATGTGGCGGATTCCGGAAGCCCTGCTGCGTTCGAATCGGGAAGCAGCGATCTTCGACTCGGTTACGGCGCGGCTGGAGAAAGGGGACGGCCTCTTCAATAGAGTTCGGGAGTGCCAGGCCAAAGGCCCGTCGGAGAATGATGATGTGCTCGAATCCGAGGATGGCTGTTTCTTCGAGCGCCATTCCGAGCCGCAGTTAGTCAGGGGTAAGGAAGTGGGACGGGTGTGGGGATTTCGCGATGTGACGGAGCGTCGCAAAGCCCAGGAGGCGGCGCTCAAGAGCCGGATGCAACTTCTGGATCTCACTGCGAACCTTCCGGGGGCGGTCTTCCAGTTTCGCAAAACTGGAACATCGACCGGCAAATTCCTGTTCGTCAGCGACGGGTTGAAGAGCTTGTGTGGCAAGACGGCGGAGGAGGTGACGGAAAACGCCCACCTTCTTTTGGAGTCGGTGCATCCGGATGATGTACGGGCGGTTAAGGACGAACTGCGTCGCGCATTACGAACGGAAACTGCTTTTGCCTGCACCTATCGGGTGCGGCGGGGAGAAGGACGGCAATGGCTCTCGGCCACCGCGATGCCGCAGGCTGCGGAATCCAAGGGTGTGATATGGAATGGCGTAATCATGGACTCCACGCCGGTAAAAGAGGCGGAACTTGAGTTATCCAGGTACGCGCAAAAGCTATCGCATGTCGCGGTAAAAGCGGAAGCCGCGGCGAAGGCCAAGTCCGAATTTCTTGCCACCATGAGCCACGAGATCCGGACACCGATGAACGGAGTGATCGGCATGACCGGTCTGCTGCTCGAAACCACCTTGTCAGCGGATCAGAGGGACTTGGCTGAGACGATCCGCGGTTCCGGAGAGGCTTTGCTAAGTATCATTAACGACATTTTGGACTTCTCTAAAATCGAGGCCGGCAAGCTGGACCTTGAATCTCACCCGTTCGAGCTGCGCTCATTGATGGAGGAATCCCTGGAACTGGTGGCCGGCATGGCCCACCAGAAAAGGCTCGAAATCTGTGGCGTGATCGAAGACCATGTATCTCCATGCGTGGAAGGCGACGCAATGCGCCTCCGGCAAGTTCTACTGAATTTGCTCAGCAATGCGATCAAGTTTACCGAGATCGGCGAAGTGATCCTGAGCGTGCAACAAGAACAGCCGGGTGGCGAAACCTGCCATTTCCGGTTCGCCGTTAGGGACACCGGCGTCGGCATCACGGAAGAAACCAAAGATAAGCTGTTTCAAAGTTTCAGCCAAGCGGACAGTTCGACGACACGCCGCTATGGCGGCACCGGACTGGGCCTGGTGATCTCCAAGCGGCTGGTCAATCTGATGGGGGGGGAGATTGGGGTTGAAAGTACTCCCGGGTCGGGGTCGACCTTCTGGTTCACGATTCCTCTGCAGCGGGCGGAAAACGTCCCGAGTGCCGCTTCGCTCGAGAACCTGGTCGGCAAGCGCGTCCTGGTGGTTGACGATAACCGGACGAATCGTAGCATCTTAATGAAGCAGTTGGGCAACGAGGGGATGAACGTCACGGAGGCGGCGTCCGGGGCGGAGGCCATTGCATTACTAGAGTACGCTTCCGGCAATGGAAGACCGTTCGACCTGGGCGTGCTCGATTTACACATGCCGGCGATGAACGGCCTGATGCTGACCGGCGAGATTCGGTCCAGGGAAGCCCTCGGCGCATTACCCCTGATGATGCTCACCTCGGATCGCGACCGGGAAGAGGTGGCCGCTGCCCGTGAGATGGGCGTCAGCACCTTCCTGGTGAAGCCGGTCCGCCAGGCAGCCCTTCTCAAGGCCATCGCACAAATCTTCGGCAACGTCTCCGTGTCCCGGCCGCTGGCGCCCGTGGCCGATCAACGCAAGCTCAGCGGTCGTGTGCTGGTGGCGGAAGACAACGCCACGAATCAGAAGGTGATCGTAATGCGATTGACGCGGCTCGGCTGCATGGTAGACGTGGCCAACGACGGTCTTGAGGCCGTGCAGTCGGCGAGTAGCCTGGCATATGATTTGATCCTGATGGATTGCCAGATGCCGGTTATGGATGGATTCCAGGCAACGCGCGCGATCCGTCAACACGGCGGACGTCGCGTGCCTATTGTCGCACTCACCGCCAGCGCCATGGAAGGGGAACGGCAGCGCTGCCTGGACGCGGGAATGGACGATTACTTGGCCAAGCCAGTGCGGCCGGACGATCTGGTTGCCAAGTTGCGGCAGTGGCTCGGGGAGAGACCGGACCCCGGACTCGAGCCGTCGGCCAATATGGCGGTTAGTCAGTTGCGCGGTCAACTGGACGCTTTCATCGACGAATTGAAGGAGGTCGAAACCTGCACGAAGGATATTGAATAGCTCCTGCTGCTAGCTCTCGAAACAACGCCGCCCGTGACACTGCGCCTTGCCGAATCGATTCACCGCCGGGAGGTACAACCCGCGTGTTTCGCGTCGTATAGCTTGGAGGGCTCTTTCGGAATTATTGGATTATCCGCCTTTTTCGTCTTCTTCGTGGGCGTGGCTGCCAGCGCACTTTCCGGCTGGGTCGGAATGTCCAGCATCCGCGCTGGCGGAATGTCCAGCATGCGCGCTGGCA
>Ga0066790_10000975_pt1 | contig 11670 bp, 11 predicted proteins | sample OrgsoiDNA2013050_FD_70963 | JGI IMG/M metagenome (GOLD analysis project Ga0066790, IMG submission 70963) | Permafrost soil microbial communities from the Arctic, to analyse light accelerated degradation of dissolved organic matter (DOM) -... | ecosystem: Environmental > Terrestrial > Soil >...
GGGCGCAGGCCTTGCCGTCAGCCCAGACGGCGGGCGCCGCGGACCAGGGCGAACTCGGCGCAGCGACGCGACCAGACTGGGAGCCGGTACATGACTGATCAGCAGGCAGCGAGATGAGCAGGCAGGAGCCGGTCGGTCAGGCCGCTCGGGCGGCGGTGGAAGCGCTGGCCCCGGAGGCTGGCCTATTCGCCTCCCAGGACATGGCGGGCTTCGCCGAAGCCACGATCGCGGTCCTGAAACGCGCTGCCGAGGCTCGTGGTGACACGGCCGCGGCGATTCTGCGGTTCTGGTCGGGTGTGGCCAGGATCGGGCCGGTCACCGCGGCGCGCTGGTGTGGCATCGATGCGGAGCCGGCTATCCCGGTTCCGGTCGATAAGCGTTTCGCTGACCGTACATGGAATGATAACCCGGCATTCTTCGCCGTGCGGCAGGTGTACCTGGCCGTGGCCGGGCTCGCGGGCGATCTGCTCGCCGCCGGTGCCGGTGAGCCGGTGAATGATGCCAAGGCCGAGCTGGCAGCAAATTTTGCACTGGATGCTCTGGCCCCGACGAACTTCCTGGTCACCAACCCGGCAGCGATCAAGCGTGCACTGGAGACCGGCGGGGCCAGCCTGATGTCCGGTGCCGGCAATTTCCTCAGCGACGTCCTTACTAACGGCGGGCGGCCCCGCCAGGTCGATGTGCGCCCGTTCAAGATCGGCGAGAACCTTGCCGCGACGCCCGGCAAGGTCGTGTTCAGGAACGATCTCATGGAGCTTATTCAGTACGCGCCGCAGACTCCTGAGGTTCGGGAGGTGCCTCTGCTCGCCAGCCCGCCGTGGATCAACAAGTACTACATCATGGATCTTGCGCCGGAGCGCAGCTTTATCGAATGGGCGATCAGGCATGAGCGCACGGTCTTCGCGATTTCCTATCGCAATCCGGATGCCTCCATGCGCGGCGTGACCCTGGACGACTACCTGGTCCGCGGCCCGCAGGCGGCGCTCGACGCTATCGGGGAGATCACCGGCGCGCCCAGGGTCGACATCGCCGGGCTGTGCCTGGGCGGTGCGCTGACGGGGATGTTCGCGGCCTATCTCGCAGGCGCCGGTGATGACCGGCTCGGCTCGCTCACGCTTCTCAATACCATGCTGGACTACAGCCAGCCTGGCGTGCTTGGCGCCTTCACTGACGAGCAGACGGTGACACGGCTGGAGGCGGAGATGGCGGCCAAGGGTTACCTGGAGGGCAGCCAGATGGCCGCCACCTTTGACATGCTGCGGGCCAATGACCTGATCTTCAGTTATGTGGTGTCCAACTGGCTGATGGGCGAGGATCCGCCGGCCTTCGACCTGCTCGCGTGGAACGCCGATAACACCCGCATGCCTGCCGCTATGCACTCGTTCTACCTGCGCTGCCTGTATCTTCGCAACGAGCTGGCCAGCGGTCAGATGGAGATCGCCGGGCGTCAGCTGTCGCTGTCCCATGTCAAGAGCGACGCCTACGTCGTAGGCGCCGTGAACGATCACATCGTGCCGTGGCCGGCGTCTTATCAGGCCACCAGGCTGCTCGGCGGCGACGTCCGGTACGTCCTGTCGAGCGGCGGCCATATCGCCGGGATCGTTAACCCGCCGGGGCCGAAGGCCTGGTACGAGGCGGCCGGCCGCAACGCCGCCACCGCGGCCGAGTGGCGCGCGGCTGCGGGTAGGCAGGCCGGCTCCTGGTGGGAAGACTGGACTCGGTGGGCGGAGTCGCGCGCCGGAGAGCGCGTCCAGCCGCCGTCTATGGGCAGCAGCCGGTACCCGCCGGCGGGGGATGCCCCAGGTGATTACATCCTGGGCTGACCGGGACCGCGACGCTCTTCGCATGACAAAACATTCATGTTTGCTCGCTAGAGCTAGCAGAGGACTGAACGAGCAGACATGAGGAGAAGAAGGGACTGTTGCATTAAGTGATCCCATGATCACCGACAGGAGAATCTCTCGTCTACGCACGCTCCGTGACCGCTTTACCCGCGATCAGGCCCCTCTCGTGGCCGCGTGACGATCGCAGAGTGAACGTCGGCAGCAAAATTTACGGCGTCATGATCACGTAGTCGCTTAATGCAACAGTGCCCATGGCGATACTGACGTGGCCGTGCAGAACGCCGAATTTGTGCGGGTGCCGGCCGACTGATTAGTGGTGGCGTGAGCGGCCAGATCCGCCAGTTCTGGCGATGAACGGCGGAGCGCATGCGACTGAGGCACGGGGCGGGAATTTCATCCCGTGCGGGCGGGACATGTTGGTGTCACGATGAGCGCGTGCGGGTGTGGCTGAGGACGCTGGTCGGCTGGGGCGTGTTTGCCCTGACGTGTGTCCTGGTCGCTGTGGGCGGCTGGCTAAGCGCGGGCAGTGTTCACGGGCGGGCGCAGGCGGCCGATGCGGTGCTCGCTCTGGCGTTCACCGCGACTGGCGCCTTGATCGTTACCCGGCGGCGGAACCGGCTGGGGTGGCTTGCGCTGCTGATGGGCTTGTCCGGGGTGGCTTACGCGGCGGACTCGTATGCCGGCTGGGCGGTGGAGCACGGGGCGCCGGGTGCGGCCTGGTCGGCGTGGCTGGCGCAGTGGGTGTGGGCGCCGGGGTGGCTGGCGCTGGTCACGGTTCTGCTGCTGCTGATACCCGACGGCCGGCTGCCCTCGGCGCGGTGGCGCCCGTTGCTCGTCTCGGCCTGGTCGCTGATCGCGCTATTTACTGCTGTCGCTGCGGTTCTGCCATCGCGGGCGGCCGGCAGCCCGGCCAGCCCGTTCGCGTTGCCGGCGCTGGCCGGGGTGGCCCGCCACGGCCTGGACGTGGTGCTCGTGCTGTTGCTCGTGCTTGCTGTGGGCTGCCTGGCGGCTCTGGTGACCCGGCTGCGCCGTTCCGTCGGGGTGGCCCGGCTGCAGCTGGTGTGGATCTGCGCGGGCGCGGTGATCGGGATCGCGGCGCTGTTTAGCGGCGCGGTTCTCCCGGCTGGCTGGGTGACGCCGGTCCAGTCTGCCGGGGCGCTCGCGCTGCCTGCGTGCCTCGGGGTTGCTGTGCTGCGCCACAACCTGTATGAGCTCGATCCGGTGCTGCGGCGGTCGCTGACCTATGGTCTGCTTGCCAGCGCGCTGGGCCTGGCGGCGCTGGGCCTGGCGGCACTCGGCGGCCTGGCGGTCGGCGGCGGCCGCCCGGTGGTGACCGTGCTGGCCACGATCGTTATTGCCCTCGTGGTCAACCCGATGTACCGGCTGGTCAGCCGGGCCGTGGACCAGATGCTGTACGGCGCACGGGGTGACCCGTACGCGGTCCTGTCGGTGCTCAGCCGGCGGCTGGCGGCCACAACCGACCCGCGGCAGGTCCTCGACGCGCTGGCACAGGCTGCGGCAGAGACGGTGCGGTCCCCGTACGTGCGGGCCGAGGCGTCCGGCGGGCTGCTGCGGGTCGAGCGCGGGACGCCGCGGCCCGTGGCGATCAGCATCCCGCTGATGTTCCAGGGTGCCACGCTGGGCTGGCTGCGGCTCGCGGCCCGCTCACCCGGAGAGCCATTCGACCCGCGCGACCGGCAGCTTCTCGGCGACACAGCGGCGCACGCCGGCGCCGCGGTCTGCGCCGCCGTGACCGAGCTGGACCTGCGATCGGCCCGCGAGCGCCTGGTGACCTCCCGCGAAGAGGAACGTCGTCAGCTGCGCCGCGACCTGCATGACGGTGTCGGGCCGGTCCTGGCCGGACTGGGATTCACCGCCGAGGCGGCCGCCCGCGCGCTGCCCGCAGACCCGGTACGTGCCGCGCAGCTGCTGTCCTCAGTTCACCAGCAGGCCAGCATGGCGATCACCGCGGTCCGGCGGATCAGCCGCGAGCTGCGGCCAGCCCCGCTCGCGGAGCTGGGGCTGGCTGGCGCGATCCGCCGGCTGACCGAGCCGGCCGCCGAAGCAGGGATGGACGTGACCGTGTCGCTGCCTGAATGCATGCCGGCACTTCGGGCAGCGACCGAGGTAGCCGCGTATCACATCGCGGCGGAGGCGGTGACTAACGCACTGCGGCACAGCCAGGCCACACACCTGACCGTCGAGCTTTGCCAGGCCCAGGGTCAGCTGGTGCTGCGGATCACCGACGACGGCACCGGGATACCGCCGGAGCATGGGGAGGGTGTCGGGCTGGCTTCGATGCGGCAGCGGGCCGAGGAGCTCGGGGGTACCTGGTCGTTGCACTCGGCTGACGGGAAGGGCATCAGCGTGGAGACGAGTCTTCCGTTGCCGGAGGGAACCTGATGCCGATACGCGTGCTGATCGTGGACGACCATCCCGTTGTGCGCAGCGGCCTGCTGGCACTGCTGACCGAGGCGGGCGGTTTCGAGCCGGTCGGCGAGGCGCATGACGGTATCGCCGCGCTCGCCGCGGTCCGCCGGACCCGGCCCGATGTCGTCCTGATGGACCTGGCCATGCCGAACCTGTCCGGGGTGGAGGTCACCAGGCGGGTCGCAGCCTGGCCAGATACCGCGGGGGTCGCCGTCCTGGTGCTGACGATGTCTGACGATGACGCCTCACTCGCGGCCGCGGTAAAGGCCGGAGCGCGGGGGTACCTGCTCAAGGACGCCGGTGCGGAGGAGGTGCTCGCCGCCGTCCGGGCAGTCGCCCGCGGCGAGGTCGTCTTCGGCCGTGGCGTGGCACCGGCCGTGCTCGACCTGCTGCAGGCCCGTCACCGGCCGCCGGCCCCGGTGCTGCCGGAACTGACCGACCGCGAGCGCGAGATCCTCAGCCTCGTCGGTATAGGGCTAGGCAACCAGGCAATCGCGGCACGCCTGCGCATCAGCGCGAAGACGGTGGCGAACACGGTGTCTATCATCCTGGTCAAGCTCGGCGTCGCCGACCGCGCCGACGCGGTTGCTGTCGCCCGGCAACAGGGCCTGGGCAGCTGAGTCATCCGGCCGAGGGCTTGTCCCCGTCTCCGGGCGCCGGCGGGAAGATCTCCCGGCTTGCCGGGCTGGATATCTCGTGCCGACGGGAACACGCCCGCCGCATGGTCAGGGTAACTGCGGCGAGAAGCGCCGCCACTCCCTCGAGGAGCATCCCATGCTTGACACCGCCATGCCGGCAGCCGCCGTCACTGGACGGCTCACCCGGCTCGCCATCCCCGCGGCTGTCGCAGTCGGCGTACTCACCGCGGCCCTGGCCGCCGTCCAGTTGCTCGCACCTGCACAGCCCGCGGGCGGCCACCACTTCATCCGCACCAGCGACTACGTCATCGAGATCCTGTTCGCCGCATCGCTGCTGACCACAGCCTGCGCTGTCCTGCTGCTGGGCCGCTACCACCGGGAACTCGGCCGGTGGGGCATGCTTGGGACGATCGCCGCGAGTGCCTACGCGCTCGGCACGGGCCTGGCCGCGATCAGCTCAGCTGCCACGGCAGCCCGCGGAGTGGAGACCCTGGACGTCATCCAGCTCCCCGCCATCGGGATCTGGCTCGTCGCCGGGCTGCTGATGGCGATCGCCACAGTCCGTGCCCGGGTCCTGCCGATAGTCGTCGGCCTCGGATTCGCGGCCGGGCTGCCAGCGGCAATGGCGCTCGGCAACTCCGGCCCGCTGGCCCTGGCCTTCCTGTGGGTCGCCGTCGCGGCAGCGCTGGCCAGGAAGCGAACCAGCGCCGGCACGCCAGCAACCCCCCGACACTAAGCCGCCCGAACTACGCGGCCCGCTCCATTGGTCTGTCCATCAGCAGGCGCGGCGCGACGATCGATGACCCATTCTTCGGCCATGATCTCCTGCGTCTTGTCAATGGCCGAGTTGCGGCGACTCTGGTACCGGCATGGGGAGCGCCGCACGGTCGCAAGGACTGGCCGCCGTCACCGCCGGGCTCACCTTGCCCTGGAGTTCCGGCACCGTCCAGGGCCACATCAGCCGCATCAAGATGATCAAGAGACAGATGTACGGCAGGGCGAAACCCGGTCTCCTGCGCAAGCGCTCATGGTGTGAGGCGGCGGGGGTGCCGATGGGCTGGCGAAGCGCGCTGTCGGGTCGGGATGCTAGCTGGAGCACTGAAGATCACGATTTGCCCGGCGACATCGAGGTCGCCGTCGCACTGGACGACGGCGAGGCCTGACTGGTCAGAGACGCGGGGTCCCATGGCTCGAGAGCGCCGGCGGCGGTAGCGTAGGCCATGGCAGGACATGCGTGTCCCCGCGCAGCAGGGCACGGCCCTGGGTAGATGTGCGGCGCGTTGCCAGGATTGTGGACCAGAGCAGCGCCCGTGCGCGGTGATGGCCGGGGAGGTGCGCATGACGGATCGGCGGCACCGGGTGGTCGTCGTCGGTGGTGGTTTCGGCGGCATCAATGTGACGCACGCCCTGGCCCGCGCCAAAGTCGATGTGACGATCGTGGACCGGACCAACCACCACCTGTCCAGCCGTTGCTGTATCAGGTGGCTGCCGGGATCCTGCCCGAGGGGCTGATCGCGCCGGCCCTGCGTAGCGTGATCAGGAAACAGACGAACGCACGGACGTTGCTGGCCGACGTGAAGGACGTCGACGTGAACGGCGGGGTAGTGTCTGCGGTGACCCCGGACGGCCGGAAGCTGACCCTCCGCTACGACACGCTGGTTGTCGCCGGCGGCGCCACGGACGCCTACTTCGGGCATGAGGAGTGGGCTGAGTTCGCGCCGGGGATGAAAACCCTGGAGGACGCCCGCCACCTGCGCAGCCACATTCTCAGTGCCTTCGAGATGGCCGAGCTGGCCACCGACCCCGCGGAACGGGCAGCTTATCTGACCTTCGTGGTCGTCGGAGCGGGGCCAACCGGGGTTGAGCTCGTCGGCCAGCTGGCCGAGCTAGCGCACCAGGTGTTGCCGAGGGACTACCGCTCGGTGGTCACCACGGAGGCGAGGATCCTGCTGGTCGAGGCGGGCCCGGCGGTGCTGGCCGCATTCCACCCGAAGCTGCAGCGCTACACCCGGCGTCGGCTGGAGAACATGGGCGTCGACGTGCGGCTGAACACCGCGGCGATCGGGATGGGCCACGACAGCATCACCGTGCAGGATCCGGACGGCGAGGAGCAGATTCCCGCCCGGACGAAGATCTGGGCGGCGGGCGTGCGGGCCTCGCCGCTGGCCATGATGCTGGCCGGGGCTACTGGCGCGGGGACTGATCGCGCTGGCCGGGTTGCGGTCCTGCCGGACTGCAGCCTGCCTGGCCATCCGGAGGTCTTCGCCGTCGGGGACATGGTCACGCTGAATCAGCTGCCCGGCGTCGCGCAGCCGGCGATCCAGGAGGGAAGGTACGTCGGCAAGCTGATCCGGGCGCGGCTGGACGGCAGCACGCAGGTGAAGCCCTTCAGGTACCTCGATAAGGGCAACATGGCCACGATCGGCCACCTGTCCGCGGTCACGGAGTCCTTCGGGATGAAGTTCACTGGCGTGATCGGCTACACGATGTGGGGATTCGTCCACGTGCTCTATCTGATCGGCTGGGGCAACCGGCTGGCGGCTATATATTCCTGGGGCCGCGCGCTGACCTTCTCCAAGAACCGGGCCCATCGGGTCATCACCTTCGAGCAGGCGGCATACGAACTCACTCAGCACGCCGCGAGCGGCGGTGTTGCGTTGGCCGATCGGCGCGCATGACTGGGCGCGATGAGAGCGATGGCCGACTGGTCAGATGGCCATCGCGAGCTGGTCGGATGCTGCGGGAATCCGGTGGCGGGCGGGGACGTCGGCGGCGAGTTCGTAGTGACCGCGGCGGAGATTCTGCACGAACGCGTGCCCGGCAGAGATGATCCGCGCGGACCGGCGGCGCTTGAGTCCGCGCATCGGCCGTAGCCGCGCTTTCAATCGGCCGTGATCGTTCTCGGCTGGGTTGTTCGCGTACCGCTCGACGGTGTGCAGGGCTGAAGGGATCAGCTCGTCCAGGACCCGCGGACAGGCGAGGGCGCGGTCGGTGGTGACCTCCGCCGGGATCGTGCCGGCGCGCAGCGCGCGGGTGAAGAACCGCCGGGCGGCGGCCAGGTCACGGCGTGCCGACAGCAGCACGTCGATGACCTGGCCGTGCTGGTCGACTGCCCGGTACAGGTAGGTCCACCGCCCAGCGACCTTGACGTAAGTCTCGTCAGCGAAACACCGGTCGCCGGGAGCATGACGGCAGAACCGGGCAGCCTCGATGAACTCAGGCGTGAAGCGCTGGACCCACCGGTAGATGGTGACGTGATCCACGGTGACGCCGCGCTCAGCCAGCAGCTCCTCCACATCGCGGTAGGACAGGCCGTAGCGCAGGGTACCAGCGGACCGCGACCGCGATGACCTCTCGCGGGAACCGGAAGCCGGCGAACGCTGAAGGCCTTCTCGACGACGTCATCGAACCAGTCTCCCGCCTGCTGCGATCGGCTAACGCAACACTGCCGCTATCGACGATGAGGTCACTGCTGGCAGGCGCAGACGGGCCGGGTCCCGGATCCGGAAACGATCTGCCAGCTGCACCCCGGCCTCCGCCGAGGGACTCGCGGAAGGCCTCGCCGGCCTGACCGTCGAACATCCGGCAGCCAGGGCACCGCGCGGGCTGCCGCCTCACCTGGCGCCGGGTCCCGGCCTGAACGAACCGTCCGGCAGCAGACCCGGGCTTGCCTGCCTTCCGGTGACCGGCACCAGCCAGCCCCGGCCGGCGGCGGCGCGGCCGTGGCCGTCGCCGTCGGCGTCATGCCGATCCGCAGCCGGGGCGATGGCCCTCGCTTTCCACCGCTCCGCAGTCGGGGCACACCAGGTGCGCCCAGCACGCGGGCTCGCCTCCCTCGCCGGGCTCGGCGGCCTGGCCGACAGGCGACCCCGCGCCAGTGCCGGGCCCGGACGCCGGCACGGCGGGGCCTTGCCGTTGTCTCGGATGCCGCTCGCTGACCATCAACACTCCCTGCCGGGGGGACGAGTTCGTCGCTGGCCGGGCCGAGATCGTGGAGTTCCTGCGCCGGAAATGGAACCGCGAACTTGGCTATGCACTCCGCAAGGACATGTGGGCCTTCCACGGCAACCGCATCGCGGTGCGCTTCCAGTACGAGTCTCACGACCCCGGCGGTCAGTGGTTCCGCAGTTACGGCAACGAGCTATGGGAATTTGATGAGGACGGCCTGATGACGCGCCGCGAGGCGAGCATCAACGACGTGCCCATCAGCGAATCGGACCGCCGGATCTACGGCCCGCTGCCAGAAGCAGAACGAGGCAAGACCTTCCCCCCGCGCTGAGCTCGACGGCGCTGGCCGGGTTCTGTAGTGGCGTCCAAGGAAGTGGTGGCCGGTTCGTGCCCGGTACGTGCCCGTCGGCGGTGTGCCCGCGGCGTTCGCCGGCTGCTCCCCCTGGCCTTCTGTCCGGCCAGAGCACAGTCAAGGTTTGCGCACGCCTGGTCTGCAAGATGTTGCCTATGAGAGGCGAGCAGAGAGGAATCGGCCTAACCCTTCTCGGCAGTCAGGTAGGCAACTACCGTGGTCCGACCACGGCCCGATTCGGCAAGAGCGTGAGAACTGTGGTGAGCGGCTGATGCCGTAGCCGGTACACGGTGACGTGGGCAACGGTGATGCCGCGCTCGGCGAGCAGCTCCCCGGGGTCCCGGTGTGACAGCCCATAGCGGAGGTACCAGCGGGCCGCGACCGAGATCATCTCCCGCGGAAACCGGAAGCCGGCGAGCACGGAGGGCCTTCCCGGCGTTGTCATCGAACCGGTCTCGCGCCCGCTGCGATCGGCCAGCGCACCACTGCCTTTCGTCATCCCATCCAGCTGGTGAACCACAGCCGTTCCGGCTCCGTGTTAGGTGATAAGGGCCGGTCTAGCTGGCCGGCGGCCGCTCTCACCGCAGCATGCCAGCCTCATTTTCGTGTGCAGGCCCGCAGGGCTGACCGAAGGAGGATCACGGTGAGACGGATAACGAAAGCGGCGCTCACGCTCGCGGCCACGGTGACAATGGTGGCGACCTTAGCGGAGGTGGCCGCCGGCCCGGCGTCGGCGAAGCCTTACCCGCCGCCGAGCATTCACCAGGTCTGCTCGGCAGCGGCCAACGGCGGCACGCTGCACGGCAGCGTATGCGTGCTGCCTCCCGGAGTCACCACCGCGCCGAACAACTACTCCGCGACCGTCGCGGTGAGCAAGGCTGGCGCCGCTGGCGCCACAGTCACCTTCGCGGTGACCGCGGGAAGCCTGCCGCCCGGCCTGGCCATGCCCGCCCGGTCCGGGTCCGGCACCGTCATCACCGGGAACCCCGCCCGGGCCGGAACGTTCAACTTCACCGTCAAGGCGACCGACGGGAACCTGACCTCCACGCTGGCCTACCAGATCACCGTCACCGTGCAAGGGCCGCCGGACCAGCTGCTCTGCAGCGCCGCCAACGGCAGCTTCCTGATCAGCGGGGCCTGCGTGCTGCCCGACGCCGTACTCGGCCAGCCTTACCAAGGGCACCTGCCCACCAGCCACAACGCCGGCGGCACGGTCAGCATCGTTGCCGGTTCCCTCCCCCCCGGCCTGTCCCTGCCCGCCACCTTCGGGGCCTCCGGCGACGTCGTCGGCGGTACCGTCACCCAGCCGCTGGGCAGCTACAACACCTACAACTTCACCGTGCAGGGCACCGGCGACCAGGGCCAGCCCCTGTACCAGGCCTACCAGATCTCTGTGGACCCAGACCAGCCGCTGACCGTCGTCCTGCCCTCCAGCGGATCAACCCTCGGTCCGGGGATGGTCGGCGGGGCGTATGCGCAGAACTTCTTCCTCGGCGGCGGGGCCGCGCCCTACACCTGGGCAGTGGCCTCCGGGAAACTCCCGCCCGGCCTCACCTTGCAGACCTTTGGCGACCCGACCGATGCCAGCAATGAGCTCGCCGGGACACCGACCACGGCCGGCACCTTCACCTTCACCATGCGGGTCAGCGACTACCACGGCCAGCAGGCAACCCAGCAATTCAGCCTCACCGTCGATCCGCCGCTGCAGATCAGCACCACCCCGCTTGCGGCCGGAACCGTTGGCGTGCCGTACAGCCGCGACCTCATCGCCCAGGGCGGCGCACCTCCGTACTCCTGGTTCGTCGTCACCCGCATCAATGAGCTCCCGCCCGGCCTCACCCTCGGTGCGACTCCTCCGGACTTCAACAACGTCCTGACGGGAACGCCGACCCAGGCTGGCACCTTCAGCTTCGCCATGCAGGTGCAGGACGCACAGGACAACTGGGCGAGCGGGACGGTGACCATCACCATCAATCCGTAGAGCAAAGCGACGGCCGCGTCCCAGGCGCCGTGCAAATGAGCGGGTCTCTAGCCCGCCGGCCGGTGATGGGTGATCGCTTGCCAGCACAGCTGCAGCCACGCGGGAACACCCGGCCGTGACCCAGGAGAGCGGGTCACGGCCGGGTCGGCGTTTACCTGATTGGCGACCTCAGCTGGCCATGGAGGCGGCCTGCAGCGCGCCCCGAGACATCGTGCCAGCGGTGATCTCAGTGACGGCCGCCGCCGGTAGCCTGCTCACGACGACCAGGACACACCAGGAGGCTCTCGTGCCACTTCCAGTTATGACGCCCGAGCAGCGGGCTGACGCGCTCGCGAAGGCAGCCGAGGCCCGGCAGGCCCAGACCGCGGTGCTCGCGCGGGTCAGGTCCGGGCAGCTCTCGATCGGCGAGCTGCTGAGCGGCGAGGACCCCGCGGCCGGCCGGATCCGGGTCAAGCGCGCCATCCTGGCCATCCCCGG
>Ga0066790_10000976_pt1 | contig 11669 bp, 9 predicted proteins | sample OrgsoiDNA2013050_FD_70963 | JGI IMG/M metagenome (GOLD analysis project Ga0066790, IMG submission 70963) | Permafrost soil microbial communities from the Arctic, to analyse light accelerated degradation of dissolved organic matter (DOM) -... | ecosystem: Environmental > Terrestrial > Soil >...
GTGGCTCGTCCGGGTGCTGTTCGCGGCCCGCCCCGTACTCGGGCATGTGGACTTCGCCTGGCTCGCGGCCGGGACGCTGTGCTACCTGCTGGCGATGGTCCTGGGGCAGAGCGCGATGGCGCTGTCCCGGCACCACGACCAGCTGCTCGCGTGGCTGGCGGGCGCCGTCGTCCTCGTCGTTGTCACCCTCGGGCCCGGCGAGGTCAGGCGGCGGGTCGAGGTCGCCTTCGCGCTCAGCTCCCTGACGGTGGCCGCCGTCCTGGCCCTGGCGCTGTTCCTGCGCACGGCCAGGCCGGGCGGCGCGGCCGCGCCTGGCCCGGCCCAGGGCAGCCAGGCCGGGCAGCTGGCCCGCTGACGCCGAGCACCCTAGCCTCGGTCGGCGGTCCTCGTGCTGGCGGTCCGCGTGCTGGCCGGCCTCGTGCTGGCCGCCGGAGCCGGGAGCGTGCTGCTGGCCGCCGCGTCCGCGGTCGACTTCCTGAGCACATCGAGGACGGACAGCCCCTGGCCGACCAGCCCGGCGATCATCTCGTTGACGCCCTGGGCCCCGTTAAGGATGGTCAGGTTGGAGCCGGCGATGCTGCGCGCGGCCGCCTCGACCAGGGCGGGCAGCTCGTCGATGATGCGGTTGGCCGCGATGAGCTCCTGGTTGCCTTCGCGCAGCGAGGCGGCTCTCGCCTTGTTCGCGTCCGCCTCGCCCTCGGCGGTGGCCCGCTCGGCCTGAGCGGCGGCCTCGGCGCGAACCGTCACCGCCTTGGCCTCGGCGTCGGCCAGCGTCGTGTTGCGGTAGGCCTCCGCGTCGGCGGCGAACCTGGCCTGGTCCCGGTCGGCCTCGGCGATCGCGCGCTTGCGGTAGGCCTCCGCCTCCGCGGCGAACCTGGCCTGGTCCCGGTCAGCCTCCGCGATCGCGCGCTTGCGGTAGGCCTCCGCGTCGGCGGGGCGCCGGACCTCCGCCTCCAGGCGCTGGGCCGTCAGGTCGGCCTGCCGCTGCGCGAGGGCCGTCTGCTGCTCGATGACCTGCTGGGACGCCTGCGCCGAGGCCAGCGGGCCCGCCTGCGCGGCCAGGGCCCTGGCCTGCTCGGTCTCGGCCAGGTAGCCGGCCTTCTTGATCTCCGTGTCCCGCTCGTACTGGGCCTTCATCGCCGCCACCTCCAGCTCCCGCTGGGCGGCCTCCTGATCAGCCATGGCCCGGGCGATGCGGGCCTGGCTGGCGACCGCCGACGCGTGCGGGGCGGCGAGGTTATTGATGTAGCCGGTGCCGTCCTCTATCTCCTGGATCTCGAGCGCGTCCACGACGATGCCGAGCTTCTCCATCTCGGTGTGGCTGCCGTCCTTCACCTCCTGGGCCACGCGGTCTCGCTCCCGGATGATCTGCTCCACCGTGAGGCCGCCGATGATGGACCGGAGGTGCCCGGCGAACACCCGGCCGACGAGGACCTCCATGCGATCCTGCTCCGACAGGAAGCGGCGGGCCGCATTGGCGATCGAGGCCGGGTCATCGCCGATCTTGAACGCGGCGACCGCGCGGACGTTGAGCCGGATTCCCTGGTTTGTAATGCAGTCCTCGACGATCTCCGACTCCTGCAAGGCGAGGGACAGCATGCGGGCCTTCTGCTTGACGGGCAGCACGAAGCTGCCGTGCCCGGTAACGATCCGGAATTGCGTATCTTCCCGCCGCCGTTTCGAGCCGGAGATCAGCAGGGCCTCGTTGGGCGCGGGAACTTTCCAGAGCAGCATGGGGGAACTCCTGGGGACTGCTTCGCAGATTCACTTGTTTAATGGTTCTAACACGGCGTTACTAGCACAGAACGCGCCGATATGCAGTCGACCACCACGATGCGGCGGTGCCTAGAGATCGGCTCGTCAGACCAGGCCGCGAAGGCCTCCGTCCCGCCCCGCACGGGCAGCAGAACCTCGCCTGGCCCGTTCGCCGGAATGGACACGGTGACCCGGCCAACGGTGCCGAGAAGGCTGTCCCCTGAGCCAGCGGGCATGTCTGGACCGGCTTTCTGGAACCTGCGTCGCGTTCCGCGGCCAGCCTAACGGCCGCCGGACCCGCCCCGCCGGCCCGGCGTGACCTAGATCCAGTCGGCGTGCCGGGGCCAGGCGAGCAGGGTGTCGACGACCTCGGGCGGCCCGACGGCCGCGTGCGGGGCCGTCGCCGTGTAGCGGCCGCGGTAGAACAGCAGCGGCTGGCCGGCGCGGGCCGCGCCGAGCTCGGTCACCCGGCCGATCACCACGTAGTGGTCGCCTGCCTCGTGCACCGCCTCGACCACGCAGCCCGCCCAGGTCAGCGCGCCGTCCAGGACCGGCGCCCCGGACGGCGACGGCGACCAGGACACGCCGGCGAACTTGACGCCCCCGCTGGTGCCGAAGACGCTGGCCAGCTCGCGCTGCTCGGCGGCGAGGACGTTGGCGCAGAAATGCCCGGCCCGCGCGATCCGCGGCCAGGTGGCCGACGTCCGGCTGGGGCAGAACAGCACCAGCGGCGGGTCCAGCGACAGCGCGGCGAACGACTGGCAGGCAAAGCCGGCGGGCTCCCCGTTATCGACGGTCGTGATGACCGTGACGCCGGTGCAGAAGTGGCCGAGCACCCGGCGGAACCGGCCGGGTTCTGGCTCGAACACCGCCGGCGTGACGTCGGGCACCGCGGTCATCGCGTCAGTGCCCGCCAGCGGGACCGAAGCGGTGGCCCCACAGGCTGATCGCGGTGGTCTCCCGGCTGATCCAGGTCGCGTCGTCGACGAGCCTGCCGTCGGTGCCGTACTCGATATCGAACCCGCCGGGCGTCCGCACGTAGAACGACACCATCAGGTCGTTGGCGTGCCGCCCGAGGGTGGCGCTGACCGGCGCCCCGCGCCGCCCGCACCGTTCCAGCGCGCGGCCGACATCGTCCAGCGAGCCGACCTCGATCATGAGGTGCACGATCCCGGCCGGCGCCGGGAACGGGGCCAGGGCCAGCGAGTGGTGCCGCGGGTTACAGCCGAGGAAGCGCATCCACAGCGGCGGCCCGGCCGGCCGGCCGAGCAGTTCCGGCGCCAGCCGCATCGAGTCCCGCAGCCGGAAGCCCAGGACCTCGGTATAAAACCGCAGGGCGGACTCGTCGGCGGCGGCGACGGGAAGCACGACATGGCCGAGACCCTGGCGACCGGTAACGAAGCGGTTCCCGTACGGGCTCACCGCCGGATGGTGCTCGAGGGCGGCGCCGCAGAAGACCTCGACCGCGTTGCCCGCCGGGTCGTCGAAGCGCAGCAGCCGCGTCACCCGGCGCTCGGCGACCTCGGCGGCGGTGCCGGCCTTGACGGGGATGCCGGCCTCTTCCAGCGCCTGCTCCAGCTCCGCCAGGGCGCCCTCGCCCGCCACCTCCCAGCCGGCGGCGAGCAGCGTCTCCCGCTCCCCGGGCACGATCACCAGGCGGCCAGGGAAGTCGTCCATCCGCAGGTAGAGCGCATCGGCGTCGGGTCCGCGGCCCTCGACCATGCCGAGGACCCGGACGCCGAACTCGCGCCAGGCGCCGACGTCAGCGGACTCGAAGCGCAGGTAGCCCAGGGACCGGATCGGAGTCAAGCCGTGCCTCCTTCCAGGAAGCTGATCGCCAGCCGGTTGAATTCATCGAACTTCTCCAGCTGAGCCCAGTGCCCGCAGCGGCCGAACACGTGCAGCTGCGCCCGCCGGATCAGCTTGAGCGCGACGAGCGCGCCGTCGAGCGGGTTCACCCGGTCCTCGCGGCCCCAGATCAGCAGGACCTCCTGACGCAGCCGGTGCGCTTCCCGCCATAGCAGGCCCTCCTCGGCGCAGGCCGGGTCGAAGAAGGAGGCGCCCATCGCGGCCAGCGCCGCCATCGCGCCGGGGTCGCTGGCGGCGGCGAACCGCTCCTCCACCAGCTCGTCGGTCACCAGCCGCTGGTCGTGCACCAGCGTCCGCAGGAAGGCGGCGAGCTTCTCCCGGCTCGGGCCCGGCGGTGCCGCGAACTCCGTCAGCCGCCTGACGCCCTCGGTCGGGTCCGGGGCGAAGACGTTGAGGCTCAGGCCGCCGGGCCCCATCAGCACCAGGCGGCCGGCGCGCTGCGGGAACCGCAGCGCGAAGCGGACCGCCGTGCCGCCGCCGAGCGAGTTGCCGATCAGGTGTACCTTGCCGATCCCCAGCTCGGTGAGCAGCGCCGCCACCGCGTCGGCGGCGAAGGTGAAGTAATGACCGGCCACGGGCGGCCGGTCGGAACAGCCGAAGCCGGGCTGGTCGATCATCAGGGTGCGGAAGCGGCCGGCGAATACGGGCAGGTTAGGGCCGAAGTTGCTCCACGCCGAGGCGCCGGGGCCGCCCCCGTGCAGCAGGACGACCGGCGTGCCGCCGGCCGTCCCGGCCTCGTGGTAGTGCAGCCGCATCCCGGCGGCCTGCGCGAAGCGGCTCGTCGCGGCGAATTCGGCCGGCGCCGTGGTCATCGGCCCGCTCCCAGCGTCACAGCATCGCGTCCGGCGGCACGTCGAGGCCGAACTCGCCGCGGCCGAACATCGACAGGGCCCGCTCCGGGTCGTTGATGGCGTGCACCCGGCCGGCGTGCGCGTCGCGCCAGAACCGCTGGATAGGAGTACCCGTCTTCAGGGCCCGGCCGCCGGAGTTCTCGAACAGCAGGTCCACCGCGCCGATCGCCTGGCCGGTGCCGCGCACCTGGTCGCGCCGGACCCGCAGGCGCAGCGGGATCGGGATCTTCTCTCCCGCGCGGGCATGCCCCGTCAGCTCCGCCATATTGTGCTCCAGCGCCAGCCAGGCCGAGTCCAGCTCGGCCGCGGCCTGCGCCACCCGAACCTGGGCGAACGGATCCTGCGCCGCCTTCTGGCCGGTGTAGGCGGCCCGCACTCGCTCGCGCTGGTAGGTCACGTGCGCGTCGTAGGCGCCCACCGCCATCCCGATGATCGACGTCGTGATCGCGCAGGAGAACACCGAGCCGTAGGGCAGCCGGTACAGCGGCGCCGGGTTGGCCTCCTGGCCCGGGCAGGCGCAGCGGGTGATGTCAGTGAAGCTGAGCGACCGGTGCTCCGGCACGAAGGCGCCGGCGACGACGATGTCGTTACTGCCGGTACCGCGCAGCCCGACGGTGTCCCACACGTCATCGATCACGTAGTCGCTGGCGGGCAGCAGGAAGGTGCGGAAGTCCGCGGGGTTGCCGTCGGCGTCCAGGACGATCCCGCCCAGCAGCACCCACGTGGCGTGGCCGCAGCCAGACGAGAAGCTCCAGCGCCCGCTGAGCTGGTGGCCGCCGGCGACGGCGTCGGCCCGGCCGGTCGGCGCGTACGAGGACGACATGCGGGTGCCGGAGTCGGCGCCCCAGACCTCCTCCTGCGCCCGTAGCGGGAACAAGGCCAGCTGCCACGGATGCACGCCGATGACGGACGAGACCCACCCCGTCGACCCGCAAGCGCTGGCGATCAGCTTGACGGCGGTCAGGAACGTGATCGGATCCGCCTCATGGCCGCCGAACCGGGCCGGCTGGAGCAACCGGAAGAACCCGGTCTGTTCCAGGGCCTTGACCGACTCGGCCGGCACCTCGCGTGCGTCCTCGGTCTCCTGCGCTCGGTCCCGGAGCACCGGCAGGAGATCGCGTACCCCGGCGATCACCGCCTGCCCGACGTTCTCGCTCAACGGCCATTCCTCCAATCGCGCTGTCCTCCGATCGCGCCACGGGGTCACGCTGGCGCCTACCACCAGACTAGAACATGTTCTAGTCTGGTGGTAAGGCCCCCGCAGGTCGGGGATTGGCGGGCCTAGCGAAACGGTCCGTAACCTGTTCCAGGAACGTGAGTGAGCATGGAGGGGTCCCATGACTGACACCGGCGGCGTCCGGACCATCGACCGCGGCGCGCCGCCGGCCAGGTTCGCGCGCGGCTGGCACTGCCTGGGGCTCGCCGGCCGCTTCCGGGACGGCGCTCCGCACGCCGTGCTGGCGTTCGGCACCAAGCTCGTGGCCTTCGCCGACTCGGGCGGCCAGCTGCACGTCCTGGACGCGTACTGCCGGCACATGGGCGGCGACCTGAGCCGCGGCACGGTCAAGGGCGACGCCATTGCCTGCCCCTTTCACGACTGGCGCTGGGGCGGGGACGGCCGGTGCGCCGCGATTCCCTACGCCCGGCGCGTTCCGCCCGCGGCGCGGACGCGATCGTGGATCACCCTGGAACAGAACGGGCAGCTCTTCGTCTGGAACGACCCGCAGGGGAACCCGCCGCCTGAGCACGTGGCCATTCCCCGTATCGAGGGCGCGTTCTCCGCCGAGTGGAGCCAGTGGACCTGGGATTCGATCCTGGTGACCGGGGCGAACTGCCGCGAGGTGGTCGACAACGTCGTGGACATGGCACATTTCTTCTACATTCACTTCGCCTTCCCGACGTACTTCAAGAACGTGCTCGAAGGGCACATCGCCACGCAGTACCTGCGGACCAGGGCGCGGCTCGATATCGAGGCAGGCTCGAACTACGCGTCAGGGACGGAGACCACGCTGCGCTCCGAGGCCTCGTACTTCGGCCCCTCCTACATGATTAACCAGCTGTGGCACGACTATCACGGCACCACGATGGAGAGCGTTCTCATCAACTGCCACTACCCGGTCACGCCGGACTCCTTCTTGCTCCAGTGGGGCGTGATCGTGAAGCGACCGCCGGGACTCTCCGACGCGCGCGCCGACCGGGTGGCCGTTAAGTTCGCCGATTTTGTCGGCCTGGGCTTCCAGCAGGACGTGGAGATCTGGACGCACAAGAGCCGCGTGGACAACCCGCTGCTGTGCGCGGAGGACGGCCCGGTCTACCAGCTGCGTCGCTGGTACGAGCAGTTCTATCTGGACGTCGAGGACGTCGCGCCCGGCATGGTGGCGCGCTATGAGTTCGAGATCGACACGACGCGCCCGGTGCAGGAATGGGAGGCAGAGGTGGCGGAGAACCTCGCCGCGCGGCAGGCCGAGGCCAGCTGACCATGTCCGACGGCCCGCACCTGGCCAGCCGGCCGGACGAGCGGGCCGACGGGCGGGACGCAGGCTTCCGGCCGGTCGGGTGCGACCGCTGCGGCGCGACGGTGCTGGCCGCGAAGTTCAGCCCGCTGCACACCAGCGTGCAGTGGAGCCCGGCGTCCGTGCGGGCCTGCGCCGAGTTCAGCGCGCGGGTGGCGGCGGGCGAGCAGACCGCCCTCATCGACACCTGTGCCAGCCTGCGGGACAGCATCGACCGGGCGGCGGCGCAGGGCCGCCTCCAGGTGTCGCCGCCATGAGCGCGCCGCGCGCCTACTACCAGGTGCGGGTGGCCGAGGTCATCAGCGAGACGGCCGACGCCTGCTCGCTCGTGCTGGCCGTCCCGCCAGAGCTGGCCGACGCGTTCGCCTACTCCCCCGGCCAGTTCCTGACCGTGCGCATCCCGCGCGACGGCAACGGCTCGGTGGCCCGGTGCTACTCACTGTCGAGCTCACCGCACGCCGGCGACCCGCCGACGATCACCGTCAAGCGGACGGCCGGCGGCCACGCCTCCAACTGGATCGCCGACAACCTGGCGGCCGGGAGCGTCCTGGACACCCTGCCGCCGGCCGGGACGTTCAGCCCGCGCTCGCTGGAGTGCGACTTCCTGCTGTTCGCGGGCGGCAGCGGGATCACCCCCGTTATCTCCATCCTCAAGTCGGCGCTCGCGCAGGGGCAGGGGAGGATCGTCCTGGTCTACGCCAGCCGCGACGACCGCTCAGTCATCTTCGGCGCCGAGCTGCGCAGGCTCCAGGCCGCCGCCGGGCCCCGGCTGCTCGTCGTGCACTGGCTCGACTCGGTGCAGGGCGCGCCCACCGCGGCCGGGATAGCGGCCCTGGCCCGGCCCTACGCCGACCACGACACCTTCATCTGCGGGCCCGATCCCTACATGGCGGTCGTCCGGCAGGCGCTCAGCCAGCTAGGCGTGCCGGCGCAGCGGGTCCACGTCGAGCGGTTCGTCTCGCTGGCGGAGAACCCCTTCGAGGCCGCGGCGGCGACGGGCGGCGTGCCCGCGACCCTCGAGGTCACCCTGGACGGCCAGACCCGGCTGCTGCCCTGGCCGCCAGGGACCCGCATGCTCGACGTCCTGATCGACGAGGGCCTCGATCCCCCGTTCTCCTGCCGCGAGGGCATCTGCGGGGCCTGCGCCTGCCAGCTCACCGGCGGCGAGGTGGAGATGGTCCACAACGAGGTGCTCGAGGCGCCGGACGTCGCGGACGGCTACATCCTGGCCTGCCAGGCCGTGCCGCTGACGGCCGCGGTCAGCATCACCTACTCCTGACCCTGCTGCTCGGTGAGCATTCAGCCCTCCCGTCGCGGGGCGCCAGCAGCGGCGGCGGCGGATGCGGCGGCGTGCCGCCCGGCGCGCCGCCCGGAGAAGACACAATCGGCCAGCGAGAGCCCGCTGACATAGGAGCGCGAGCAGAGGCCGACCGCGCTGCGGCCCGCGGCGTACAGCCCCGGCACCGTGGTTCCGTCGGCCCGGCGCACCTGGCCGGTATCCTCCGCGACCACCAGCCCGCCGAGGGTGAGCATCGGCGCCGGGAACGCCAGCCGGGGCCGGACCGAGCAGTCGATGAGCGAGTACGGCGGCCGGTCCTGGGCCCGGACCTGGTCGGCCGGCTTGCCGGCCGGGTCGGCGGCGCCCGCGGCCGCCGCCGCGTTATAGGCGGCCAGGGTAGCGGCGAGGCCGCCGGGGTCGATGCCCGCCCGGGCCGCCAGCCCCGCCACCGTGGGCGCGCTGACCCGGCCCACGGACAGCAGGTAACGGGCCTGAAGTCGCTGGAACCACAGCGTCGTTCCGCGCAGCTGGCCGCGGGCCCGGGCCACGGTCGCCCGGTCGACGAGCAGCCAGGCCTGTCCCTGGTGCCTGGTCACGACGGCTTCGCCGATCGCCGCGCCGTACCGGGACTCATCGCACACCCGCAGCCCGGCGCGATCGACCAGCACGCCGTGCAGCAGGGCGGGCGGCGGGCTGAGGAAGCGCCAGACCGAGACCCGGTCCAGGAACGCCGTCGCGCCGCCGGCGTCGGTGCCCAGCCGGATCCCGCTGCCATCGTCGCCGGGTGTCGCCAGCGGCAGGCCGCCGCGGTACGCCGGCGCGTGCTCCCGCATCATCTGCCGGTTGGCGACGAACCCGCCCGCGGCCACTACGACGCCGCGCCGGGCGCCCACCAGCAGCGCGCGGCCGTGCCGGCGCTCCAGCCAGGCCACCGGCCGGTGCAGGATGCGGCCGAGCTTGGGTGCGTACAGGTACGGCCGGGCCGACCAGCGGTGCAGGACCCGGTGCGCCGCCCGCGCCCACCCCGGCGCGCCGCGCAGCGTACGGCACTCGACGCCGACCACCCGGCCTGCGGAATCGGTGACCAGCCGCCGCGCGCTGGTCTGCTCCAGTACGCCGGCGCCGGAGCCGCGGATGGCCGCCGCCAGCCGCGCGAACAGCAGGCCGCCCGAGGTGCCGGGACCGCGGGTCCGGTGCCCGCGCGGCGCCGGCGGCGCCACGTCGCGAGCGGACAGCTCGCTGCCGGAGTAGTAGAGGTAATGGCGGTTGGTGGGATAAGAGGTCTTGTCCGGGCACAGGCTGCCCTCGAATGGCACGCCGCAGCGCTCCAGCCAGGCCAGCATCGCCAGGCTGCCCTGGCAGAACTCCCGGAGCGTGGCCGGCGACACGGCGTCGCCGACCTCCAGGCTCAGGTAGTCGAACATCGCCTCCGGCGTGTCCGCGACGCCGGCCTCGCGCTGCTGGCGCGTGCCGCCGCCGGCGTAGACCACGCCACCGGATAGCGCCGAGGCGCCGCCGCCGCAGAACCGGTCGAGCACGACAACGTCGGCGCCGGCCCGGGCGGCCTCCAGGGCGGCGCAGGCACCCGCGGCCCCGAACCCCACCACGACCACGTCGGCCTGGACGTCCCAGGTCTGCGGCACGGGACTCTGCGGCACGGGACTCTGCGGCATGGGCGACTGGGCCACGGGCGCCTCCGTCGGGCGGGACCTGCACGGGCTGGCCGGCCGCGACCCGATCTCGGCACTCGGCACTCGGCCAAAACTGCAACGTGTTCTAGTATGGAGGCCGGGAGGTGCCATGACAACGGACGAGGCCGGGCCCGAGGTCGCGGAGGCCGAGTTCGACGTCGTGGTGGTGGGCAGCGGCGCCGCCGGGATGACCGCCGCGCTGACGGCCGCGCACCATGGCCTGCGCGCGGTGGTGCTGGAGAAGACAGACTGGTTCGGCGGCTCCACGGCCCGCTCGGGCGGCGGCATCTGGGCCCCCGGCAACGAGGTACTGCGCAAGGCCGGCGTCCGGGACACCCCGGAGCAGGCCCGCGCCTACCTGGCGCATGTGGTGGGCGACTGCGTCCCGGCGGCGCGGCAGCAGGCGCTGCTGGAGCACGGCCCGGCCATGCTCGCCCTCGTGCGCGCCGCTACCCCCGTCGACTTCGCCTGGGTGCCGGGCTACGCCGACTACTACCCCGAGGCCCCCGGCGGGCTCGCCCAGGGGCGCAGCATCGAGCCGGTGCCCTTCGACGGGCGGATGCTCGGGACCGAACTGGCTCACCTCAACCCCGCTTACCTCCCGGCGCCGAACGGCATGACCATCACCCAGGCGGACTACCGCTGGCTGAGCCTCGGCCCCCGCCATCCCCGGGCCGTCCTCGCCACCGCGAAGGTACTCGGCCGGCTGGCCCGCACGCGCCTGCTCCGGCAGGCCACGCTCAGCATGGGCCAGGCCCTGGCCGCCGGCCTGCGGGCGGGCCTGATGGCGAGTGAGGTACCGGTCTGGCTGGGAACTCCCATGACCGGCCTGCACGTGCGCGACGGCCGGGTCACGGGAGTCCAGGTGACCCGCGACGGCCGGCCCGCGCTCATCCGGGCGGCCCGCGGCGTCGTGCTGGCCGCGGGCGGCTTCGAGCGCAACGAGGACATGCGGCGGCGCTACCAGCGCCAGCCCATCGGCACCGAGTGGACGACCGGCTCGGTCGGCAATACCGGTGACGCGATCGCCGCCGGCGAGGCCGCCGGGGCCGCGCTCGACCTGATGGACGACGCCTGGTGGGGTCCGTCCATCCCGCTGCCGCGCGGCCCGTACTTCTGCCTCGCCGAGCGCAGCCTGCCCGGCTGCGTGCTGGTCAACGGCGCCGGGCAGCGCTTCGTGAACGAGTCCGCCCCCTACGTCGACGCCGTGCACGCGATGTACGACGGGCACGCCTCCGGCGGCCCGCACATCCCGGCCTGGCTGATCATCGACCAGCGTTACCGCAACAGCTACGTGTTCGCCGGCCTGCCGCCCCGCAGGCCGCTGCCCCGCCGCTGGTACCGGGCAGGCGCGGTCTACCGGGCGCCCACCCTCGCCGAGCTAGCCGGGCAGGTCGGCATCGATCCCGCGGCCCTGGCCAAGACGGTCACCAGGTTCAACGAGTTCGCCGCCACCGGCAAGGACGAGGATTTCGGCCGCGGCGACTCGGCCTACGACCGCTACTACGGGGATCCGCGGCAGCGGCCCAACCCCTGCCTCGCGCCCCTGCGGCAGCCGCCGTTCTACGCGGTGCGGATCGTGCCGGGCGACCTCGGCACCAAGGGCGGCCTGCGCACCGACGAGCGCGCGCGGGTGCTCCGCGAGGACGGCACCCCGATCGCCGGCCTCTACGCGGCCGGCAACTCCAGCGCGGCCGTGATGGGCCACAGC
>Ga0066790_10000977_pt1 | contig 11662 bp, 5 predicted proteins | sample OrgsoiDNA2013050_FD_70963 | JGI IMG/M metagenome (GOLD analysis project Ga0066790, IMG submission 70963) | Permafrost soil microbial communities from the Arctic, to analyse light accelerated degradation of dissolved organic matter (DOM) -... | ecosystem: Environmental > Terrestrial > Soil >...
CCGACCCGGCATTTCGTGTTCACCGGGCCACCGGGCACCGGCAAGACCACGGTGGCGCGCATCCTCGGGCGCATCTTCGCCGCCCTCGGCCTGCTGGTACGCCCCGAGGTGATCGAGGCCCAGCGCGCCGATCTGGTCGGTGAGCACCTCGGCGCGACCGCGATCAAGACCAACAAGCTCGTCGACTCCGCGCTCGGCGGGGTGCTGTTCATCGACGAGGCGTATTCGCTGCACAACGAGGGCTACTCCGGCGGCGACGCATTCGGCAACGAGGCCGTCCAGACCCTGCTCAAGCGGGCCGAAGACGACCGCGACCGGCTCGTCATCGTGCTGGCCGGCTACCCGGCCGACACGGACCGGTTCCTGCGCAGCAATCCCGGGCTGGCCTCGCGGTTCAGCACCCGGATCGAGTTCCCGAGCTACTCGCCCGAGGACCTGGCCGACATCACCGCCCTGCTCGCGGAGCAAGCCGGCGACTCGTTCGACCGCGAAGCGCTCGTCGTCCTGGACGAGATCTTCAGCCACGCGGGCGGCATGGAGCGCCGCATCAACGAGCTCGGCAACGGCCGGTTCGCGCGTTCCCTGTTCGAGCGGGCCTGCGCCCAGCGCGACGTCCGCGTCGTGCGCCTGGGCGAGGCCGCGACCGCCGAAGACCTCACCACCGTGACCGCCGACGACCTGCGGGCCGCCTACCGCGAGCTGGCCGGCTCGAACGCCACGGGTTTCAGCCCCGCGCCCACCAGCCAGCCCGGCGACGGTGACCCGGCCGCAGCGGTGCACGGGACTCGGGCGGTGGCCGACGAGGCCGAGGCCTGGCTGCGGCCGCGCCCGGCCGCCGAGCGAGAAGCTGAGGCCGGCTGACCGCCGCGGCGGCCGACGACCGTACCTGGGGCCCGCCGCGTCCATGCTGCTTTTCTCAGTGCCTTAACGGGCCCTGGTGCAACTGGTCACCTATCCTCGCCGGTTCCCTCCCCTCGACGCCGCCTCGTGCCCCAAGCCACGTACGCCGTGCTCCGCCCCGGACGGTAATCTGTCTCGCCGCACCCGCCCTCGCCATTCTTCCGCCTGGATGGGCCGGCCGTGGCCGCCCTACGCGAGCGGGGACTGGACCCGCCCGAAGCGCACCGTCTCGCCCGGCCGGAGCTGGGCGGCACGCCCGATGTCGGCCGCGACGACCACCGCGACGACCGGATACCCCGAGGTCGACACCACCGACACCACCGTGACCGCCGATGACCTGCGGGCCGCCTACCGCGAGCTGGCCGGCGAGCAGGCGATCGGCTTCACCAGCCCGGCGCTGTAGTCCGGGCCGGATCAGCCGCCAGATCCGCCAGACCCGCCAGACTCGTCCGGCCGGCCGAAGCCGCCCCCGCCGGGAGTTTCGACCACGAAGACGTCCCCGGCCGCGGCCTGGACCGAGTCACAGCCGCTCATCGGCGTCACGGAACCGTCCGGGTGCGCCATCCAGTGCCGCCCGAGCGCGCCCGGCGAACCGCCTGCCATGCCGAACGCGGGGACGCGGCGATGCCCGCTGAGCGTCGTGACTGTCATCGGCTCGAGGAAGCGAAGCCGCCGCACGCCGCCGTTCCCGCCGCGCCAGCGCCCCTCCCCGCCGCTGCCGTGGCGGATCTCGTACGACTCCAGCCGCACCGGGTAACGCCATTCGAGGACTTCAGGATCGGTGAGCCGTGAGTTGGTCATCTTCGTTTGCACCACATCGGTCCCGGCGAACCCGTCGCCCGCGCCGGACCCGCTGGCCACCGTCTCGTAATACTGATACCGCGCGTTGCCGAACGTCACGTTGTTCATCGTCCCCGATCCCTCGGCCATCGCACCGAGCGCCGCGTACAGCGCCCCGGTGACCGCCTGCGAAGTCTCTACGTTGCCGGCCGCGACGGCGGCCGGGTACTCCGGCGACAGCATCGTGCCCGGCGGGATGATCACGTTTATCGGCTTCAGGCACCCGGAGTTCAGCGGGATCTCGTCGTCCACCAGCGTGCGGAACACGTACAGCACCGCCGCCATGGCGACCGAGGACGGCGCGTTGAAGTTGTCGCTGAGCTGGGCTGAAGTCCCCGTGAAGTCGACCTCCGCTGTCCTGGTCACGCGGTCGACGCGCACCGCAACCCGGATCACCGCGCCGTTGTCCATCTCGTAGGCGTACTCGCCGTCCGGGAGCGCCGTGATGACCCGCCGGACCGCCTCGGCCGCGTTGTCCTGGACGTGTCTCATGTAGGCAAGTACTACGTCGAGCCCGAAATGCCGGACCATGCGTTGCAGTTCCTGGATGCCCTTCTCGTTGGCGGCGACCTGGGCGCGCAGGTCGGCGATGTTGGTGACGGGATCGCGGGACGGGTACCCGGCGCTGGTGAGGAGGCGGATCGTCTCCGCCTCCCGCAGCGTCCCGTGCTCGACCAGCAGCCAGTTGTCGATCAGCACGCCCTCTTCCTCGACGCGCCGGCTGAACGCGGGCATCGATCCGGGGGAAATGCCGCCTATTTCCGCGTGGTGCCCGCGTGAGGCGACGTAGAACCATATGGCAGGCGTCTTCCCCTCCGTCGCCCTCCCGCCTTCTTCGAACACGGGAGTGACAACGGTGATGTCCGGGAGATGCGTGCCACCATGGTAGGGATCGTTGAGCACGTAGACATCACCGGGCTTCATGCGTCCTTTATTGCGGTTTATCACCGTCCCGATGGACTCACCCATGGAGCCGAGGTGTACCGGGATGTGCGGCGCATTGGCGATCAGGCCGCCGTCGGCGTCGAAGATCGCGCAGGAGAAGTCCAGCCGCTCCTTGATGTTGACCGAATGGGCGGTGGACTGTAGCCGGACCCCCATCTGCTCGGCGACCGACATGAACAGGTTGTTGAAGATCTCCAGCATGACCGGATCGGCCCCGGCGAGCGGGGATGGGGCGGCGGCTGGCTGCGCCGTCACCCGGGACAGCAGCAGATCCGAGCGCTCCGTAACGACCGCGCGCCAGCCAGGCTCGACGATGGTCGTGGCCAGGTTCTCGGCGATGATCGCGGGCCCGTCGACCGCCTGCCCCGGCCGCAGCCCGGCCCGCCGGAACAGTCCCGCCTGCGCCCACGCGCCCGCGGTGAACATCCGGACGCGGCTCTCCGCCCGCGCGCCCTTGCCGCCGCCGGTCCCCGCCCGGCCGGCCGGCTGCGCCCGGCTATCCGCTTGTTCCTCCGCTATTTTTCCCGGATGGGCGCTGGCATCACCTCCGCCCCCGCTCTCGTGCGTACCAATGACCTCAACGGAGACGGCTTCCGCCACGACGGTCTTGTCCGGCATGAGGAAGGAGAAGCGGCGCCGGTACGCCTGTTCGAAGGCGCTCATCATGCCGGCCAGGGGTCCGATGGGGACGGGGACGGGCGTGTCGGTGCCGTCATAGCGGAGGTGGGCGCGGCGCTCGGCGCGTATCCGGTCCGCCGGGACGCCCTCGGCGAGCAGTTCGGCGCGGGCTTCGGCCTCCAGCGGCGCAAGCGCGGCGGGCAGCCTGGCGAGCAGTTCCGCGGACAGCGGTGCCTCCACCGCCGTCTCGCGCATCGCGATGATGTCCGCGAGTCCGAGCCCGTATGCGGCGAGCACCCCGGCGAGGGGATGGATGAGCACCCTGGTCATGCCGAGGGCATCGGCCACGGCGCAGGCGTGCTGGCCGCCCGCGCCCCCGAAGGTGGACAGCACGTACCGGGTGATGTCGTACCCGCGCTGTACGGAGACCTTCTTGATGGCGTTGGCCATGTTCTGCACGGCGATCTCGAGGAACCCGGCGGCGACCTGCTCGGGGCCCCGCCGGTCGCCGGTCGCCTGCTCGATCTCCCGGCTCAGCGACGCGAATAGCGACCTGGTGATCTCGGTGTCGAGCGGCTGGTCGCCGGTCTCGCCGAACACCCGGGGGAAATGCCCGGCCTGGATGCGGCCGAGCAGCAGGTTGGCGTCGGTGACGGTAAGCGGGCCGCCGCGCCGGTAGCACGCGGGCCCGGGGTGCGCCCCGGCCGAATCCGGCCCGACCCGGTATCTGCTGCCGTCGAAGTGCAGGATGGAGCCACCGCCGGCGGCCACGGTGTGGATGGACAGCATCGGTGCCCGCATCCGGACCCCGGCTACCTGTGTCTCGTACTGCCGCTCCAACTCCCCCGCGTAGTGCGACACGTCGGTAGACGTGCCGCCCATGTCGAATCCGATTACCCGGCCGAAGCCGGCCGCGGCGGCGGTGCGTGCCATCCCCACGATGCCGCCGGCCGGCCCCGACAGGATCGAGTCCTTGCCGCGGAAGCTGGCCGCGTCGGTGAGGCCGCCGTTGGACTGCATGAACAGCAGCCGGATACCGCCCAGCTCATCAGCCACCTCGTGCACATAGCGGCGCAGGATCGGTGACAGGTAGGCATCCACCACCGTAGTGTCGCCGCGCGACACCAGCTTCATCAGCGGGCTCGTCTCATACGACTCGCTGACCTGGGTGAACCCGATCTCCCTGGCGAGCTGGCCGATTCTCGCCTCGTGTTCTGGGTACCGGTAGCCGTGCATGCACAGCACCGCGACGGAGCGGAACCCGTCCGCGTAGGCGGCGGACAGGTCGCGCGCTACCGCGTCCTCGTCAAGGGGCATGAGGATCTCGCCGTGGGCGCTGACCCGCTCTCCAGCCTCGATCACCCGCTCGTACAGCAGTTCGGGCAGCACGATCTGCCGGTCGAAGATGCGTGGCCGGTTCTGGTAGGCAATCCGCAACGCGTCACGGAAACCCGCGGTGATAACCAGCACGCATCGCTCGCCCGTGCGCTCCAGCAAGGCGTTCGTCGCGACCGTAGTGCCCAGCCGGACCGCGCCGATCTGGTCCGCCGGGACCGGTTCGGACGGGCCGACGCCGACCAGCTCCCGTATCCCGGCCACGGCGGCGTCCCGGTACGCGCGCGGATTCTCCGACAGTAGCTTGTGCGCGGCGAGCGTCCCGTCGGGCCGCCGCGCCACGATATCGGTGAACGTGCCGCCCCGGTCAATCCAGAACTCCCACCGGCCGTCCACCCGGTTAGGGTATCCCGGCACCCCCCACCGCCCAGCACACCGCCCTGCCGATCCGTCCAGATCAGCGTTGAGGTCGATCGCCGGCGGCCCGCGGTTCAGACCCCGGGGCTCCTCAGTCCCCGGACTCCGGGGTGAGATCACGCAGCGTGGCGGCCAGGGCGACGCGGTCGTCGCGGGCCGTCTCGATGACCTCTATCAGCATGTGCAGCACGTCGTGCCGGTCCTGGCCGGCGTCCAGCAGCCGCTGCGCGGCCTCCCACAGGCCGGGCGGGTCGCCGCGCCACAGCCGGTCAGCCAGGTCCAGATGCTGCTGCAGGTGGCGGTCATCGGTGCCGGCATCTTCGTGCGCGGCCTTGAGCAGGGCACGCCGGCCGTCCGGGTCCGCCGGGTCGAGGGTGGCCAGGTCGACGCCGCCGACCCGGCCGTGCAGCAGCGGGAACGCGAAGGCCCGCCGGGGGAGGGCCTCCAGGTCGCTGTCCGGCAGCAGCCGCGCGACCAGAGCCGAATCAAGGCCGAATTCCGCTGGGCCCCGGTAGGCCCGGCTGAACGCGCCCATGGCGTTGAACACCGCGTCGAGGGTCTCGCTGACCGCCTTCTCACCGAGGCCGCGGCGCCGTCCCGTCCAGCGGATCCAGGCGAGCAGCACGTGCGGCATCGCCTCCTGCTCCTCCGGCGTGAGCATGACCTTGCGCGGCAGCCAGGTCAGCAGGAACGTCTCGGCCTTGACGGGGCTCATCCGCAGTGGCCGGCCAAAGTCCTGATCGCAGCCGTAATCGATGATCCGGTCGGCACAGTGGCTGGCCGCGCTGCGGTCCGACAGGTCCTCGGCCTCGTCGGAGGCGAGAAACTCAGCGGCGAGCATGGCCCGGCGGTCCTTGCTCCACGGCCGCCGCTTGCCGGTGGTGCCGCCCGGGCCGACCGGCCCGTTGTGGCTGCCGGTACCCGCCGATGGTGGCAGCGCGCGGATGCGGGCCCGGATGAACGCGTGGTAGGAGGCGAACGATTCACTGACCGGCGGGTTGTCGGCCGCGTCGGTTTCCGTCAGGGCGGCCTCCAGCATGCGCCGCACGGCCGGGGCGTCCACCGGCTTGAAGCCGCCCCGGTCGCCCTCGCCGGACGGCTTGCGGCACAGCTCCAGCAGCTTGGTCACCTGAGAGGTCACCCAGCCGTCGCGGATCATCCCGTCGGCGTTGTAGTCCACCACCGTGACCAGCGCGTGCGGCTCGGTTCCGCCGTAGCTGAAGACGCAGACCACCTCGTCGGTGTCGCCGTACGCGTCGCTGTTGACGTAGCACTCGGACCCGGTGACCGCGCCCAGATGCTGCGCCCAGTTGGGGCTGCGGACACCGCGTTCCATCAGTTCCAGCGCCGCCTGCTCGGCCTTGGACGCCTGCCGGGGCGTGCCCAGGCAGGCGATGCCGGACAGCAGCGCGAGCGCGGCCGGGCTGCTGCGCCGGGCGGCGTAGTCGACCAGCCCCTCACCGACCAGCCGTTCCACATCAGCGCTCCGTGCGCTGGCCCGGCGCTGCCCCCACCAGGTGCCCAGCAGCTCACTGACCATCAGCTCCGCGTCCAGCGGACTTCGTACCGCGAGGAGCTCGCGCGCAGCGCGCAGCAGCTCATCGAACAGCGCGTTCGGGGGCACGGCGGATGCCGCCGACCTATCCTGGCCGCTGCCTCCGCCGGGGGATGGACTGCGTCGTCGGCTCTGCGGACTCACCTTGATAGCCTCTCAGATCTGTACTTGATAGCCTCTCAGATCTGTACATGTGGACGTTACGCTACGGTGCAATGCCCGCTGTAGTTTTGGCCGGAATCGGCGTGTTGCGCTCGTTGCCCAGAACGGGACGGGTGCGCGAAGCGGCCCCTTCCCGCTGCGTGCTGTCCGTCAAACCGCCCAGGTCGGCATCAGGTATGGTCACCTGGCCGCAGCGGCGCCGGGAATGTGGCACGCTTGTCTGAATAACTGCTGCGAAGAGCCACCGAGCCGACGGTCTTCCGGGGACGATAGAGCAAACGGCCGTGGCGCGGGTGCGGCCTTCGCTCGACGTGACCGCGGCCGGTAGCGCTGACGCCACGCCGTTGGCACCTGTGAATGATGAGGGAGCAGGAAGGAGCCGCCGATGGCAGGTCGGTGCATGAGACACCGGTGCCCCCGGTGAGCACTGACATGTCCGTGCCTCAGCCACGGATGTCCGAGCTCGGCACGGCGGACGCCGCGCTGCTCGACACACTGCTGCGCGAGGCGCCGATCGGTTTCGCTCTCTTCGGCCCCGACCTCTGCTTCCGCCGGGTCAACGACATGCTGGCCCGGCTGTACGGCCGCGACCCGGAAGATCATATCGGGCAGAAGCCGTCCCATGTCTGGCCGTCCGAGTTCGCCGCCACGGCCGAGTCGGCGGCCCGCCAGGTCCTGGCGGAAGATCAGCCCGTCTTCGGCGCGCACCAGTACCGCACGCCGGGACCCAGCCCGGCTGGCGTGACGGGCGCGCACCAGTACCGCACGCCGGGCGCGGCTGCCGTGCCCGGACCCAGCCCGGCTGGCGTGGCGGGCGCCGCGCTGCCGCGGGACGCCAACGGGGCCGCGGCGGGCACCCTGGGGGAGACCGCGCACCTGGCCCTGTCCTGGTTCCCCTCGCACGACGCCGACGGGCACATCACCGGCGTCGTGCTGATCGCGGTGGATGTGACCAGCCGCCAGCGTTCGGAGGACGCCATCCGGCGCAGCGAGGAGCGCTACCGCTCTCTGGTGCTGGGCGGTGCGCAGATTGTCTGGGTCGCGGACGCCGACGGCGAGATCACCGAGGATTGCCCCGAGTGGCGCTGGGTCACCGGGCAGTCCCTGGAGGAGTTCCTGGGCAGCGGCTGGCTGGACGCGATCCATCCCGAGGACCGGGACCGGGTCGGGCGCGACTGGCAGACCTGTGTCAAGTCCGGGAAGACCTTCGACGACCGGTACCGGGTCCGGACCAGGGCCGGCTCCTACCGGCACTACGATGTCCGTGCCGTGCCGGTCGAACGGGACGGCAAGGTCGTCGAGTGGGTGGGAGCCAGCACCGACGTCACCGGCCAGCGCGAAGCCGAGGAGATGCGCGGCCGGCTCACCGAGCAGCTCTCGGCGGCCGCGCTGCGCACCGCGCGGCTGCAGCAGGCCACCTCCATGCTGGCCGAGGCGCTGACCGTCGAGCAGGTGGTCGAGGTCATCACCGAGGTGGGCCGCACCGCGATCGGCGCGCAGCGGTCCGCGGTGGCGCTGCTGGACGGCGGCCGCCTGAAGGTGATCAACCCGGCCGGCATGCCGCCTGGGCAGTCCGCCGCGACCCGGGACATTCTGCTGGACAGCCCCGGGGTCATGACCCGGGCCATCGCCACCCGCCGGCCGGTGCTCGCCGAGGACACCGAGGCGCTGCGCGTGCTGCTGGAGGACGCCCCGATCGAGATCGTCGCCGGGGAGGACGAGCGGTCCTGGGTGGGGCTGCCGCTGCTGGCCGCCGGGGCCCCACTGGGTGCCCTACGGTTCTCCTTCGGCCGCCCGCGGAAGATCACCGAGGAGGAGCGCGTCTTCCTGGAGGCACTGGCCGGGCAGTGCGCCCTGGCCGTGGAGCGCGCCGCCATGTACGAGCGCGAGCACACGACGGCGGAGACGCTGCAGCGCAGCCTGCTGCCGGATCAGCTGCCGCTGGTCCCGGGCCTGGTCATGGAGGCGCGGTACCTGCCGGTCGCCCGGAACATGGAGATCGGCGGGGACTGGTACGACGCGTTCCGGCTGCCGGATGGGCGGCTGGCCATCGCGGTCGGCGACGTTATGGGCAAGGGGCTCACCGCCGCGGCGGGCATGGGGCGCGTCCGCAACGCGCTGCGCGCGCTTGCGCTGACCGATCCGCGGCCCGCGGCCGTGCTGACCGGCCTGGATCGGCTGTTCAGTGCCACCGAGCTGGAAGAGCAGGTCACCACCGTTGCGTACCTGGTCATCGACCCGCAGACCGGCGACGGGCTGATCGGCAACGCCGGCCACCTGCCGGTGCTCCGGCTCGGCCTGGACGCTGAGCCCTGCCTCGATGAGACCGAGGCCGGGACGCCGCTGGGCTGGCCGAGCCCGCGCCAGCAGCATCCGTTCCGGCTGCCGCCGGGCGGCACCGCGGTGCTGTACTCCGACGGCCTGGTCGAGAACCGCATCCGGGGCCTGGATGCGGGCCTGAACGAGCTGGTCGCCGTGGCGGCCCGGGCCCGCGGCGGAGTGGTCGGCCACCCGGAGCGGATGCTCAGCTACCTGGTGGACGCGATGCTCGCCGGTCATGAGCAGGACGATGACGTGACCGTGCTCGTCCTGCATGTGCCCCCCCGCGACGTCCCGGAGGGCGATGCGCCCATCGGCACGCGGGACCGCACGCCCGGCGAAAAGGATGGGTCATGACACCCCCGGGGAATACTCTGCGGCCGGTATGCGTCGCATCTGTGCGGCTGCCCGGATGCCGGTCTTCGTGCCTCGTCATGTACAAGTCATTCACGGCTGCCGCCTATGGTGGTGTGAGTAGGGAGGTAGGTGGGCTGCTTGCGCGCACTGCGCGGGGGGCCGTCCCGGCGCAGGCTGATCCTGCTTCCCCACTCGGTCCATGCATCCGGACCCTCGCGGGAGGACCTGATTCTCGCCATACGCACACAGGAAAGGCGCCGGTATCGGCCGCCAGTCCGGCATGCCGGCCGCGCTTCGCGGTCGTGCACGCTGCTATCCAGCGAAGGAAGGGGTGACCGTGGTGGTGCGCGCTGACTCCGCAGCGCGGAAGCGCTCCCAGCCGTCGGCGGAGCAGGACACGCTGGCTTCCGCGGACCGGCACCGATCGGGGCCGGTGGCGGTGAATGGCCGCGGCAACGTTGACGGCGCGAACGGCGCCGACCTTCCCGGTGAAGTCGCCGTCGTCGATCTAGACGATGCGGCCGGCGTCTCCGAGGGCCTGGAAGAGGGCGATCTCGAGGACTTCGACGAGCTGTCCGTGGACGACGTGGAGTCGCTCGCGGTCGTAGAGCTCGACGGGGCCGAGGTAGCGGACGGCACCGAGGAACCGGACCTGGCCGACGCCGATGAGGCTGACGGGCCAGACGAGCCCAAGGACGCCGTCGCCAGCGGGCCCCCGGCCGGGGGAGCGGAAGCGGTGACCGTGGTGGCGGCCGCTGCCGCGGCCGTCCCGGGTGTGGCCAAGCCGGCCACCGAGGGCGGCGACGGTGACGACGAGACCTTCGTCTTCGGCGACGACGATGACGACCTCCCGGCCGCGCAGGTCGCGGTGGCCGGTGCCACCGCCGACCCGGTCAAGGACTACCTGAAGCAGATCGGCAAGGTGCCGCTGCTCAACGCCGAACAGGAAGTTGAGCTGGCCAAGCGGATCGAGGCGGGCTTGTTCGCCGAGGAGAAGCTGGCCGAGGATCTCCGGCTGAACCCGGACCAGCGCATCGACCTGGAATGGATCGCCGAGGACGGCCGCCGCGCCAAGAATCACCTGCTCGAGGCCAACCTACGGCTGGTCGTCTCGCTGGCCAAGCGCTACACCGGCCGCGGCATGCTCTTCCTCGACCTGATCCAGGAGGGCAACCTCGGCCTCATCCGCGCCGTGGAGAAGTTCGACTACACCAAGGGCTACAAGTTCTCCACGTACGCGACCTGGTGGATCCGGCAGGCGATCACCCGTGCCATGGCCGACCAGGCCCGGACGATCCGTATCCCGGTGCACATGGTCGAGGTCATCAACAAGCTCGCCCGCGTGCAGCGGCAGATGCTCCAGGACCTGGGCCGTGAGCCCACCCCGGAGGAGCTCGCCGCCGAGCTGGACATGACGCCCGAGAAGGTCATCGAGGTCCAGAAGTACGGCCGTGAGCCGATCTCGCTGCACACACCGCTCGGTGAGGACGGCGACAGCGAGTTCGGTGACCTGATCGAGGACTCCGAGGCGATCCAGCCGGGTGAAGCGGTGAGCTTCACGCTGCTCCAGGAGCAGCTCCACTCGGTGCTCGACACCCTGTCCGAGCGTGAGGCGGGCGTGGTCTCCATGCGGTTCGGGCTCACCGACGGCCAGCCCAAGACCCTGGACGAGATCGGCAAGGTCTACGGGGTGACGCGGGAGCGCATCCGCCAGATCGAGTCGAAGACCATGTCCAAGCTGCGGCACCCGTCCCGGTCGCAGGTCCTGCGGGACTACCTGGACTGAGCACTGACCCAGGCCAGCGTAACGGCCAGGGGCCGGGAAGAGCCTTCCGCTCTTCCCGGCCCCTGGCCGTCGTTCGTTATGGCCGCGCGTAGTGTGCTCGGGCCCGGCCGCTTCACCGGGATCGATCCGGGCGCACGGGCCCGCTGCCCTGGCTCACCTGAACGTGCCGGGCAGGCACGGGTGCTGACAACTCCGGCAGCAGCCCTCTAGGAGGGATCCGATAGCCGCTGTGTCTCATCCTGAATTTCGCTGGCCACCTTCGCGAGTGCCTCCTGGTACTCCCGACTGTGGTGCGCGCAAAACAGTAGCTCCAGGGAATTCGGGAGCATGACTCGGACGTACGCCTGGGCGCCGCAGCGGTCGCACACGTCCGCAGCCGTGAGCGGCTGGGTGGGGGCTAGAGCTCCGGTCAACGTCGCCTTCCTCGC
>Ga0066790_10000978_pt1 | contig 11658 bp, 9 predicted proteins | sample OrgsoiDNA2013050_FD_70963 | JGI IMG/M metagenome (GOLD analysis project Ga0066790, IMG submission 70963) | Permafrost soil microbial communities from the Arctic, to analyse light accelerated degradation of dissolved organic matter (DOM) -... | ecosystem: Environmental > Terrestrial > Soil >...
GAAGTTTTCGTCGCCCCGGAGAGGGTTGCTGTGCCGGCTGCCAACAGCAGGCAGCCGGTGCTGCGCGTGGTCCATGGCAGCAAGATCTACGGTGGCGTGCATGCCATCGAGAACATCAATTTCGATCTCTATCCCGGCGAAGTCCACGCCCTGGTCGGCGAAAATGGCGCCGGCAAGTCGACGCTCTGCAAGGCCATCGCTGGAGCGATCGAGCTGACCTCGGGCGAACTGTATGTCGACGGCAAGCTTGCCAATTTCGACAAACCCGGAGACGCGCTCAAGGCCGGCATCTGCATGGTCTATCAGGAAACCAGCCTGGTGCCGACCATGACGGCAGCCCAGAACATCGAGCTCGGCAACGAGAAGCTCCTCACCAGCTTTCGCACCCTCAATATCCAGGCCCAGCAGCTGCTGCAGTCGCTCAATTTCCACATCGATCCTGCGACGCCGGTGGCGCTGCTCGGCACCGCCAAGCGTCAGATGGTGGAAATCGCCCGCGCGGTCTACCACAGGGCGCGCATCATCATTTTCGACGAACCGACGGCAAGCCTGACCCCGGAAGAGATAGTTCATTTTTTCAACCTGGTTCGCGATCTCCGTGCCCGCGGCGTTGCCATCATCTACATCTCTCATGCGCTCGAGGAATCCCTGCAGATTTCCGACCGGGTCACCGTGCTGCGCGATGGCAAGCTCGTGGTCACCGCGAAGACGGCGGAGATGACGCGCGAGAAGCTGGTGCGGCACATGGTCGGCCGCGACATCACGCAAACGCATTATGCCCGCGCGGCCGAGGCCGCCCGCGGCGGCGGCGCCCGACTCAGCCGCGGAGAGAAGGTGCTGACGGTCGAGAACGTCACCATGGGCATGGTGGTGAAGAACATGTCCTTCTCGGTGTATGCCGGCGAGGTGGTCGGCATCGCCGGACTGATCGGTTCCGGTCGCACCGAGATTGCAAAGATCATCTTCGGCGCCCTGAAGCGCAATCTGATCAACGGCGGCACCATAAAGCTGCGAGGGAAGCCGGTGCGTTACCGCGTGCCCAAACAGGCGATCGACCAGGGCATCGCTTACATCACCGAAGACCGCAAGCTGAACGGCTTCTTCGAGACCATGGTGGTGGACGACAACATCTATATCGGCAACCTCGCCACCAAGGCCGGCTGGCGCTTCCTGCTCTCGAAGCTCGTCCGCAACACGCTTGCCGGCCGTTGGGTGGAACGTCTGAAGATAAGCACGTTGCAGCGCAAGGCGAAGATCATCGAGCTTTCCGGCGGCAACCAGCAGAAGGTGGTGGTGGCGAAATCGCTGGTGCAGGATCCTTCGATCGTAATCTTCGACGAACCGACGCGGGGCGTCGACGTCGGCACCATCCCGGAGATCCACGCCCAGATCCGCCGGCTCGCCGAAGAAGGCAAGGCGGTCGTGGTGATCTCGTCATATCTGCCGGAGGTGCTCAGTATTTCCGACCGCATCCTAGTCGCCCGCCTCGGTCGCATCGTGGCTGAGTTCGATGCCGCGAGCGCTACCGAAGACAAGATCATGTACGCCGCGATCCATTAGGTTGTGATGACAATTATGGCAGCGAAGCCGTCGCGATCGGTGACACGCCCTACGATGCCGAAGCAGCGGGGAAGGCGAAGATCGCGACCATCGGCGTGCTCTGCGGCGGGTTCACAGAGAGCTCGTTACGGCAGGCCGGATGCGCCGAGATATATCCCGGGCCGGCCGCGCTGTTCGCGCGTTTCGCCAACTCCCTGCTCGCGAGATAAAGGGAACGGCGGATCGTACTGTCGTTCAGTCGGCGGTGCGGGGAGCGTATCATGGCGAGAAAACTGAAGACCTACCAGACTTCGCTGGGCTTTTCGATCTGGCAATCGCCGCGCCGTCAATGAAGGCGGCCCCGGGAAGCGTGGGGCGCCGATAGCAATCTCTTCCACCAAGGAGCTGCAAAGGAAAGCGACGATCCAGACGTCATCGCCGCGACCATGGCCAAACCGGGCGTCGTTCTCAGGCGGCCCGTCGGATCGGACGGATCCTTCGGCGAGCATGCAGGGCTGCCCACCGACCTGGGGCGCGCCGGAAAAGCGACGAAAGCGACCCGCAAGTCGAGCGGCCAACAGGCGAAAAAGCCATCCCCCCGCCCCGTTGACAAGGCGGCGGAGGGGAAGGCCGCTCTCGAATACGAACGGGAGCGGAAGCGCCGCGAGCGCGAGCGGGCGAGGGAGGACGCCACCAGGCAGATGCAGCGCGCGCGCCGGCAGCAGGCCGTCGACAAGGCGCAGGCGGCGCTGGACAAGGCCGAGCGCGAGTATGCGAGTAGGGCGGCGCCCATCCAAGCTGAGATGGAGGCTATCGAGAAGAGATCGCAAGCCGAAACTGCCCGGTGGAAAAGGAGAAGGAGCGGTTGGATGCGGCGCTGCGGCGCGCGCGGGGCTAGAGCCCCTAGAGGCGGCGAACCGGACTTGGCTTCAGGCCAAGCTCGACGCGCAATTCCTCATCGGACATTCGGGCGAGACGATCGAGGTCACCGTCCAGCCGCAGACAGAGTCGGCCGTTCGGTTGGTCCGGATCACGACCGAGGCAAACGACGGGGGTATGATAGGCTTCGTTCGCGAAAAATTCCGTCAGGAAAAAGCCGTCCTCCGAATCGACGAACTCCGCCACCGTCGCCTTCTTCGAGAAGCGGACGAAGCGCTGCCAAAGCTCGGAAGACCTGTCTCGGACGCGCCGGCATAGATCGAGAGTCGCCACGACGTCCGACATTGCATCGTGCGCTCGCGTGCGCGATCCCGTTAGCCGCCGCCAACCCTTCCAGTCGATAGACGGGTCGGCCTTCCGGTCCGCGTGGAACCGAAAGGCATGCCGGAGAGAGGGTCGCGGCTGCCATCACCAGACCCAGGACATCGGCGCGGCAGTTGCCGTGATTACTGGTCAAGTAGGCGGGATGGAGAGTCTGAAACAATGCATGCCGCAACATTTCCTCGTCGAAGCGGATGGAGTTGTAGCCGGCGAAGATCGACGGAGACCACGAGAGAAGCTTATCTCGGATGGTGCGGACCATGTCGTAGTGCGACGGCAATCCTTCGTCCAGCAGCCGCGCGATGGGCAAACCGTTCGTGTACAGGGCGCTCGGGTGAGGCACCACGTGTGGCAGGAGGCGCGAGCGAACCTCGAACCGATCGATCTCATCGAGGTTCGTATCGGTGCGGATCGCAGCAAAGTGCACGATCTGGTCGAAACCGTGCTTCAGCCCAGTGGTCTCGGTATCGAAGAAAACGAAACTCACCGGACCACCCCCTGTCTAGAAACGACCCGCCAGCCGGTACCGCATTGCGGATGAACTGACCCGAAACTTTCGGGCAAGCGCCTCGATTCCCGCATCGTCCTCGATATCCAGACCGGTCGCACGGAGCGCGGTCATCAGAAACTCGTTCGGCATCAGCAGTTCGGAGGCGAATGCGTTGGCCTCGATTTCTAGCGGTTCTACGCCCTGGGAAGAAACGTCGTCTCGAAGCAACATACGAAATCCGTGATCGACATGAACGGCCTTGCGGATCTCCCGTTCGTGCAGTTCGTGATGCGCAAGTTCGTGTGCCGCCGAAAATCGTTGGCGATTCGGGTGATGCAGCGCGTTGATCCCGATAATGCCGACGCCGTCCTTTATGTAGGCCATTCCTGATAGGTCTTCGTCGAGCGGCGCATACTGGAGCACAATGTTTTTCGACTTGATAATCCGCTCGACGGGCACCGGCGCGCCTTTGACACCGAAGTCCCTAACGATCGCCCTCGCAGCCTTGCGGGCCTTCTCGGGGTCGGCCTTCACGAGCCGGCCTTCTTTGCACCGCGCTGAGCGAGCGCGTTGGCGATGAGATCGGTTATTTGAGCCTTTGCGCGCGGCGTAACCTCTTCGTCGGACAGTATAATCATGTCGGTATTCTCCCGGTTGGATGGTTTCGCGGGCAGCAGATCGGAAATTTTGGCGATCTTCAGCGCTTCCGCGAGACCGTACACGTGGTGCAACAGCACGCTCTGTCTACCACTCTCGATGTTGGCTACCGATGCGCGGGACATTCCGACGCGGGCTGCAAGTTCAGCCTGCGTGAGCTCTAGTTTTCTTCGTCGGGTTGCCACAGCCCTGCCGAACGCTTTGTAGATCGCTTCTTCCGCCATTGTGATGGTTTGCCTCAAGCAAGCCATATTGTCAATTACAAGCACAAACGTGTGTATTACAAACATTACAGTGTGCTTATTGACATCATAGCTGATTTGGAATTAATGCTCCCGACGGTACCTGAGACTCCGTGCCGCCTAAGAAGATCGAGGCTGTCGAATCGAATCCACATAGTGCCTCATGGAGGATGGGAATGACGGTTAAGACTCTACATTTCCGTGTCGGCAATGGCGACATGACGTTGATCCTCTTGGAATCCGGACGTCGAATACTCATCGACATCGATGTCCGCGCGGACGCCGATGACGAAGATTCTGATTCGCCGGATGTGGCGGGACAGCTTCGCAAGGAACTCGATGACCTCGGACGCGACAGCAAGAGGCGACTTTTCGTCGATGCATTCCTGCTGACCCATCCCGACCAGGATCATATCCGGGGCTTGGCGAAACACTTTCACCTCGGCGGTCCCGGCGACTGGTCCAAGACGGCCGACAAGATCCTGATCCGCGAACAATGGTCATCGCCTATCGTCTTCCGGCGTGCATCCAAGGATCACACGCTCTGTGACGACGCTTGTGACTGGTCGGCCGAGGCCCGGCGTCGGGTCAAGAAGTTCCGGGACGATGGTTCGCTGGCCGACGGAAACCGCATCGTCATCATGGGTGAGGACGTCGACGGCAAGACGGACGATCTCGGCGACATCCTCGTCAAGGTCGACGAGGTGTTTTCCAGGATCTGCGGCGCCACCGACAGTTCGTTCGAGGCCAAGCTTCTAGCGCCCCTGAAGGCCGACGACGAGGAAGAAGAAGAGGTCATTTCGAAGAACGATTCGAGCGTGGTCCTGACGATCGACCTGAAGGTTTCGAAGGTTACCAAGGCCAGGTACCTGATCGGCGGCGATGCCGGCGTAGCAATCTGGGAGAAGCTCTGGGAGCGCAACGAGGACCATGCCGACCGGCTGGAATACGACGTCCTGATCGCGCCGCACCATTGTTCATGGCGCAGCCTGTCCTACGATAGCTGGTCGGAGAAGGGCGAGAAGGCAAAGGTCAACGAGGCGGCACGCAGCGCATTGGGCCAGGCGCGGGACGGCGCGTTGATCATCTCCAGCAGCAAACAGGTGGAGGACGACGAGGACGACCCGCCGTGCATCAGGGCAAAGCGTGAATATCTCGACATTCTGGATGGGGTCAAAGGAGAGTTCAAATGCGTCGCGGACGGCTCCGGTGATAAGCCGCTGACGATCGAGATTTCCTCATCCGGCACGAAGATCAAGCGCGCCGCCTTCGCGACAGCTTTGGGTGTCGGAACTGGCATCGGAAGCCAGCCACTGGCCCACGGTGGCCAGGACGAAGAAGACTGACCTTGGCATCGTCGCCGAAATCCCTGGCGATCGCCCGCGCGATCCGGTTGATCAAGGCGCACGACGCCGTTGTGGGGGTGACGGCACATCAAGCCGGTGACTCCGATGAGGTCGTCGCGATCGTCGAGATCAAGACCGAACTCCCGTCTGACTGGCGCGTCGCCGGAAAAAGCCCGTCAGGGGTCCGGGCGATCGAACCGGTAAGTTTCCGGTTCGGCCCCCGTTATCCGGTGCTTCCGCCGCAGATACGAATGCGTGCGGACTTCGACCGCAGCCATCCGCATATCCAGCCGGGCTCGGCGGAAGATCTGCCCGAGCCCTGTCTATTCGCTGGCTCGCCGCGCGAGCTGCTTCGCCTGAGGGGCATTCTTGGCCTGGTCGAACAGCTTGCCGACTGGCTGGACAAGGCGGCGACGCTAGATCTGATCGATCCCAAACAAGGTTGGGAGCCTGTCCGCCGCGACCACATCAACGACGTCCTCGTCGCGGACGGCGGCTGGCTGAAAGGTCTAGCCAAGAACGACGCAGGGTGCTCCGCATTCACGGTGCGCTATTTGACCATACCGGATGACGACGACAGCAACCTGTATTGGGTCACCCTGAGGAAATCTGAACGGGTGGCGCTCGGCCCCCAGTTGTCAGGAGATTTCACGTTCAAGACAGTCGGCAACGGGCGCATCGGGAGCGGCATCGCGCTGGTCGCATGGTCCGGCAAGAAGCCGGACGGTTCAGTTTTCGTCGCCGACCGGTACATGCCGGAAACGGTGGTGACCGTGGACGGCTTGCTGGACCGAGCGCAGCTGTTGGGATGTCGCGAATATCTCGAACCGATGCTCACGCTGCTGCAGCAGCGGTTTCGCCATTCGCGCATGAAGGTTTCGGTCCCGCTCGCGGTGGTGTTGTTAGCCAGGCGCCCTTACCCCGTCATTGGCGGGGGCGGTTCGGTCTACGAACTGTGTCCCTACATGGTGGAATTGCAGGGAAAAGATGATCTCTCCGACAGCAGCTCCAAGATCGTGAGGCCCGCCATGCACCGCGAAGATATCTGCGACGGGCTCATGAGGCTCGCATCCGGCGACGACGAGTCCGAGAAGCCTGCGCCGTGGTCGCTCATCGGATGCGGCAGCGTCGGTTCGAAGCTGGCGCTGCACATGGCCAGGGGCGGGCGCGGGCCCACGTCGATCGTCGATCGGGGGAACATGCTGCCGCACAACTACGCGCGGCATGGCGTCTATCCCGCCGGCGCCAGCAAGACCTACGGCTTGATCGACTCCAAGACAAATCTGCTCAAGGAGACCCTGTCCGACCTCGGCGGTGTCCCAAAAGGCCACGCGCTGGACATTGTCAACCACATGCTGGCGAAGCGATCTCTGGATGCCGTGGTCGACAAGGGCTGCTTTGCGGTCGTTAACACGACCGGTTCAGCAACCGTCCGGGAGACCCTGGGATCCGCCGCGCATTCGGGCGAGCGGCCCCGCATCGTCGAAGCCTGTCTGCTCGGCGCCGGCAGCGCCGGCCTGATGAGCGTCGAGGGCATCGGCGCCAACCCCTCGACGACTGATCTCATCTGCGAGGCCTATCTCGAGATCCATCGCAGGCCCGAGCTTGCCGGCCAGATCTTCAATACCGAAGCGGCCGAGGTCGCCGTGGGGCAGGGCTGCTCCGCGCTGACCATGCCGCTGCGGGACTCGAGGTTATCGCTTTTTGCCGCCGCGTTCGGCGAAAAGCTGTACCATTTGCAGAAAAACGGACTTCCCGCGGAGTCAGGACTGCTGCTCCTCGGAAATGTCGGTGCCGATGGTCTCAGTCAATCCTGGACCGAAACCAAAATCGGCCCTCGGATCGTCGTTTCGGGCGCCGGTACCGAAATCCGTATCAGTCCCGAGGTCCATCGCAAGATCACGGAAGAGATTTCGCGAAAGCCCAACTCGGAAACGGGCGGGATCATCTTCGGCCGCTACTGCGATGTCACCGGCCACTTCCACGTCGTGGGCACTGTGCCGGCCCCGCCGGACAGCAAGTTTTCGAAGGAGGAGTTCGTGCTGGGCACGCAAGGGCTTCGGCCCATGCTGCGCGATTTGATCGAAGGAACCGGCGGCGCGCTGTATCCGCTAGGGACCTGGCATAACCACCTGATGCCGAGTGGGCCGTCGGCCAAAGACATGCGCACGGCGATTCTGCTCTCCGGGCTCCAGTATTTTCCGCTGCTGATGCTGATCCACACGCCCAGCGGCTACGTCCACCTGACCGCCGAGACCATCTCGGGCGTCATCGATCCGCGTAACCAGGCCGTGGAGGCCGAAACATGAAGAATCCGCTCGATGCCTACACGATGCGCGCACGTCTCGTTCCGGCGGTCATCGCCGGCGCACCGGCGTTCGCCTTCGCGGCGATATTCGTGTCGTGGGGCAAGCTCGGTCTGCCGCACTTGATCGCCGGTACGGCCTTGACCGTTCTCTTCGCCGCCTTCGCAGATGTCGCCAGACGCCGCGGCAGGGCGATCGAGCCGTCGATCATCGCCAAGATGGGCGGGCTTCCCACCACGGTAACGCTGCGGCATCGCGACCCCACCTACGACACCGCGACCAAGGCCGGCTTTCACCAATTCATCGCCGCGAAACTCGGGCAGCCGGCACCGACCTTACAGCAGGAAGCCGCCGATCCGAAGGCCGCCAACGCCTATTACGTCCGAGGCGTGACCTGGTTGCGCGAAAACACGCGTAACGTCAAAAAGTTTGATGTGCTTTTCAATGAAAATGTGAGCTACGGATTCCGGCGGAATTTGTTGGGACTCAAGATCTCGGGCTTCCTACTTAACGCGTTCATCGTAATCATCTGCCTTGGTATCTTTTGGTATCGGTGGCCCATCGATTGGTCGAACGGTTTCAACGCGAAATTGCTGGCCGTAATCGTCATCGCGGTCCTCCACGCGGGTTATCTGGCGCTGTTCGTGACGGAGCAGGGCGTGTTCGAAGCCGCCCGGATCTACGCACGGCAATTGCTTCTAAGCAGCCAGTCGCCCCATCTGAACAAGACGGCGAAGCCCACGCCGGCGCCGACCAAACCCCGTCGTCGGACGGGAGCGACCGAACCGAAGGCACAAGAACAGTGAGACAGGTTAGCCGAGACGGAAGATGACTCCAGCCCGTGAGGAGAGCGCAATGGTTGTACCGCCTCTGGACGACAAGACACGCTACCCGAACATGGCACATTGGTTCGATCCGGTGCTGCTGCTCAAGTTGCTCAATAACGTTGTGCTGTCGACCATTTTCGGTCAGTACGCCGATCGGCGGTTGATCATCGCGGCGCTCGATACCGTTCCGCTCGACGAACACGTCAAGCGAGCCGAAGCCTTTCGGTCTCGCCTGACGGCGGATAAAGATGGCAGCGTCTGGATCGACTGGGTCGCAGACCTGGGTGACGGCTTCGACAGCACCTACGCAATGGCAAGCCTGCTTTCGCGGGAACAACTCAAGGTGGGCGATACCCTGCTGCCGCGAGGCCAGACGTTGATCATGGGGGGCGACGAGGTCTACCCAAAGGCAACTCGGCAGGCCTACACCAATCAGCTTCGTCAGCCGTATGCCTGGGCAGCGCCGGACCATGACAGGAAAGATGATGCGGGCAGGCCGGTCCTCGCGATTCCTGGCAATCACGATTGGTATGACGGTCTTGTGCTTTTCCTAGCCTATTTCTGCAAGGAAAAGCCTTGGCACCTCGGCGAATGGCGTTCCTACCAGCGCCGCAGCTATTTTGCGGTCAGGATCACTGAAAGCTGGTGGCTGTGGGCGACCGACATCCAACTCGCCGATAACATGGACCAGCCTCAGGCCGATTACTTCAAGCATATCGCTGCAAACATGCCGGAGAAGTCCAAGATCATTCTGTGCAGCGCGGAGCCTGGCTGGCTGTACACGGACAGCAATCGGAGTTCGTGGGAAATCATGGAATATGCCGCCGGCATCGCGCTTGATGCCGATCGCGGACATACAATTCCGCTGCTTCTCTCCGGCGATACGCACCATTACAGCCGCTACGTCGGCAAAGACGAACGTCAATACATCATATCCGGCGGAGGCGGGGCCTTTCTGCATCCAACGCACCAACTCGAATCGGACGTTTCGGTGGGCTTTGTGAACCACCGCGAAGCGCTGAAATTGGGTACCATGCCGGACCCAGCCAACCCCAAAAAAATGGCGCCGGCGGCATATCCCTCTTTCACGACCAGTCAATTATTGACGCTGCGAAACGTCTATTTCGCTTTCAGCAACTGGGATTTCTCGTTGCTCATGGGGCTGATCTATTTCGCCTGCGCGACGCTGATCTCCGTGCGCGATCGCCCCGACACGTATGCGCTCATCGCCGTCGTCTTTGGGGCGGCATTGATCAGTTACACCGTCAAACAGGAGGTTTCCGCGAAGTTCAAGATTTGGAGTTCAAGCGCCTTGCATGCCGCCGCTCATGTCGTGGTTCTCATCTGCGCGGCGCGATGGTTCGTTCAGTTCAACGGACAGCATTTCACCTGGAAAGGCGAGTGGTGGAAGTCTGGACTTGGTTGGGACTTTTGGCAGCAGAGATGATTCCGGTCGGGTTCTTGGTCGGAAGCACCTTGTTCGGACTGAATATGTTGATCACGTGTTCGTTGCTCAGGATGAATCGAAACGACGCCTTCAGTTCCCTTAGAATAGGCGCGTACAACAACTTCCTGCGGTTTCGGCTCATGGAAGACGGCTTTGACGTCTTCGCCGTAGGGCTGGAGAAAGTACCTGAGCGGGAGGATTGGATCGCCAATCCCAAACACAACAGCGACAAGCCTGATCCAGCGGTTCCGGTATTCATTTCGAAGAATGACCTTAAGCCGCATCTGATCGAGAAGGTTTCGGTCAGATTTAAGCAGAAGCAAATCATCGAGCCTGCCGCTGGATAGCTTTACTTAGGAGCGGCCGTCGCAATCAGTCGGTGCGCCCAAGCGGCCTTCGGATCGAGGTGGCGAAAAGGGCGATGGCATGACTTAAGACGCTAGGATGAGGGCGCATTTCCTATCGACGATCCATCCATTGAGAAACGATAATGGTGGCTGGGTCCCAACCTCCGACATGAATTTTGGTGGGTTTGAACCCGTAACGCTGGAAAGAATTCGAACCGTTTGCGAACAACTCGCTGAGGCGGGGCTGATCGTCTTCAGGCTGCTACCAGGAGGCCCCGACGGGGGTTTCGTCGGGATGTCGACGATAACAGGACACGGTTGCGACGTGGTCGAAGGCGTTCGGCCATCCCGGATCGGCGCCAGTCTCGGATGGCCAACGATCAGGACGCCGCAGAGCACAGCCGGTGCTGAACTTCTAACCCTCAAACCCTCCATTTGAGGCGTGAGTATCGATCTCAAGGAGGCTTTCCGGCGCGCTCGCCAGATGTGGCGCTCGAGAGCGAGCCGTTGATAGGCCAGAGGAACAACTTCGACCCTGACCAGCGAGCGAAGGTAGGGCGCCTTGCAGCCTCGAATAGAGTGTTGTGCAGGAATATCGCGAATGGAATGCAGGAATAGAGCGAACGCTACAGAGTTACAACAAAGGGGGTTCAACATCGCCTATAGTCAATTCGCATAAGGTTTGTTACGCGAAATTGTCAACACGACGTGCCAGATCTGTGTCGGGATGATCATTTGTTAGCGGTTTTGCTTTCTTTTTCATTTCTCTTTCGGCAAGCGCGACGAAACGTGCAAGCTCGTGATCACGGTTCGGTGCGGCAATGCCCGCTGCGCCAACATAACGAAGGCGAGACAGATCGCCATTAATCCGGATGGAATTCACCAAACGCTGGAGTATTGGAAGGTTGATCTGCTTCGTATATCGTTTTCCCTCGGAGCGGCGGATGGTCGATTCATGGCCGATAAGCTCATCGATCCATGCCTGATTGATGCCCGGGAGATTTTTGAGATCAGTTTCGACGTTTCCGCGAAACGAATGAAAATCCACACGGGGTTGGTAAAGCTTCGTCGACCTTCTGTAGTACGCGAAGCGATCGGTAAATGCCGCGGAGCGACGCTTCCCTGGCCCTTGAGGAATGAGTTCTGGAAACAACGGCTCTAAAGGGATCGCGACCGATAACTCGCTGTTCGAGAAAG
>Ga0066790_10000979_pt1 | contig 11644 bp, 9 predicted proteins | sample OrgsoiDNA2013050_FD_70963 | JGI IMG/M metagenome (GOLD analysis project Ga0066790, IMG submission 70963) | Permafrost soil microbial communities from the Arctic, to analyse light accelerated degradation of dissolved organic matter (DOM) -... | ecosystem: Environmental > Terrestrial > Soil >...
CTAAGCTTGCCAGCTTCGCACTCGCCCCGCTGACGCCGACGGGTTACTGTCGGAGCAGGCCAAGCGAGGAGCAGCTTGTGAGCGTCCCATCCATCACGCCGCCCCCTCCAATTTACCGAATTCTCGGGCCATTAGAGGTCGGTAACGGGCCGGACAGCGAGTTCAGGGTGCCGCCCGGACGGCAGCAGATCGTGCTGGGCACGCTGCTGTGCGAGGCCAACCGGGTGGTCAGCATCGATCATCTGATTGACGCGACATGGGAAGATAACCCGCCCCCTACCGCTCGCACGCAGGTGCAGATCTGCGTATCGTCGCTGCGTCGGGACCTGAGCCGGATCGGCTGCGTTGAGGCGATCGTCACCCGGGTGCCCGGCTACCTGCTGCAGGTCGCTAAGGGGCAGCTCGACTTCCAGGTTTTCGTCCAGCTGACCGCCAAGGCGGACGCACTGGTCCGGACTGGTGACCTGGAGCAGGCGGCTGAGCTGCTGCGGCTGGCGCTGGCGCTGTGGCGAGGCCCGGCGCTGAGCGGGGCCACGAGCCGGGTGCTGGCGGCTAAGGGAATCCAGCTCGACGAGAACCGGCTGGCCGCCCTGGAGTCCTACCTCGACCTGGAGCTGAGGGTGGGTCGGCACCACCAGGTGGTCGCCGAAGTCGGCGCCCTGGTCGTCGAGCACCCGCTGCGGGAACGGCTCAGGGGCCTGCTGATGCTGGCGCTGTACCGCTCGGGCCGGCAGGCGGAGGCGCTAGAGGTCTACCGGGCCGGCCGGAGACTGCTGATCGACGAGCTCGGCCTCGATCCAGGCGAGGACCTGCGCCGGCTGGAAGCCGCCATCCTGGCCGGCGACCCGGCGTTGCGCCTTGACCAGCCAGCCGCCTCGATCGCCCCGACGCCGCCGGTCGCGCCGGACCGGCCAGTGCCGTTCCAGCTGCCCGCCGACATCTCGGATTTCACCGGCCGGGCGGAGTGGATCGAGCAGGCCGAACGGCTGCTCACCGGTGCGGCGGGCCAGCGCGCGACCCAGGTGCTGGCGCTGGCCGGCAAGCCGGGTGTCGGCAAGAGCGCCCTCGCCGTGCATATCGCGCATCGCCTGCTGGAGACGCATTTCCCGGACGGCCAGCTCTACTGTGATCTCGGCGGGACCAGGACGCACCCCACGACCGCGTACGACGCGCTCGGCCGGTTCCTTCGCGCGCTCGACATACCAGGGCCGTCCATTCCGGACTCCGTCGATGAGCGGGCCGAGATGTACCGGCAGCGGCTGGGCCGTCAGCGCATGCTCATCGTGCTGGACGACGCCTGCGCGCACGACCAGGTGCTGTCCCTGCTTCCCGGCAGCAACACGTGCGCGGTGATCGTCACCAGCCGCATCCGGCTGACCGGCTTGCCAGGCGCGCGGGTACTGGAGATCGACGTGCTCGAGCCGGACCAGGCGATCGAGATGCTGGCGGCGGTGATCGGCCAGGAACGGGTGGCCGCCGAGCCCGCCGCGGCCCAGGCCCTGATCCGGCTGGTCGGCGAGCTCCCGCTGGCGTTGCGGATCGTCGCGGCCCGGCTGGCGGCCCGCGAGCGCTGGTCACTGGCGTGGATGCTGGAACGGCTGTCGGATGAACGCAGGCGCCTGGACGAACTGGCGCATGGCGGGATGATGGTCCGGGCCAGCCTCGCGCTGACCCATGACGGTCTTGAACCGGACGCGCGCCGGCTGCTGCAGCTGCTGGGGGTGCTCGACGGGCTGAGCTTCCCCACCTGGGTGGCCGCCGCGCTGCTGGACGCCGACCTGTACCGCGCCACTGATCTGCTGGAACTGCTGGTGGACGCGCAGATGCTGGAGATCGCCGCGGTCGACATCAACGGCAGCCCTCGCTACAAGTTTCACGATCTCATCCGGATATTCGCCCAGGAGCAGCTCGAACAGCACGAGCATGAGGAGCAGAGCCGCTCGGCCGTCGGCCGCGTCGTCGGCGGCTGGCTGGCGCTGGCCAGCGAGGCGCACTCCCGGATCTACGGCGGGGATTTCACCGTGCTGCACGGCGCGGCCCCGCGCTGGAATCCGCCCCGCCCGTATGCCGACCGCCTGCTCGCCGACCCCCTGTTGTGGCTCGAGGCCGAGCACTCGAACCTGTGCTCGGCGGTTACCCTGGCCGTGTCGACCGGCCTGGACGAGGCGTGCTGGGACCTGGCGGTCACCCTCGTCACCTTGTTTGAGAGACGGTGCTACTTCCATGACTGGGAGCGCACGCACCAGCAGGCGCTGACCGTGACGCAAGCAGCGGGTAACAGGCGGGGCACCGCCGCCCTGACCTGCTCGCTGGCGTCGATGTACCTGAGCGGGCCGCGGCCATGGGCCGCTGAGGACCTGATCACGTCGGCGCTGGAGGCGTTCGGTGAGATCGGTGACGTGCACGGCACGGCCATGGCCCGGCGCAATCTCGCCTTGCTGCTGCACCGGGCCGGTGACATCGGGCAGGCGGCGCCTGCGTACCGGACCGCGCTGGAGGAGTTCCGCCGGGCCGGCGACCCGATAGGGCGGGCCCACGTGCTCTCGCAGATCGCGCGCATCGAGATGGATGACGGTGACGAGGAGTTGGCGGGTGACCGATTGCACGAGGCGCTGGACATCTGCCGGGAGTTCGGCAACCAGAGAGTGGAGCTTCAAGTCCGGTTCCGGCTGACCGAGCTGACGATACGCCAGGGACGACTGCGGGAGGCGGACGCGGCCCTGGCCGATCTGCTGGTGGCGGTCCGGGCCGGGCGGGACATCATCGGCGAGACGCGGATACTGCGCCGCTCCGGGCTGGTGAAATCCGAGCTGGGCGACCTGGCGGCCGCCGAGGACTTGCTGCGGGTCACCCTGGACGTGTGCGAGCACGCGATGGATCACGGTGGTGCCGCCGAGACGCGACTGGAGCTGGCGCTGGTGCTGGCCGCACGCGGGAATCAGACACAGGCCGCCGGGCTTCTCGGCCAGGCGATCACCACGTTCACGGAGCGGAACATGGCGACGTCGAGGCAGCGCGCCGAACGGGCACTCGACGCCATCGTGTCCTGATTCTGATTGCTTGTCATTGCTCGCGCCGCACGACAAGATGGCCTGGCAGACGTGAGGAGAGGCGAGATCTTGATCACCGGGCCCGGCGATGAGCTCGACCATTTAGATATCGGGGAGATCCATTCCCGGCTGGTCGATGGCGAACTGGGCAGCGTCGAGCTGGCCCGGCGCTGCCTGGATCGTATTGCCGCCTTCGATCGGGATCTAGGCGCCGTGCTCGCGATCGACCCCGCGGCCCTGGAACAGGCGAGCCGGTCGGACCGGCGCCACGTGGCCGGGGACGATCTCGGTCCGCTGGACGGGATTCCGGTGCTAGTCAAGGACAACATCGACACCGCGAACCTGTCGAGCACCGTCGGCTCGCGGCTGCTGGCCCAGACCGCTCCTGACCGCGACGCGGGTGTCGTCACCCGGCTGCGTGACGCCGGCGCGGTCATTCTCGGCAAGACCAACCTCAGCGAATGGTCGAACTTCAGGTCGGTCGATGCCACCGAGGGATGGTCGGCTGTCGGCGGGCAGACCCACAACCCGTATCGGCGGGGCCGCAGCCCGTGGGGATCGTCGGCTGGATCGGCGGTGGCGGTGGCCGCGGGGATGGCTCCGCTGGCGCTGGGCACCGAGACCGACGGCTCGATCGTCGGCCCGGCCGGGGTGTGCGGGGTGGTCGGCGTCAAGCCGGAGTTCGGCCTGCTGCCGCTGCGGGGGGTCGCCGGGATCTCGCCGGCCGTGGACACCGTCGGCCCGATCGCCTCACGGGTTCAGGACGCGGCGACGTGCCTGGCGGTCCTGGCGGCTCAGCCCGATCTGGGCCACCTGACCGTGCCGCTATCGCAGTGCCGGGTAGGACTGTGGCTGCCGCCGGGCACGCCTGGCGAGGTCGAGGCCGTGCTCGCCGCCGCGGCGGCCGCGCTGACCAGTTCCGGCATCCTGGTCGCCGACGTCGAGCTTGAGCTGCCGGAGGAGACCGTCGCGGACGGGATATTCGCCATGTACGCGGAATTTCGCCCGAACATCGAGGAGTACCTGCGGGCCCGCGGCGGCGGGCCGGATTCCCTAGCGGAGATCATCGCTGCGAACCGGTCCGATCCGGACGAGCTCGCGTTTTTCGGCCAGGATCTCTTCGAGCGAGTCGTGCACCTGCCGGCCGCGCCGGGACTCGCAGCGCGAGCGGCACGGGAGCGATCCCGGCTGGAGGCGCGGGCCGTGCTTGAGGATGTGTTGCGGCGCAATGACGTTCAGGCGATCGTCGGGCCGACCAACGAGCCGGCCTGGGTGATCGACTACGGGCGCGGTGACGCGGGCCGGCTGAGCAGTTCTACCCTGCCCGCGCTGGCCGGATATCCGAACGTCTCGGTCCCCGTCGGCGTCGTGGGCGGCCTGCCCGTGGGGATGTCGGTGTTCGGGCCGAAGAACCTGGCGAAGCTGCTGCCGCTGGCCATGATGATCGAGCGCGGCTGCGGCCCGCGCCCGTGGCCGGGCCTGGTCTGACGGCGGGCTGACCGTCGGCTGAGCTCGGGTCGCTGCCGGAATCACTAACCCCACGGGGTGTCGTTCGGGGTAATCGCCGCGCTGGCCCCCCACGGGGTGTCCGCGACGGTAATGGCCGACCGGACGTGGCCGGTGGTGCCGGACGCCGCGCTCGCCGTCGCGACACCGAGAACCGGCGCGACGATCAGGGTGGCAGCGATGAGAGCGTAGCGGGCGGACCTGATGGAGCGCATGGGATTCCCCTTCGTCTGGCGAGGCGCCGAATTGCTTCCGGCTGGCATAAACCGAAGGTAGAGATCGCGTTTATCGGCCGATTATCGCGATATAAAGTGCCCGGTATTGCCTGGTTTATCGCCACGTATGCGGTCCGGCAATAACGTCACGATAAGCAGGCCGGCATAACTGCTTCCAGATGCGCTCAAGCACCGGACGGAGTGTCGGCCCGGAGCTGGCGCCCGGCGGCTTTCCGCGAGAAAGGACCGTTGATGGGATCCGATCAGTCGCTGTGCGTAGTGCGGGAGAGGTCGCTCGCCGTCGTGGTGAGCGGCCTGCCCTCCGACGCGCACACCTGGAGCCTGGTCTATCTGCAACTCGTGCTCGAAGAACTGGGGCACGACGTCACCAACATGGGCGCCTGCGTTCCGGGCCAGGAGCTCGTGGCCCGCTGCCGGGCCGCGCGACCGGACCTGATCGTGCTCAGCAGCGTCAACGGGCACGGATTCCGGGACGGCCTGCGGGTCGTCGCCTCGTTGCGCGAATCCCCGGAACTGATCGCGACCCCGGTCGTCATCGGCGGCCAGCTGGACACCGTCGGCGGCGACCCGACGATGGCCAGTCGGCTGCTCGCCGCCGGCTTCGACCGCGTGTTCTCCGAAGGCGCCGCGCTGAGCGAATTCCGCTCATTCGTCGCCGGGCTGACCGCGCCCGCCGCGCGCCTGGTCGGTGCCTGATGCGCCCGGCCACCTCGACCGGCTCGCTCGGTGACCTGGTCGCCCGCCGTCAGGCGGAGGGAAAGCTGGTGGTGCAGCCGAGGATGGGCTTCGCCGACCCGGCCCGGATGCGGGCCGGGCTGGTCGCCACCAAGTACGCGCGGGCGTGCACGGTCGGCACCATCACGCTGGACAGCTACACCCGGGTGGGCGATCACGCCTCGGTCCTGGCCGCGTTGCGCTGCGGCGACGACCTCAACGGCTACCCGATCGTCGGGCACAGCGCGGCGACCACCCGGTCAGTCGTCCGCGGCGTCCTGGACCATGACTTCCCGGTGCAGGTCCGGCACGGCTCGGCCGACCCGCGCGCCATCGTGACCGCGATGCTGGCCGCCGGCCTCGACGCGACCGAGGGCGGCCCGGTGTCCTACTGCCTGCCCTACAGCCGCACGCCGCTGGCGCGCGCGATCGAGCACTGGCGCGAGAGCTGCGAGCTGCTGGCGGCGGCCCGCGCGCCGGGCCGCGAGCCGCACCTGGAGACGTTCGGCGGCTGCATGATGGGCCAGCTGTGCCCGCCAGCCCTGCTCGTCGCGCTCAGCCTGCTTGAGGGGCTGTTCTTCGCCCGGCACGGGCTGCGGAGCATCTCGTTCAGCTATGCGCAGCAGACCAACGCCGACCAGGACACCGAGGCGGTGACCGCGCTGCGGCGGCTGGCCGGCGAGCTGCTGCCGCACGTCAAGTCGCACATCGTGATCTACAGCTACATGGGCGTGTACCCGCGCACTGCGCCGGGAGCCCTGCGGCTGCTTGAGGAGTCCGCGCGGCTGGCGGTGGTCACCGGGTCCGCCCGGCTGATCGTCAAGACCAGTGCCGAGGCGTTCCGGATCCCGACCCTGGAGGAGAACGTGTTCGCGCTCGAGTCGGCGGCGCGGGCCGCCGCCGAGCAGCGCGGGCCACGGCCCGGCGAGGGCGCGGACACCGGTATCTACGCCCAGGCCCAGGCCCTGGTCGGCGCGGTCCTGGAACTCGGGGGCGACCTCGGCAGGGCGCTGCGGACGGCGTTCGCCCGCGGGTATCTCGATGTCCCGTACTGCCTGCACCCGGACAACGCCGGACGGACCCGGGCCTACCTCGACCCGGTCGGCCGCCTGCAGTGGCAGCGCATCGGATCGCTGCCGATCAGGCACGCGGTCGAGCTGCCCGGGGCCGCCCGGATGACCTCGGCCGAGCTGATGGACTCGCTGTCCTTTGTCCAGAACAAATTCGACCACGGAGCTCTCGCGTGGTCACGCCCGGAAAGCAGCCGGGTGAACCGAGAAAGGGAACCCCAATGACGCAGGTGCACAATCCGGAAGCGGTGCGCGAATTGCCGCCGGCGCCCAGGGAACACCTGACCTCGCCTGTCACCCGCAGCGTGCTCCGGATCCAGAACCAGATAACCGCGGCGGCCAGGGAATTCCTCGGCGCGGCCGGTTTCGTCGAGCTGTTCCCGCCGATCATCGGACCGGTCACCGACCCGGGAGCGCGGGGGGCCAAGCAGGTCGACGTGGACTACTACGGCCACCGGTACAAGCTGATGACCAGCGCGATCTTGTACAAGCAGGCATCCCTGCTGGCCTTCGACAAGATCTTCTACATCGCGCCGAATATCCGGCTGGAGCCGCTTGAGACCTGCTCGACCAGCCGTCACCTGGCCGAGTTCCACCAGATCGACGTGGAAATGGCGGGGGCGAGCCGCCAGGCGATCACGCACGTGGCTGAGGGCCTGGTCACGCACGCGGTGCGCCGGGTAGTGGACACGATGCCCGACGAGCTGGCCGCGCTCGGCCGCTCTCCTGACGCGTTCGCCTGGGTGCTCCACGAGCCGGGGTTCGGCCGGATGACCCATCACGACGCGGTGCTCGACCTGCACGCTCTCGGACACCGGCAGAGCCCGGACGCGGAGATCGACTGGGTCGGCGAGCGGCTGCTGTCCGCGCAGCGCGCCCGGCCGTTCTTCATCACCGACTACCCGAAGGGATCGCGCGGGTTCTACGACCGAGAGAGCCGCGAGCACCCGGGCAGCCTGCGCAACTTCGACCTGATCGCGCCGGATGGCTACGGCGAGCTGTGCAGCGGCAGCGAGCGGGAGCACGACTACGCGCGCATCGTTACCAGGATCAGGGAGACCGGCGAGAACCCGGCGAAATACGGCTGGTACCTCGAGCTGGCCCGCGAGGGCATCCCGGCGAGCGCGGGCTTCGGCCTCGGCGTCGAGCGGTTCACCCGCTACGTGGGGGGGCTGCACTCGGTGTGGCAGGCCAGCGCTTATCCGAAGCTGCCCGGGGTGGTGTCCCCGTGAGCGGCCTGCACGCGCCCGGCTTTCCTGAGGACGCGGTGCGGGAGCGAGCCAGGCTCGGGGCTGCGGCGGCGTTCCCCGACCGGGCCGAGTACGGGCGGAGCCTGTTCGGCGCGTCGGCCACCGCGCCGGCCGACCTGATCGACGCGATCCGGGTGGTGCCGCCGGTTTTCGTGCCGCAGCGGCTCGAGAAGCTGATCGACCTCGGGCGTGAGCCGGTGTACCCCGATGTGGACTTGGCCACGGTGGTAGGCGGATTCCGGTCGCCGTTGCCGCTTTTCGTGTCCGCGTTCGGCTCGACCCGGGTGGCCAGTACCGATCTCGGCGTCGCGGTCAGCCGGGCGGCCGGACGGGCCGGCGTCCCGATGGTGATCGGGGAGAACGTGGTCCCGATGAACGGCTACGGCCGGATGGAGGGGGCGGCGGCCAGCGGGGCGCTGCGCGGCCGGCTGGCGGCCTATGCCGAGCACGCGCCGGACGGGCTGGGCGGTGTCGTGGTCCAGCAGTCCACCGAGGACGCCGACGCCGAGGTGTGGAATCTGGTCTACAGCGACCCGGCGGCCACCGCGCTGCTGGATAGCGGTCGGCTGGCCTTCGAGCTCAAGGTCGGGCAGGGCGCGAAACCGGGGCTGGGCGGAATGACGGTGGTGTCCAGGGCGGCCGCGGCCGCGGTGGCCGAGCAGTACACGCTGGACGACCTGTTCGGCCCGCAAGCAGCGCACGTGCTGCGGTGCAGCAGCCCGGGCACCTTCACCGCCGAGATCCTCCGCCAGCAGATCCGGCTGATGCGCAACAACTTCCCGCGCGCCAGGGTGTGGGTCAAACTGCCGCCGGCCCGCGATGTCGGCGACGCCGCCGCCGTCTCCTGGGCGGCCGGCGCGGACGCGGTCACCGTGGACGGCGCCGAGGGGGGCACCGGCTGGGCGCCCCGCGGTTTCCTCGACCACGTGGGCTTGCCGCTCGCCGAGTGCCTGCGCCGGATCGGGACGCCGCAAGGCGGCCTGCTCGTATCCGGCCGGATGTGGGCCGGGCCTCGCGCGGTGAAGGCGCTGGCCCTGGGCGCGACGGCGGTCGGGCTGGGCCGAGCCGCCCTGGTCGCCGCCGACGAGGACCCGCGGCACGGGCTAGACCGGCTGCTCGAGTGCCTGGCGCTGGAGCTGCGGCTGCTGATCAGCGCGCTCGGCAAGTACACCCCGGCCGCGCTGGATGGCGAGGACATCTGGCGGCCGGACCGTGTCGATCCAGCCGACCTGACTATCTATCCGGCCGACCTAGGAGGAGAGCGAATCCATGAGTACCCCCACGGCTAGCCATACCCGTCCCACGGCGGAAGATCCGGTCGCGCCGCCGCGGCGTGACCGGCTGGGTTTGCTGCGGCAGCGAGACTTCCGGCTGCTGTGGATCGGCGAGAGCACCAGCCAGCTCGGCAGCGCGATCAGTGGCATCGCGCTGCCCCTGGTCGCGGTGGCCGTGCTGCACGCCGGTGCCTTCGCGATGGGCCTGCTGGCCGCGGTCGCATGGCTGCCGGCGCTCGTGGTCGGGCTGCCGGCCGGCGCCTGGGTCGACCGCTGCTCGCGTCGCCGGGTGATGATGGTGTGCAACGCGGGAGGCATGCTGCTGCTGCTCAGCGTGCCGGTCATGGCGTGGCTCGGCATGCTGACGATGGGCTACCTACTCGCGGTCGCACTGGCCAACGGGGTCTGCAGCGTGTTCTTCATGCCCGCGTACCAGGCCTACCTGCCCTCCATCGTGGCCAAGAAGGACCTGGGCGAGGCGAACTCGAAGCTCAGTGCCAGCGGCCAGGTCGCGCTGATCGGCGGTTCCGGCTTCGGCGGCCTGATCGCCCAGGTGTTCGGCGCGGTCAGCGGCATGCTGCTGGACGCGGTGTCCTACCTGATCGCGCTGGTGTGCCTGACCTCCATCAAGTCGACCGAGGACAAGCCGAAGGCCGCCGGGCCGCCGACCACCATCCGGCAGGACATCCGGGCCGGCATCCGCTTCCTGATCCGGGATCCGTACATGCGGGTCATCGCGCTGTGCGCGTCGGTGGAGAACCTGCTGCTGACCGGGGCGCACGCGCTGCTTGTGCTGTTCCTGGTGCACGTCGTGGGGGTTCGCTACGGCGCCGTCGGGCTGCTGATGGTGGCCGACAGCCTGGGCGGCCTGCTCGGCGCGATGGTGGCCGCCAAGATCGCGCGGCGGATCGGCACCGCCCGGACGCTGCTCGTGGTGGCCATCCTCAGCTCGCCGTTCGGGCTGCTCATCCCGCTGACCACGGGTGGCTGGGGACTGATCTACTTCGTGGTCGGGCTGGGCGTTCCGGCCGCGGGCATGGTCACCTGCGGGATCGTCAGCGCGACCTTCCGGCAGTCCTACTGCCCGCAGGAGATGCAGGGCCGGATCTCGACCACGGCCATGGTCCTGGTGTACGGCAGCATGCCCGTCGGGGCCGTCCTCGGCGGCGTCCTCGGCGCGACAATCGGCGTCCGGCCGACCCTGTGGATCATGCTGGGCTCGCTCGCCGCCGCCAAGCTGCTGCGCCTCATCGGCCCGATCAAGTCCAGCCGCGACCTGCCCACCGAGCCGGCCGCGGCGTGAATCCCCCGCTGCCATCGCGCACCCCTGGAGATCACCATGGCTAATCCCTTTGACAATGAAGACGGCATCTTCCTGGTGCTGGTCAACAGTGAGAACCAGCATTCGCTCTGGCCGGCGGACATCACGGTGCCAGTCGGCTGGACCGTCGTGCACGACGCGGACAGCCGGGCCGGCTGCCTGGACTATGTCGAGCGGCACTGGACCGACCTCCGCCCGGCCAGCCTGATCGCGTCCGCGATGGCGGCCACCTCCAGTCTCAAGGAGCTGACATGATCCCGTTGTCCTTCGCGCAGCAGCGGCTCTGGTTTCTGAGCCGCCTGGAGCACAGCCCGGCGTACAACGTGCCGGTCGCGGTCCGGCTCCGCGGCCGGATCGACCGCAAGAGCCTGCGCGCCGCGCTCGGCGACGTGCTAGGCCGGCACGAGTCCCTGCGCACGATCTTCCCCGCCGCGGACGGCGAGCCGTACCAGCGGATCATCGACTCGGACGTCGCGGAACTGCCCTGGGCGGACTGGAGCTGCACGGCCGACGCGCTCGACGCGGCCGTGGGCAACGCGGCGCGCTACGTGTTTGACCTGACCTCCGAGCTGCCGATCCGGGCGACACTATTCCGGGTCAACGCCGAGGACCACCTGCTGCTCGTGGTCATGCACCACATTGTCAGCGACGGCTGGTCGATGAGCCCGCTGCTGCGGGACCTGGCCGCCGGCTACCTGGCGCGGTGCCTCGGCGAGCAGCCGGCGTGGGAACCGCTTCCGGTGCAGTACTCGGACTACACGCTGTGGCAGGAGGACCTGCTCGGCGAAGGATCCGATGCCGAGAGCGTGGCCGCCATCCAGCTCGCGTACTGGACCAAGACGCTGGACGCGCTGCCGGAGGAGGCGACGCTGCCCGGCGGCGGACCGCGTCCGGCGACCCCCAGCTACAACGGCGACGTGGTCGACATCGCCCTCGGCGTGGACACGCACGCCGCGCTGATGCGGATGGCCGGCGCGGAGCAGGTCACCCTGTTCATGCTGCTGCAGGCGGTGGTCGCGGCCGCGATGACCCGGCTGGGCGCTGGCAGCGACATCGTGCTCGGCTCGCCGGTGGCCGGACGCCTGGACGACGCGCTGGATGACCTGGTCGGGTTCTTCGTGAACACGCTGGTGCTGCGCACGGACACGTCGGGCAATCCGACGTTCCGGGAACTGCTGGCCAGGGTGCGCGAGACGGACCTGGCGGCCTACGCCCATCAGGAC
>Ga0066790_10000981_pt1 | contig 11644 bp, 11 predicted proteins | sample OrgsoiDNA2013050_FD_70963 | JGI IMG/M metagenome (GOLD analysis project Ga0066790, IMG submission 70963) | Permafrost soil microbial communities from the Arctic, to analyse light accelerated degradation of dissolved organic matter (DOM) -... | ecosystem: Environmental > Terrestrial > Soil >...
GATCGCGCTGACGGCCCTCTGTTGCTCGCCTGCGTGGTCGGCCGACGACGCCCAGGCGCTGCGCAATCCTGCAATCGATGTCGACGCCTACCTTCGCGTCGCCAGCGACGCCATGGTTCACCGTTCATCGCGGCGCCTGACCGAAGCGCAGTTCGTGCGTCTCAGCGGTGAGCCCGCAACCGTCGTACTCGACGCGCGCAGTCAGGAGAAGTTCGATGAATTGCACGTCAAGGGCGCCGTCAACCTGAGCTTCCCCGACATCGCCATCGGCAGCCTCGAGCGCCTGCTGCCCGACAAGACCACACGAATTCTCATCTACTGCAACAACAATTTTCGCCATGCCGAAAGCGCCTTCCCGCTCAAGCGATCAAGCGCTTCGCTCAATCTGTCCACCTACGTCGCGTTGTACGACTACGGATACCGCAACGTCTACGAGCTCGGGCCGCTCATCGACATCGATTCGACCGTGATCGAGTTCGAGTCGACCGGGGCTTCCGTCACAGCGGCCACCACGCCCGATCGCGCGAGTCCGAGCGCCGCGCTGTCACGACCTTGACACTCGCCAGGCCGTAGCCCACCGCCTGTCAAAGGCGGTGCCGGCGGTCGCCGACGGCAAATCCGATCGGCGCGAAGTCGAGGCCCTTCGCGAAGGCGATCACTTTGAAGAGTTCGCCCATTTCGTGCTCGTTGAGGAGCTTCTGCGCATCGGCGCGTTGCTGGAGGCTCGCGCCGGCGAGTAGCTCGCCGATGCCGCAGTTGAGAAGAAATCGCGCCTGCGAGGTGTAGCCGACGACGTCCAGCCCGGCGTTCTGGCCGGCGAGCGCCACGCCGGTGAAATCGACGTGGGCGGTGATGTCCTTGGCGCCCGGATCGACAAGCGGCTCGGCATCGGCTCGATGGGCGCGGTGGCACATCAACGTGCCACCCGATCGCTGCGGGTGGTAGTACTCCGCTTCGGGGAATCCGTAGTCGATGAACAGCGCCATGCCACGGTGCAGACGATCGGCGAGGCTGGCGATGAAAGCCGCGGACTGCGAATGGATTTCGGTCGTCGTGCCCGCCGGAAATCCGGCATCCAAGGCAGGCCGCCTGTCGCCGGGCCGGTCGCTCCACGCGAACGCCGTACCGACGCAGCCGCTGGCATTGACGACGCCTCGCTCGAGCCAGCGCGCACCATCGAAGTGGAGCAGATCGACGGGCATGGCGTCGAGCACTTCGTTGCCGATGACGACGCCCGAGATCGTCTCCGGCCAGGCGTCGAGCCACTGCACGGTGTCGCCATAGGCCTGCGTCGCCTGCCGTTGCCGTTGGCGCAGACTGGCCGAGACTTCGACGATGAAATAGCGGCCGACGCGGCCCGCGAGCGAGCGCAAAAGCTCTGCAGCGAGCGCCCCCGAGCCGGCCCCGAACTCCCAGAGCTCGTCGCTGCCGCTCGCCTCGAGCGCCTGGCCGACCTGGCGCGCCAGAGCGCGCGCGAAGAAGGGAGAAAGCTCGGGCGCCGTGACGAAGTCGCTGCCGCCTTCGGGCATGCGCCCGACGATCGTGCGGCCGCTCGCGTAGTAGCCCAGGCCAGGCTCGTAGAGTGCCATCGCCATGAATTGGCTGAAAGGCAGCCAACCCCCTGCGCCGTCGATGGCCGCATGGATCCGCGCGACGAGAGCCGCCGATACACTGCCCGCGTCGACATCGGCATGCATCCGGCCATTGTAGAAATCGTGCCCTCCCTGATCGCCGCTCATGAAACCGAAGGCGCGCCGCGCCAGAAGGCGTCGGTCGACGTCGCCAAGCTGGGCAAGCGCCTGCATCGCCTGGTCGGCCAGGCCATCGGCGACTTCGCGATGATCGAGGCCGGCGATCGCGTCATGGTCTGCGTTTCGGGCGGCAAGGACAGCTACACGCTGCTCGATCTGCTGATGGGGCTGCGCCAACGCTCAGCGATTGCGTTCGAGATCATCGCTGTCAACCTCGACCAGAAGCAACCGGGCTTTCCGGCCGACGTGCTGCCGGGTTACCTCGCCGCGCTCGGGGTCGAATTCCGCATCGTCGAACAAGACACCTACTCCACCGTCAAGCGGCTCGTTCCCGAAGGCAAGACGATGTGCAGCTTGTGCTCGCGGCTGCGCCGCGGCGCGCTCTACCGCACCGCCACCGAGATCGGTGCGACCAAGATCGCCCTCGGCCACCACCGCGACGACATCGTGCAGACGCTTTTCATGAACATGTTCTTCGGCGGGCTGATGAAAGGCATGCCGCCCAAGCTCGTCAGCGACGATGGCCGTCACGTCGTGATCCGCCCGCTGGCTTACGTCGCCGAGGTTGACCTCGAGCGCTGGGCCGCGCATCGCCGCTTTCCGATCATTCCGTGCAACCTCTGCGGCAGTCAGGCGAACCTGCAGCGCGTGAAGGTCGGCAAGATGCTGCGCGAATGGGAGCGTGAGCACCCGGGTCGCATCGATCGCATCTTTCGCGCCATGGGCAATGTCGTGCCATCGCACCTGCTGGACCGAAAGCTTTACCCTTTCGCGGCGCTCGAACCCGACGGCATCGTCAATCCCGATGGCGACCGCGCGTTCGACGACGACCCCGTCGATGCAGGCGCGGCAGCGTCGATCGTCGCCGGCGCCGCCCCGAAATGAAAGCGCCCTGCGGGGCTGAAGGCGGGCTCGGCGATCCAATGCCGCCTCGTGGAGACTCTTGCCATGACGAAGTTCGTATCTATCGTCGTCGCCCTTGCCGCGCTGGCAGGCTGCGCTTCTCTGAGCGACATCGACAGCGACGTGTCGAGCTTCAGCCGCTGGCCGGCCGATCGCAAGCCCTCGACCTATGCGTTCGAGCGCCTGCCGTCGCAACAGGCGAACCCGCAGCAAGCCCAGATGCTGGAAGACCTGGCGCGACGCGCCGTCGAAAGCGCCGGCTTCGTCGCCGCCCTGGAAGGCGCCGCGCCGGATGTCAGCATCCAGCTCGGTGCCCGCATCACCGAGTTCGAACGCTCGCCGTTCGACGACCCGTTCTGGTACGGATCGCCCGGTCCGTTTCATCGGCCGTTCGGCCAGGGCCGTTTCGACCGCCCGCTCTGGGGGCCGGGCTGGGGGCCGGGCTGGCGCCATGGCCGCTGGGGACCGGGTGACGACCTGCCGTATGTCGAGCGCGAGGTGGCGCTGCTCATCCGGGACAAGAAGACGGGCCAAGCGCTGTACGAAGCGCGCGCCGACAGCGACGGAAGCTCGTCCGACGCGATGCGGTTGTTGCCGGCCATGTTCATCGCCACGATGCGCGACTTTCCGGGCGGTGCGAGCACGAATCCGCACCGGGTCCGCGTCGCAACGTCGAGCTGAGGCGGCGACGAACCCGCGCTGCGGCGGGTGCGCCGAAAGACCGCGCCCGCGGCAAATGCATATCAGCTCGCCGCGGCCAGCGCGTCTGCTGCGAGGCCGCGCAGGTCGTTCTCGTAGGCCTTGAACCGTTTGGCCGCCTCGCGGCGCTGCTCGCCCGAGGTGGCGTTGTGCAATGAGGCAGCGAAGCTGCAGTTGAATTCAGACAGCCTCTCGGCATAGCGACGATGGTCTTCCCGCGGCGACCGGTCCAGGCGCTGCAGGTAGGCCTGAATCTCGGCATCGGCCTCGGCGCGGGTCGCACCTGCGGCGGCGAGGCGCCGCAACACCGCCAAGGCATCCTGTTGCCGTCGCAACCGCTCCGCGTACGAAGCCTCGGCGTCGCGCGGCGATTCGGCGACGCCCCGGGCGACGCGCTCGCGTTGGGCGTCGTCGAGCGGGCCATAGAACTTTTCGAATCGCTCGATCTCGCGCTCGATCGCCGCATGGCGCCGCCTCGTCGGGCTCGACTGAACGAACTCGGCGCGGTACTCCTTGTTGGCCTCGGCGTACTTTCGCTCGATGTTGGCGATCTGCTGAAGCGTCAGCGTCGGAAGTACCTCGGCCAGAACGGGTCGGGCGCGCTCGAGCGAAACGTCGACGCGCGCGCGCAACTCAACGGCCCACGCGCACATCTGCTCCGGGGTCGTGTCGACGAGGACCGCAGTTTCGACGCGCGCCAGAAAGTCGGCGTAGTCGGGCAACTGCGTGCGCCGATGCCATGCGAACCAGTCATCGAGCGCCGCGCGCACGCGCAGCGATTGCGCGTCGTTGAAATCGACGTAGCCGTCGAGCCAGCGAAAGGCGAGCGGGCTGCCCTGGCCGTAGCCGATCCTGATGGCCAGGCCGCAGCCCGCCGTGACGAAGAGCACCAGCAGCAGCGCCGCGATAATCGGCAGCCGATACCGGATTCGGCGCGAAGCGGGTGAAGGCATGGTGTTGAACGTCGTGATCATGGCTGCAGGCAAGGGAACGCGAATGCGTTCGGCGCGGCCGAAGGTGCTGCATCGGCTGGCCGGCCGATACTTATTGCAGCATGTTCTGGCCGCCGCCGCAGACCTGGGGCCGACGCGAACGATCGTCGTGACGGGCCATGGCGCCGACGAGGTAGAACGCGCACTCGGCGCACCCGGGCTGGCATTCGTGCGCCAGGAGCCGCAGCTCGGCACCGGACACGCCCTGCAGCAGGCCGCGCCGCTGCTCGACGAGACGGGCACGACGCTCGTCCTCAATGGCGACGTGCCGCTGATCGAAGCCGAGACGCTGCAGGCGCTCGTGAGCGTCTGCGCCGGCGAGAAGCTGGCGCTCCTGACGGTGGTGCTCGCCGACCCGGGCGGCTACGGTCGCGTGGTCCGCGAGCACCAGGCGCAAGGTCGAGACGACGACGCCATCGTCGCCATCGTCGAAGAAAAGGACGCGACCGCCGATGAGCGGAGCATCGCCGAGATCTACACCGGCGTCATGGCCGCGCCGACTCGCTCGTTGAAGCGATGGCTGGCGGCGCTGCGCAACGACAACGCCGCCGGCGAGTACTACCTGACCGATGTCGTGGCCCTCGCCGTTGCCGAAGGAGCGCCCGTCGTCGGCGTTGCCGCGACGAGCGAAACCGAAGTGCTCGGCGTGAACAGCGCGGCCCAGCTCGCCGACCTCGAGCGCCGCCATCAGCGGCGCAGCGCGCAACGCCACATGACGCAAGGCGTGCGCCTCGCCGATCCGGCCCGCTTCGATGTTCGCGGCGACCTGGTCTGCGGCAGCGATGTCGAGATCGACATCGGCTGCCTCTTCGAAGGTCGCGTCGAGCTGGGCGACGGCGTCCGGATCGGCGCTCACTGCGTGATCCGCAACGCCAGGGTCGGCGCCGGCGCCGTGATCCGGCCGATGACACACATCGACGGCGAAGCGCTCGGCGCAAGCGTCGGCACGAGCGCAAGCGTCGGGCCGTTCGCGCGCCTGCGCGGTGGCGCCGAGCTCGGCGCCGACGTTCACATCGGCAACTTCGTCGAGGTGAAAAACTCGACCCTCGGCGAGGGCGCCAAGGCCAACCATCTGGCCTACCTCGGCGATGCGACGGTCGGCGAGCGAGTCAACTTCGGCGCCGGCAGCATCACCGCCAACTACGACGGTGCCAACAAGCACCGCACCATCATCGGCGCCGACGCGCACATCGGCAGCAATTGCGTCCTCGTCGCCCCGGTCGCGATCGGCGAGGGCGCGACCATTGCCGGCGGCTCGACCATCACCCGCGACGCTCCGGCGGGACAGCTCACCATCGCCCGGGCCCGGCAATCGAGTCTTGCCGCCTGGACGCGGCCCAAGAAGCGGCCGCCCAAGGCGTAGCCGAGGGCGCGGCCGGCGTGTGCGCGCGCCAGCTCAGGCTGGTTCGCCGCGCGATTCAGCCGTCGCCACGGCGAGGCAGAGATCAGCCCACGCCTTGGCCTTGTCGACCGGATGACGCAGCAGGTAGGCCAATGAAAACGTGACGATGGCGGCGATGCCGTGGCACTCGTGCACCTGGCCGCGCAGCCGGCCGATCGGCTCGTCGATGCCCAGCAGCGCCTGCGCGGCGGCGCGGCCGAAGGCCAGAACGATGCGTGGCCTGACACGGTCGATGATGTCCCCGAGGTCGCGCTCGACATCGGCGCCGAGCGCAACATGGCAGGCGCGCCGGGCAGGCGTGGCCGCCGCGTCCGAGACGCCGATCGCACGCAGCATGTTGGCGAGCAACTGCCTTGGTTCGTCGACGGCGCTCTCGCCGGTGGGCGCCGCAGCAGCGACCCGGCCCTCGCCGACGACGAGCCAATCGGCTGGCACCCGGTCGACGAGAGGCATGGCGCCCGCTTCGGGCGCCGTTGCGGGCGCCGCGTTTCGCTCCGCACCGGACCTTGAAACATCCGATGCCGTCCGGACCCGCGCCAGGGGCTCGGCCACGCGCTCACCGCGGCGCGTCGGCGCCGCCATGCGATCGGTCGAAGCGGCGGGGCCACGCGCTTGCCTGAGCGGTCGAAGGCCGGCGGCGCCGCCCGACGCTGCGCCCACAGGCTCCCGCACGTCAGTGGCAACCTCGCGCGACCAGAGGCGCACGCCCATTTCCAGCAGCATCGCGCGCTGCCGCTCAGTCCAGGGCATCGACGACTCCATCGATGGCGATGCCCAGGCTCATCACCACCGCATCTTCGCGCCTTCCCTCGGGCGCCGGGTAGTAGCCCTTGCGCTTGCCGACGGCGGCGAAGCCGAGCCGGGCATACGTCGCCTGGGCTTCGAGATTGCTCTCCCGAACCTCGAGCCAGAGACGGCGCGCGCCTTCGCGCTGGCAGAACGTCACCAGCTCGCCGATCATCTGCCGCGCGTAGCCACGCTGTCGCACGGGTGCGGCCACAGTGATGTTGAGCAGGTGCATTTCGGCTACGCCATGCATGGCGACGCAGTACCCGAGCAGCTCGCCGAAGGCGCCGTTGAGCGTCCATGCCGTATAGCCCGCAGCAAGAGAATCGATGAAGTTGCCGCGGCTCCACGGGAATGCGTAGACCGAAGCCTCGAGCACCACGACGCCATCGAGCGCCGCCGCCGTCATGGGTCGCAGCCCTTCGGCGGCGAACGCATGGCTCCCGCCGATAAAGTTGGCGCTCATGGGCACGCCGCTGCAAGTCGAGGCGCGACTGCGCGCCGAACGAAACCGGGCAGGGTCGCCGCAAGGGCGTGCACGCTCATCGTCAAGTCCGGCTCGCAGCCGCTCGCTCGCTCGTCGTCTCGGCGACCTTGTCGCGAACGTAAAGCGGCAACGCGAGCGCCGGATCGACCGCAGCACCTTGGCGCCAGGCGCGCTCGGCGAGCCCGGCAAGTGCCTTCGGACGGGGTCGCGCCTCGGGCCCGAGCCGGGCGGCGCCGGTGTCGAGACGCGGCCCGAACACGCGCAAGGCATCGCCGGCAACGACCTGGGCCGGCTCGACGGCCCAGCGCGCCGACAGGCGCTCGCAATCGGTCAGCAGCGGTGCCGTGCGCACCCGCCATTCATCGCTGCCGAATTCGTACTCTGCCGCGTAGATCTGGTTCATGCGCGCGTCGATCGCCACCCAGACCCGGATCGATTCAGCGCCATCGCGCACGTCTTCGGCGACCAGCAGCAGGCTGTCGATCGGGATGACCGTCTTGCCGGCACCGAGCGCCAGGCCTTGCGCCACCGAGCAGGCGGTGCGCAGCCCCGTGAAGGCGCCAGGCCCGCGGCCGAAGGCGATGGCATCGAGATCGTCGAGCGTGATTCCAGCCTGGCCAAGCAGCGAGAGGATCGACGGAATCAGCGAGACAGACGCCTTGGCGCCGCCTGCCGCCGTGTGCTCGCGTAACCGTCCGCCGACGCTGAGGGCGATCAGCATGCGTTCGGTCGCTGTGTCGAAGGCGAGCAGGGCCGTCATGCGTCGCGCAAGGTTGCTGCCGTCTGCTGCCGCGCCGCCATCGAACGAGTTTAGCGGGCCCGACCGCGCTCGCGCGCGTGCGATCATGTCGTCTCATGATGTTGCGCCTGTCACTCTGGCGAGCGCCCGCCGCACTGCTCCTCGCCTGGACGCTCGGGCCGGCCGCGGCGGCACCGAGGCCCGTGGAGTCGCTGCCTGGCGCAGGCGCCTTGCCCGCGTCGGTCGAGGCGGCGCTGACGCGCGGTGGCGTGCCGCGCGACGCGTTCGTCGCCTGGGTCTCGGAGGTCGACGTGGCGCAGCCCCGCCTGGCGTGGCAGGCGGATCGGCCGGCCAACCCGGCCTCGCTCATGAAGCTCGTCACGACCTACGCCAGCCTCGAGCTGCTCGGCCCGGCGTTTACGTGGTCGACGCCGGTCTGGCTTGAAGGCTCCATCAACAACGGCGTGCTGACGGGCGACGTCGTCATCAAGGGCAATGGCGACCCGAAGCTCGTTCTCGAGCGGATGTGGTTGTTGCTGCGGCGTGTTCGCCAGGCCGGCGTCCAGACCATCCGCGGCGACATCGTCGTCGACCGCTCGGCGTTCGTTCCGGGCGAGGCGAACCCGGCCGATTTCGACGGCGAGCCTTTTCGCCCCTACAACGCCGGCGCCGACGCGCTGCTCCTGAATTTCCGGTCGCTGCTGGTGACGCTCACGCCGGACACCGCTCGCGGCGTGGCGATGGTGAGTGTCGATCCTCCGCTTGCCGGTGTCCGTGCCGATGCCACCGTGCCGCTGGCCGGCGGTGCCTGCGACGACTGGCGCGGCGTCCTCAAGGCCGATTTCACTGACCCGGCGCGGCTGCGCTTCGGCGGTGCGTTCCAGGCGGCGTGCGGCGAGAAGGTCTGGTCGATCGCTTTCGCCGACCCGAAAAGCTACAACGAGCGCGCGCTCGTCGGCATGTGGCAGGAGCTCGGCGGCCGGCTCGAAGGCGGCGTTCGCGAAGGGGTCGCACCCGCCTCGGCCCCCGCCTTCGAGCTGCGCTCGGCGGCACTCGCCGAAACGATCCGCGACATCAACAAGCTGAGCAACAACGTGATGGCGCAGCAGCTCTTCCTCACGCTCGGGGCGACGCAGCGCGGTGCCGGCACGCCCGAAGCATCGCGAGAGGTGCTGCGCCAGTGGCTGCAAGTGCGTATCGGCACTGCGGCCAGGAACACCGTCATCGTCAACGGCTCTGGGCTCTCGCGCGACACGCGCTTGAGCGCGCGCGCGCTCGGGCGCCTGCTCGAGGCGGCGTGGGAAAGCGCCGTCATGCCCGAGATGATGAGCTCGTTGCCGGTGGCCGGCGTCGACGGCACGATGCGCAAGGCCAGGAGCTCTCCGGGTCGCGCCCACTTGAAAACCGGCTCGCTTCGCGACGTGGTCGGCATCGCCGGCTATGTGCTCGCCGATTCCGGCCGGCGCTATGTGGTCGCCGCCATCGTCAACCACCCGAACGCGAACGCGGCCCGACCGGCACTCGAAGCGCTGGTCGACTGGGTCGCCGACGACGCTGCGCTCGCCGGGCGCGGCCGCGGCCGCCGCTAGGGCCTGTTCACACTACGGGCCCTAGGGTGCTGTCCCGCCAGCGCGCGCCGACGTCGCCGTCGCCGGCGACCGAAACTCAGAACGGGTTGTTCTTGGCTCGAGTCAACGCGCTGTCGCCAAGGGCGCTCTGCGCGCCCGACGAGAGGTGGCGATCGTCGGCCCAGAGATTCGACGCCGCACCGGAACCGGAGATCAACGTCTGGCTCGTGCAATCGAGGATCGACGCCGGCGTGAGCTTCGACTGGCCGAGATCGCAGGCCGCCGTCGTCGTATTGGTGATGCCGTCGAGGCCCGGAAACGCGACGATCGACTCGACGAGCTCGTCCGCCGTGACGAGCCCGATGCGCCTGCCGTCGTTGACGATCGTCGAACGCAGCGAGGCGTTGAATCGCAGCACGATGCGAATGATCATGGTCTGGCGGTCGGTGTCGATGTGGGCGGCCTTTTCGGCGATGGCGAAGGGCGAGTACCCGACATCGGGAATCGTCGAGACGATCACCTTGGCGCCGGCGTCGGCGAGGCGATTCACCTGGCGCCCGACCTCGGCGCCCGCCGCCTCCACGTTGGCGGTGATCTGCGGCTCGCTCTGCGTCGGGTACTGGGCGTACTGGTCGAGGACGTCGTTCACGCCGACCAGCACGGTGACGAGGTCACCGGCGCTGAACGCGCTTTCGGCGAGTTGCGCGTCGATCTGCGCGGCAAGGTCGGCGGCATGGGCACCCACGGTCGCGCGGATGCGGCTCGAAGGTGTGGTGACCGGCGTCGGGCCGGGGTTGCACTCGGCAAACACGAGCCCGCTGAAGCCGGCGGCGAGCCGCTGGATCCAGAGCGGATTGCCCTGGCAGACGAGCGTCGGATCGGTGTCGGAGGCGGTCGCGTTGACACTGTACTTGGCGCCGTTGCCGTCGCCGTTGATGTCGAGGATGGCGCTGGTCTCGTCGCCGAACGCAATCAGCCGTGTCGGCGAAAACGTCGTCACCTGCTGCCCGCCGCCGCACGACGCGCCGAGCAGCGCCGCCGTCAGCACGCCGCAGGCCAATGCCGCCCGGCGCACTTGCATCACATTCAGTCTCATTCAAAAAGCTCCAGGGATCGGCGGTATCGCAGGGTCACAGCGTCGGGTTCAGGGTGCCGCAGCGCGCCGTAGTCGATCGCGAACGCCGTCCCAGTCGGACCCCGGCGGCGGCTCTTCGACCCAGATGAGATGCACGCCCTCGCGATCAAGTTCGCGAAGAACCGAAAACAATTCGTGCGCCGCTGGCTCGGGCCGCGCCGGCATGCGCCGGTGCAGCACGCCGGGCGCGACGCCAGACGGCACCGACCGGGAATATACCGCCAGGCCGATGGGGGCAGCGCCGAGCATGTCGAGGGCGGTACGCAGCATGCCGCCGGACATGAGGCGAAGCGTCGCGCGAGGTGCATAGTGCGACTCCAGCGTGCCCGGCGCCCGGGGCGACGCGGCATCGGGCGCCGCGAGCGCCATGCCGGCCGCGGCCTCGATTCGCTCGCGGCTGAGCACGCCGGGGCGCAGGAGGGTCGGGTGATCGCCGGAACAGTCGACGATCGCCGACTCGATGCCGAGCTGTGCCGCCCCGCCGTCGAGCACGAAGAGACCGGCGCCGAATTCATCGATGACATGCGCTGCGGTCGTCGGGCTGACCCGGCCGAACCGGTTCGCGCTCGGTGCTGCCACGCCGATGACACCGGCTTCGCGCGCCGCCACGAGCAACGCGTGCGCGACCGGCTGCGCCGGGCAGCGCAGGCCGATGGTCGGCAGGCCGGCGGCAGCGGCGCCGGCCACGCCAGCCTTGCGCTTGACGATCACCGTGAGCGGGCCGGGCCAGAATTCGGCGATCAGGCGTTCGGCCAGCGCCGGCAGGGCTTCGGCAAAGGCGAGGGCATCGCCGCGTTCGACCACGTGGACGATCAGCGGGTGCCCGACCGGGCGCCCCTTGAGCGCGAAGATCTTTGCCACGGCGGCATCGTCATCGGCACGGGCGCCGAGCCCGTAGACCGTCTCGGTCGGGAACGCCACGAGGTCGCCCGCCGCGAGGAGCTCGGCGGCCTCGGCAATGGCGCCGGCATCACGCCCGTCGTGCAGCACGCGTCACCACTCCTCGATGCCGAGGCGCCGGGCCGCATCACGAGCCACGGCGTCGGCGACGGCGGCGGTGCTCGCGGTGACCGTGAGATGGCCCATCTTGCGGCCGCGCCGCGCCTCGTGCTTGCCGTACAGATGCAGGTGCATGCCGGGCAACTGCAGAAGACGCTGCCAGTCGGGTTCGACCGGATCGGT
>Ga0066790_10000983_pt1 | contig 11641 bp, 8 predicted proteins | sample OrgsoiDNA2013050_FD_70963 | JGI IMG/M metagenome (GOLD analysis project Ga0066790, IMG submission 70963) | Permafrost soil microbial communities from the Arctic, to analyse light accelerated degradation of dissolved organic matter (DOM) -... | ecosystem: Environmental > Terrestrial > Soil >...
GCACCGACTTCGCGCTGAACCCGACCTCGCAGTTTCCCTGGTCGAACGTCTCGCGCGATGGCAACTTCTACGCCGTCCAGTCCACGAACAACGAGACTAAACAATCAACCGTTCTAGTAGGCGCGCTCGTCGGTGGAACGCCCTCCGGCATCGCGAGCACAACCAGGGGCAACGTGAGCCTGGCGGGTTGGACGACGATGTAGTGCTTACTCCAATTCGCCTTTGGGGTCGCGCATCATCAGTTCGGGCACGGCCTGATGCGGATCGAGATTCTCGAAGAGGACCAGGGCGAGTTGTGCCGTGATAGGCATCTCGACTCCGTAGCGCGCGGCCAGTTGCAGGGCGGCCCTGGTCGTCGTCACCCCTTCGGCAACCGTGTGCGTGGATTGGAGAATATGGGAAAGTTTCTCTCCACTAGCCAGCCGGCGGCCCAATTGCTGATTGCGGCTCAAAGGCGAGGCGCAGGTAGCAACCAGGTCGCCCATACCGGCCAGACCCGAGAACGTCAGGGGATTGGCCCCTGCGGCGACGCCCAGGCGCGAGATCTCAGCCAACCCGCGCGTGATAAAGGCCGCTTTGGCGTTATCCCCGTAGCCCATACCGTCATTGATGCCCGCGCCGATCGCTATAATATTTTTGAGCGACCCCGCTAACTCCACACCGACAACATCGACGGCGGTATAGACGCGGAAGTAGGCGGTCGTGAACAGGTTCCGAAACTGGACCGCGACATCATGATTGTGCGCGGCAACAACGGCGGCGGTGGGCTTCTCCTCGGCGACCTCGTGCGAAAGATTGGGGCCGCTCAACGTCGCTATACGCTCTATGGCCGAGGGCAGCTCTTCGCAGATAACCTGGGTCATGCGCTTGAGCGTGTTCATCTCAATGCCCTTGCTGGCGTTGATCAGAAGCGTTCTCTCTTCGAGGTAGGGAGCGAGCTGGCGAACATTCTCGCGCATACGCTGTGATGGCGTCACGAGGACCAGCATATCTTTATGACGGACAGCCTCCGCCAGATCAGCGGTCACCTGCAGTGAGGAGGGGAAATAGAAACCGGGTAGAAATGCTGTATTTTCGCGCTGCATCTCGCGGGCGCGCTCGGGCCGATACTCCCAGAGCGTGGTGGCAACGCCCTTCTTTGCCAGTAAGAGTGCCAACGTAGTTCCCCACGCGCCACTCCCTATAATACCGACCGATACCATCTATGTTTTCTCCTGGTCTTTATATTCACAAGATATCCCATCTTGTTGGCTAGTTGATGATACGTAACCAAGGGCATTGTAGCATAGCAGGGAAGAGGGTCAGAGACACGGCTCATTTCCACTGATGTAGGGGCGTGGTTCACAAGCCCGTGGCGCTCCCCAGGCCGACGCACGGGTCATATGTGGGTGGGAACGGGCTTGTGAACCACGCCCCTACATCAGTGGTGGGTTGGTTGGGAAATTCCTTTGTGCAAAACAATGACACTTACTCTTCAATTGCAAAGACCCTTGTCTTTTAGAAGGGCAGTTGCTATACTACCCCCGTTCAACATCACTAGCAAGGCGAAGTATATGCATTTCGACATCTTCACGCTCTTTCCGGCTATGTTCCAGGGACCGTTCAGCGAGAGCATTCTCAAGCGGGCCCAGGAGCGCAATATCCTGAGTATTGCACTCCATAATATTCGTGACGCCACCACCGACCGGCATCACGTCGTTGATGATTATCCCTACGGCGGTGGCGCGGGCATGGTTATGAAGCCGGAGCCCATCTTTACCTCGCTCGAAGCTGTCTACCAGGGCGGTCCGATTATCCTGCTCACGCCTCGGGGACGTATGTTCAACCAGCGCATCGCGCGTGAACTGGCCCAGGAGCCGCGCATCAGCCTGCTCTGCGGACACTACGAAGGCATCGATGAGCGCGTGAGCCAACATCTCGTGACCGACGAACTATCGATCGGCGACTATGTGCTCACGGGCGGCGAACTGGCGGCGATAATCGTTGTCGATGCCGTGAGCCGCCTTCTTCCCGGCGTGCTGACCGAGGGATCGGCGGAGGAGGAGTCGCACAGCAACAATCTGCTGGAATATCCGCAGTATACGCGCCCTCCCGAGTTCAGGGGTTGGCGCATCCCCGATATTCTGCTCTCCGGTCATCACGAGATGGTGGCCCGCTGGCGACGCAAAGAGGCACTGCGCACGACGCGCCAGCGCCGTCCCGATCTGTTCGCGCAGCTCGACCTGAGCAGCAAGCAGGATGTGAAGATACTCAAGGAGCTTGACGAAGAGGATAGAACTTCTCAGTAGGGATGGGGCTTGCCTCCATCCGGTTCGGGAGCCGCGTGCTGGGGGAAGCGGATGGAGGCAAGCCCCATCCCTACTAAATATGTTCATTCGGGTGGTAGCGCGTGGGCGGAGATCCAGTTCGCAAGATCGTTGTCCAGCAGCGAGCGGTCAGCTTCGAATTCGCAATCGTGGTGATAGTTGGGGTAGCTCTTCCACGTTTTATCGCGGCTCGCCAGGGCGGTATAAAATTTGCGCGTTGCCGTTGCGAGAACCGACCTGTCCTCCTCGGCCAGCAATACCAGCGTGGGCAGCGTGATGCGCGGCGCGAGCTTCATGACGGCCAGGCGCATCTGCAGGATCTGGACGAGGAATGAAGCGGTCTGGGAGCGACGCCAGTAGATATCGCCCTGTAACATCTGGATCGCTTCTGGATTGGCGGTCATTGTCTCGTGACCACTCGCTACCTGCCAGGTACGGCGGGATTTGAGCAGGCCACCGGCAACAATCCTCAGCGTGGTGCCGAGGGGTGGTTGCGAGGCTTCCTGTATCCAGGGATTGAGGAAGATCGCGCCCGCCAGGAGATCAGCGTGCCTGGCTGCGAGGTGCGCGGTAAAGATACCGCCCATGCTGTGACCAAGCACGTAGACGCGCGCGCCTGGATGACGAGCGTGGATCTCGGCGAGGGCAGCCGCCGTATCCTCCACGTACAGATGATAGCTATCGACGTGGCCCGCGTGCCCGCCCGAGCGCCCGAAGCCACGGTGATCTACCGCGTAGACATTCAATCCGCGTGCCGCCAGCTCGTTGCCCATGTCAATATACCAGCCGCTGTGCCCTCCCAGCCCATGCAGGATGAGTAAGACATCGGCGCTATTCGTCTTCCAGATACGCAGAAAGATACTGGTGCCGTCCGCCATCGCCAGCGTCTCCGTAGCAACGCTTACCGTCTCTGATCCCTGCATGTGGCCCCAGTCGCCACTGGCAGTGGGTTGATAGCGCACAGTTCGTCTCCTATTCTTCCTCGTCGTCATTCTCGACGGACGGATTACGCGGCGCAGGTGGGCGTCTTCCCTCTGCCTGCTTACGCAGAAAATCGTTGCGCGCCTTCTCTTCGGCCACGATATCGTCAACCTCGTCGGCAAGCGTCCTACCCTCATCGTCGCCACCTCCGCCCTCCAACACCTCGCGGGCGCGTCCGCCAGCCTCAAAGTGGCCGATGATGCCATGCTCCTCAAGGAGATCAATCAGGCGCGCGGCCCTTGAATAGCCGATACGCAAGCGGCGTTGCAACAGCGAAATAGAGGCACGCCCGTACTCGCGCACAATCTCCTCGGCCTTGTCCAGCAGATCATCATCCAGCTCGAAGTCGTCAGAATTCTCCTCCCTGACCTCCCAACCCGGCTCGACTACAGGGCGAGCCGGGGCCGGAGCCACTTCCTGTTCACCGCCGCTCACGACCTGCGCGTGGTCTATAATCTGTTGCCGCCAGTATTGGACCAGCCGTTCGGCCTCCTCATCCGCCAGGAAAGAGCACTGAATACGCTCAGGGCGACCGGCATCAGCGGGAAGATAGAGCATATCACCGCGCCCGAGCAGGCGTTCAGCACCGCCCATATCGATGATCGTGCGCGAGTCCACGGCTGAACTGACCATGAAGGAGATACGCGTCGGAATATTAGCCTTAATCAGACCCGTGATGACATCGACCGAAGGGCGCTGCGTGGCGATCACCAAGTGAATGCCCGTAGCACGCGCTAGCTGGGCGAGACGGCAGATCATCCCCTCCACCTCTTCGGGAGCCGCCATCATCAGGTCCGCCAGTTCGTCAATGATAATGACGATTGCGGGCATATTGGCAAGCGAGGTGTCACCCTTCGCGATCCGCTCCATGCGCATCTTGCGATAGCCGTCCAGGTTACGCACGCCCAGTTGCGAGAAGAGACGATAGCGGCGCTCCATCTCGTTGATGGCGTTTTTGAGCAGCGACACCACCTTATCAACGTCGATCACGACAGGCGATAGCAGGTGCGGAATGCCGTTGTACATGTTCAGTTCGACCATTTTTGGATCGACCATCAGCATACGTACATCGTCAGGCGTCGCTTGAGTTAAAATGCTAGCAATTATAGTATTTATGCACACACTTTTTCCAGCCCCAGTCGCGCCCGCGATAAGCAGATGAGGCATACGTGCCAGATCGCCGATACGCACAAGGCCAGCAACGTCGCGACCCAGGGCCACCGAAAGCTTCGACTTCGCCTTTGACGCCTGGTACTCCTTGCTCTCCAACACCTCGCGCAGCGTCACGAGACGGCTATTCTTGTTCGGAATTTCGACGCCGACGTACGGGCGACCGGGGACTGGTGCCTCCATACGGATATTCTTGGCCTCCAGCACCAGGGCGAGATCGTTTTGCAGGGCCATAATGCGACTGACGCGCGTGCGTGTTTCATAGACAATGTTGCCAGCCGCGTCCTTCACTGGCACCATCTTGCCGGTCTTCTCATCCTGCTTCATCTCGGGTTTGCCGGTTGGACGAATGCCGAAGCGAATAACCGTCGGACCGATGCTAATATCCTCCGCCCTGACCTCCGCGTCCACGCGGAAGCTGCGTAGCGTCTCCTGAATTGTCCGTGCCAACGTGGTCGTATCGTCGCCGAGCATCTGCAGCTTCACATCGTCCGGATTGTTCAGCAGCGAGGTATCGGGCACTTTCCAGGGCGAGACGATATTTGGTAAAACCGGGCTGGCCGCTTGCGCCTGGTTCGCCGCGCGTCTGGGATTAGGCTGTAGCGGCTCCATACCTGCATCCGCATCTTTTTTAGCTCGTTTGAGAACAAGCTTCTGGGCCTCCTCGTCGAATGGCAGCGCTTGCTGATTCGCGGCGCGCACAGGGTCGGGTGGGCCACCGGCGGGCGCGCGCGCGCCACGCGGCACAGTGCCGATCTGCTGCTTATGCATATTAATATCGTTGAGCGGATCATCGTCCGGGAAATCGGCCTCGAAGGAGATTGTCGCGTCATCATCATCTACAAACTCGTCGTCATCTTCCTCGATAGTGGCATCTTCCTCAGCCGACGAGCGGCGCGGCGTGTGGGCAAGCTGCACGCCTGCACCCGCACGGGGAGCGACCGGAGGAGCGCCCGCACCGCCATAGCGGCTGTATTGCGGACGCTTTCCAAGATACGGCGAGGCGGCAACGGCGGGCGTCCTGGAAGCTGCATCGGGATCATCGGAGATCAGGTGCATCCACCAGTCCCAGGCCAGCAGGATGTGACCAAAGGTGAGACGGAACGTAAAAATAGTAACGATCAGCAGCAGGCCGAGCACGATCACATGGCCGACGGTAGAAGACCAGCCAGCCAATGGATAGACCAGCAATTCGGCCAGAATGCCCACCGGCCCAAAGATCAGGCGACTCTCGACCAGCACAAGCAGCCAGATGAGAACCAGGCCAACGACAACACGCCAGCTCAAAAAACGCTGTCCGCGTACCCCCTCTATCATACGAGCAAGAGCAAAGGCGACCAGGCCCAGGACCAGCGGATAGGCAGCCCAGCCGAAGAAATTGAGAAAGGAGCCAGCGATCGGCGCAGCGATGCGCGAGGTTTTGAAGACGGTAAGCGCGCCAAACAGGAGGAGGAAGATAACAAGCAGCAAGAAGCCAGAGACGCTCCGCTGGTGATGAGGCTCCATGCCCCTCCATTTGCCATGTGCCCAGCGGATAAATTGTGTATCGCGTGGATCGGGCGCGGAAGAAGCAGGCGTGGGGCGGCGCGACGAGGTGCCTTTCTTATCGCTGGCCTTGCTGCGCGTCGTCGACTTTGTGGTGGAGCGACCGCCTGCGCTGCGCTTAGCGGGCGAAACGTTGGAGCGTTGCTCAACCTTTACGCTCTGCTGCCCATTTGAAGCATGGAATGAAGGCCCCGCCGCTCTGCTCACGCGCGAGGAGCCATTCTCACTATTTGGCACAACCCGTTCGCCTTGTTGGTGCTTCGCTGCTTTCTTCTGATTCCTACCTGCCATAGCGCTTCCTTCCCGTTCACGAGACAGTTGAGACACCAGTATGATAGCGCAGATGTTCCAAATTAGCAATAGCCATTACTACTTAACATGGGTTTCTATGGATGGGTTCAGGCAAGCTTGCAGCTCTCCTGAACCCATCCATAGAAACCCATGTTAAGCAATTACAACAAAGAAGGCACTCGAACTGAGTGCCCTCTTGCTTGTTTGCTTGCTAAGCTTCTCTTATACTTCCATCACCACCGGAATAATCATCGGGCGGCGATGCGTCTTCTCGTAGAGGTATTCGCTGAGCGTATGTTTGATCTTGTCCTTCACAAAAGACCAATCAGAGGCATGGCCATTCAGGCCGACAAACGAATCCAATACACGCTGACGCGCGCTCTCAAGCAGTTCCTCGGCGTCGCGCATATAGACGAAGCCGCGCGAGACGATATCGGGGCCCGCGATAGGCTGTCCCGTCTCTTTATCGACGGTCAGCACCGCCATCAGAATGCCATCCTGGGACAGCACCTTGCGATCGCGCAGCACAATTTGACCCACATCACCAACACTCAGGCCATCTACAAAGACATTGCCGCTGCTGAAATGGTCGACGATCTTGATCTCATCCTTAGTGAACTCGACGATATCGCCATCCTCCGCGATCACAATATTCTCATCAGGAATACCCAGCGAGTAGCCAAGCTTTGCGTGCAGCACCAGTTGACGATATTCACCATGAACAGGCATGAAGAACTTCGGTCGAATCAGGCTCAGCATCAGCTTCAGCTCTTCCTGAGCGCCATGACCGGAGACGTGCACATTCGAGATGCCCTGATAGAGCACCTCCGCGCCCTGGCGGAAGAGGCTATTGATCGTGCGATGCACCATCTTCTCGTTGCCCGGTACAGGCGTTGCCGAGAGGATCACCGTGTCGCCCGGCTGGATACGGATCTGGCGATGGTCCTGGTTCGCGATACGCGTCAGGGCCGAAGTTGGCTCGCCCTGGCTGCCGGTACAGATGATCACCACCTGCTCGGGCTTGAACTTATTGATATCCTCGACGCGGATAAGCATGCCTTTGGGAACATTCAGGTAGCCAAGCTCAATCGCCATCTGCACATTGTTAATCATACTGCGACCGACCAGCGCGACAAAGCGATCATAGCGAGCGGCGGTATCGATCACCTGCTGCACACGCGAGATCAGCGAGGCAAAAGTCGCCAGCATAATGCGACCGGGCGCGTTGGCGAAGATCTTATCAAACGTATCGTTGATCACGCGCTCCGATGGAGTATAGCCGGGCGATTCGATGCGGGTGCTATCACCCATCATCATCAGCACGCCCTCATTGCCGAGGCGACCGAGCATCCCGAAATCGGCAGGCTTGCCATCGACAGGCGTATAGTCGAACTTATAGTCGCCTGTGTGAACGATATTTCCCAGCGGCGTGCGGATCACAAGACCGACGGCATCGGGAATGCTATGATTGACGCGGAAGAACTCGATCACGCTTTCACCCAGCTTCAGTTGATCGCCGGGCGTGACCATATTGACCGTTGCCTTATCGAGCAGCCGATGTTCCTTGAGTTTGACATTAATCAGGCCCTGTGTCAGGCGCGTCGCATAGACGGGAGGGAAATCCAGCATTGGCAGAATGTAAGGCAGTCCGCCAACGTGATCTTCATGACCGTGAGTAATGAGGATACCGCGTATACGAGACTTCTTGTCTGCAAGATAGCTCGCATCGGGAATAACCAGGTCGACACCAAACATTTCATCATCGGGGAACATCACCCCGGCATCAACAATGATAATGTCGTTACCGTACTCAACGACCAGCATATTCTTTCCGATCTCTCCCAGACCTCCGAGAGGGAGAAGTCGAATTTTTTCTATTGTCAAGGTATAAAAGACCTCCTAAAACCACACCATATGTGTAGCCTATAAACTAAAAAACGTTCGTTTATTGTATTTATCTCCACTCCCATTCCTGCCAACAGGAGTAAAAGCCAGATGAATATATGTAGTATCACTCCTACGCGTTGCCCGCAAGAGCAAATAAAAGTCGAAATAAGTCAGATTTAGCCATTTAAAAGTGTACCATAGTGGTTAGCAAAATACAAGCATTTCCCGGTATGGAGCACGATTCATTCTGGTGTAGGGGCGCGGTTCACAAGCCCGTGGCGCTCTACAGGCCGATGCGCGCTGGTTTGGGACCGGACCCGGGCTTGTGAACCGCGCCCCTACATTCGTGATAACAATGGGGGTCATGTTTTTATGCCCGAGACGAGCGCAACGCTGGACTATGACTGTATGATATGGTTTATCCTTAAGACAACAAAAATGACGATCAGCAAAACGACCAGGGCCACGGTGCCAAGGATAAAATAGAGGTTTCTGCGTCCAAGCGTTATTTTGCCGCCGGGCGTCGAGCGGCGCAGGCGCGCACGTTCCTCTTCCACACGCTGCTTGCGGCGTTCGATACGCTTGCGGCGCTGCTCCTGCACCGTATTCGCCTTATTCTCGTTCGGACCCGTACCCAGATGTTGCATGCGGCGGCGCATATCGCGGTTATAGCTCTCCGTCTGCTGCTGGGCGGAATTATTATTTGTTGGTATCTGTTTGGGGAGGGTCGACTTCGCGCCAGGCACAGCGGTACCGCCGACATGCGACTGTTTGCCCTTTGCGCCCCCCTTTTTTGCTGCCGGTGCAGGGGTCGCCGCTACCTGTTGCTGGGTAGCATTTGTGTTATTCGTAGTATTGGTAGTATTGGCAGTCTTCGGTGTACTCGACGCAGACTTCTGTCGAGAATTATTATCATTTGCCATCATGACACCCTTTCGTTACTATCGCAGGTACGTTCCAGAAGAACGTCGCGGATTATGTATGTATAGAGCGCCGGTTGCACCCGCTTCGCTCCGTGCTATCAGCCTGTTTTCCACGCTACAGATTTGCAAGCATGCTACGAGCGATGCGTGCCGCCTCTTCTTTATTATCAGGCGAGAGTTCACCATCGATCACCAGGCCAAGCAAATGGTCCTTGATCGGACGCAGCCAGGGGCCGGGGCCGCGACCAAACATCTCCATCAGCTCATTGCCATCCAGGGGGCTGCGCAGGGGGACGCGCGTCGCCTCCTCCTTAAGACGCTGGCAGCGCTCCGCCAGTTCTGTGACGCGGGCAGAGGCTCTGGCAACCTTGTCTACACGGTAGCTGGTGATATCGGCGCGGGACAGATCGAGCAGATCGGGGAGGTCGTCGTTGGCATCGATCATCAGGCGGCGCACGGCTCCATCCGTCCACTCCGCTGTGTAGGCATTGGCGCGCATATGCAGGTGCACGATGCGCGAGACGCTCTCTATGAAGTCACGATCAAAGTGCAGGCGTTTAAGAATATCGCGCGCCATATAAGCTCCAACATCTTCGTGGTTAAAAAAGTGTACCTTATTATCCTCAACGGTCTTTGTACGCGGCTTGGCGATATCGTGCAGCAACGCGCTCCAACGAGCAACCAGGCGTGGTGAAGAGCGTTCGACGACGCGCAGCACATGGGCGTAGACATCCTTGGTAGCTGGCGCGCGCGGTGTTGGCTGTTGGCTCACGCCGCGCAGCTCTACGACTTCGGGCACAATCGACAGCATCAACTCCAACTCCACGAGGAGATCGAGTCCCCTGGCCGGATGATCGGAGAGCAGCAACTTGTTCATTTCATCGCGGATACGCTCGCGGCTGATCTTCTGTAACTTGCTTGCCTGGCGTCGAATAGAGCGGCGCGTCTGTGGCTCGATGGTAAAATCGAGCTGGGCGGCGAAGCGCACGGCGCGCAGGAGGCGCAGAGGGTCCTCATCGAAGCGCTTATCGGGTTCATCGCTCACGGCGCGCAAAATATGCGCCTCCAGGTCCTGTCGTCCACCAAAGGGATCGATGATGTGACCATTAAGAGGATCGCGTGCCATCGCGTTGATGGTAAAGTCGCGCCGACGCAGATCCTCCAGCAGATCGGTCCCGAAACACACCTCCGGTTTACGCGACTCTGGATTGTAGCGTTCCGTGCGAAACGTCGTGATCTCCACGATATTGCTCTCGTAGTGGAGGCGCACCGTTCCGAAGCGCTCGCCAACCAGCACGATCGCATTGGGGCGCGTGGGGGCCACCAGGCGCTTGATCTCATCGGGATGAGCGTCGGTCGCCAGGTCCGCGTCGGCAGATTTACCGCGATGCAGCAGTACGTCGCGCACGGTCCCACCTACCATATAGAGTTGTTTCTGCTGCGCATGGAAGTCCTGCGCCAGCCGTAAAATGATATCGAACATACTAAAATCTATGTATCCGCTTTGTTGTGTCGTAGTGGTCAAGTCAAGTTCCTGATCAATGTAGTCGAGCAAGGGTGCGTTCACCTATCCCCTTGTAATGGGACTATTGTATCATGTTCTGCCAGTCCCTATAAAGAGGTAGAGCGAGCAATATCCGAGAAAGTCCTACGCGCTGGCGATCGCGCGCGACATATACAGGCAATAAGTGGCAAGACGCGCAGGGAAAATAGAACGCCTCAAAGAGATGGGTGCAAAGATGTACTACAGTTGTGCCCTAGTTGCTATTGTAGCAGATAACCTCTAACCTGCATACTAGTACGAGAAGCGATAGCGATAAAGGCATGTGCAACATTATGCTCACAAGCATGCGTACATAGATAGTGGTAGATATTTAGGAGAGATAAGCACACATGAGTAAGCTGGTGATGGTGATCGACGACTCTCCCACGGTAAGAAAGATTCTGGAAGTAAGCCTGGGACGAGAGGGGCTGGAAGTAGTCAGTTATGCGGACGGCATCGAGGCGTTACGAGCGGTCACGAATCGGCAGATCGCGCGCCTACCGGACCTGGTGATACTGGACATCGACCTGCCCAAAATGAACGGCTACGAGATTGCGCGCTACCTCAGAACGAAGCCCCAGTGGAGCCGAACGGTGATCGTGATTCTCTCCCGTCATGATGGTGTGATAGATCGTCTCAAAGCGCGTCTCGCGGGCACCCAGGCCTACCTGACCAAGCCATTTACCACGAAGACCATCGTCAATGTCGTCAATAGCAGTCTTGGCTTACCCTCATCTACTACGACACTCCAATAACTGCTCTATCTCTCTTCGGAACCCCTTTCCGATCTTTTTAATCTACCGTTCTACGTCAATTTGCCAACTGATGTGATGGTCGTGCAGCCAGAGCGCCTGGTCTGCGATCAGCTTGCTATTCTGAACAGTGGGGGCAATACTCGCGCCACCTCCAAAGTGATACAATGAAAGGAGAGAAAAGAGCAGGGAAAAGGGGCAATGAAAAAGATTGAATACAAAGAAGCACTATGCTGACGTTAT
>Ga0066790_10000985_pt1 | contig 11635 bp, 12 predicted proteins | sample OrgsoiDNA2013050_FD_70963 | JGI IMG/M metagenome (GOLD analysis project Ga0066790, IMG submission 70963) | Permafrost soil microbial communities from the Arctic, to analyse light accelerated degradation of dissolved organic matter (DOM) -... | ecosystem: Environmental > Terrestrial > Soil >...
CGTGAAGCCCTTGGGCGAGCGGTGCGCCCACGCCGCCGCGGTCTGTTCCGCGGGCAGCGCGTAGTAGGTGGAGTCCACCTCCACCAGCGGGAACTGGCGAGTGTAGTAACGGAGGCGCTTTTCGGGGTTGTTCGCCTCCGGCGGGTACCAGCCCGACTCGATCAGGGTCTTGTCCGTCCACGACGCGGTGCCGACCCGGATATCAGCCATACCAGCAGGGTAGGCGGGCCGGGCCGGGCACGTCACGCGCCCCCTGTCCGCCCCGGGGCCGGGCGCGAAGGGTCTCCCCGTGGATGGGCAGCTCATTCGCCATCGAGTAACCGTCCGCCGGATCGTCGCCGGCGCCGTCGAAGCCGACCAGGCGGATGTCGTCGATCGTGGTAAAGAGCAGGCCGTGCTCACCGGGGCCGCGCCCGCGGATCAGCATGCGGTCCTCGCCGATGCGCACCGAGACGTGGCCCAGCACGCCGTCGACCACCCCTTCCATGGCCAGGATGCGGCACACCCGGGCCATGGCGTCGCGCAGTTCGGGGATCTGGCTCTGGTCAGGCATCGTGGTCCGCTGGGGCCGGCGGAAGGCGCGGGTAGACGCGCCGGGCGTTGAGCTCGAAGACCTTGCGGCGGTCCGTCTCGCTCAGGCCCAGCTTGTCGACGTACTTCCTGGTGTCGTCCCAGGCGAAGCCGTTGCCCGGGTTGATACCGCGGACCGCGCCGAGCATCTCGGAGGCGAACAGGATGTTGTCCGGGCCGATGACGCCGGCCAGCAGGTCGATGCCCGGCTGGTGGTAGACGCAGGTGTCGAAGAAGACGTTCCGCATCACGTGCCCGGCCAGCGGCGGGCGGCCCATCCGCTCGGCCAGGCCACCGAAGCGCCCCCAGTGGTACGGGACCGCGCCGCCCCCGTGCGGGATGACGAACCGCAGGGCCGGGAACCGGCCGAACAGATCCCCCTGGACGAGCTGCATGAACACCGTCGTGTCCGCGTTGAGGTAGTGCGCGCCGAGCGTGTGGACCGCCGGATTGCACGACGTCGACACGTGGATCATGGCCGGGACGTCGAGCTCGGTCATCTTCTCGTACAGCGGGAACCAGTACTCATCGGTCATCGGCGGGGAGGTCCAATACCCGCCGGACGGGTCCGGATTCAGGTTGCAGCCGACGAACCCCAGCTCGGTCACGCACCGGTCCAGCTCGGCCACGCAGCCGTCCAGGGGCCCGCCGGGCACCTGGGGGAGCTGGGCCACGCCGGCGAAGTTCCGCGGGAAGAGGCGGGTCACCCGGTGGATGAGGTCGTTGCAGGCGCGCGCCCAGAACCGGGCCGTGGCCGGATCCGTGACGTGGTGCTCCATCTTGGACGCCTGGGGCGAGAAGATGGTCAGGTCGGTGCCGCGTTCGCGCAGCAGCTTCAGCTGGTTGGCCGCCACCCTCTCCCGGATCTCGTCGTCGGTGATCTTGGCGGGGACGGGCTCGGGGAGAGCGTTCTCCTTTCCGGCGGCCAGGGCGACGAGACGATCGAGCTGGACCTGGCGGAACTTCTGATGCGGCGCGGGCGCCGTCGTGAAGTGCCCGTGACAATCGATGATCATCCGGCCTCCCCGGGCCGGTCATCCGCGGGGGCATCGGCGTAGGTCAGGCCGCGCTCGGCCAGGCGCTCGCGCATGGTGTTCACGTCGAGGCTGAGCTCGCCGGCCGCGTAGCGCTTGCGGCTGGCCGCTTCCTTGTCCGTCCGGGCCCGGCACGCCTCCAGCACGTCCGCGGCGTCGCGGCGGGCGACCACGGCCACCCCGTCGTCGTCGGCCACGATCACGTCGCCGGGACGGATCAGCTGGCCGGCGCAGACCAGGGGCCGGTTGACGTCACCGAGGACCTCCTTGACCGTCCCCGCGGCCGACACGCACCGGGACCAGACCGGGAACCGCATCTCGGTCAGCTCGCGGACGTCGCGGCAGCCCGCGTCGATGACCAGGCCCCGCACGCCGCGCGCCTGGAGCGCGGTGGCGAGCAGCTCGCCGAAGTAGCCGTCGTCGCAGCGGGACGTCGGCGCCACCACGAGCACGTCGCCGTCCTGGCACTGCTCGACGGCTACGTGGATCATCCAATTGTCGCCGGGTGCCACGCTGACCGTCACGGCGGTCCCGGAGATCTGCGCGCCGGGGTAGATCGGGGTCAGGTACGGCGCGAGCAGGCCCGTCCGGCCCTGCGCTTCGTGCGCTGTGGCCACACCGAACCCCGCGAACGCGCTGGCGGTCTCGGCGTCGGCCCGGCGGATGTTGCGGACGACGGTCGGCACTTCATTCCTCCCACGGCTGAGGGACACGTGCACCACATCTTCCCCGGCTTCGCCGCCGACCGCACGGATGGCCCGCCATGCTCCGGCACGGCACGTCTACGAGAAGACGGGCTACCGGCCGCTTCCTGTGACCAGGTACTTCAAGGCCCTCTGAGCACGCGGCCCAGCCCAGGACGTGGCCGGTCAGGCCGGGTGAGGCGACGGGGGGCGGGGCTCATAGATGGGAAGCTCCCCGCCGTCCGGCATGCGGATGGCGGACAGTATCCCCCAGCCCTGGTCGGAGGGCTCCCGCGCGATCTCCACCCCTTCAACCCCGTCGGTCGCACGGTCGCACGGTCGCGCGCCGTTCACGGTGACCGGGGTCTTTGCCACCCGTCCAGATCCGCCGGGGTTCAACTTCGTCGCCCTTCCCGGCGGGGGCCTGGCCCACCTCAGGGGTTAGAGCGGATTCTCCGGACCGCAGACCAGGACCGGGCATGGCGCACGGCGCAATAGGTCGCTCAGCGTGCTCCCGAGCACCAGTTTCCTGATTTCGTGATGCCCGTGAGCGCCGATCACCACGGCTGGTGCATCCTGTTCGCGGGCCACCCGGACGAGCGTCTCGGCCACCGTGGCGTCGTCGGCCACGGCCAGCCCGCTGGCTTCCAGACCAGCCTCCTGGGCCAGGGCCGTGCCCTGCTCAGCCAGCCGCTGGGCCGCCTCGTAGGCGGCCGTTTCCGCCTCGAATGCGGTACGCACCTCAAGGGCGGCGTCCGGCATTTCGAGCACTCTTTCTGGGAGCGTCGCCGCCTCGTAGGCGCGCCCCGCTTCCCATACGACCACCACGAGGGCGGGGCGCGGGGCAAAGAGGGCGGCTGCCTCACGCAAGGCCCGCCCGGAGGCGGGCGTGCCGTCGAAACCGACGATGACGGGACCTGAATGCGTCACCTTCCGAACGCTACATTCCAGTCGGCGGCCAGGGTTGGTCAGTTCTGAATTTGCCCGCCCGGATCAGCCGGGCGACGCGGAGTCCGGCGATAGCGCGCGGTGTTCAGGGCCCTGGCTGATCCGGCGCGGAGGGCGCTGCTGGACAGGCTCTAGGTTCCTGCAGGCGCACCAGCCGTCTTCCCGTCCCCGAAGTGCCCTGAAGTGCCGCGTTAGCGACCGCGCGACCAGACGGAATGGTCGGGCTATAGCGGGGCATGTCATAGTTGTCTACAGCTGCCGGATCTCGTCCGGGCAGGCCTCATCAGCAACAGGTACCTGGACGGCGCGGCAGCGGGAACCATGGATGCACCGGAGACATAGATGAGCCTGCCCGAGCGCCAGCAGTCGGTACTTGACGAGATCGAGCAGAGTCTCCAAAAAAGTGATCCCGCTCTGAAGTCAATGTTCGCGGGCTTCACCAAGCTAGCGTCACCGTCGTCCACGCCAACGACCAGGGCCAGCTCAGGCAGGCGGTCGATGCTGATCTCCATCGTAGCGCTCAGCGTGCTGGGCGCGGTCTGGCTCATGGTCACCGTCGTCGCCACGGGCAACGCCTGCCCGGGCCTTCCGTCGGATCAGGCCGTCGTCAGCGCCGCGCAGCGGTACGCCGCCTGCAGCCACGACACGGCCGCCTGGAGCAAGGGCGGCCGCTGAGCGCCATCGCCAGCCGGCCACCAGACGGCTCAGGCGGCCCGGGCCGAGCCGAGGAACTGAAGGATTCGCGCCGGGGCCGACGCCTGCGTCTGCTCGCTGACCGGGACCTCCCAGCATCCCGGACTGCGGAAAAGCGCGGGAAGTCCTGAGCGGAACGTTAGATTGATTGGCCGAACCATAATCCCTAACATAAAGTGAGCGCTCTACGCGCAGTACGTAGCGAAGGAGGAAGGCGGATGGCCGGGTCGCGCGAGACCGTGCAGCCCAGGGAGGCCGCTGTCCCGTCCCCGGCTCCTGCGCCCTCTCCGGCTGAGCCGAACCTGTTCAGCCGGGTCAGCGTGGGCCGGATCTCCGAGATCATCGTCGAGCAGATCCGGTTGCTGATGCGACAGGGGCAGCTCAAGCCCGGAGACAGGCTGCCACCAGAACGGGATCTTTGCGAGCGCTTCGGCGTCAGCCGGGTCACCGTCCGCGAGGCCCTGCGCACCCTGGAATCGAGCGGGCTGGTCGAGATCCGCGTGGGCGCGCGGGGCGGTGCGTTCGTGACCGTGCCCTCCAGTGACCGGGTGGGCGAGGGCCTGGCCGACCTGCTCACGCTCTCGGTGATCAGCGCCGCCGACGTGACCGAGATCCGGATGATCCTGGAGGCCGGCATCGTCCCGCTGGTCTGTGAGCGGGCCACCGAGGAAGACCTGACCGACCTGGAGCGCATCTGCGCACGGTCGGAGGAGGCGCTCAAGGCCGGGGACTACCCCATGGACTTGTCGCTGGAGTTTCACATCCGGGTGGCGCAGGCGACGCACAACCCGGCGGTGGTCATGCTGATCGAGTCGTTCCGCGGCCCCCTGCTCATGTCACTGCAGCAGGCGCGGGAGGCGGCCCCCGAGATGGGCAACCTCGGCACCCGGGAGCACGAGCAGTTCATCGAGGCCGTGCGCCGCCGCGATCCGGACGCCGCGTCGAAGATCATGCGGGAGCACCTGGAGCGCACCGCACACCGCCCGGGCCGCTGAGCCCGGGAACACGGCCGGGCCGCTGAGCCAGGGCCGCTGCACCATCCGGGACACCGAGCCTGGCGTTCAGGACCTTGCGGCCGTCTCTTCCAGCGGCACGCTCGGGTCGGCCAGGAGCGCGGGGTCCGCGCGGCGGCCGGCCCGGACGAGTTCCTGGACCTGATCGTTGACATCCCAGACGTTGACGTTCATGCCGGCCAGCACCCGGCCGGACAGCCAGAACGCGATGAACTCCCGCTTGCCCACGTCCCCGCGGAACACCACCTCGTCGTAGCCGCCCGGCGGCACGTACCCGGAGTACTCCATGCCGAGGTCGTACTGGTCGCTGAAGAAGTACGGCAGCCGGTCGTAGGCCACGTCCTGGCCCAGCATCGAGCGCGCCGCCGAGACCGGCTGATGGCGAGCGTTGGACCAGTGCTCGACGCGCAGGTACGTGCCGAGCAGTGGATGGTAGGCGCGCGCGGCGTCACCGGCGGCGTAGATGACCGGGTCGGAGGTGCGCAGCGCCGCATCGGTGCGGACGCCGCCATCAACGTCGAGGCCCGCGGCCTCGGCCAGCCCGGTGGCGGGGGCCACGCCGATCCCGGTCAGCACCGCGTCGGCGCTGATCTCAGTCCCGTCGGCGAGCCGGATTCCGGTGGCTGCGTCCGCGCTGACCAGTATCTCGGCCACCTGGGCGCTGGGCCGGAAGTCAACGTCGTGCTCGCGATGCAGGTCCAGGAACACCTGGGCCACCTCTGGGCCCAGCACGCCCAGCAGCGGAAGCTCCGCGGCTTCGATGACCGTCACCGCGACTCCCGCGATCCGGGCGGCGGCGGCCACTTCCAGCCCGATCCAGCCGGCCCCGACGACGGCAATCCGGGACGCAGACGCCAGGGTCTCGCGCAGCAGTTCGCTGTCGTCCACCGTCCGCAGGGTGAGAACCCCGTTGGCGTCGGCCCCGGGCACGGGCAGCCGGACCGGCACCGCCCCGGTGGTCAGCAGCAGTTTGTCGTAGCCGATGGTCTCCCCGCTGGCCAGCGCGACCTGCCGCAAGTTCCGGTCGATGGCCGTCACCGCGGTACCGAGCCGCAGGTCGATGGCGTGCTCGGCGTACCAGCCGGCGTCGTGGACGAAGATTGACTGCCGTTCTTCGCTGCCCTGCAGGTACCCCTTGGACAGCGGCGGCCGCTCGTACGGATGGTGCGCCTCCGCGCCGATGAGCACGATCTGCCCGTCGAAGCCCTCGTCCCGCAGCGCCTCCGCCGCGCGGGCACCGCCCAGCGACGCGCCGACGACCACGAAGGTGGGTCCTGTGGGCATCGCCGTCGCCTCCATTGGCTCGAGATCACCTGGTAGCGCCATCTTAAGACAGCCCCCGCAGCACCGGATGCGCGGCGCGTACCGGGTCGTCTGCACGGGCCTGTGCCTCGTCGTCATCGGCTTCGGCCTGTACCTGGTCCCCGCCACGCTGGGCTTCTAGCGTCAGGCCAGGGCGGGCCCGGGCAGCAGGCGCCGTTCGGCCTCGGCCAGGGCCAGTTCGACGGCGCCCAGCGTCACCGCCTCGTCGCCGAGCCGGGACAGTTCCAGGCGCGGCCGCACCAGGGTCAGCGGGGCCACGCTGGCCTCGATCGCCCGCAGCAGCGTCGTCCCGGCCCTTGAGACGCCCGCGCCGATGACGACCAGGTCCGGGTCGAGTACGAGCAGGACCGGCGCCAGCCCGCGCGCAAACCGCGCCGCGATCGTCTGCACGGTCTCCACGGCCGCGGGGTCACCGCGGGCGGCGGCGGCGAACACCGCCTCCGGGGTCGCGGCTCCGCCGGCGGCCAGGAACCCGCCGCCCTGGCGCCGCGCCGCGGCCCGGGCCACCTCGGCGATCGCCTCCGCCCCGACCAGCCGCTCGAACGGCCCCCGGCCGGCCTCATCCGGCTGGGCCGTGGTGCCCTCGTCCAGGGCGAGGAAGCCGATCTCCCCCGCCGCGTTCGCGGCGCCCCGGTGCAACTGGTCACCGATCAGGACACCGGCCCCGACGCGCTCGCCCCACAGGATGTACACGACCGTGTGCGCGTCCCGGGCCACCCCGTGCCGCCGTTCCGCCAGGGCGGCCAGGTTCGCGTCGTTCTCGACCTGGACCGGGCAGCGGAACGAACGGCGCAGCTCGCGGGCCAGCTCGATCTTCCAGCCGGGCAACTGGGGGGCCAGGACGACCGCACCCCGCGTCCAGTCGACGACGCCCGGCGTCCCGGCGGCGACACTGGCGACGTCGGCGCGGCGGATACCGGCCCGGCCGAGTGCACCGGTGGCCGCCTTGCGCAGCGCGGCGAGCAGGTCGGTGCTGCTGCTCGCGCCGGAGGTTGCACCGCGGTGCTGGGCCACGATGGTCCCGGCCAGATCGGCCACGGTGACCAGGACCTTGTGCCGCCCGATGTCGATGCCAACGACATAAGCGGCCTCTGACCGGAACCTGACCAGCCGGGCCGGACGGCCGGAACGGACCGCCCCGCCGTGGCCCGGCTCGACGTCGGCGACCAGGCCACCGGCGTGCAACTGATCCACGACCTGGCCGACGGTCGGCCGGGACAGACCAGTCCGCGCGGCCAGATCGGACAGGCTCAGCGGTCCCGCCCCGCGCAGGGCGGCGAGCACGTGCGCGCTGTTGATCTGGCGCAGCAACGGCGGCGCGCCATGCGCCGACGCGGTTCCTGGGCCGCCGGATGCCGACGACTCCATCCTTCCCCCCTTGGCCGGCGCGGCCGCCTGCCCTTGACCCTCACGGCCGCGTGCAGCATGATATGCAGCAATATTTAATAAATACTCTTTCATATGTCTTCGGACAACCGGCCGCTGACCAGCAGGCTGGATAGCAGGAGGCCAATATCGTGAGGTTTACCAGACGCAGAACACGGTGGGCCCGGTGGGCCCGGTGGGCCCGGTGCGCCGGCCCGGCCACGGGGGCCTGCGCCGTCGCCGTGACGCTCGCCGCGTGCGGGGGCAGCAGCGGGGGCAGTTCGGCCGGGGGCAGTTCGTCCGGCACGATCAGCGTCGTGATGGCCCAGTACAGCAGCAAGTCCCAGCCCTACTGGACCTCTCTGGTGTCGCGCTTCGAGAAGGCGAACCCGAAGATCAAGGTCAACCTGCGGGTCATCGACTGGAACACGTTGCTGCAGCAGGTGCCGACGATGATCCAGACGCACTCGTACCCGGACGTCCTCAACTTCAACGCGTACAGCACGTTCGCCTCCTCCGGCCTGCTCCGGCCGGCCACGGACGTCCTGTCCGCCAGCACCGAGGCGGACTTCGAGTCCTCGTTCCTGGGCAGCGACTCGATCAAGAGCACGCAGTACGCGATCCCGTGGATCGCGAGTGTCCGCGCACTCGGCTACAACAAGCAGGCGTTCGCCGTGGCCGGGATCACGTCGCCGCCGGCCACGTGGGCGGACTTCGAGGCCGACGCGAAGAAGCTGTCGAGGGCGGGCTACACCGGCTACTGCCTCCCGATGGGCTCGGAGGAGTCGCAGGCCGAATGGTCGCTGTGGATGTGGTCCAACGGCGGGGGCTGGACCAGCCCGGCCGGCCAGTGGTCGGTTAACAGCGCCAAGAACCTGCAGGCCATGGCGTTCTTGCGGAAGCTGTCCAACACGGACAAGGTGACCGAGCCCAACCCCGGCTCGACCAACCGCACCGACGGCTGCTGGTCGCAGTTCGCCGAGGGCAAGGTCGCGATGACGGAGATCATGCCGCTCGGGACGTTCCAGTCCACCTCGATGAAGGGCTCGTCCGTAAAGTGGGCGTCGGCCCCGTGGCCGCGGGCCAGCGCGAGCATCCCGCAGTTCACCCTCGGGGTGCAGGACCTGCTGATGGCGTTCAACAAGCCGGGCAATACGGACATGGTGCGGTCGTTCCTCGACTTCGTGTACCAGAAGGGCAACTACCTCAGCTTCGTGCAGGGTGAGGGCTTCCTGCCCACCACCAAGTCGGCGAGCGCGGCCATGGCCAGCGATCCGGTGACGGGAGAGGGCATCAAGCTGCTGCCGACGGCCAAGTTCTACCCGGCGACCAACCCGGCGTGGAACAAGGTGCAGAGTACGGTGCAGAGCCAGCTGGGGACGGCCCTGGCGCCGTCCGCCAATCCTGGGTCGGTGCTCGGCCAGATCCAGCAGATCGCGCAAACGTCCGGATGACGGCGGCCGCATCGCGGCGCGACAGCAGCCGGCGCGGCAGCGGGGTCCTCCCGCTGCTGCGCCGGCTGGCTCCGGTGTGGTGGCTGGGGCCGAGCGTCCTGCTGATCGCCCTGGTCATCGTCTACCCGGCGATCGAGATGATCAGGACGTCGTTCCTAAAGGTCAACTCGATCGGCCTCACCCAGGGATCGGCCGGGGCCGGCAACTACCGCAACCTGTTCAGCGAGCCCGCGCTCGGCCATGTACTGGTCAACACCGCGACGTGGGTGGTGCTCGTCGTCGCCGCGACGATCGTGATCTCACTCGGGCTCGCGCAGTTCCTGAACAAGCGGTTCCCGGGCCGGCGGATCGTCCGCTGGGCGCTGATCGTGCCCTGGGCGGCGTCGCTGGTGATGACCGCGACGGTGTGGCGGTACATCTACGAGGGCAGCTACGGGATGCTCAACCGGGTGCTGCTCGACCTGGGCCTCATCCACACGCCGGTCGAGTGGTACCAGGACAATTCCACCTCGTTCTGGTGCCTGATCATCGTGGGCATCGTCGTGTCCATCCCGTTCAGCACGTTCGTCATGCTCGCGGGGCTGCAGTCCATCCCGGCCGACGTCTACGAGGCGGCCCGGGTGGACGGCGCCGGGCCGGTGCAGACCTACCGCAAGGTGACCTTCCCGCTGCTGCGGCCGGCGCTGCTCACTTCCACCGTGCTGAACACGATCTACGTGTTCAACTCCTTCCCCATCATCTGGGTCATCACGGGCAAGTTGCCCGGCGATCAGACCGACACCACGGTCACGTTCATGTACAAGATCGCGTTCACCTACCGCCTCGATGTGGGTGAGGCAGCGGCGCTCGCGGTCATCAACGTGGTCTTCCTGCTCATCGTGGTCAGCATCTTCCTGCGCCGCGTCCGCTGGACCGCGGGCGACGAGACCGGGACGCGGCGGTCCCGGGGCCGCGGACGGCGGGGCCCGGGAAAGCGGGCCGCGGTGCTGGCCCGGGGGGCGACCCCCCGGAACCCCCCGCATGCGCTCCGCGCCCGCGCAGTGGTACATCGCCGACACACCGGCCGCTCACCCGGACCTTCGGCCCGGGATCGCTGGGCCGGTAACGATCGACTCGCCGTCACCTATGCGGCGATGACTGAGGCGGGCCGCCTGCCCCTGGTCACCGGGGCCGCGATGGCGGGGACCGCACCGGCTCCGGCCGCTCCCGGTCATCCTTCGGGCTCGGAAACCGATGATGCCGAACGGACGTCCGCGAGCGCCCGCCCGCCCCGCACACCCGGTCCCCTGCAACGTGCCGGCCAGGCCGTGGCCCGGGTCTGGTCCCCGGTGCGGACGGTGGGGCTGACCGTCGCCGGCGGAGGAGTGGCCGCGTTCTTCCTGGCGCCGTACGCGGTGATGTTCCTGTCCGCGCTGAAGTCGAACGGCGACCTCTTCCACAGCCCGGCGCGGTACCTGCCGACGCACTGGCAGTGGGGGAACTTCGCGAGCGTCTGGAAAACGATCCCGCTCGCGTCCTACCTGGCGGACAGCCTGATCATCGCGGCGGTGTCGACGGCGATCGTGCTGCTGGTGTCGCTGCCGGCCGCCTACTTCACCGCGCGCCACGAGTTCCGCGGCAAGCGCGCGTTCCTCTACACCGTCCTGGTCACGCAGATGTTCGCGCCGGTGGCGCTGGTCATCGGGATCTTCCGGGAAGTGAACCTGGTCAACGGCGCGGTTAACAGCTACTGGGCGATCATCCTGGTCGACTCCGCGTTCAACCTGGCGTTCTCCATCTGGATCCTGAACGGCTACCTGGCCAGCATCCCCAAGGAGATCGAGGACGCCGCCATGGTGGACGGCGCGGGGCCGCTGCGGACGATGTTCCGGATCGTGCTGCCGCTGGCCCGGCCGGGCATTGTGACCGCCGTGATCTTCACGTTCATCCAGGTCTGGAACGAGTTCGTGGTGGCGGAGACGATCTTCAACAATCCGACCCAGAACCGGGAGACGCTGACGGTCGGGATCAACGCGTTCGTCGGCCTCTACCAGACCCAGTACCAGTACCTGTTCGTGGCCTCGATCATCGGGATCGTTCCCGTGGTCGTGCTGTTCGCCTTCATCGAGCGCTACCTGGTCAGCGGCCTCACGGCCGGCAGTATTAGATGAAGAACGGCCGCGTGCCCGGGCATTGCCCGGGCACGCGGCCGTAAACGGACCCCGACGCGGGTTACGGGCAGTGGCGGCGCGACGCGCCGACCGCCCAGCGAACCGGGCCCTCGCGGCCCGGTGAGCGGCGGTGCTACGGCGAACACCGCCGCCGGGGCGCGAAGCGCAGCGGGGGGCTCCGGGGGGTCGTCCCCCCGGGCAATACTGTTACGGCTGGAGGACGCCCTCGATCTCGAGGTCGAGGGTGACCTTGTCGCTCACGGCTACGCCGTTGGTGCCAGGGATCGCACCGTTGAAGCTGACGCCGAAGTCGCTCCGGCTGATCTCGCCCTTCGCGGAGAAACCGGCCCGCGTGCCGCCGTATGCGTCCGGGCCGAAGCCGTTGAGCTCCAGCTTGAGGGT